>Ga0307479_10000883_pt1 | contig 27046 bp, 25 predicted proteins | sample atmos_gasesECM4C_FD_203743 | JGI IMG/M metagenome (GOLD analysis project Ga0307479, IMG submission 203743) | Hardwood forest soil microbial communities from Morgan-Monroe State Forest, Indiana, United States - atmos_gasesECM4C_515 | ecosystem: Environmental > Terrestrial > Soil > Temperate... | reverse complement strand
TGCATCACTGAGAAAAGGAAACAATTTGTCTTTCCTATTCCCTATGCCTTTCTCAGTTTATTTCGTGGCGTGCTCGGCGTTGACGGCGGCGCCGATGATGCCCATCTCATCGGCAGGAGGAATCACTTCAAGGCGGCTGCCCTGCAGCGCGCTCATTTTCACCATTTCGTGGACGAACCGCGCCAGCATCCCGATATCAATGAATTTGGCGTCCGGGCCGGTGATGAAAAACGTCCCGGGACCCTCCATATGAATACTGGTAGCCGTAGCCGCCGCCAATGCGCGATGGCCCAGAACCACGAATTCCGCGCAGCGCGCATCGCCGGCGCGCGCATTCTCAAACACTTCCTCCGGTTCGAGGTCCAGAAAGCGCATGCGCATGGCGCGGCGGCCAAGAATCCCTTCCAAGTGCCCTCGTCCCCCGCATCCGCAGAAGTGCTCCTTGGGGTCCACGGTTACTACGGAGTGGCCGCCCTCCCACACGCCTTCTCCCGCCGGATAACGTCCGTAGCCCACGCCGTTTCCGAGCGTCCACACGCGAGTCAACTGGTGTAGTCTCCCCTCCTTGGCCGCGATGCCCGCGGCCATGGCGTCAGCGTCATTGCATACGCGGACGGGAACCCCGGCGGCCATGCCGCCAAGCGACGAAGACAACGCGGCTTGTAGCGCGAACCCTTTAACCTGCTGCAGGTTGGGCGACTCCTCGACAACCCCGTTGCGGATAATTCCGGGAAACCCGATGCCGATGGCCGCAATCTTTTCTCTTTCCGCCGCTTTTTCCACCAGCTTGCGAATGGCGTCGGCAATGTCAGCTGAAGGCATCGACTGCAAGAGGTCGAGCAACTCCGGCTTGTCCGGGTAAGTATGGAGCGGGCCAAGCACCTTACCGCCTTCGACCAGGCCCGCCGCGATATGCTCCATCACCAGTACGCCGACTGTCTTGCCCATTACGCCCCTGCCCCTGTTTTGCGGATCAAGCTTACTGAAATCATCTCATGCTCTCTTTGGCCGCGTCAGCCTGTGCATCAACGCCTCTCAGTTTCCGAAAGCGCCTTCCTCAGGCAAGGTGCGATCCATCGCGCCCCCCACGATCAGCCCTTGGTCAGTCTGTTCAGGCCGTTGAACGCCGCGGCCTTGTAGCATTCCGCGAGCGTCGGATAATTGAATACCGTATCCACGAAATATTCCACCGTGCCTTTAAGCGCGAAAACTGCCTGGCCGATATGCAGCAGCTCTGAGGCGCTTTCTCCAATGATGTGCACACCGAGCAACAGCTTGGAGGCTGGATCAAAGAGCAGCTTCAATCTTCCGGTGGTGTCACCACGAATCTGGCCGCGGGCAATTTCGCGGAAATAGGCCATTCCGACTTCGTAGGGAACGCCTTCGTCGGTGAGCTGCTCTTCCGTCTTGCCGAGGAAGGAAATCTCCGGGATGGTGTAAATGCCGTAAGGGTAATTCGCGCGGTTGGAATGTGCCGGCATCCCGAAAGCATTGGCAGCGGCGATGCGGCCCTGCTCCATGGAAACTGAACCAAGGCTGGGGAATCCGATCACGTCGCCCACGGCAAAGATGTGACTCTGCTTCGTGCGGTAGTCCTGGTCCACGGGAATGCGGCCGCGCGCGTCCGCTTCGAGCCCGCCGGCGGTGAGTTTCAGTTCATCCACATTGCCCTGGCGGCCCACGGCATAGAGAAGAGCTTCGCCGGAAACTTTCTTCTTGCTCTTCAAATTTGCCACCACGGTGTGATCGGGCATTTCTTCCACGCTCTCGACCTCTTCGTTAAGGCGCAGGGTAACGCGCCGATCGCGCAAATGGTAGGAAAGGGCTTCGACGATTTCCTGGTCGGCAAATTCCAGCAGCCGCGGGCGCCTCTCGATCAGCGTCACGCGCACGCCCAGGACGGCAAACATGCAGGTGTACTCAACGCCGATCACTCCGCCGCCCACAACCATCATGGTTTTAGGAACTTCCGGCATGTTCAGGATTTGGTCGCTGTTGATGATGGTGCGGCCGTTAAAGGGCACGAGCGGGGATTCGGCGGGCTTCGTGCCGGTGGCGATAACAATGTGGTCGGTTTCCAACTCGACCTGCCCATGAGCGCCGGTTACCAGAATGCGGTGCGGGTCGAGAAAGCTGGCGGTTCCGGTCATCACCTCGATGCCGTTGCGGGAAAGCTGGGCGCGAGTGACGTCGATTTCCGTCTTGATGACGTTGAGGGCACGGAAGGAAAGATCCGCCATGGTGATGGGGTCCTTCACGCGGTAGTTGACACCGTAAATACCCTGGTATCGATAACCGGAAAGGTGCAGCACCGCCTCGCGGATCGTCTTGCTGGGAATGGTGCCGGTATTGATGGCCACGCCGCCCACCACATCGAGCTTTTCGATGAGCGCGGCGCGCTTGCCAAACTTCGCGGCCTGAATGGCCGCGCGCTGCCCGCCCGGCCCGGAACCGATCACGATGAGATCGTACTTTGCCATGGTCCGTCGCGCGAGTATACCAAAGCGCCGAAGTTGGAAGTTAAAGGTTAGAAGACTGAGTTGCGAGCTAGAAATCAGAAGCGGCCTCTCCAGCGCCTCCGGCGAAGATGTGTTGACGAGGCGGCGAGGCTCTGCCATGATTCAGAAAATCGTTGGAGCTGTAGCTCAAGCCGCTGCCTGTCGCGAATGGGCCGGAGGCGCGAAGCGGTTGGTGCGAGGAGTTACGCGATCGGCTTGCGGGTATCCATTCTGGCGTCCGGGAGCTCGGGGAACATCACGTTGCTCGAGACGGAGCGCACCCGCCTCATAGTGGACGCCGGTTTGGGCAAGCGCGAGACGCTAGCGCGCCTGGCGGCTGTAGAAAAGGCCGTAGAGCACGTCGACGGCATCCTCATTACCCACGAACATGTTGATCATTGCAACGGACTGCCCCAAATGCTGGGTCTGTGGAAGGCTCCGCTATACGTCACCGAGCCGACGATGGAGGCGCTCCAGCGCACACTTCCTGTAACGTTTGGAAAGCGACTGAGTGGCGTGGAGGCGATTCACGCCGGGCAGCATTTTAGCGTGGGTGACATTGAGGTGCACGCGTTTGCCATCCCACACGACGCGGCCGATCCCGTCGGTTTAACGTTTCGCTGCAATGGTACGAAATTGGCACTGGTGACCGACCTCGGCTACATGCCCGAATTGGTGAAAGTGCATTTGCGCGGCGCGGACTGCCTGATCCTGGAATCCAATCACGATCTCGACATGCTGAAGGTGGGGCCGTATCCCTGGCCGGTGAAGCAGCGCATCCTAAGCCGCACGGGACATCTTTCGAACCACGCGGTGAGCGAGTATCTCGCCGACCCTGAAGGGTTCGATGGCATCGCGCGTTACCTGGTGCTGGCGCATCTTTCGGAAGAGAACAACAACCCGTTCACCGCAGAAATTTCCGCCCTGGAAGCCTTGGGCCGCCGTCCGGCGGAGTCGGCGTTTGGCGGCGAGCTCCTGGTTGCATCGCAGCGCGTTCCGCTCAAGCCGCTGGAGCTGTAAATAGCGGCGGAGTTCGCAAGCTCATGGCCAGTCAAACTGTCACTTCGTGAGCACTTTTTCGAAGAAGTCGAGGGCACGGGGGTCGTTGGACTGGCCGAGCCAGAACATGGCCTGCTTGCGAACTTCGGGATTGCGGTTGGTCTGCGCGACTTCGATGAGTTTGGGCACGCCTTCGTCTTTCGGCAACTGGCTCAAGGCAAAGACGGCTTTCTTTTTCACGTCGGTATCCGGATCGTTTTCAATTGCGCCGGCGATGGTGCTCACGGCCTTTTTTCCTGCCTTCTGCGCGAGCCAGAAGAGGGCCTGGCCGCGGACGTGCGAGCTCGAGTCGTCATGAGCCATGCGAATCATTTCCTCGGTGGCGCCGGATTCATGGCTGACGGAAAGCGCAAACGCAACCTGGGCGCGCACGTCTGAGCTAGGGTCGTTCTTGGCCATGCGCAGCAACGCATTCAGCCCTTCCTTCCCCCGCGCCGCGCCCAGCCAAAAGGCCGCCTGGCGGCGCAGCTCATCGCGCTGTTCCGGCGCAACAAACGATTCCATCGCTTTGTCAGCGGAGGGGTCCGCGTGTAGAGCAATAGCCGTCAACGCGCCGTTCCCGACGTTGTGATGGTCGTGCCGTTCAAACTCTGTGCCTTGCACGTAGGTCGTCAGGAGGGCCACGCTTTCCGCCGGTTTCACGCCGGTGAGCCAGAGGAACGGCAGGCCGCCGACATCCAAGGTGCATTCTTCGGAGGCGACGCGAATGCGGCCCACTTGCTTCGCTTCCAAGCGAAAGAGCACAACAAGCCGGCGCGCTCCTTCGAGCTTGAGGCTGCCATCGGCGTGGGTCGTACCGCCCGTGGCGTCGTGATCGTTTTCCAGGCGGCAAGTGCCGCAGCCCACGCCGTCATTCCAGTTGCCGCAACACATGCCGCGTTCGCCGGAAATCTCTTCGACGCTGTAGCCGACCCATTCCGGCTTTTCGGCTTGGGCCAGGATGGCGCGGAAGGTTGCGTCCAGTGTCCCGGTGACGGCGCGCGTTTCGGCCGTGGCGCTTTCGATGCGCGGTTTCGCCGCGCTTGCTTGCGGGGCTGCGGCGTAGGCGAGGCCAGGGCCGAAATCCGCCCGCAGCCTGGCGCCCTTGGGGAGCTGCGCCAAGGCACCGATGATTCCTGCGAAGATCATCGTCAAGCCGAGGATTCTCCGCGCGGCCGTTGCACCATCATTTGCAATCATCGGCGTGTTCGCGGCCGCATTCGTTTTCGTATTCACTGGGGACCTCACTTTTGCAAGAGTTCCATCAAGTAATCGGTTGCTTCTTTGGAGTGCATGAGGGAAAGCTTGGAGACCGCGAGTTTCTTCAGCTCGGGGTCTTTCTCGGCGCGCGCGATGGCCACCAGAGCCGAGGCGTTTCCTTGCAGGAAGAACGCGTTCAACACTTCTTCTTTCAAGCCGCGCTCGGTTTCCCGGTTATAAATGGTCTGGAGTGCTTTGCTTGATTCATCGGAGTGGATGAGTCCGAGGTTGCGAATGGCGGCGCGGCGCAACTCGGGATCCTTCTCGGATTGCGCGGCCTGGACAAGCTTGCCCGATTCGCCGGCAAGAAAGAAGGCTTGCAAGATTTCGCGGCGAAGGTCAGTCGAAGTTTCCGCTTGATATAACTGCTGGAGCTCACCAACGCCGTGGACCAGGCCCAACTGGCGGATAGCTTCGCGGCGGAGCGACTCGTCTTTCTCACTCTTGGCGGCGGCAAACAGTCGTTCCCGGTCGCCGCCAAGCATGTACGCGCGAAGGATGGTGCGCTTCACGGAGGCATCACTAGTGGCTGCATAGACTTCCGCCATGATGGCGCGAGACTGGGTTCCTCCGAACAGTCCCAGGTACTTGATGGCCTCGCGCTGCAGTTCCGGATTGCTCTGCCCGCGCGCAATTCGTCCGATGATCTCGCGCCCTTGAGGAGAACCGCTCTGGGCGAGAACGAACAGCGCCTGAGATTTCTCTTTTGGCGTGGCGGAACCGTTGATGGCTTTCTCCAGCAACGGCATGGCGCGCTCCGGGTCGCTATTCATGAGCCCGCGGATAGCCATGAGTTTCAGCTCTTCGTCACTCTCATCCGCGGGCTTAACGGCCTGCCCTGTGGACTGCTTGACTTCCAGTTCGAGGACGCTGGCATCCTTTTGCCAACGGCCTTGCGGGAAGCGGCGCTTGAGCTCGGCGATCGTGGTGAGGGCGGAATCGCGCTTGCCCATCCGGTTTTCGGCATAAGCTTTCCAATAGAGCGCCGCCTCGGTCTGGGGGCCGTTCATGTCGGCGAGCTGCTTGAATTTCTGGGCAGCGTGGTCGTAGCGGTCTTCATCCAGGTCGTCGCGGCCGTCTTCGTAGAGCTCTTCCATGCGATCCAGTTTTTCCTGTTCGCGCTCGCGGGCCTCCTGCTCGCGATCGCGCTTCTCTTCTTCACGGTCACGAGCTTCCTGTTCCCGTTCGCGGCGCTCCTGCTCTTTCTCGCGAGTCTCCTGCGGATCTTGCAGGTAATTGCCCGAAAGAAGTTGGCTGGCCGGGAAACGACGCGCGCCCGCCTTGGCGGGAGAAAGCAGCAGCGCGGCGACAGCGAGCCAAATGATAGTGGTGAGATAGGGTGAGATTCGAAGGGTCATGCCTTGTTCCTTTCTAGCTTTGTCGAATTGTTCTGCGCCGGCGTAGCGTTCTGCCGTTCCTGCAGTTCCTTGCCGACCACGCGCACTTTGAAGAGAATTCCGCCCGCCTCGATCTTCTGGCGGATTTTTTCCAGTTGCGCCGGAGTGACCTGGTCCGGGCTGTGAGCCACGTCCAGAAGGACGCGCTCGAGTTCGTCGAGAATGCTGGCGAGTGCCGTATCGCCCGCCTGCAAGGCGGTCTGGCGGTACAAGCGGTTTTCATCGAGCAAATCTTCCGCGCGGCGCTGCTCGGAGGTGATGTTCACTCGCTTCTGCGAAGGATCTTTAGGCTCGGCGTTGGACAGTTCGACGAGCATCATCTCGGAGCGGCCCAGATGCTCGCCCACGGCGACAACCAGGATGCGCTCGCGGACTTGCTCCTTCGTTGCGACGTCAGGTCCAACCTGATTCGGCTTCCAATAGTGCCCGGCCAAAAACGCCACAACGAGCATCGCGGCTACGGCGCCGAAAGCCGCCAGGCGCTTTGGTTCGAACCACGATTGCCACCAACGCGCACGCTTCTCCGGAAGACGCGGCGCGAGTTGCTGCCACACGCGGCGGCCATAATCGTCGCCCGGGTTCGGGACGGGCAAAGTGTCCAGCGCGGCAAGCACAGCTTCGATGCGCTCGAACTCTTCACGGCACTCCTCGCACATAGCCAAGTGTTCTCCAATGGCCGCTCGCTCGGCGCTTACCCCTTCACGATAGGCAATCAAGTCTTCTTCCGTAACGTGTCTCATGATTCCGTTCCCATGGCTCTGGCCTGCGTTGCCTTTCCGACGAATGGTTGCAGGGCCAGGCGCAATTTCTGCACGGCGCGAAAAACGGTATTCTTCGCCGCGCCGGAGCTGGATTTCAGGACCACGGCGATTTCCTCGATGGCGCAACCTTCCCAATGGCGCATCACGAAGGCAGTTCGTTCCGAATGAGAGAGCGCTGCCAGAGCAATCTCCATGTGCTTTCGGAGCTCGAGGTTATGCGTCAAGCGTTCGGGCGTCGGCGCCTCATCACGGACGAGCGCCACCGGATCATTTTCCATTCCTTCTTCGTGAACGGCAGGCGCGGCTTTCCGCGCTTCTTCCTTTTTGCGCTGGCGCATCCGGTCAATCGCGTAGTTCGCCGCGATGCGGTAAACCCACGTTCCGAAATTGGCCCGCGCCGCAAACTGCCCGAGTTTTTGATACGCGCGCAAGAAAGCCTCCTGAACCACTTCTTCCGCATCGGGCCGGTTGCCGGTCATGCGGTATGCCAGCCGGAATACATTGTGGCTGTGCCGCTCGACGAGAACGCGAAAGGCGTCGCGATCGCCGGCCAGCGTGCGTTCCACGGCGACGGCGTCGCTCTCGACGATGGTCTGGGCGTTCTCAACGCTCGGTGGCATTCGAGTCATTAGACAGGTTTTTGCCCTTGCGGTTAGGTCAGGCTAAGGGTTTATGCGCCAACAAGATAGCGCAAAGCAAGGGGGTTGGATGCCGGTGCGGGGTCCCAGAGAGTGTTCTGGGGTGATGAAAGCGCAGCGCCTATCTGCGGTATCATGAGAAGGAGCTCGAGAGAAGCTGCCAAGCTGTTGGATTTTGCTCAGGAGAAGGAATTGATTTCACGGTACACGCGCACGGAGATGGGCCAGGTCTGGAGCGACGCCAACCGGTTCGCGAAGTGGCTCGAAGTCGAGATTGCCGCGGCGGAAGTTTTGGCGGAGGCCGGTCAGGTGCCGAAGGAAGCGGTCGCAGCGATTCGGAAGCGCGCCAAGGTGGACGTCGCGCGCATCCAGGAGCTGGAAGCGCGCGTGAAACACGACGTCATCGCGTTCACGATGGCTGTCGGCGAATCGATCGGTGATCCCGATGCTGCGCGCTGGCTGCACTACGGCATGACCGCGAACGACGTGGTGGACACCGCGCAGGCGCTGCAAATTCGTGAGGCCTCCAAGCTCATCGAGCGCGAACTCGTACTGTTCGGCGAAATCCTCGATGTTCGCGCGCATGAGTTCCGCTACACCCCGCAAATCGGCCGCACCCACGGTATCCATGCCGAACCCATTACGTTTGGGCTGAAAATCGCGAACTGGTTCTCGGAGAACCAGCGCAACATCGCGCGTTTCCGGGACGCGGCGGTGCAAATGGCCGTGGGAAAGATTTCCGGCGCCGTTGGCACGGCTTCGCACCTCGGCCCGGAGATGGAAGAACGCATTTGCAAGCGGCTGGGGCTCGCCGTCACTCCCGTGGCCTCCCAGGTGATCCAGCGCGACCGTCACGCGCAGTATCTCAGCGCGCTCGCGCTTATCGCTGCGGAGCTCGAACGAATCGCGCTTGAAATCCGGCACCTGCAACGTACCGAAGTGCGCGAAGCCGAGGAGCCATTTAGCGAAGGGCAACGCGGCAGCTCAGCCATGCCTCATAAGCGCAATCCAGTGACCTGCGAGCAAATTTGCGGCCTGGCGCGCCTGGTGCGGTCGAATATGCTGGCAGGATTCGAGAACGTTGGCTTGTGGCACGAGCGCGACATTTCGCACAGTTCGGTGGAGCGCGTGATTCTTCCCGATTCCACCATTCTCGTGGATTACATGCTTGCAAAGACGAATGCCATCATCGGCAAAATGCGCGTCTTTCCGGAACGAATGTTGCGCAATCTCGAATCCACGCACGGACTCGTCTTTTCCGGGCAGCTGCTCCAGGACCTCGTGGAGAGCGGTATGCCGCGGGACGATGCCTACAAAGCTGTGCAGGAAAATGCCATGGCTGCGTGGGAGTCGGATACGAGCTTTCAAGAGCGTGTTGGGGCGGATACCCGCATCACCAAGTATCTCGATGCGAAGAAGCTGGCGCACACCTTCGACCTGCAACGCCAGCTTCGCTACGTCGATGCGCTCTTCAACCGTGTGTTCGGCGCCCATCCTGCGGGGGAAAAATCCGCGGCTGGCTCTGCAGGCACGCACTGATTTCCCACGCTTGGCGCCTTTTCCTGTGAATCACGCCGCCTTCGAGCGCGGACCGGCGCCAATTCCTGTCTCCGACAAAAAAGCGCCCCAGCCTAAGCTGGGGCGCCCTTCAGCCTCTTTTAATTCAAACTAGATTCGAATTAACTGCGGAGGCGGAACTCAACAGCGTTCACCTGCCAGCTCTCAACTATTCGACGCGCTGCACGTAGCGCGCTTCCGAAGTGTCCACCTTGATGCGGTCGCCCTGATTCACGAACGGCGGCACTTGGACGACCAGGCCGGTTTCCAGCGTTGCCGGCTTCATCACTGCGCTGGCCGTGGCTTTCTGCAGTGTGGGTTCGGTCTGCGTGACTTTAAGGTCCATGGTGTCCGGCAGGTTGACGCCGATAGCCCGGCTTTCGAAAAACTCGACCTTCACGATGGTGCTGGGAACCAAGTAGTACACGGTTTCCCCGAGCTGTTCGCGCGTCAGGTGCATCTGCTCGTAGGTTTGCGTGTTCATGAAGTGGAAACTGTCGCCGTCGCTGTAGAGGTACTCGAACTCCACTTCGTCGAGAATGGCGCGTTCGATGAATTCCTCGGCGCGGAATCGGTAATCGATGATCGCCCCGGTTTTGAGATTCTTCATCCGCGTTTGCATCGAGCCGCGCTTGTTGCCGGGCGTGCGGTGCTCCGTGCTGAACACGGTGAAAAGCTGGCCCTCGTGCTGGATGACCATGCCGGGGCGAAGTTGTGTGGCCTTGACGCTGCTCATTTTGCTCCCTGAGAAGTTTCGGTTCGGAAATTCAGGCGGGCCACGAGCTGGCCGCATCCGGAATGACCTGAGGCACGCTGGCGCGTTGCTCAGCTCCAGCGCGAACATTCAGTATAAATGGGGCCATTCCGCTTGGTCAATCATTTGCCGCACTTTGGCCATGTCCGCCCGCACTTCAATTTGCATGATGAGCCACCGCCTCGGCCATGATTTTTTCAATTTCGCCCGGATCGCGCGGCAGGCGCTCGCTGAGCAGTTGGTAGCCGGATTCGGTGACGAGCACGTCGTCTTCGATGCGCACGCCCAGATTTTCTTCGGGGATATAGATTCCGGGCTCGACGGTGACTACCATTCCGGGCTGGAGGGGTCCGCAGTAGTCGCCCGGATCGTGCACGTTCAGGCCAATGTTATGGCCGAGGCCGTGAATGAAGTATTCGCCGAGCGGCTTCCCCTCGCGGTCCTTCCCGTGGGAGTTGATGTAGTCGTAGGCGATATTCATCAGCCCGTCTTTCTTACCCTGGCAAGAAAAGTGCGCCCCGGGCTTGATGGCCGCGAGCGCAGCTTTCTGCGCGCTAAGGACAATTTCATAGATCTCGCGTTGCCGCGGCGTGAACTTGCCGTTGGCGGGTAACGTCCGTGTAATGTCCGCGGCGTAGCCGGAGTACTGCGCGGCCACGTCCAGGACCACGATATCCCCATCCTCGATCTTGCGAGACAGCTTGTCGTAGTGCAGCACGGTGGAATTTGGCCCCGCTCCGACAATCGGCGCGTAGCCCTCCGCCTCCGCTCCGCCCATGGCGTGCACTTCCTCCATTTTGGCGGCGACCTGATATTCATACAGGCCCGGGCGCATCATTTTCATGGCTTCGAAATGGGCGTCCAGGGATAACGCAATTGCACGCTTGAGAAAAGCCAGTTCGCCGGACGATTTAACGGGGCGCATCGCTTCGATCTGCGCGCGAACGTCCTTCAGCTTTACTTGCGGCACGGCAAGCTGGAGCCAATCGACGACAGCCTTTTCATGGGGGTAGCCCCCCAGTTCCTTTTCATAGGGAAGAATCGTGCAGAACGTGGGATAGACCTTGGCGAGGTTTTCGACGTTGGCGCGCATTTCGGAAAAAGGCTTCACCGTGGCGAATCCGGTCTGCGCCTCGATTCCCGGATCCGTTGGCGACATACGGATGCCGTTCCATTTTTCCTTCTGCGGTCTTTTCGCGGGAAGAAAAAACATTTCCCGCGGCCCGTCCGAAGCCGGGGCGGCATTCGATCCCGCGCCGCTGCGCATTGCAGGAAGCAGGATCAAACCGGCTCCCTCCTCGTTATGGCCGGTCAAATAATAGAAATTCTCTTCTTGCGCGAAGATATAATCCTGCGAGGTTTCTTCCCGTCCGGTGAAGCCCCATAGGATGATGGGTGCGTCCACTTGCACCGCCAGCCTGGCGCGCCGTTCCGCGTAGACGGAATTTGGCTCGCGCTCACGGCGTTGCTGCGCTTCCGACGGGCGCACCAGAACACCGAGAGTCAGTACCGCAACGACAACCCGCCACCGTCGACCATTCATTCATCCACCTCAGACCGCTTTGTTTTTTGCTCACGCAGCTCGCATGGAACTGACGCCGGCTCGCTCCAGGGCTGGCGAGCCATTTCATACCCTGTGATTTTATCTGAAGCCGCCTTCCTGGCATAACTGCGTGCGTCCAGGGCGAGACTAGCCGGCAAAGATCTCGCGCGCCAATCCTCTACATCGTTCAGGATTGAAAAAACTCCACCAGGAGCTGCAAAACTTTTTCCGGCTCCTCATGCTGCAGCCAGTGCGAGGCACCAGGGAATGGAAAAAGTTCGGCGTTAGTGCAATAGCGGAGGCTTTCACGGGCCATATCGGCAAGCAGGAACTTGTCGCGCTCTCCCCACAGGATGCGAGCAGGGACGCGCACGGTGCGGTCGGCGAATTTGCCGCGATAGCGTAGCGCGGCGCGATACCAGTTGATCATGGCGGCGAGCGCGCCGGTCTGTGACCACGCGGCGTGATATTGTGCGAGGTCGTCCGGAGAAAAAGTGCCAGGTCGGCTCGAGCGAAGAAGTGTCCGCCTGCCCATGTAGAAGTCGAACGCCGAGAAGATTCTCTCTGGCAACCATGGAATCTGAAAGAAAAAGATGTACCAGCTTCGTCGCATCTGGTCCACGCGCCTATAAAGAAAACGGCGCATGACCGAAGGATGGGGCACGTTGATGATGGCGAGTTTCGAGATGCGTTCCGGATGCAACAGAGCAGCGCTCCAGGCGACTGCGGCGCCCCAATCGTGACCTGCGAGGAAGATTTTTTGCTGCCCGAGTTGGTCGGCGATGGCGATTACGTCAGAAACCAATTCAGGGATGGCATACGAGGCCACGCCTGATGGTTTGCTGCTGAGGTTGTAGCCGCGTTGGTCCGGCACGATGACGCGAAACCCGGCAGCCGCCAACGGCTCGATTTGCCTGTGCCACCCATACCAAAACTCGGGAAAGCCATGGAGAAGGACGACAACCGGGCCCTGTTGAGGGCCGGAGGCAACGGCGTGAAGCGTTACTCCTCTATTCTGAAATGCGAGCTCTTGCCGAGTACTTGGCACAGAACGAGATTCTATCTATCAATTTAGAAATCTCAAGAGGGGCGGAACATTGGTACCTTAAGTCAAAAGCCGGGTGCGCCGGAGGCGGCGGGGCGCATCTCGGGGGCGTTCACGCCAAAGCGCAGGCGCGCGAAGTAGGTTTGCCCGAGCGACATGAGGCCGGTGTACAGATACCCCCACACGAACAGCAGCAAGAACGGCACGGTGGCGTAATTTTCATTGAGGAAGGCGTAGACCACCGTCAGCGAGAAATAGAGCCCTAGCAGAACTTCCGCGTAGGGCATCCAACCAGCTTTGTTCCTGTAGGACTTTTTCGCGAACGTGCCTTCTTTCCCTTCGATCTTGAATTTCGGTGTGCGCGAGAATTCGCTCTTCTTCCCGACGATAGCTTCGATCACCGCCTGTGCGTTGCGCACGGAAATTCCTATCCCCGTGGCCATCACGAACGGCATGTAAAGAAACGTGCGCCACCAGGTCGTGGGCCGCAACTCCCTTTGCGAAACGAGATAAAAACTGGAAATCGAGCAGGTAGACGCTAGGAACAGCGGCAGGTCAATCAGCAGCATCTGGAACCAGCCCTGCTGGAACCGGACGATCATGACCGGCAACAGCATCGTCGATAACAGAACCATCAGAGGGTAGCTGATGTTGGCCGTGAGATGGAAAAACGCCTCGGCTTTAATATGCCAGGGCGCCTCGGAATGGAATACTTTCGGAAGGATTTTCTTCGCCGTCTGCATCAAGCCTTTGGCCCAGCGCGCCTGCTGCGCTTTGAAGCTGTTCATGTCCACCGGCAGTTCGGAAGCGCATTCGATGTGCGGCAGATAAAGGAATTTCCAGCCTTTGAGCTGCGCGCGATAAGAAAGGTCCGTGTCTTCGGTCAGCGTGTCGTGCTCCCAGCCGCCGGCATCATCAATCGCTTTGCGGCGCCACACGCCGGCTGTGCCGTTGAAATTGAAAAAAGTGCCGCGGCGTGAACGCGCGCCGTGCTCGATCACAAAATGCCCGTCCAGCAGAATGGTTTCCACATTGGTGAGCAGTGAGTAGTCGCTGTTCAGGTATGTCCACCGTGCCTGCACCATGCCGATTTGGTCCCCGCCGTCGGGATTCAGGAAATACGGAATCGTGCGGCGGAGAAAATCCGGTTCGGGAATGAAATCGGCGTCAAAAATCGCAACAAACTCACCTTGTGCGGTCTTCAGGCCGTTCTCCAATGCACCTGCCTTGTACCCTTCACGATTCGAGCGATGAATGTAGGTGATGGGCATGCCCTGCGCTGCATGACGTTGCACACAAGCCTGCGCGATCTCCTGCGTTTCGTCGGTGGAATCGTCAAGCACCTGCACATCGAGCAGCTCCGGCGGATAGTCGAAGCGCGATACAGCTTCGGTGAGGCGCTCGATGACGTAGCGCTCATTGAAGATCGGCAATTGCACCGTGACGCGCGGCCAGTTCGTCACGGGCGGCGGCGGCGCGGGCACGTTTTTGGAGTACAGGAAATAGTCGTACACCAGCCAGTAGCGGTGCAGCCCGTACATGGCCAGCACGAAAAGCACGAGGAAATAGGGAATCATCATCGCCAGGTCGAACGAGTTGGCGTGATAGATGCCGCTAAATGTCTTGTCCGTGATTCTATGCCAGTAATGGCTGAAGGGATTCTGCAACCAGGTGAAAATCGCGAGTGAAGGGGCAATGTGCACGATGCGCAGGCTTTCGCGAAGCTACAGGCTTCTCGGAGTCGTCCTTAGCGAAGCCCGATTATACGGCATAACGCGCCCGGCAGTGAATCCGCGGCCAGGCTGCCGAGGTTTGGCCTCTTTGCTGGTCTCCCAACGTCCCGCCGTTAAGGCAGCAGCACAATTTTCCCCGCGGCTCCCGGCTCCAGAATCTCTTTGTGCGCTCGCGCAGCCTCCGCCAGTGGCAGCTCCTTGCTAACCACAGGCCGCAGCGTGCCGTTTTCCAGGCCGGCAATCAGCCCGGCGTGAATGTCCGCTTCCTCCTCCGGCGTGACGGCCCAAAGCGTGAATCCCCGAGCCGATGCACGCCGTAGCATGAGATCCCGCGGATTGATGGTGATTTCCCCGCGATTGCCGATGATGATGACCCGTCCATTCGTTACCAGCAGTTTCAAATCATTTGCCAGATTCACGTTCGCAAGCATTTCCAGAATGATGTCCACTCCACGGCCGCCGGTGGCTTTCATGATTTCTTCTTGGTAGCCCGCCTTGCTGTGATCGAAAACTTGCTGCGCTCCTTCCCGCTTCACCAAGTCGAGACCCTTCTGCGTCCCCGCAGTGCCGAAAACGGTCATGCCCATTGCCCGTGCCATTTGCACTGCCGCGGTGCCTACGCCGCCGCTCGCACCGTGTATCAGAACCGTTTCGGAGGAGTGTGCTTTCGCCGAATGAAACAGCGCGTGATAGGCGGTTCCATAAGGAACCCAAACGCCCGCTCCTTGGCTGAAGGTGATTTTCGCGGGAAGCGGATGCACTTGCTCTTCCAGCGTCAGCGCATATTCCGCGTATGCTCCGGTCATCGTTTTCGCCGTGTAGACGCGGTCACCCGCCTTCACTTTTTTCACTCCATCGCCAACCGCTTCAATCACACCTGCACCGTCGGATCCCGGCGTATACGGGAGTGGCGGCTTCACGGCATAAGTTCCCGCGCGCATGTACGTATCGTAAGGATTGACGCCTGCCGCGCGAATGCGCACCAACACCTGCCCCGCAGCCGGTGTAGGTATCGGCACTTCTTCGAGTTTCAGAACTTCCGGGCCGCCGAATTGACGAACGAGAATTGCCTTCATCTTTTTGGTCTCCGGTGATTCAATTTTTCCGCTGGAAGGAAGCGCGCATCCCGCGTCAGGCAAGAATCAAAAGTGATCCTCTGCGCCGATGGCCGCCGCTTCTTTCTCCGTAAGCCCCGCCGAGCGGCCCCACGCCGTGGTTTGCCAGTTGTCTTTTCCTTTGGCAGCAGGAATCCAGGGCGGGATCGTAAAGCGGAGGTACTGTGCCAGCGAAAAAAGATACGGCTCGTACATTTTCCGCAACTCCGTGAGCCGCTCCTCCATCTCCGCCGCTTCGCGCATCTGCCAGCCCTGCTGCGCCAGCGTTTCACGAATCCGTCGCAGATCCTCGCCAGGCAAGCGATCGTGCGGAACCGCCTGCGGCACCGTCTTGAAGATTTGCGAAAGATCCACGGCGGCGTGGCGCGCGATGGCAAAGGTCAGTTCCGCCTGCCGCTTGCACGCTTCCTCAAGGCCTGCTTTCACCAGCGCGCAGCTATCCAGGATGGCCGTCAGTGCCGCCACCCACGACTGGTTGTCATGCTGCGAGCGAAAAAATGCCAGCACCGGATACGACAGGTGGCTCTCCATCAATTCCGCCGCCCAGAATTCCCAATCTTTGAACAGCTGACGCAGCGCCTCGCTGCCTCCCGGATACGCGTACCGCCGCAGCAACTCCGCCGCCGTCGGTGGCGTTCCCGCGCGCGCATCCAGCAGCGAAATGTTCACTTCGCGCTTCGAGAACGATCCGTAGATGAACGGCAAATAGCCGATCACCGCCGCGAGAAAACCAAAGCCGAAGCCTGCTTCCAGCACCACCAGCACACGCGCTAAGCTCGTTTGCGGCAGCACGTCGCCCAGCCCCAGCGTGAAAAAAGTCGTCCCGCTGAGATAAACATCCATGGGGAACCCCGGCGGCCCGCTGGCGATTTGCAGGCGCGATCCCGCACCGTACTGCATCAGGCCAAACGCCAGCACCAAACCAACCGCCCAAACTCCCACCAGCAACAATAGCGAGAGCGGCCCAAAAAAGCTGAGCAGCGTCTCGCGCCTTTTGCGCGAGGGGATGAGCTGCGTAACCAATGTCCAGGTAATCCAGGTGAATTTGAAGAAGACGCGTGTCAAGCGGAACCTTCGCGTCACGCGCCGCGGGAGAATGATCGCTTCAAACGCGTCCCATACCACAATCGCGAAGATCACCACACCTGCGGCAAACGCCACGGGAGCTGGAATCATGTGCGGCATTGTACTCATTTACTTGGCACGGCGAGAACGCCCCGTGAAAACGCTTCGCAGCTGCTAGGAAACCAGCCGCGCGCTCACGCTGATCTGCGCCTTGAACAGCTTGGAAACCGGGCAGCCGGTTTCCGCATTTTTCACCGCCGTATCGAATTTCGCCTTGTCCGCTCCCGGAACATGCGCCACCAGGTCCAGATGGCTTTTCGTGATGGCGAATCCGTCCGGCAGCTTCTCCAGCGAAATCGTTGCAGTGGTTTCCAGCCTAGTAGCCGTCATCCCCGAGCCGACCAACTGGGCGGAAAGAGCCATGGTGAATCAACCGGCGTGCGCGGCCGCGAGCAGCTCTTCCGGGTTCGTGCCGATGCCGTTTTCAAATCGAGTGCTGTAAGAGTATTGCGTCTGCTTCAGCACGCCGCTGTCGGTTGAAATCGCGCCTTTCCCGTCCTTCAGCCCGCCTTGCCAAACCGCCGATCCCTTTCGCTCCATAATTTACGCTCCTTGTGTTTCACATCTGCTCGGACGCAGAGGATTCGATTCTCGCCCGCGCCAGAAGGGTATATGCGAACCTAAGCGCTGTCTACCATTTGTGGAAGAGAAAGAACGCCGCGGCCGCGACCAACGCAAAGCCCACGCCGTGATTCCATTTGAACCGCTCCCCAAGATAAAAAACCGAAAAGACCGGGAAAATTGACAGCGTGATGATCTCTTGAATGGTCTTCAGTTGTGCCGCATTGAATTCGTAAGAACCGATGCGGTTTGCCGGCACCTGGAAGCAATACTCAAAGAAAGCGATGCCCCAGCTCGCCAGCACCACTTTCCACAGCGCCTCGCTGCGGAACCTCAAGTGTCCATACCACGCAAACGTCATGAAAATATTGGAACAGATGAGCAGCAGAATGGTTCGCATCGTGCGATTAACTCCTCTGCGATCGAAAGACTCTCGTATAGACGCAAACCCACAGACGCGCGTTGCAACGTGTCCGCGTTTCTACGCACGTTTGGCGGTCTTTAGACGTTGAGCGTGAGACTTACCAGGTCCGGCCGCACTGGCGAAGGCAGCGGCGGCAGCTTCGAGCGGTCGACAGGATGGTAGAGCGTGTCGCGTTCCACCGGCACGCGGCCGGCAGCGCGAATCAGGCGTTCCAGTTCGGTGCGCGACGTGAATTGCGAAGTCTTCGCGCCCGCGTCGTGATAAATCTTTTCTTCCACCACCGTGCCATCCAGGTCGTTTGCGCCAAACCGCAGCGCAATTTGCGCCACGCTCGGCGTCAGCATGATCCAGTACGCCTTGATGTGTTCGAAATTATCGAGCAGCAGCCGCGACGCCGCGATGTTCCGCAGGTCCGCGTAGCCCGTCGGCTTCGGCACGTAGGGAAGCGCCGTGTTTTCCGGATGAAATGCCAGCGGGATAAACGTCACGAATCCATGCGTTTCGTCCTGCAATTCGCGCAACTTTACCAGGTGATCCACGCGCTCTTCTTCGGTCTCCACGTGGCCATAAAGCATCGTCGCGTTCGACCGCAGCCCGATTTCATGGGCTTGCCGCGCGATGTTCAGCCACATTTGCCCGCTCACTTTGTGGTCGCAGATTATCTTGCGCACCCGCGGATGAAAAATCTCCGCCCCGCCGCCCGGCAGCGAATCAACGCCCGCTTCTTTCAGCTTCACCAGCACTTCTTTCACGCTGAGCTTCGCGATGCGCGCAAAATACCCAACCTCCACCATCGTGAAGGCCTTCAGGTGTACTCCCGGACAGCGCCTTTTCAGCCCGCGCATCATCTCCAGAAAATATTCAAACGGCAGGTCGGGATGCAGCCCGCCCACAATGTGAAACTCCAGCGCGCCTTCGCGCATGCCCTGTTCCGCGCGAGCGTAAATCTCTTCCAGCGCGAAGTTGTACGCTCCCGGAGCGTCCGGATCTCGCCCAAACGCGCACAGTTTGCAATGCGCCACGCACATGTTCGTCGGATTGATGTGCCTGTTGACGTTGTAATACGTCACGTTCCCGTGCTTCTTCTCGCGCACGTGATTCGCCAGCCAGCCCACCGCCAGCAAGTCCGGCGAGCGGTATAGCGTAATGCCGTCGTCGAAGCTCAGCCGCTCGCCCGCCAGCACTTTTTCGCTGATTGGCTTCAGCCGCTGATCGGTAATCGTCAGTTCGCTCATTTCAAATCCGTCGAAGATTTCACACGCGCCAAACCGCTGCCGCCGCTCCCCAGAACAGCAGGAACAGCATACTAATATAGCCGTTCACCGTGAAAAACGCAGCGTCCAGCTTGCTCAAATCGTCCGCCTTGACCAGCGAGTGTTCGTACCCCAGCAGCGCCGCAACCACCGCAATTCCCGCCCACGCCGGCCATGGCAAGCCGAAGCTCAGCGCCAGCCAAGAGAGTAGCGCAATCACTCCGATGTGCATTCCTCGCGCAATCAGCAGCGCTTTCGCGATTCCAAATCGCTTCGGAATCGAAAACAGCCCCGCCTCTTTGTCGTACGCAATGTCTTGGCACGCGTACAGCACGTCGAACCCGCCCACCCACAGCGTTACCGCGGCGCAAAGAATCACCATGCGTCGGTCCAGTCCGCCGGTAATCGCGATCCACGCTGCAGCCGGTGAGATCCCCAGCGCAAACCCCAGGAAAAGATGCGACCACGTCGTAAAGCGCTTGGTGTAGGAATAAAAAAACAAAATCGCGATGGCCAGCGGCGCAAGTTTCAGCGCCAGGGGATTCAGTTGCCACGCCGCCACAAAGAATACCGCCGCCGCCAGCAGCGTGAAGAGCCATGCAAATTCGAGCGAAAGCGCGCCGGTCACCAGCGCTCTCTGCTTTGTCCGTGGATTTTCCCGGTCGTAGCGCAGGTCCACGATGCGGTTCATCGTCATCGCCGCCGACCGCGCCGCCACCATGGCCGCCACGATCCATAAAAGTTGCCGCAGCGTCGGCCAGCCATGCCTGGTCGCTCGCGCCGCCAGCAGCGCTCCCGTCAGCGCAAACGGCAGCGCAAACACGGAGTGCTCGAACTTGATCATCTCCAGCACCGTGCGTATGCGGCTTTTGTTCATTACCTCGAAATGCGCTCCATCATTGAGTTGTCAAATTCGCACGTACACCAGTGGCAGTCCAAATTGAATATTTCTTCTCCGTGAACTCTGTGCCTCTGCCCTCTGTGCCTCTGCCCTCTGTGCACTCTGCGTTAATTCTTTTTCTTTCTTTGTCTCTTTTTCGCGTCTGAATTGAGTCTCCCAGCGGCTCTGCACCAAGTCAAGCCGCGGCAATACTGCTCGCCGATGGTAGAATTTCCAGCGGCCAAACTTTATGAATCAAGCGGAACTGCTGAAAATTCTGGAATCCGTGCAGGCCGGCAAGGTCTCACCGAGCGCTGCCATCGAGCGGCTCAAGCACCTGCCGTTTGAGGACCTCGGCTTCGCCAAGGTCGATCATCATCGCGCCCTGCGCCAGGGCTTCGCCGAAGTCGTCTTCGCCAAAGGGAAAACGCCGCAGCAGGTCGCAGAAATCGTCCGCGCCATGCTCCAAAAGAAAGACTCGCACCACAACGTTCTCGTCACTCGCGCCGATGCCAAAGTCTTCGCCGCCGTAAGAAAAGCCAGCGGCAAAACCGCGCGCGCCGCAAAATTTCATCCTCTTTCCGCCGTCATTACCATCGAGCGAAGCCACGAAATCACCGGCAAAGGGGTGATTCTCATTGTCTGCGCCGGCACCAGCGACATTCCCGTCGCCGAAGAAGCCCTGTTGACCGCGCGCATGATGGGCAACCGCGTCGATCAGCTCTATGACGTCGGCGTCGCCGGCATTCATCGCCTGCTAGAACATCGCCAAAGCAAGCTCGCACAAGCCCGCGTTATTATCTGCGTTGCGGGAATGGAGGGCGCGCTTCCCAGCGTTGTTGGCGGCCTTGTCGCCGCGCCGGTGATCGCCGTGCCCACCAGCGTCGGCTACGGCGCCAGCTTTGGCGGTGTCGCCGCGCTCCTCGGCATGCTCAATTCCTGCGCCTCCAACGTCACCGTCGTCAACATTGACAACGGCTTCGGCGCCGCCTGCGTCGCCTCCTGCATCAACCGCCTCTAGATCCAGAGCGGAGCGCGGGATAGCAACCTTTGCTCTCGCGCGATTTCTCTTCTGTGTCCTCTGTGCCTCTGCGCTAATGTTTTTCTTCACGCCTTTAGTTGTGGTTCTTCACCGTGAACGAGAGCATGCTTTGCGTCTTCCGAATCAATGCAGAACAGCGGCGAGAGTTTTGATGAGCAGCGGCTCTTGTTCCCGGAGCACGGTGCGCAGGTCGAGCACCAGGCGATCTTCTTCCACACGGGCAATGACGGAAATGCCCGCGGGCGCGCGGCGCAGGCGTTGCTCCAGCTTTGCCGCGGAGTACCGCGCGCTGGCGATGCGGATCACTTTGCTCGGCAGCGATTGCGTTGGCGTCGAGCCGCCGCCCGCGAGCGAAGCCCCATCCGCAATTTCAATTTCCACTTCATCCAGGGGAAGTTCCGGGCGCAGCTCGCGGATAAAATTCTCGGAGCGGCGCTTCAGTTCCTGCGGCGTCATGCGGATCATGCGCAGTACGGGGATTTCCTCCCACGCTGCCCGCAGATACGCGCCGAGCGTCGCCTCGAGCGCGGCAATCGTCAGCTTGTCCACGCGCAGGGCGCGGAACAGCGGGTGGCGCCGTACGCGAGTAATCAGGTCTTTCTTGCCTGCAAGGATCCCCGCCTGCGGCCCGCCGAGCAGCTTGTCTCCGCTGAACGTAACAATGCCCACGCCCGCCTCGATACTTTGTCGCACCGTCGGCTCGCTGATGCCGTGCTCCGCCAAATCCACAAGGCAACCCGACCCCAGGTCCTCGATGAGCGGAATCCCGCTGCGCTGGCTCAACGCCACAAGTTCCTCGAGCGAAGGTTTGTCGGTGAATCCGGTGACCTTGAAATTCGATGGGTGCACGCGCAGCAGCAGCCGCGTTTTATCGCCGAGCACGTTCTCATAGTCCGCCAGCCGCGTGCGGTTTGTGGTTCCCACTTCGCGCAGTATCGCCCCGCTCTGCTCCATGATTTCCGGAATGCGGAAACCGTCGCCGATTTCAATCAGCTCGCCACGCGAAACAATCACTTCGCCGCCGCGCGCCAGTGCCGCCAGAGTGACTAGCACTGCTGCGGCACAATTGTTCACGACAATCGCCGCTTCCGCGCCGGTCAGCCGCGTCAGCATCTCGGCTGTGTGGACATCACGCTTGCCCCGCTCTCCCGCCTCCAGGTCGTATTCCAGGCTCGAATACTGCGTGGCTGTGCGCCGGAACTCTTCGGTCACGCTTTCCGGCAGCGGCGCGCGTCCCAGATTCGTGTGCAAAATCACGCCAGTCGCGTTGATCACCGGCAGCAGCGAATGCGAAAGAATCCTCTCGACCAGCGAAGTGATTCGCGCTTCGAGGGAGGTGGGGTTGGAGGCCAGCGCGGAAATTTCGGCAAGAATAGTTGCAGCTGTCTCTCCCGCAATGCGCGCCCGTAAATCCGCGAGCACCGTGCGCGCAATTTCCACCACCAGATTGCGGTCAACGCGCTGGGCCAGGGCGGCCAGCCGCGGCTGTGTCAACAACTCGTCCACCGAAGGAATCTGGCGCAGCACCTCCGACTGCTCCGCCGAAATCGTGCGTTTAGCCCGCGCTTCCATACAAACATTTCAGCACAGTGCCCGCCCGCGCGGCAATCCCGAACGCCTGCTCCATCACGCGTTGGAACATGGCAAGTCGGCTGAAGCTGGTTTGATGTTGAACGAGTCTTCATGTTGAACGGGTGTTGATGTTGAAAGGCTGTAACCTGGAGAAGGCCGCTATTGCGGAAGCATCGCGGTGCCCAATGCGAACCGCGTCCCGTGCATTTCATTGACGGTCTTTCTCTCTCCACCTAGCATGGAGTTTGGGGGTTTCCGCCGCTCATGGCGACTATCGACGAAGATCTGGCCCAGATGGAAAAAGATATCCGTCAGCTCAAAGTCGAATACGACCAGTATTTCGGCGGCGGCCGCAAGCGCCCGCCCACCGAAATCGAGTGGCGCATCGACACGCTGGTTAAACGCTACGCCGAACGCAGCGGCGAGCTCAAGTCCGCGCAGCGCTTCCGCTTCAACAATCTCACCCAGACCTACGCGAAGTATAAAGACATCTTCCGCAAAAAGACGGTTTTAAAGGAAGAAGGGAGAATGCAGCGGCACTTTGGAGCGGCGGCAAAGGAAATCGAAGCGGCGCGAGCAAAAGAACACGAGAAGGAAGAGGCGGCGGCAGCCGCCGCAGCGGCCGCAAAGGGATTTCGCATGGTCTGCTCGGAGCCTGACCGCGAAACGGAAAAAGTTGGGCAGTTGTACGAAGCGTTCTTGCAGGCGAAGCAACAGGCCGGCGAGCAGACCGGAAAATTGACGCGCTCCAGCTTCAACGAATTCGTCCTGAAGAAAACACGGGAATTGCAAAAACAGAAGAATTGTAAGGACGTCGAATACGTCGTCGAAACCGTCGACGGCCAGGTCAAGCTCAAAGCCGTCGTGAAGTCCTGAACGCTTTCTGAACCAGTCCAACAGCCGTTTTCCACATCGCTGCCCTTTCGCATTTCATGCCGCGCGCTTACACTGATGTGCTTTTCCCATTGCGGAGGAAACATGGCGGTGCAGCGCGCCCTCATCAGTGTCTTTGACAAGAGTGGAATCGTCGACTTTGCCAGGCGCCTCGCCGCGCTGAAGATCGAAATTCTTTCGACGGGCGGCACGGCCAAGCTGCTGCGCGAAAATGGCATCGCTGTGCGCGACGTATCCGACTTCACCGGCTGGCCCGAAATGCTCGGCGGGCGCGTGAAAACGCTGCATCCGAAAGTGCATGGCGGGCTGCTCTTCCGCAGAAAACACGCGGACGACCGCGCGCAAGCGGCGGAACATGGGATCTCACCCATCGACCTCGTCGTGGTGAACCTGTATCCGTTTGAAGCGACGGCGGCCAAAGCAGCACTGAGCGCCGAAGAGCTCATCGAGAACATCGACATCGGCGGGCCCACGATGCTGCGGTCGGCGGCCAAGAATTTCGAGAGCGTCACCGTCGTGAGTGATTCCGCCGATTTCGAGCGCGTGGCCAAAGAAATCGAAAGCGCGGGGGATACCACGCTTGAAACGCGCCTGGAGCTGGCGAAAAAAGTTTTTGCCACGACTTCCCGCTACGATGGAATGATCACCATGGAGCTGGAGCGCCTGTCCGCGGACGCCCAGCAGCTCGCACTAAAAGCAAAATCTGCGCTGCCGGAGCGCGTCCACGTCGCCTTGCGCCGGCAGCAGGAATTGCGCTACGGCGAAAACCCCCACCAGGCGGCCGCGCTGTACGTTCCCGCGGGCCGCGCGCCGGAAGGCTTGGCGGCGGCGAAGCAGCTGCAAGGCAAAGAGCTTTCTTATAACAATTTTGTCGACCTCGAGGCAGCGCGCAGCCTGGCGGCGGAATTCCGGGATCCCGCGGCGGTCATCATCAAGCACAACAATCCGTGTGGCACCGCCGAGCAAGCCACGCTGCGCGAAGGGTATCTAAAGGCGCTGGCGTGCGACCCGGTTTCAGCTTTTGGCGGCGTGCTGGCCTTCAACCGGGAAGTCGACGCGGCTACGGCGGAGGAAGTGGCCAAGCTGTTCGTCGAGTGCATTGTCGCGCCGGGTTTTGCCGCCCGCGCAAAAGAACTCCTCGCGGCCAAGAAAAATCTTCGCTTGCTGGAACTGCCGGCGGGCGGCCTGGAACCGGAGCGCGAATTGCAACTCAAGCGCATTCTCGGAGGAATGCTGGTGCAGCAGCCTGACCTCGGCGAGCTGAATGACTGCGAGTTGCCCACGGTGACCAAGCGCGCGCCCACGGCCGAAGAGATGCACACGATGCGCTTCGCGTGGAAAGTGGCGAAACACGTCAAGTCCAACGCTATCGTTTTTGCGAAAGACGGCGCGACCGTGGGCGTCGGAGCCGGCCAGATGAGCCGCGTCGATTCCGTAAAAATTGCGGTGATGAAAGCGCAAGTGCCGCTCACGGGAAGCGTGGTGGCGTCGGACGCCTTCTTCCCGTTCCCAGACGGCGTGGAGGAAGCGGCCAAAGCCGGTGCCACGGCCGTGATCCAGCCGGGCGGCTCCATGCGCGACCCGGAGGTGATTGCCGCCGCAGACCGCCTGGGCCTGGCCATGGTGTTTACCGGGATGCGCCACTTTTTGCACTGAGCGGCGGAGCGACGGCGATTCGATCTTTTCATCTCTCATTTCCAACCAAATCAGGGCGATCCTCGGTTACTGCGCGGACAAGGGATTGGCGTTCAGCAGCGCCGTGAAATCGGCGGCAATCTGCTTGGCGATTTTCCGAAGCTCCTCGCCGCTGGGATCACGAGACAGCTCGAAGCGGGCCGCGGGAACATAAGAAGTCACAGTAATCACCGGGCCGTGCCGCGGGTCTTTGACGGGCGGATAAGCGAGTTCATAAAGCGGCTGGTCCGGGCGGGCAAGGTTGTTGACGCCCACATAGAGAATCATAGTCGGCGACACGGGCACGCCGCCAACGAGCAGGCGGCGCGCGCGGTTTTGCTCATCGGCTTCCGCAAAGACGCCGCGTATGCGCAGGCCGGCATCGGGAAGCGGCGCGCCGGCTGGAAGGCGCCGCGCATCGTAGCCGGCCTGCTGGAGGGCCCGGATTAGATTTTCGGAGACGGCGTTAATCAATGCCTTGGCCCGATCGGCGGGCGTTTCCTCCTCGGAAGCGTCGGAGGCGGCAGAAGCTGGTTTTGCGGGCGCGGAATTCGCCGCATCGTTCTTTCCCGCAGCGGAAGAAGAGTTCGCGGCCGTAGCGGAGCCGGAGCGCTTGGAGGCGGAAGGCACGCGCCTCCCGCGGTTGGCCACCACATCCAAATCGAAATCACTGACGTACACGACCGCGGCGCCAGCTGCGGGGGTGGGTGCAGCCTGAGGCGTTTCGGAGCTTGCCGGCGACTGCGCTGGATCAGGATTGGCGTTCACCAAAGTGGCGAGCGTGACGACGAGGGGAAGGACTAGGAAACGAAGCCGCATCATGCTGTTCCTCCGAAGGGCAAGAATGACATTGTTTGGATGAGCTGCGGAAGTGATCGGTCGCTCGTGGACATGGGAGGATGGTATGCCACATGGCCAAAGCTGAGCCCCGCTCCGGGATACCCGGGGGGTGTCGCAAGTGTGGCAAACAAAGGAGTTGCGAGTGGGTTTTTGGATCTGTGGCAATGATTGGAGTTAGCACGTGATTCTCTGTAAGTGTGGCAGCGAAAGGGTTTAGGAGAGATTGAGATCCTTCGGCTCGCGATGCTCGCTCCCCGTCAGGAACGGGGCAGGCACGATTCGCATCCTTCATCGGATGTTCAGTGTGGCAAGGAAAGAACTTAGCGGAGAGAGGGGAGAAGGGGAGGAGCCGGAAGAGCGGACCAACACAGAGGCCATAGAGGCAGAAGGCACGGAGGGCAAGGAGAAGAAACGAAGGAGAGGAGCCCGAGAGAGGGTGGGGGAAGCCAGAGGGAGCGGGTTGGAGCGTCCAGTTCAAAGACCAGGGTAGCACGTATATTATCGCATGTCAATAGGTACTTACTAGTGATTCGAATGAGCTGTGGAAAAGTCTGGGGAGAGCTGGCAGCGCACAGCTGAGACCAAGCCTCGAAAGCCCCTACGCGCAAAACCGGCGCATGGGGTACCCCCGCCCTCCTCGCTAACGGGCTTTCATGGTCTTTCTTTTTTTAGTGTGTTTCCCCCGCAGGATTCTGGGGCTATTCCCCGCCCTTCAGAAATGCGCTGGAACCGCCTCACTCTTCGGGTCCCATCCCTTCATCTCATTGAGTTCCTCGGGCGTGATCTGAGGCAAGTGCCGGATGAACAAAACCAGGCGCCAGGTTTGCGGGTCAGTGTGCGTTCCGTGGAAGGCTGGCATGCCGCTCAAACGAACTCCATTTTCAATTGCGTAGTAGAGCTCGCCATCGCTCTGGTCCTGCGTCCCGGCTGCACGCAAGTCGGGCGGTTTCGGATAGAGGCCCTTGCCGTATACCGTGTGGCCCCCTCCGTCATCCCCATGGCACGTGGCGCAATGAAAGGAGAAATGCTCCATGCCTCCCCGAATGTTCTCCGTTGAAGGCATGATGGGATTGCGAAGTTGGCGATACGCAGATGGCACGGCCAATTTGCGTGCCGTTGTGGCCGCGAACTCCTCAATCGCTGATGGTGTCGCAAGTGCGCTGAAGCCTCGTCGCACGAGAATCAGCCCGTATCCCGCGGCTGCAACCGCAAGAGCAAACAGAATCAGCAAAACTGCTTTCCACGGTTTCATGTCTAGCTCTCCTGCCCCGTGGCATCGTCGTCCGCCCGCCCGAACGTTGGGAGATACCGGCCGAAGTTCAATTCGAAGTCGCTTGGAACGCCGTAACCGATACTGCGGATCTTGGCGCGGCGCGCCTGTGCACTGGGCAAGGCCAGCAATGGGAAGAACAAGTCGCTGCTCGACTGAAGCTCGGCAGCTG
>Ga0307479_10000882_pt1 | contig 27063 bp, 20 predicted proteins | sample atmos_gasesECM4C_FD_203743 | JGI IMG/M metagenome (GOLD analysis project Ga0307479, IMG submission 203743) | Hardwood forest soil microbial communities from Morgan-Monroe State Forest, Indiana, United States - atmos_gasesECM4C_515 | ecosystem: Environmental > Terrestrial > Soil > Temperate... | reverse complement strand
GGACTCCGTGGTTTATCCAGTCGGACGCAAGTTTCCGGCAGGAATTTAAGGTCAACAAGCAGAATGAAGCCCAGGTGCTGACGTTCACGGCCGATTTCAGCAACCTGTTCAACCAACAGCGGATCACCGCTTTCTACTCGCAGTTGGACACGGCGAATTTCCAGAGCTGGATTTCGCCGGACCCGACCGGGGCGTTTAACTACTCGGCGTTTGAGCACCCATACGATTGGAAGAGTCTGCTCAAAACCGATCAAGTCATCCCCAACAGCCAGTACGGCAAACCGCTGCTGTACCAGCTGGGTCGCAACCTCCGGCTGGGAGTGCACTACACGTTCTAGATTGCAGTCTGCAGCGCTTGGAGGGGCCGGGAGACCGGCCCCTTTTTTCGTGATGGGTCGCTGCGCTTTAGCGTGGTCTGGGCCATTACCGCGATCAGACCCCTTTCCGGCCTCCGTCCGCGCGGATTCCCACCTTGTTTAGTAAGATAGGAAATTCGACTTTGTAAAGCGGAAGCAACCATTCCCGCGGGGCGTGACTCCATGTGGCAATACCCGCATCTTCAGGAATGGGAAGGAGAAACGTTTGTCGAAATTGCGCGCTGCGGATGGCCTTGGGGAAAGCACTGTTCATCGGGCATTCATAAGTCTTCTGAGCATACTTGGGATCGTGCTGCTGGCGAGTGCGATGGGGCTCGCCCAAGAGGAACCCGGGAGAGGCTCGATCCAGGGAGTTGTGATCGATGCCTCGGGCGCGCCGGTGGTGGGGGCGACGGTGGCCGTCACTTCGAAGTTCAACGACACTCTGCTGGCGCTGACCACTGACAAGGATGGGAAGTATGACTCCGGCCCACTGGCGGGTGCGCTTTATAACATTCGCGTCGAGGCGCAGAACTTTCGGATCAGCTTCTTCAATGTGACCGTCCGCAACGGAGAGACGGCAAACGGCGATCGCAAGCTGGTGCCGATCAATCCGGGCTTGCCGACGGTGACCGCTAGAGTCTCGCCGGAGGAAAACGCCGAGTTTCCCATCGATGGGCGGGACGCGCTCAACACCGCGCAGTTTCTGCCGGGCGTGCTGGTGCAGGATGGAGGACGGCTGGGTTCCACGAAGTCGGGCAACTTCGCCCTTTCGATCAACAAGGCTAGCGGACAGGCTTCGGACTACACCCTCGATGGTGTGGAGTTGACGGACGAGACCCACGGCGCGGCCGCTGAGAGCGTGGCCCTGAGTTCGGTGGGGGAACTGGACATCGACCGGGCGCAGTTTGATCTGTCTACGGGGCTGACCTCGTCGGGCGTGGTGCGGATGACGACGCGCTCGGGTACCCGGAACCTGCATGGGGAAGGTTACGGGCTGTTTCGCGACAAGAGCCTCGGATTTGCCCAGGCCCCCGGAGGGCAGGACCTGCAGTTCCAGCGCGAAGATTTTGGTGGCCGGGTGGGCGGGGCGCTCAGCAAGGACAAGTGGTTCTTCTTTCTGGACGCGGAACATGTGAACCAGGACGCCCACCGGGCGGTGGTGATGCCATCACCGTTTCAAGCTTTCACGGGATCGTTCTCGTCACCGTTCCGCAACACATCCTCCAGCGGAAAGCTGGACTGGAACCTCTCGAAAACGGCGCACGCCTTTTACCGGTTTGCTTACAACCTGAACAAATCGGTCGACAATTTCGGGGACGACTACTCGATTTACCAGAACCATTCCAACTCTCCGTCGCACGCGATTGGTCTGGACTTCACCCGAGGCCCGTACATCCATAGCGTGCGCTTCGGGTTCCTGCAGTATCACAACTCGCTGCAGGATGCGACCAGTGGGTTCACTCCGCTGGGGACGGCGGTTCCGGTTGGTATTCAGTTCACCGACATTGCCGGGGGGCGCGCGCAGTTTGGAGCGAGCCCGTTCGCGCCGCAGGAGACGTTCCAGCGGAACCTGGAATTCCGCTATGACGGGCAACGCGCGGCAGGCGACCACACATTCCACTTCGGCGGTAGCGTGAATCGCATCAACAGCGGCGGCTACGCGAAGGCATACGGTGTCGCGCCGCAGGTGGCAACGGCGTTGGGCACGGGGACGGACGCGAATCCGCTGGACTATCCCGTACTGTTTGCGACGCTGAGCAATGGGCAGGGCTTCGGAGCGGAGAAATCCGGATTCGGCTTGTCGCACGGGGGGATGGTCGACACGCGGCTGCAGGGATACATCGGTGATTCTTACAGGTTCAGCCCAAATCTGACGTTCACGTTTGGAGTCCACTACGTGCGGGATGACGGGCGCGTGGACAGCGACCTGGGGACGATCCCGTGTTCGTCGGCAAACGCAAGCATCCCGGCGGCCTTTCTGCCGTGCAGCGGCACAACGCGGTTGCTGGACCAGTTTGCCAGCGTGCCGGGGATGGGAAAGCGGATCACGCAGCCCAACTACAACTTCGGGCCGCAATTTGGTTTTGCGTGGGATCCGGTGCGGAATGGGAGAACGATCATTCGAGTCGGTGGCGGGGTGTTCTACGACAACTCGGCGATCAGCAACATTTACATGGACCGGCCCGCGCGGTTGGGCCAGGGGCTGTATTCGGGGACGAATGTGCTGACCTGCTCTCCGGGGGCCGCTGCGGGGACGGTGGCGGTGTATTTCCCGAATGCCGGTGGGTTGCCGACGGCCGTGCGCTCGATCGATGGCAAGGACCTGGCCACCCAAGTCTGCGGGCAGCCAGTGGGAGTGATGGGGACCGCAGTAGCCGATCTGCAGGCCGCGTACCAGGCCGCCGTAGTTGCGGCGGGAGCGGCAGGGAACCCCGGCTTCGTGGGGAGCACGTTGTCCCTGAGCCTGCCCGCGAATGGGCTAGCCGCGTTTGGCCCTGACTACCGCACGCCACGCTCTTACCAAATGAACCTGGGGCTGACGCGGGAAGCGTGGAACGGGGGGACATTCACGCTCGACTTCGTGCGCAATGTGAGCCAGCGCTTTGGACTAATCAGCGACACCAATCACCTGGGCGACGCCAGTTACCTGTACAAAAACGCGAGAGGAATTCCCACCGCCGCGCTGAACGCAATCACCAACACAATCGCTCAGAAAGCGCCCAGTTGCCTGCCGGGGGTGCCGTTGTCGGTGGGCGCGATCGTGCAGAACGCGATTTCCTGCTACATCTCGACGGTTCCGACTGCCAACATCAACGACTTCGCGGTCAACGGACTGGATTCGGCGATTGCCTTCCTGGGCGGTCTACCGGCCACCGTGGCCGTGCAGCCGGGGGGCGGCCAGGATCCTAGAGATTTCGGAGCGGCGTTCTCGGGCGTCAACCCCCTGGTCGGGCAAGGGGATTTCCAGATTTCGGCGGGGCAGGCGGTCTACAACGGCGCGCAATTGGGATTGAAGCAACGTGTCCACCGCCAGTTCTTCATATTCGACGGCGGTGACTTGCAGTTGGCTTACACGCTCTCGAAGTTCGTCACGAACGGCGGCGACAATCCCACGCAGAGCTTTTTCGGTCGCGACTCGGTGAACCCGGCGGTGTTCAAGGGGCCCTCACCATTGGATCGGCGGCACCAGTTCACCGCCGCCTGGACCATGGATTCGCATTGGGGCGGGCGGCTGGCTTTCATCGGACGAATTGCTTCGCCGGCACCGCTGTTACCCTCGATGCTGGTGACGTCCGGCAACCCGCAGGCCACGCCGGGGGAAATCTTTCGCACCGATTTCAGCGGAGACGGCACAACCGGCGATTTGTTTCCGGCCAAGCTGCCTGGGTCGTTCAGCTCAATTACCAGCAGGAGCCTGGCGAGCGAGATCAGCAGCTACAACAGTTCGCAGGCGGGTGGCTTGACTCCGGCTGGACTCGCGCTGGTATCCGCGGGCCTGTTCAAGCAATCGCAACTGGCGACTTTGCACGGAAATGCTCCGTACGTTGTGGTGCCGCCGGCGGGGCAGTTCAGCAACGAGATCTTCAAGTCGCTTGATGCCGCGATCAGCTGGCCGCTGAAGGTGGGCGAGCGGCTGACGATCGAACCCAGCGCGCGCTTTCTCAACGTTTTCAATTTCGCGAGCTTTCAGTCGGTTTCTGGGCAGCTGACGTACTACTATCCGGGGCCGGGACAGCCGGTATCGGGAGGTCCTGGTTCAGCGAATGGCACGCCTTCGGGACCGTCGCGCGATGTGCTGCGTATCGGCTCGGGGTCCGGCGTGTACAACAACGGCGCGCCGCGGCAGATGGAGTTTGGGGTGAAGGTTACGTTCTAAGGGGGCGCAAGCGCGTTCGGCACTTGGTGTCGCATGCAAACACAGGGTCCCCTTCCGCTCCGCTCAGGGCAGGTTCTCGACTCCGTTCGGATGGCGCCTCACTCCGCTCGGATGGCAGTTTTATTTGGTCCGGACGCGTAGCCTGGCATTCGGAGAAGCGGCCGCGCCGTGTAAAATAGCCGATATGCCTTTCAATGCTGCTGCCCAAGGAGCCGCCCGCCGGGGCGGGAAGACTCCACCTCCCGATGAGACCTTCGAAGAAGCCGCTTACCTGAAATTGCTGGGGGAGAAGCAGAAAGCCGTCAGCATCAAGCTGGCGGACGGGGAAGTGGTTCGCGGCTGGATCGAGTACTACGACAAGAACATGGTGCGCCTGACTAGGGAAGGCGCGCCGAACCTGTTCATTTTCAAGCACGATATCATGTACATCGCGGAAGAAGCGGCGAAGCGGAAGTAGCGGCGCGGACGCCTCGGTTTGTACGATCCAGGTGACAATTGAAGAAGGAGTTGTGTCTGTCGTGAAATCTGCCTCTGCAGCGGAAAGCACCCCCCAGGCTGGCGCCCAGTTCGAGTTCGTCCCGCGTATGTCGGAGATTGCCCGAGAAGCAGGCGCGCTGCTGCTGGAGTACTTCCATCGGCGGGTGAAGATCGAGTACAAAGGCGACGCCGACCTGGTGACCGAGGCGGATCGCGCCTCGGAGAAACTGATTCTGGAGCGGATTCGCTCCCAGTGGCCGACGCATGAGGTGATCGGGGAGGAAGGCGCGCGAGTGGAGACGGGGGGCGACTACCGGTGGTATGTCGATCCGCTGGATGGGACCACGAACTTCGCCCACTCTTTCCCGGTGTTTTGCGTTTCGCTGGGGCTGGCGTTTCAGGGGAAGCGGAAGGCGGCGGTGCTGTACGATCCCACGCGCGATGAGTTGTTCGCAGCGGAGCGGGGCAAGGGCGCTTTCCTGAACGGGCAGAAGATAGAAGTTTCGAAGACACCGACGCTGGTGCAAAGCCTCATGGCCACGGGCTTTCCGAGTCACAAGCGGCACAAGAATCCCAACATTTACTTCTATCACCAGCTGACGTTGCGCTCTCATGGTGTGCGACGCGCGGGATCGGCAGCGCTCGATCTGGCGTCGGTGGCGTGCGGCAGGTTCGATGGGTTTTGGGAGTTCAACCTGAATGCCTGGGACACGGCGGCCGGAATCCTGATCGTGGAAGAGGCGGGGGGCAAGGTTACCGGACTCCAAGGCGAGGCGCTGGAGATTACCGACCGCGATGTGCTCGCCTCGAACGGGCTGATTCACGCGGAGCTTTTGCACGAGTTCGACGAGATCTTCAGTGGCCGCGGCCTGGAACCTCTCCCGGATCCGCGGGAATACCGGAAGTAGGTGCAAGCCCTGCTCGCTTAGCGATCCACCAGACGCAACCCAGCAGCGGCGTCGTGCGAGCGGTAGAATATGGCTGTGAGGTTGAAGCTCGGCAATCCTGCCAATCGACGCTCCTTCTTAGGTTGCCGACACCATAATTCGCAGGTGTTATCGTGATGCAATCATTGCTCGAGCGCGAAATCGCGAAGCGTCCAGACAAGGTGCGCCTGTCGGGACGGATCCTTTTTCTGACCGAAGATCCAGAACTAATTAAGCGGCAACTGGCCGGAGAGGATCTGTCCTGGGATACCAAGAATCCTGCAAACAATCCCAAGTTGCGGGACGACATCTCCACCGACGAAATCACCCCAGCACATTACTGCTTCTACTTCGACCAGACGCTGGGGGAAATTCCCTACCTGGGGCTGCGTTGCGGAGGCGCTGTTCCGATCGGACGGTCGGAGGTAAAGAAGGGCGGATTCGTCTGCTCGGTCAGCGGCAAGCGGCGCGGGAAAGGATCGAGCCGGGAGCAGTCGCCATACGCGGAGATGTGCGCGGGGATCCAGGTGGTGATTGCCGAGAACATCGAGCGCATTTACAAGCAGAATTGCCAGAACCTGGGCCTGTTGACGTCGACTAACTTCGGGTTGATCGACAAGATTCGTGCCGGCGAGGAGATGGCGCTGAGCGAGTTTACTTCCGGGGAAGACGAGATCACACGTCAGGTGATTGAGTACGGAGGGCTGTTCCCGTTCAACGTCGCGCGTATGCAGAAGAAGGTATTTCTGCCCCCGATGAAGACGGCCAAGCGGGCGATGACGCTGGCGGAGAAGATTTTCGCGAAACACATGGTTACGCCCGAGGGTGCGGTGGGCGTGGACGCTGTGAAGCCCGGGGATACCAGCTTCACGCGAGTCGATCTGCGCTTCAGCCACGAGTACGTCACGCCGATGGCGGCGATCTTTTATGAGCATTACGTCGGCAAGGACGTGCCGGTGAACGATGCGGCGAGCGTCCGTTTTTTTCGCGATCACTTGACGTTTTTGGACGAGGTAATTTCAGAAGAAAAGAAGAAGCTGGGGCTGCTGGATCTGGCGACGCAGCTAAAGATCAAGCAGGAGGAGTTCGCCAGGGCGCAGGGAATCAAGCTGCACGGCGAATTGACCGATCGCAAAGGGTCGGAGGGGATCTGCCATTCGGTGATGCTGGAAACTTATGCGCTGCCGGGACAAGTGAACGTTGGGTCGGACTCGCACACGCCGCACGTGGGTGCGATCGGCTGTGTAGCGTTCGGCATCGGCACCACGGACGTTTTCAACAGCTGGATCACAAAAGATGTGCGAATCAAGGTGCCAGAGTCGGTCAAGATCGTGATCCGGGGGCAGAAGCAGCCCAATGTGACCGCCAAGGATTTCATCCTGAAGATCCTGAGCCTCGACTACGTGCGCAGCGGCAAGGCGCTCGCCAAGGTGATGGAGTATGCGGGCGAGGCGGTGGAGGCGTTGAGCGTCGATGAACGGGCCACCATGACAAACATGGCCGCGGAAATTGGCGGATTTACCGGGATCGTTGCGCCCGACGACAAGGTGGTGGATTTCCTGATTGAGCGGCGCGGGATGAAGCGGAACGCGGCGAAGGCGATGATCGAGGGGTTGGCCAGCGATCCCGGGGCGGAATACGCCGAGGTGATCGAACTGGATGCGGCCGACATCTCGCCGATGGTGGCCACGCCGGGAGATCCAGGGAATGGCAAGTTCGTGCGCGACCTGCATACGCCGGTTCCGGTGGAACTGGCCTACGGCGGGACCTGCACAGCGGGCAAGAATGAAGACATGGATATGTACGCCGAGGTGCTCGCGGACGCTTTGAAGCAGGGAAAGCGGGTGGCGCCGTCGGTGGAGTTCTACGTCCAGTTTGGATCACAGGAGACGCGGGACTACTGCGTACGTAGAGGGTACCTCGAGATTTTTGCAAAGGCGGGCGCGCACGTGATCGAGCCGAGTTGCGGGGCGTGCATCAACGCCGGGCCGGGCGTGTCGACGCGGCCAGAGCAGGTGGTGATTAGCGCGCAGAACCGGAACTTCCCCGGGCGCAGCGGGCCGGGGCAGATGTACTTGGCTTCTCCGTTGACGGTAGCGGCGAGCGCGGTGGCGGGGTATATCGTGGAGTACCAGCCCAGCGAGCAGCGGGAACTGGCGGGGAGCCGACATTAGGCTTCGGGCGACAGTTGGACCGCGCCTGCACGTCCGAAGCAAGGGATTGATGGCACTCGATCAGCCTGCGGTTTTTGCATGCGCTCACTGTACCGTTGGGTCGATTCTTGTTAGAATCTGGGGTTCTTTTAGTGTGCGCAGACTGCTTCAGGAGAAAGACACACCATGACCTACGTAATCGCAGAACCTTGCATCGGGACGAAGGACACGGCTTGCGTGGACGCGTGCCCGGTGGATTGCATCCACCCGAAGAAGGATGAGCCGAACCACGCGACGGAAGAAATGCTGTATATCGACCCGGTGGAGTGCATCGACTGCGGCGCCTGCGTACCGGTCTGCCCGGTGTCGGCGATCTTTGCCCTCGATGATCTGCCTGAGAAGTGGGCAGCGTTTACCCCGCGGAACGCGAAGTATTTTGGGCGGTAGGCAAAGCTTTCAGCTGTCAGCCGTCGGCTCTCAGCCGCTCGTTGGGCGCTGGATTCGGAATCGGATTGTGGGTGCATGTCGGTACCTGGGCATGCACCTTTTGTTTTTGAGCATCCGGGAGGGGCGGCCGAGCAAAGGGGGGGTCTGACAGCTGATTGCTGACAGCTGATTGCCGAATAACTTCACCTGACGGGTTCTGCCCGCTTCCATTACAATCATGCATTAACCTGTTGGGCTCCCATGGCGCTCAAGGAGTCGGAAGCAATCGTCCTGCGTACCTACCCGTTGCGCGAGGCCGACCTGCTGGTCACCCTGTTTACGCGAATCGAAGGCAAAGTGCGCGGCGTGGCGCGTTCGGCCAAGAAGTCGAGAAAACGGTTTGGCGGGGCGCTGGAGCCGCTGACATTTGTCCGGGCATTCTATGAAGACCGCGAACGGGTGGAGTTGGCGCGACTGGATGCCTGTGAGGTGCTGGAATCGCCGCTGGCCCACGAAGTGGGCTACCCACGAGCAACGGCGCTGGCGCACGTCGCGGAGTTGCTCGACGAGTTGTTGCCGGACCGCGAAGCCAACGACGCCGTGTTTCGGTTGACGCTCTCGGTGCTGGGCAGCTTGCGCGGGCCCGACATTTGGATGCCGGTCACGTATTTCGAGTTGTGGATGACGCGGCTGGTCGGCTTTCTGCCGGATTTTTCCGAGTGCACGGCCTGCGGGAGGGCGTTGAATGGGAGCCGGGCGTTCTTTCATGCGTTGGCTGATGGGCTGATGTGCGCGGACGACAAGCGCCTAGCGTCGTCCGAAATGTCGAGTGAGTCGCGCGTGCTGGCGGCTCAGATGTTTCACTCGCCGGTGGAAAGTTTTGCAGCCGTGGAGTGGCCCAAGAGCAAAGCGGCCGACCTGCGAAAGTTTCTGATGCAGATTCTTGAGCGGCATGTTGAGAAGAGGCTGGTAACGGCGGGGATGCTGGAGAAGATCAGCTCTTAGCCATGAGCTTCGAGCTCTGAGCTTTGAGCGAACCCCGTAGCGTGACGGGCTTGCCCGAAGCTCGTAGCTCAGGGCTCGCAGCTGTCACGCGATTCAAGCGACACAATTGATGTCATCGTCAAGACCCAACCCGCCGACTTTCCAGGAACTGATCCTGAAGCTGCAGACGTTCTGGGCGGCGCACGGGTGCGTGCTGCAGCAGCCCTATGACGTCGAAGTCGGCGCCGGAACGATGGCGCCGGAAACTTTTCTCCGCGTGCTTGGGCCTCGGCCTTACAAGGTCGCGTATCTTCAGCCGTCGCGGCGTCCGGCGGATGGACGTTACGGGGAAAATCCGAACCGGTTGTTCAAGCACACGCAACTGCAGGTCATCCTGAAGCCGCCGCCGGAAAATGTGCAGGAGCTTTATCTCGAGTCGCTGGGCGCGATCGGCATTGACCTTCGCCAACACGACATCAAGTTCGAGGAAGACAACTGGGAGTCGCCCACGCTGGGTGCATGGGGCATCGGGTGGCAGGTGATGCTCGATGGGCTGGAGATCACGCAGTTCACCTACTTTCAGCAGTGCGGCGGGATTGACCTGCTGCCGATCTCGGCGGAACTGACCTACGGGCTGGAGCGGATTGCGGCGTTTCTCCAGGATGTGGATTCTATTTACGACATCGTGTGGGCGCGCGATCCGGAGAGCGGTGCGGTCGTCACTTACGGCGATGTGCGGCTGGCGGAGGAGTTGCAGTTCTCCGTCTATAACTTCGAAGCGGCGGATGTCGAGAAGACCTGGAAGCATTTTGAGTTGTACGAGTCGGAATGCCGGGCGCTGATCGATCGCTATGGCGAACTGGCCAAGGCTGAGACCAGTGTCGCTGACAAGAAACGCTTACCGCTGCTCGGAGCGTACGACCTCTGCCTGAAGTGCTCGCATCTTTTTAATATTCTGGATGCGCGGGGCGCCATTTCGGTGACCGAGAGGGTCGGCGTGATTGCACGGGTGCGGGCCCTGGCGGTTGGGATCGCGAAGGCGTACTTGCAGCAGCAGTCGGGCAGCAAGGAGAAACCAGCTGAAGAAAAACCTGTGGCCAAAGCGACGAAAGTGACGAAGCTATCGCGGGACAAGAAGAAAGAGGCTGCACCGGTTCTCTAGGGAGGTGGCGGGGGGCGAGACGCCCGCCGGACAGCTGCCGGAACGCCGGCGCTACATGTGACGGCGCTCACATTCACAGTTGCGTAACTTTGAGAGCATAACGTAATTGCCTAATGCCTGACTTTCTGCTTGAGATCGGCTGCGAAGAAATCCCGGCGCGGATGATGGACGCCGGTGCGCAGGAATTGCGCGAAAAAGTCTCGAAACTGCTCGAGCGGGAGCGCCTTGCGCCGCAAGGCGCCGTGACGCAGTTCGACACACCGCGCCGCCTGGCGGTGCTGGTCGCCGGAATTCCTCAAGCGCAGCCGGATGTCACCGAGGAAATCACCGGCCCGTCGGTCAACGTAGCCTACAAGGACGGCAAGCCAACGCCCGCAGCCGAGGCCTTCGCCAAGAAGGCCGGAGTTGGAGTCTCGCAATTGGAGCGGGCGACTACTCCCAAGGGTGAGTATCTCTCCGCGAAAGTGACGAAGAAGGGCCGAGCGGCCAGCGAGATTCTGGCGGAATTCCTTCCCAAGGAGATCAACTCCGTCTACTGGCCGAAGAACATGTACTGGCGCAAGTCGGAGGAGCGCTTTGTGCGGCCGGTGCGCTGGATCGTGGCCATGCTGGATGGACAAGTGATCCCGCTGGAGTTCGATGGAATCCACGCCGGGGACACTTCACGCGGGCACCGGATTCTGGCCGACCGCAGCGTCACAATTCCGAGTGCTGGCGAAGCATATGTGGGCGCGCTGGCCGATGCCAAGGTGCTCAACCGCGCGGAGCGCGAGACGCAGATCCGACAGACCCTGGATGCTGCCACCCGCAAGGTGCCGGGCGCGCGCTGGCGGGAAGACAAAGAACTGCTCGACACGGTAGTGAATCTCACCGAGTATCCGTCGGCGATTCTCGGTAACTTCGATCCCCAGTTTCTCGAACTTCCTGAAGAAGTGCTGGTCACCGTGATGCGCGACCACCAGAAGTATTTTGCGGTCGAAGACGCAGCGGGCAAACTGGCGCCGCACTTTCTGGCGGTGCTGAACACCGACGCCGATCGCGATGGAACGATCCAGCACGGTAACGAGCGGGTGCTGCGGGCGCGCTTCAACGACGCGCGTTTCTTCTGGCAGACCGATCAGAAACAATCGCTACGCGATCGCATGGAGTTGTTGAGACACGTCACTTTCCAGAAAGACCTGGGCAGCTATTACGAAAAGACCATTCGCACGCAGCGCCTTGCGAGCTGGCTGTCTGAAATCGTCAAGCAGAGCGGGATGGCGATCCGCCCGGGCATCGTACACAAGGCAGCCTGCCTGGCGAAAACGGACCTTACCACCGAGCTCGTGAAAGAGTTCACGGAACTTCAGGGAATTGTGGGCGGTTTGTATGCGCGAGTTCAGGTGCTGGACAAGCATTTGAGCGACGATGTCCGGCAGGGGATCTCGATCGCGATCTACGACCACTACAAGCCCGAGTCGATGGACGATTCCGTGCCTCGGACGATCGAGGGCGCGGTGCTTTCGACCGCAGATAAGGCTGACAGCATTGCCGGCATGTTTGCGCTGGGATTGGTACCGAGCGGGTCGAAAGATCCGTTCGGGTTACGCCGGCAGGCGAACGGGATCGTCAAGACAATTGCCCAACACAAGCTGCCCTTCAACCTGGGAGACCTGATGCACGATGCGCGGACGCGCTATCAGGGATCGGAAGCCGAAAGGAAATTTGCCAGCGACGGGAAATTCGATGAAGCCACCCGGCTGTTCTTCCGGGAGCGCGTGGAATTCTACCTGCGTGACGTCCACGGTTTTGCCTACGACGTGGTGAACGCGGTGCTCGCCGCCGATGCGAACGATGTAGTGGATGCGCTGGCAAGGGCCGCAGCGGTGGCGAAGGTGCGGCCGTCGGGCGATTTCGCGTCGATTTCTATCGCGTTCAAGCGGACGAAGAACATCCTGCGCCAGGCGAACGAGGCGGGCAGGGAAGTGGCTCCCCAGGTGGAGGGCGCCCTGCTGCGCGAAGAAGCAGAGAAGGAACTGGCCGCGCAGGTGCCGCAAACGGCCCAGCAGGTGGAAGGGCTGCGTGCAGCGAAGAAATATGAAGAAGCGTTGCTCGAGATTGCGAAGCTGCGCCCCGCGATTGACCGGTTCTTCGACAAGGTCATGGTGATGGTCGAAGACCCGCGGGTGCGCGCGAACCGGCTCGCTCTGTTGCAGACGCTGGTGAAAGAGTTCTCGACGATCGCGGACTTCTCCGAGATCGTGACGGAAGGCAAGGATTCCAAAGAATCTTCGAAACAATAAAGGACGTGATTATGGCGACAACAACTCTCCCCGAAAGCGAAGTCGAAGTGACCACCAGCCCCAAGAGCGCCGTGAAATACGTGTACTTCTTCGGCGGTGGGAAGGCCGACGGCAACGGCAAGATGAAAGATGTGCTGGGCGGCAAGGGCGCCGGACTGGCGGAGATGACGAATGCCGGCTTGCCGGTGCCTCCGGGGTTCACGATTCAGACCGAAGCGTGCCGCGAGTACATGCGGCACAACGGCGTATCGAAGGAGGTGGATCGCCAGATGGAGGCAGCTCTCCATTCGCTGGAACAGTTGCAGGGACAGACGCTGGGCAAGGGCGAGAACCCGCTGCTGGTGAGCGTCCGCTCGGGCGCGAAGTTTTCGATGCCGGGCATGATGGATACCATCCTCAACCTGGGTTTGAACGACCAGAGCGTAGAAGCCCTGGCCACGCGGTCCAACAGCCAGCGCTTCGCGTATGACTCTTACCGGCGCCTGATTCAGATGTTCGGCAACGTTGTGCTCGATATCGAGAAGTCCGCGTTTGAAGAGGTTTTCGATGCCAAGAAAAAGCAAAGGAAAGCGAAACTGGACACCGATCTAGATGCCAAGGCTCTGAAGGAAGTGATCGAGGAGTACAAGAAAGTTGTGAAGAAGCACGCGAAGCGCGAGTTTCCTCAGGATCCGCACGAGCAGTTGGTCATGGCTCGGGACGCCGTTTTCCGCTCGTGGCAGAACGACCGCGCGAAGCACTATCGCCGCATCAACAACATCGACGACATGTTGGGAACTGCCGTTAACGTGCAGGCCATGGTGTTCGGGAACCTGGGCGAGACCAGCGGCACCGGCGTCGGCTTCACGCGGAATCCAGCGATCGGCACGAAGGAATTCTACGGCGAGTTTCTGCTGAATGCGCAGGGTGAAGACGTGGTTTCGGGCGTGCGCACGCCGGTGCACATCCTGGAACTCGAGAAGATCATGCCCGACGTTTACAACCAGCTGCGCACGATCACCACCCGCCTTGAGACGCACTACAAAGACATGCAGGACTTCGAGTTCACCATTCAAGACGGCAAGCTCTACATGCTGCAGACCCGCAACGGCAAACGGACCGGTCTGGCTGCCGTGCGCGTGGCGCTGCAGATGGTGGAGGAAGGCCTTATCACCAAGGAAGAGGCCATCTTCCGCGTGGAGCCGAACCAGCTGTACGACTTTCTGGTTCCGCGTCTCGACGAGAAGGGTGTAAAGGTCGAAGTGCTGGCGAAGGGACTGCCGGCATCGCCGGGCGCGGCCGTGGGGCAGATCGTGTTCACCGCCGACGAGGCGGTGGAGAAAGCCGGTCTCGGCAAGAAGGCGTCAGTGATTCTGGTGCGCGGGGAGACCACACCGGAAGACATTCACGGCATGGAAGTGGCGGCGGGAATTTTGACTTCGCGGGGCGGCATGACCAGTCACGCCGCGGTCGTGACCCGGGGCATGGGGAAATGCTGCGTAGCGGGCGCGGGCGACATCGAGGTCAACGAGAAAGCGGGTGAGATGCGGGTGAAGGGGCAGGTATTCAAGGCGGGCGACTGGATTTCGCTCGATGGAACGACCGGCCGCGTCATCAAGGGACGTCTCAATACGCTTCCACCTTCCTCCGACGACAAGGAGCTCCACAAATTCATGAGTTGGGCGGACCCCTTCCGCAAGCTGAAAGTGCGCGCCAATGCCGACATCCCGCGCGACGCGATCCAGGCGCGGACGTTCGGGGCTGAGGGCATAGGTCTATGCCGTACAGAGCACATGTTCTTTGCCGAAGACCGTATCCCGCACATGCAGGCCATGATTCTGGCCAGCAACGAAAGAGATCGGCGGGCGGCGTTGAAAAAACTATTGCCGATGCAGCGCGCGGACTTCATTGGAGTTTTCCGTGCGATGGACGGGTACGCGGTTACGATTCGGACGCTCGATCCGCCGCTGCACGAATTTCTGCCGCGGCGTGAAGACCTGATGGTTGACATTGCTGTCCTGCCGTACGCGGGGTCGAAAGAGAAGAAAGCGCTGGTCGAGAAATACAAGCGTTTCGGTGCGAAGGGTGCGAGCGACCTGAAGAAAGTCGTTCCGGAACTTTTGCGGCGGGTGGAAGAGCTGCATGAGTTCAACCCGATGCTCGGACACCGCGGATGCCGTCTGGGCATTACCTATCCCGAGATCACCGAGATGCAGACGCGAGCCATCTTTGAGGCGGCCGTTGCGGTGGCGAAGGATGGCGTGAAGGTGTATCCGGAAGTAATGATCCCGCTGACTGCGACTCTGAAAGAGATGGCGAATCAGGGAGCGATCGTGCACCGGGTAGCCGCGGAAGTGTTCAAAGAGAAAGAGCGCAAGGTCGATTACCTTGTAGGAACGATGATCGAGCTGCCACGGGCCGCGCTGGTGGCCGACGAGATCGCCAAAGAAGCGCAGTTCTTTTCCTTCGGCACCAACGACCTGACGCAGACGACTTTCGGCTTCTCGCGCGACGATGTGAACAAGATCCTGCCGACGTATCTGGAAGAGGGCATTCTGAAGCAGGATCCGTTCGCCGCGCTGGATCGTGAGGGCGTAGGCCAACTGATCAAGATGGCCACCGAGCGTGGCCGCAAGACCCGGCCTGATCTGAAGGTGGGCATCTGCGGCGAGCACGGCGGGGAACCGTCGTCGGTGGAATTCTGCCACCAGGTGGGACTGAACTACGTGTCGTGTTCTCCGTTCCGAGTGCTAACCGCTAGGCTGGCGGCAGCGCAGGCTGCGGCCGCGGATCAATTGAAGGTAGAAGGGGGACGGACCAAGTAGGTCTGCGTCGCGTAGCGTTGTACAGGACCAGGGCACGAATGGCGAGCCGGAACGTTTTGGCTCGGCGTCGTGCCCTTCTTATTGAACTTTCTGCAAACGGGCTATCAGTTTCTGTGCGAGGTTATCTTCCGAGTCCGACCACAGCAGGCGTCCGTTCGCCCGAGCGAATTTCTCGACCTTACTGGTAAAGTCGACAAGCTTGTGGACATTAGCGCGCACGCGATTTTCTGCCTCTGCGTCGAGCTCCAGTTGCTCCTGTAGGAAAGGCGCGTCGAGACCAAAGTCGATTTCGATCTGTCCGGCGGTTTCCGAGGCGCGTTCGTCGAATTCCGGACCCTGCGCGATGAGCCGGACCGGGTTCGGGGCTAAGAGCCATTGCCGGGTTCCCGGGTCGAGAGTCCACAGGTCCCAGTCCAGATCGAAAACATAGGCGTAGTCGTCGTGGAGAAGGTCCGACGCGGCGTCGACGGCATCTTCGGGCGAGACTCCAGGGCTGAATTTTCGTTCGAGAATGGTGGGCTCATTCCAGGAAACGGGATGCACCGCCAGGTAAGTGACGCCCGGACGGTGCGAAGAGAAGGGAAACTGCCGCAACACGGAGAGCACGTGCGCCATCATGTCCTGTTCGGAAAAGCTCGGGAACCACAAACTGAGATAAAGGGGATCTGCCACCGCGCCCTCAGAAATCCGCAGGATGACCGCCGCCTTCGAATCGATCGCTCGTATCGAGAGCTGCCTACAGTCGATTGTAACGGTTTATGGAGAGTTGGAGAGGGAGTGAAGACGCGACGCGGGCCCGCATTTTTGGGAACGTTAACGAAGCTGGCGCGAGAACGATTCGAGCGGGGTGTCTTGCGTCCGGATAGCAAGTAAATCTACCAGCGCTTTGACAGGTGCAAAAGCCGCTTGCTACTATGAGAGCTCAATACAAGACCTACCTGCTTTCGTCGATTTCGTCCCCGTCGTCTAGCCCGGCCTAGGACATCGCCCTTTCACGGCGGTAACACGGGTTCAAATCCCGTCGGGGACGCCAAGCCTTTTCAATAGGTTACGCTGAAAACTCCTCTTTGGCGCGATACACAGAAAATACACTCTCTTTCGGCCGTATCATGTTTACCACTTTGCTCTGCGCGGCTCGCTTTTGCGGGCTCAGCGCTTGGGTGTAGGTGTCCAACGTCATCCTCGTCGTGGCATGACGCAACAACTCCTGAACGACTTTGACATCCTCGCCATTGGCCTTGAGGATCGACGAAAACGTGTGGCGAAACGTATGCCACGAAAGCTTCTTGTTGATCCCCAACCTCCGTGCTATCGGTTGGATGCGATCGCGCATCACTGTGCTCAGCCAAACTGGCTGCTCACCACGTTTGGCTCCGGCTCGGTTGGCATCAGTAGCCCACACATAGTCGGACTGTTGCTTGTATGGGGTCGCCTCGTACCAGGCCAACAGGTCTCGAGCCACGAATTCGTCAATCGGCATCAGCTTCCTTGATGCCTCCGTCTTGACCGGGCCGACGTGCTGGTCAACCAGCGACCGAATCACGCTGACATGGAGATTCTTGAAATCGAAGTCTCCCCATTTCAGACCAGCCAGTTCTCCCCGGCGCAGTCCCGACGGCATATCGAGAAAAACCATGGCCTTTTCCCGAATTCCAAGCGCTGCAAGCAGCAATTGCATCTCTTCGACTTCGAGAATGTCAGGTATGCGTTCACGTTTTGCCGACACGCGCACGCCAGAGCGTTTGGTAGGACCCGTGATTGGATTTCGGTCAGTGAACTCCCACCGTATTGCATGATTGAAGACGCTGCTCATTGCGTCGCGAATCTTCTCTTTGGTACCGCCTGCAAGAGGTTTGGGTTTGCCAAACTTTGTCGTGATTAAGGTTTTCAGCCATTGTTCGACGGCAATGGTCTTGATGGCTCGAAGGTCGAATTTCCCCCATTGGGGAAGAACCCACCGCTGTAAGAGCTTTGTTTTCCTGCTCCGCGTCGAATAGGCCTTACCATCCTCGCCACAATCGCCGAGTTCGTGGACAGTGTAGTGCTCCAGCGCCTTTGCCATCGTGATCGAGGTCAGCTCTGTCGGGCCATCAGTGTTGATGTTGAGCCGCAGCTTAGCAACTGCTTCCTGCAGCTTCTTGCTTTTTTGGGGATACTCTCGAACTGATCCAATGACCTTGTTGCGCTCGCGTAGGGCTCCGTCCGGATGACGTTCGCGCCAACGAAACAGCCATCTTTCGGTGCCGTCCTTTCTCTTGATTGTCGTGAGACAACCATTCCGATAACGTGCCAGCATTCATTTCCTCCTGGAATTCTGGCACGGGTCGCTGGTCGAATTTACCTTAGCTCGTGCCCAGGCGTCTAGCTCGGAGATGAGGAAACGCCACTTCTTGCGGCTGTTGCCGGCTAAGGGATGGGCTGGAATTGATCCTTCCCGCGCAAATCGCAGAATGGTCTTGCGGTTCAATTGCACAAATTGTGCAGCTTTGCCAGGACCAATGAAGGGTTCACTTCCGTGATTCACAATCACGCCCAATTTCTGGGAGTTCAGAGGTTCAATCTCGTTTTCCAATCGCCGACTTGCGTGCCTGCTCCCTGAAACGACTGTCATTTCTCGGCCGGGCGAACCTTCAATGTCAGCTCTCATTCTCACCTCCGACAAAGACCAACCGATATCGTGTGTGAGGCCGCAGCTCCTAACGCAATCTAGATGGGAGTGGTCCAGCCGGTCCAAGATTTTATTGGATTGCTTTGATAGGCACCGGCTATCGATTGAGATTCGAGGAATCTCGAGGCGCTAGGGTTCCTGCATTTGATGACGTAGGGAGTGTGCCAAATTCTGTGCGGAAAGCATGAGCGTCTGATGTAGGAGCAGGGGACTTTTGTCTGCGTGGCCCAAAGTATGTTCCTCGCTCAATTTTGCGCTGTCCGGTGATCTAGGCTGAATCGTTTTATTTCTACATCAACAGCCTGGCGCAATCTGAGCAAGAGATTCTTGTTCCACCTATTCATTTGTTCAAGTTGACGAGGACTGTGAATGATTGGGGTCTCTTGGTCCGCGTCTTTGTCAAAGAAGGGTTCCTCAAGCTCGCAAGTCGCATGTGCGGCCGCAATCATCGGATATTCATGTTCCGTGATTTCCTCACTAACATCATGTCCAAGCATTCCGCAGAGCCGATCCACCTCTATGGGGTCGTTGCTATCTTTGAGCTCAAAAAACCAGCGACTCACGAATTTGCGAGATGACGATCGTAGGCTAACAATCGTGTCCCTTTCTGGGTCGAAGAGGGCCCCATCCGATTGCAGCAACTCTCGGGCGTTTGCCTCGTCGGCTGCTTCAGCAATGCCACAAGTACCATCATTGTATCGGGCGATAAATATCATCTTTACCTCCAGTTCTTTTTCATCTGGGAAACACGCGGTGCAGTTAGGAAGACCGAGCAGGGATTGCAACGAGAGCTTCCGTGCGGCCAGAGATCTCACGGTTTAGTGGGTTCGAATCCCACTCTCTCCGCCATGTTTTCAACAACTTACAGACCAACAAATCACAACAAATCAGGACGGCCTGGGAATAGCCAGCCGCACGACCTTTGAGTGGGCTTGCGCCATCTCATCGGTCACCACGTCGCCGTAGACGTTCAGAGTCGTGCGGATATCCGAATGCCGCATCAACTTCTGCTGGACTGCTATCGTGGTTCCCACAGCGTCCAGCCACGAACGATAGCTGTGACGCAGTGAATGCGTTCCGAGTTTCCCGATGCCCGCCCGGGTTCCCGCCCCTTGAAACGCCTTCCACACCCATGGGTAGGAAACTGGCAGACGTCCCAGTTTGACCGGACTCGCGAATACCCAGTCGCTATCGCCAGAAAACTGCGTAGTCTGATGCCAGGACTTGAGTACCTCAAGCATTCCAGAGTCGATTGACATGAGCCGCCCAGAGTACACGGTCTTCACGTCACCAACCCTCTGTCGAACGATCGCACGCTCAACCCGGAGCTTAGCGTTCAACCAATCGACATCGGCCCACTTGAGCGCGAGGCACTCACTAATCCGAAGCCCAAAACAAACGCATACCAGAGCGATAGTTCGGACCGGTTCCTCAAGTTTTCCAACCAACTTTTGGAACTCCTCGACTGTCAAACTGCGCGGCTGCCTTCTTCGCTTCGTACCGTTCTTTACGGTGACCAGTTCCATGGGGTTCCGCTGCGTGGGGATATCGGACCGCCACATTGCGTAGTCCCACAAAGCCCGGATCAACGCCCTAACGTGAACCCGACTCTTCGGGGACACCGGCAAGGTGTTGAGCCATAGCTCCACCGGCCGAGCTTGCATGGCCGTCACTAAACATCCGCCCCAACGTGGCAGAATGTGGTTCTTGAACCAAGCCTCGTATCCCAGGCGAGTGCTGAAGCGTTCCGGCATTTTCTCTCGCCTAAACTCCCTCACCAAGAAACGGACGGTTGGTAACGACTCGTCTCGTGGACAATCAAGAGCGTGCTCAAGAGCCTCAGCGGCCCTCATGGCGCTCTCTTTCGTTGGATAGTCCTGCAGAGTTCCAATCACTTTAGAACGTCGTCGATCCTCCTGGAACCACAGAAAGTTCCAGGTCTTGAACCTCTTGTTCCAAACCACACTACCTTTTCTCACCCGTGCTGCTTTCATTGCTCCTCTCTTTCCGCAGACACGGACAGCGCTTCCGATCCTAGCACGGTTTCTTTCAGCAGAGCAGCATCCAGGTCCGCGATCAGAAATCGCCAAATTCGACGCTCTGTTCCCGAAAGCGCAAACCCTCTGACCTTACCTATGCGAACCCAATGCAGGAGAGTGCGAGGCTTAATCCGAAGGTACGTTGCCGCTTCAGCGGCCGTGAGCCATTGCAATTCTCGACTGGTTGTTGAGGAGAAACTGGTGATCGCCATAATTCATCTAAGAGTCAAACGTAACGGGGGCTGCGAGCGCCGGTCCAAGATTTTCTTGGATTTGATTGATAACCAGGGGCTATCGAGACAGGTCCGCCTACACTAGTTGATCCTTGGTCCTACAGATGGCGTGAATCCGCACCACAGTTCGGCACACACTTAGCCCACAACCGCTCGCAAAACCGCTTTGCGTACTCAAGATCTCAGTTGCCGACAGTCAGTGGGTGACCCAGGGCAGAGGATCGAGTGGCGAAAAGATGCGGAGCATGGCTGTTTGGGTCATAAGTTAAGGCAGAAGAAGCGGTGGTTTACGTTAGAGTTGCTCCGTGAGCGGTTTTTTGTAGACAGAGCTCGAAGAGTCTCTTGACTTCGGATTTTTCCCATTGGGGGAAGAGCGCTGGGTCGCCCCAAAACTTGTTCCAGGCGAGGTTGAGACAACCGCCGACAGTTTCCGATAATCCTTCAGTTGACACGATTCGGCAGTTGATCCCGCGGGTCGCAGCCAAAGCGTCACTGGCGATCCGTTTAAGCAAGTCAATTGGGTAGCACCAAGAGTATTCAGGCTCCGGCTGAGTTCCAAGTGATTCGTTAATTTGGATCCAGGCTTGCCTAATATTCTTGCTGTCCTGCGAAAACCCAATGAGTTCCAGACCATAGAGCATGGCGCGCATTCTTGCGTCATCAGCAGGGTGCGAGGTTGGAGAGAACTCGGGCAGGCCGTAGGCATCGCCGCCGCGCTTGACCGCGAGGTGTAGGTGCGACCAGGCGAAGGCAGGCCCCACGACGAATACTGCAAAAAGATCGCAGTAGAACTCAGTCAACCAGAATTTGGCCCAAGAACTCTCCCATGCTCGCAGCATGAATCGATTCTTTGCTGGTGCATTTCGACGATCATTCTTGGTCTGTTCAGTTCGAACATATATGAGACACTCCCGCAAGGTTGAAGCAAATTGTTTCTGAAAGGGCTCGACGAGGGGATCGTTAACTTCCGATAAGAGCGGATGTGCGAGCTCATGATAGAGGTCCGGCAGATGCAATAGGAAACTGCCTTCAATTAAGGGAACGCATAACAATCTGAGGTCGGGGTAGATATGAAAATAGTTCTGTGAGAGCGTTGTGACCACTGGAATCGGGCTTGGATAGCTGATTTCGCGACACGCTCGGTCCAACAACGCATTTAGTTGATGATCCTCATTCTCCGCTTTCTTGAGTGCAACCAGCGCAACGGTTTCGAGAAAGTCCAATTCCGAGACGATTCGTTTGAATTTGCGAACCCGTTCGGGTTGGTTTTGCAAATTTGCAAATACGGAATCGTCCTTCAGCCATTTCAGCTGTCCGATCAGTGTGTTGATGTTGGTACGGCACGTCTGGGCCAATGCGTCATATGTTCTAGGAAGATCCCGGGGGATATTGGCAGTCATCGCACGGGCACGCTCGATCATTTGCGCTATTGAACCAGTGAGATAACTGGAAATCACTAGCGGCCTCCCATTTTGTTAAGCATGCCGACCCTCTCTTGTTCGAGTATCGATGCAAGAGCTTCGAGACCATTTATCGATTCCGCGCCAAACTCATGATTGAGCAGTCGCTGGCCAAGGCGAATGGGATCGAAGCCTGGCCTTGGAGCGTCACGAACCAATATTCCAAGAATGTTGATAGTTAGGTCCGCACTGTCCGGCTCTGAAAGTCGGACGAGCAGAGATGCAAGTCTCTGTCGTTGCAGGTCGTTTGAGGTTGGGGGAGAGGCCGACTTGATTGTTAGAAGGACAGAATCCACCAGCTCTGCCATGTCTCGAACGGTAGCGTATAGGCCTGAGTACAATCCACTGTCGCTCATAGTGTGGCTCCATCCGCAATGTGATATTCCAATGCGTCTATATCAAAAGTCTCAGCGTCTTCCCCAAGCCTACGATCGGTGAGTTTGATCGTGATCGGGTCTCGGGCACAGTCGTCTGGACGGGTCCAGGCGAGAGCAGTTAAGAAGTAAAGGTCCTGCAGGGAAGCCTCTATTGGAAGCGTGCCGCCAACTTGCTTGACGTGGATTGGTTGAACGGTTCCATGCCGGGGAAATGCTCTGCCAGTGGCGCAGAGATAGGCATTCTCCGAATCGAGCACAACATATGTGCCAACTTGAGGATTCTGGATCCAGCTGCGGCTTCCATTGTTCTCGACCTCATAGAGGCGCAAGGGCGCAGCAGTGTTCTTGGGAATTTCGAGCATTGCGTATTCCGCGTTCGCCGCGATAATCCCGTCGCGCTTCAGATCTTCGATGGCTTTCAATACGCCATCTTTCTCTGTGTGCCAAAGAATCCCGTCTCTGTGGATCACGAGTGAGGTCAATGGAAGTTGATAGGCGTTGGTCCGGGCTTCTTTGGTAACAACTTCAGTGAGCAACTTCCGCACTTGCTGAGTGAGCAACTGCTCCTTCTGATTGGAATCGCGGACTATCGTGCGTATGTAGTTGCCTTTGTGATTGACGACCGTGAAGCCAGCGGTGTTTAGTTTTACGTCAATTCCGATTGTGAGGTCGGAAGATAAAGGCGTGGCAAGAACGAACGGCCATCGCTCATTCGTTAGGAGAACCTTATTGAGTGCAACATTTCTGACGTATCCCGCGAGTTTTCCACGCCGGTGCTCCCGACAGACATAATGGGACAGACCGTCGCGATTTGTAACGAGCTGATAACAATCCCGTCCAGTTGCCGAATGGATCACTGACGCACAGATGTCGAGGTCGCGTAGTTTACGGATAACCATTGCAGCGAGTTGATCGTGTTGTCTGAGTTTTCGATCGTCCGTCTCGTGAATCATAACGACGGCGAATCCGGGTTTGGTACATTGTTGCGACGCCGCCTGCAAGATGGCATTTCCCTGTTCCACGAAGGTCCTCTGAACTCTATCGTTGTAGGTGGCGACAATTGGGTCGTAACCACGTTCCTGCGGAAAAAGTTCATCTACTGCCGACTTTAGGTCGCCTAGAAACTTGGGGCCAAAGCTGTCTTGAACAGATTGAGGAAGGATCAAGTATTGGCGTTGAAGTGGATCACGAACATAGAACCCAGCGTTTTTGTCACGCAAGAGCGACATGCGTGATCGTCCTATCGTGTCGAGGCTGACTTGCTGCGCGCTCGGTGTGCCACGCACGGATAGGGTTCGGGAATTTCCAAATTCGTAGTCAGGCAAAAGAAACATCTTCTGTGCGACCTTGAACGGCTCGGAAGAGACTTTCAGCGAAATATTGGAAAAGCGTAGATTGTGCAGGTATCTTTCAACGAATCGCCGTGTCAAATTGTGACGCTCGTGGGGCTTGAATAGGGCGTTAGGTTGATTGTGACGTGCAGTGTCTGCGGAATCGAGAACTGGATAGCAGAGGCCTGCAGGAGCGGCGCGCAGCTGGCCTTGGTTCGTGTTGTATAAGACAACCGATGCGTCATTGGGAAGCTGTGCGAGTTCGGCAGGCAGTGGCTTCTGAGACTCCTTCGCTATGAACTCCAAAAGTGAGATACGGGCGCCGCTGCCGTTCCCGTCAATGTAATACTCCGTGACGGTTACATCAGCAAACTCCCGAAGTTGGATCTCATACCATTTGTGGCCGTAATGATAGATGCAGTGCCTTCCTTTGAATCCGCGAAACTCAGGTCTCGTCAGATTGATGGGGAGAGGCTGCGTTCTCACATATTTGTTTGCTACGTCGACACAGAGACCCAACTGTCCATTCGCAAGGCCAACCACGCGTACCGAGAATCCGGTGTACCGTGTCACGCCGAGGGCTGTCTTCGCAGTTTCCTTCTCGAAAAATGGCCGCCCTGCGCCTGGCTGCCAGAGATGAACGTTAGACGACAAGGGCGACTGCAGCATGAATTTCAGAAACCTAGTTGCGATTGAACGTGAGTCTGGGTTCAGGTCCGCGAAGTTCAGTTTGCAGTCGTTTTTGCACGAATCGAAATATACCGTCGTGCGGACGAGGTGAAATGGAGACTGAGGAGCTGGGGCATCCTCTCGAAGCGCTAAGAAGACATCGTCGCCTGATTCAAAGACCGTGGCGGGTGTACGCAGCGTATAGCTGAGCCGGCGCGTCAAGAGCTGCTGATTTTGGAAATACTCGGGCTGGTCACGATGCAGTCCTCGGATCTTGAAGATCCGATAGCTCGCAGAAAGCTCGTCGAGATTTAAGATCGGAAAGATGTTGGTTTCCAATGCACTCATGCGGTTCCTCCCCAGCACACATTTCTGAAATTGCAGCTCTGGCATGCTCCTTCGTATCGGGCGACGCAAAAGTCTTCCGCTGACAACTGGTTAGCTTTTCGTCCGCCAACGGCTAGGCCCATCTCCGTGGCCGACTCGGCGATGTAGGCTTCAGCACGATCTAGTTCGTCCTCGCCAATCGAATACTTGCGCACATTGTTCTTGAGTAGTTGCACTTCCGCTAGCTGGATTTCCGGAACGGACCACTTTCGAATGTCGGGGAAGTCACGATGAGGATTGCATCTGGTCAAGGCCATTGCGTATGTAGCGAGCTGTAGCCACGCTTCATCTATTCCGAAAAAGTGAACTTTCCAATCGACGATGACGGGCGGCGAACCCTTCGAAAAGACAATGAGGTCAGGCACAGCTCTGACACTGATTCCGGAGTGGCTGAATACAAGCGCTCTTTGAGGGATAAGTGCCGTAGCTGTCTTTAGTATTTCCTTAAATTCCGTCATTCCGAACAAGTTGGTGAGTGCCTGGTCAACTTCGTCGCGGGCCGTTCTGATCTCGACTTCCGGAATCCCCGCGCCGTATTCCATGCAGCGAAGCGCAGCGAATTCCGGTCCCAATCTCGAGGGAACGAAACCCGGCGAAAAGAGTTCGTGCTTGGTTGCGCAGGCGAGCTGACGATCAAACAGCAGTCGTGCATGCCCCTTCATTTGGTCCAGAGTTATGCGACGTTTGGAGACGACGGCAGGAATGAGAACGTCAGAGATGACGCTGTCGACTATCTGCCCTCGCCAGGCGCTAATACTTTGCAGTTTGCTCAGGAGGTAGAGCCTGTGGCGAACGGGATCGGCGGCCTTGGCGTTTCCAGCGATGCTTTTGTAAAACCATTGGCGCTGACATCGCCTAAAAGTCTTGCTGTCAGAAATCGACCAAATCACTTCGACAGCCCTCCGGGGGCTCTGCGCTTTGTTCTGAGGAAGTCCAAGTAGTCAATTAGCGCTTCCTCTTCTTCGTCTGTTGTCGGTCCGATTCTCGCTTCGAGGCGAGAGACAGATCGTTGATCAGGGATGGGATATCCGGACAGTTCGAGCAGTGTTGAATAATCCACTCGATAGACACCAGCGAGCTTCTCAAGAAGTACAGGGGATGGCTGTTGAATTTTGCCAGTTTCGAGCTGGCTGAGGTATGCGTTAGAGATTCCTGTTGCATTTTCCGCAGCGCGCAAAGTGAGCTTTGCGCTTTTTCTTGCCTTCGTGAGATATTCGCCCAGCTTGTTCATTGCTTGCTATTCTACGCAAGTTGCTTGATATGTCAAGCATGATTAAGCGAACAATCTCGCTTGCCGCTGGGGGCCCAGGCTGGCGTAACGGGGGACAGCGGGACTCGCTAGAGGGCGGTTCCTTCGGTCAAGATCGGCGAATGTCGGATTCCTGCCAGAAATACCTTGAATGCTGTTATCTATAAACGATAGTAAACTAATCCGTTTAGTCCGGGACTCGTGAAACGGTTGCCCGGCACCCAAGATCCGCAAATCGAGCAACTTTTTTGCGATTCGAGCAAATGCCATGCCCTGCCGGTAGCCATGTAGGGCAAGTTGCGCCGGCGCCTCTGTTTCTCTGGCAAAGAACCGAGAGGCTTGGATCTCAAGTTGGTACTGGAATCACGTGTGACGAAACAGAGGCCAGAACCTATTGCCACAGGTGTACGGTCCCGAGCAGCAGGCTACACTCTAGACGCTTTGCTATTGAATGATTGGCATGTGAGGGGTTCTCGACGCCAAGGATATTGAGTAATCAAATATGGATCAAGCCACGCATAACAAAATTGTCTCCTTCATCTGGAACATCGCCGATGACGTTCTGCGGGACGTGTTCGTCCGGGGTAAATACCGCGATGTAATTCTACCGATGTGCGTGTTGCGTCGTTTGGACGCGGTGTTGGAACCGACGAAAAAGGCCGTGCTGGAAACAAGAGAGATGCTCGATAAGGCGAAAATCACCAAGCAGCGTGCAGCGTTGTGCGCTGCAGCTAGACAGGTGTGCTCCGCAAAAACCTCGGCAGTTCGTAAAATGGATCAATGCCGGTTCGAATTCAAGTAATTTTCTGCCTTTCGTGAAGAAGCCTGTTCTGTTCTGTGTGCGAAGCTAAAACTCTCATGTTTGGATTTCAAATCGCCCGCAGACGCAACATCCGCTCCGTCCTCGTCGTCTGGGAATTGCTGCGGGATGGATTGCAATTTATGAACGTCGTCGCTCGTCGCCGGACAGCAGTAGCGGCGGAAGTCCTCTTCTTGCGAAAGCAGCTCGCTTACTACCAAGATCACCAGATCCGGCCTCGCCGACTGACCGATGCGGCGCGGCTGTCGCTGGTGCTCTGGTCTCGGCTCTTTGACTGGAAAGAAGCGCTCGCCATCGTGACGCCAGTGACTTTCGTCCGCTGGCACCGGAAGAGCTTCAAACTGTACTGGCGTTGGAAATCACGCGGCGGGCGGCCACCG
>Ga0307479_10000879_pt1 | contig 27098 bp, 35 predicted proteins | sample atmos_gasesECM4C_FD_203743 | JGI IMG/M metagenome (GOLD analysis project Ga0307479, IMG submission 203743) | Hardwood forest soil microbial communities from Morgan-Monroe State Forest, Indiana, United States - atmos_gasesECM4C_515 | ecosystem: Environmental > Terrestrial > Soil > Temperate... | reverse complement strand
GCCATCGACAGTGGCCGGCAAGCGGCTCAGAAGGCCCCTTCGACGACGTCGATGACGCCTGCCAGGACCGACACCACGTCGAAGCGCACTCCCGTGGGGCGTACCGGCGCCGCCTCCTCGATCCAGCGCGCCGCCAGACGCCGGATCCGGACCTGCTTGACCCGCCCCACAGCCTCGACCGGGGCGCCGAACGCGTCGGTCGTGCGGGCCTTGACCTCGCAGAACACGAACTGGCGGCCGCGCCGCAGGATCAGGTCCAGCTCCCCGTCCCGGCACCGCCAGTTCCGGGCGACGACCTCGTAGCCGTGTGCGAGGTACCAGTCCGCCGCGGCGTTCTCGCCGGCCTCTGCGAGCGCCCGGCGGCCCGAGGAGTCGGACAAGCTCAGATCTCCTTTTCGGGGATCTCCTCGACGTTCACGTCCTTGAACGTGACCACCCGGACGTGGGACACGAAGCGGGCGGGGCGGTACATGTCCCAGACCCAGGCGTCGGACAGCCGGATCTCGAAATACGTGCGCCCGTCCTCGTTACGCGGCTCCATCTTGACGTCGTTGGCGAGGTAGAAGCGCCGCTCGGTCTCCACGACGTAGCGGAACATAGGCAGCACGGCGCGGTACTCCTGGTAGAGCTGGAGCTCTATCTCGGTCTCGTACCGCTCGAGGTCCTCGGCGCTCACGGGACCGCCACTGTAGGGCTCACAGGAACGAGATGTGTCCCACCGGCCAGACCCGGAACACCGCCCGTCCGATCACCGAGGACTCGGGGATGGCGCCCTCAGGAAAGCACCGGCTGTCGCACGAGTCCCCCCTGTTGTCCCCCAGGACCCACAGGCGGCCGGGGGGTACGACGACGGGGCCGAAGTCGGCGGTCACCTCGCCCTTCGGCAGGTAGGGCTCGAGGAGCAGCCGCCCGTTCACGTACACGTGGCCGTCCCGGGCTTCGACGACGTCGCCGGGCAGGCCGATGACCCGCTTGATGAAGTCGCGGTCCGGCGTCTCCGGCGGGATGAGCACCACGATGTCGCCCCGATCAGGACCGTGGAAGTGGTAGCTGATCTTGTTGGCGAAGAGCAGGTCGCCGTTCTGCAGCGTCGGCACCATCGACTCGCCCTCGACGCGCACCGTCTGCAGGGCGAAGGCGATGACCAGGTAGATGGCGACCGCGAGGAGCAGCACCTCGATGATGTCGCGCACCAGGTTGCGGCGCCCTTTCTTCGTCTTCGGAGGGAGGGGCGGAAGGGCGACCTGCGACACAGCCCGTGGAGTATAGGGGGCTCGCGGCGGGCCGGGGTCTCGTGTGACGGGAGCGTGGCTCGGGAGTTCTTGCCGATACTGGCACAAACAGACGTTTGCAATGCAAGGCGTCCCGCTCGTGCGTCGACGGCCCCCATGCCGGCGCCAGCTCCGTGAGGGCGGGCGGGCGGGATCCGTCAGCCGTTACAGCTGGGAACCCCCAAGCCTCGCGTATAGCGCGTCCAACTCCTCATCACTGTAGAAGTCGATCACCACACGCCCCCCACCTCGGCGCCGACGCTGCAACATCACCGGCGTCCCCAACGCCTCCTCCAACCCCCGCACCAGCGCCTCGTCATCCACGCTCACGCTGGGCTTGCCCCTGGAACCCTTCGCGCCGCCGGGCCGCGCGGGCACCGCCTGCACCTGCACCAGCTGCTCCACCCGCCGCACACTCAACCCCTCGTCCTCGATCTGCCGTGCCAGCCGCTCCTGCTCCTCCGCCGGCAGCGCCAGCAGCGCCCGCGCATGCCCCGCCGACACCCGCCCGTCGGCCACCGCCTGCTGCACCCCCGCCGCCAGGCTGAGCAGCCGCACCGTGTTGCTCACCGCGCTCCTGCTCCGCCCCATGCGCAGCCCGATCGCCTCGTGCGACAGCCCGAAGGTATCCGCCAGTCGCGCATACGCTCCTGCCTCCTCCAGAGGCGACAGCTGCGCCCGCTGCAGGTTCTCGACCAGGGCCAGTTCCAGCGCGTGTCTCGCCGAGTCGGTGGCCGGCCGCAGGATCGCCGGCACGGTCGCCACCCGAGCCCGCAGCGCCGCGCGCAACCGCCGTTCGCCCGCCACCAGCCGGTACCGTCCCTCGCCCAGGCGCTCGACCACGATGGGGTGGAGCATCCCGTGCGTCCTGATCGAGTCGGCGAGCGCGCTGATGCCCTCCTCGTCGAACCCGCGCCGCGGCTGCTCGGGGTTGGGGTCGACCAGGTGCGGGTCGACCTCGATCAGCCCGCTCTCCACCACCGCGAGCTCGTCCGCCGCAGCGGCGTGCGCGCTCGCCTCCGCGGCCGAGCTGGACAGCAGCGCGTCCAGCCCGCGACCGAGCCCCCGGCGCCTCCCCGGCGGCGGTTGCTGCTGGCTCATCCAGGCTGCGCCCGCACGTGGAGGGGCGGTGCCGTCGACTGCAGGCGCGCGTCGAACTCTTCGGCCAGCCGCCGGTAGGCGATCGCCCCGCGGCTGGCCGGGTCGTAGCGGCTGATCGGCAGGCCGTGGCTGGGCGCCTCGCTCAGCCGGACGTTGCGGGGGATGACGGCGTCGAAGACGTCGCGCCCGAACTGGCGTCGCACCTCGTCGACCACCTGCGTGGCCAGGGTGAGCCGCGCGTCGAACAGGGTCATGACGATCCCGGCCACGGCGAGGTCGGGGTTGAGCTCGCGCCGGAGCAGCGCGATGGTGTGAGTGAGCAGGCCGAGGCCCTCCAGGGCGTAGTACTCGCACTGGATCGGGATCAGCAGGGCCTCGGCGGCGACGGCGGCGTTGACGGTGAGCAGTCCGAGGCTGGGCGGGCAGTCGAGGAGGATGTAGTCGTCGTGCCCGTCGAGCGCGTCGAGCGCGTAGCGCAGGCGCATCTCGCGGAGCGGCATGCTCACCAGCTCGATCTCCGACCCGGCCAGCGCGATGTGGCTGGGGACGATGTCGAGGTTGGGCACGAGGGTGGGCACCCGCGTCCGGCTGATCGGCTGGCCGAGCACGACGACGTCGTAGATGCTGGTGTGGACGGCCGCACGGTCGATGCCGAGGCCCGAGGTGGCGTTGGCCTGGGGATCGCAGTCGACGATGAGCACCCGGCGGCCCATGTCGGCGAGCGCTGCAGCCAGGTTGAGCGTGGTCGTCGTCTTGCCGACGCCGCCCTTCTGGTTGGCGACGGCGATGGTCCGGGTTGGCACGTCCGCGGATTATGGCGCCAGGCTGCGGATGCGTGTCCGAGGCGGGCCATTGGGCAGTTTTCCCCAGTTCTTCCACGGTGCTCGATGGGCTTTTTGAGCCTGGAAGTGCACAGCGGCTGTGGAACCCTGGGGATAACCGCCGGTTCGGGTTTCACGTGAAACCGGGCGCCGAATCAGGCGCCGAGGAGGCCGAGCAGGATCAGTCCGTCGTAGAGGCCGTGGGCCAGGATGGCCGGGGCCAGCCCGCCCCACTTGCGCAGCAGCCCGAACGCGAAGCCGAGCAGCACCAGGTAGAGGTTCGCCGGTGAGGGGACGCCGTTGCAGAGGTACTGCAGGTGATAGCTCGCCCACACCACCGAGGAGATGAGGATGCCCACCCTCGGCTGCAGCGCTCCGCGGAAGAGCACCTCTTCGCAGACTCCGGCCGCGATGGCCACCCCGACCTGCTCCAGCGTGGTCCTGCCCACGCCGACCACGGCCTGCTCCGCCTGGGCGTTCTGCGCGATGCACGACGCCGTCCCCAGGTGGTTGAGCAGCTCGACCACGAAGCTGCCCACCGGGACGAGCACGATCCCCGCCGCGACCCCGATCACCCACCAGGGCAGGCGCAGCGGCCAGAGGCCGAGGCGCTCCAGCGTCTGCACGAGATTCCGCCGCACCAGCGGGCCGACCGCGGCGATGCCCACGGCCAGGTAGGGGACCTCGCCGAGCATCAGGTCGCGCGCCGTGAACCCCGTCGCGGGGCGCAGGGTGGGCGCCGGGCCGGACGCCGCGCCGCCGGCGCTGCCGCTGCTGAGCGTGATCGTCCCCAGGTTGGCGGCGATGCTCTCGAAGACGAGGAAGATCGCCAGCCAGGAGATGGGCGCCCCCGGCCGCAGCCGTCGCAGCCCGGGGACGTTCTGAGTGCCCGTGTAGAAGAGCAGGAGCGAGACGCCGCCCGCGGCCAGCTGCAGTGCGCCGCTGGCGATCTGCTGGTGGCGATCGACGGGCACGTCGCCGCCGTTGACGCCAGCCAGGCTGAAGAGTCCGACGATGACCGTCAGCGCTGCGCCGGCCGCGACGATGGCCCGCGCCACCGCCGCCGGACTGCCGATCGGGTTGGCGAGCGTGCTCCGCAGCGTCTCGCCGCGGGTGGACGGCTTGGCCTCAGGCAGCGGCTGGTCGGGCGGCCCCTCCGACGCCTGCACGGCGAGGATGGCCAGGACGATCAGCGCCCAGCTGATCGCGTCTCCCACTACGTGGCACCCGTGGTCGCGCTGCCTGGCATCCGGCGACCATACCGGCGCGATGCGCCCGAATGCCAGGGTGAGCCGAAAGCCCGCCCCGGTGCGGTTCAATGCGGGGCAGTGGCCACCCTCACCGTCCCGGGTCTGCACGTCCGCGCCGCGACCGACGCCGACCGTGGCGCCTGGGACTCCTTCGTTTTGGCCGAAGCTGGCGGAAACCTGCTGCAGACCTGGGGCTGGGCGGAGCTGAAGCGGGAACACGGATGGGACGTCGACCGCTTCGTCGCCACCCAGGGCGACCGCCTCGCCGGCGTCATGCACATGCTGACCCGCCGCGGCGCGGGTGGCGTCGCCTTCGCCTATGGACCACGTGGTCCAGCGATTCGCGACTGCAGCGAGGGGGCGATGCCGGCCCTCGCCCTGATCGGCGCCGCGCGGATTGCGGCGCGGCACAAACGTGCGCTGGTGTTGAAGCTCGATCCCGAATGGCGCGCCGACGACCCCGCCGCGTCGCGACTGCTGCGCGCGGCGGGACTGCACGACAGCCCCTACGACGTGCAGCATCGCAACACCTGGCTGGTGCCGCTCGACGGCGGAGAGGACGCGGTGCTGTCCCGCGTGAAGGCGAGCACCCGCAACCACATTCGCAAGGCGGAGCGCGGTGGAGTGCACATCGAGCGGCGCACCGACGTGGCGGCGGTGGACGACTTCCATCCGCTGTTCCGCGAGACCGTGCGGCGCAGCGGGTTCGTCGGTCGCGACCTCGATTACCACCGCGCCGTGGTGCGGCATCTCGGCGCGAGCTGTCCCGTCGTCGTCCTGCTCGCACGTGTCGGCGGCGAAGCGGTGGCGGGGATGATCGCGGTCGCCGCCGGGTCGCGGCTCGTCTACCTGTTCGGCGGCAGCTCGCTGCGCCAGAGCCGGTTGCAGCCTGCGTACCTGATGCACTGGGAGGCGATCCGCTGGGGGCTCGGCAACGGCTGCAGCGTCTACGACATGTGGGGCGTGCCGAACCACGAAGACCCGTCGGCAGAGGGCGCTGGCTACTACGAGTTCAAGCGTCGCTGGAACGGCGAGATCGCCCGGCACATCCGCTGTCAGGATGCTTCGTTGTGGCCGGCGCTGGGACCGTTGCCGCGGCTCGCCGAGCGGCTCGCGTTGCGGGGGCGTCCGCTGCTCACGTAGGGCGGGCCTTGCGGCTCACGCGCATACGAACGTTCGTTCGTGTTGCTTTTCGCGAGCGCTCGCGTTACGTCCGTACAATCCCAGCCCATGCCCGCCCGCAAGGCCAAGTACACCTGGCGCTTCGTCTGCGCCGCGCCCGTGCGCGAGGTGTTCGCGGTGACCGAGCAGATGGTGGGCACGCCCCCGTACCGCTTCGACCCCACCGGTCCCGACAGCGCGCGCATCGTCGAGTTCGAGCGCAAGCACTTCCTGTTCGGGCAGTTCAGCAAGAAGGTGCGCAACCCGCGCTGGATCGACGTGTCGGCCCGCGAGGTCGAGGCGGGCACGGAGGTGGTGGTCACCGCGGTGAAGGGCAAGGCGCCCAAGATGCGAGCCCTGCAGGTCGTCCAGTTGCTCACCCGCGGCGTCCGCGACCGCCGCACCATCTACCGCGACCGCGCCATGCCCCCGGGACCGATCACCCTGGTGGCCTCGTGGGCGGGGATGGAGTACCCGATCTTCCTCGAGCCGCGCTACGACGCGCCGCGGGGGGAGTTGGTGCACACGGCGTCGCGCATCGAGGCGCTCGGCATGCACGGCGTCACCTGGGTGCACGTGCGCCTGGAGAGCGGCGCCGAGGGGTACGTCGAGCGCGACCAGGTGGTACCGGCGCCGGAGGAGGCGAGTCGCGCAGCCCAGGTGCGGACCGCGGACTTCGGCTAGCGCCGGACCTGTTCAGCCCCAGCAGCCGCTACACTGAGGGCGCGTCTCCGGCCGGCCGCCACCCGCCCTCGAGATCGACGCAGCGGTGTCGGGCGCCGGCACTCCGAAGAAAAGGAGGGTCTTGCCGATGCCCGATAGTAGTCATTGCGTTCAGACGTGCGCGGGAGCGACGAGCTAACCGCCGGGATCGCAATACCCTGGAGGCGCTGACCGCATCCCATTGCGGCCGCTCTCCTCTTGCGCAGAAGCGGGTTGCCCGTCGGGGCAGCCCGCTTTCGCATTTAATCGCTCAGCGTGCGGCCGCCTTCTCGCCCAGGTCCGCCGCGAGCGCGGCGCGGGTCTCAGCGGGCAGCACGGCACGGGCGCTGTAGTTGGGGTGGTCGATGACGATCTCGACCGGCGCGTCGCCCGAGGCCAGCCCGCGGCGCTGGTCCGGGGTGAGCAGGAAGCGCACGTAGTGGACGGCGCTGATCCGGTCCTCCCGGGCGTGCCCGGGCTCGAACTCGGCGGGGATTGCTTGCCCGTCGACGATCATCGACAACCCGCTCGTCTCCAGGCCGACCAGGGAGTCGAGGTCGTCCCTGATCCGCGCCCGGTCGGTGATCTCCACGAAGAAGGTGGCCCGCAGCTCGCCCTCGCCGCCGATCAGGTCGTTGTAGACGTCCACCTCCTCGGCGACCTTGCCGGGGTCGCGGATGCTCTCCACGCGGACCATCTCCTCGATCTGGAAGAGCACGGTGTCGCGGTTCTCGAAGTGCAGCGAGACGCGGTCGCCGACGGGCACGCGGCGGAGGGCGCGCTCGGCGCGGACGCGGGCGCGCATGTCCTCGCGCACCCGCAGGTAGTCGTCCAGCGGCAGGACGTCGTCGGGGGTCAGCTTTCGCATCTCCGAAGCGTAGCCGTCGCGGACCGCCCGCCAAACGCGCCCCGCGCCCGGGGGACCGTAGACTCGCCGGAGTGCTCCTCCCCGACACCGCCACCCGCACTCCCGGCGGGCACCTGAGCATCGGCGGCTGCGACCTCGCCGACCTCGCCGCCACCTTCGGCACCCCGCTGTACGTCTACGACGAGGCCACGCTGCGCTCCCGGCTGCGCGGCTACCGCGACGCGCTGCGCCGGTGGCCCGCCGGCGGTGACGTGCTCTACAGCGCCAAGGCGTACCTCAGCCCCGCGATGGTCCGGCTGCTGGTCGAGGAGGACTGCGGGATCGACGTGGTCAGCGGCGGCGAGCTGGCCGTGGCCCTGCGCTTCGGCGTGGACCCGCGGCGCATCGGCTTCCCGGGCAACAACAAGGACATCGCCGAGGTCCGCGCCGCGGTCGACGCCGGCATCGGACACCTCGTCGTCGACTCGGAGCACGAGCTGTCGCTGCTGAGCTCGCTGCCCGACGCGTCGCGCGCCGGCGTGATGCTCCGCCTCTCTCCCGGCATCAAGCCGGACACCCACGACTTCATCAGCACCGGCCAGCTGGACAGCAAGTTCGGCTTCTCCATCGAGACCGGCGCCGCGATGGACGCGCTGCGCGCCGCGCTCGACGTGCCACGCCTCGACGTGCGCGGCGTGCACATGCACATCGGCTCGCAGATCTTCGACCTCGGCAGCTATCCGGCCGCGGTGGAGATGGTCGCCGAGTTCCTTGCCATGGCCCGCGAGTCGCTCGGATTCGTGGCCCGCGAGGTGAGCGTCGGTGGCGGGCTCGGCATCGCCTACACCGACGACGACGACCCGCCCACGCCGGCGCAGTTCATGCAGGTCGTGACCGAATCTGTGCGCGGCAGCTTCGCGGCGCGTGGCCTCGACCTGCCCTCGCTGCTCGTCGAGCCGGGACGCAGCGTCGCCGGGCCCGCGGGCGTCGCGGTGTACACCGTGGGCGCGCGCAAGGAGATCCCCGGCGTGCGCACCTACGTGTCGGTGGACGGCGGCATGGGCGACAACATCCGTCCCAAGCTCTACGGCGCGCGCTACCAGCCGGTGCTGGTCGCCGACGCTGCTGACCGACCCGTCGAGACGGTGTCCCTGGCCGGGCGCTACTGCGAGTCGACGGACATCCTGGTCAAGGATTGCACCCTGCCGCTTCTGCGGCCCGGCGACCTGGTGGCGCTGCCCGCCGCGGGAGCGTACTCGCTGGCGATGGCGTCCAACTACAACGTCAGCTTCCGCCCCGCGGTGGTCTTCGTCGCTGACGGGCACGCGCGCCTGGTGCGCCGTCGCGAGACGCTCGACGACCTGCTGCGCAGCGAGGTGGTGGAGGAGGCAGTTGTCGACACACGGTGACGCGACCCGCGGCGACGCCCGCCGCGACGACTGACCAGCGGACTGTCATCGTGGACACGCTGCCGCCCGACACCAAGCCGGCGTCGGAGGAGCCGCCCTACCGCCTGCCCTCACCGCTGCACCACAACGGACCCGGCCTGCCCGTCGCTTCGTCGGCACCGCGGGTCCCCCGCGCCCTGCGCGCCTTCAACGGCACCCCCGAGCCCCCGTCGCCACCGCCGCCGCCCCCGCTTGCAGCGCCGCGCAATCGTGCAAGCCAGCCGCAGCGCACGATCCGCGACCTGCTCCTCGACGCACCGGTCGAGACCGAGGAGGCCGGGCTGTTGGCGGGCCTTCGCTCGGCATGGCGCAGGCTGCGCCGTCCCGAGGACCTTGACGGCGGCGACGAGGACTGACCGGTCGGTCTACAGCGGCTGGCGGCCCATGTAGCCGGAGTCGCGGTCGTGCCAGTGTCCGACCGAGTCCTCGCCGACACGCCAGCAGAGGAAGATCTCGGCGCCCTCGCGCTGGGCGGGGAAGTCGACAAGCCCGCTCGCCGGGTCGCGCACCACCACGCCGAGGTCCTCGATCTGCGCGGTGATGCGGCCGAACTCGTCGCCGGTGGTCATCACGTCGTGCGCGGCGGCGCCGCCACCGTTGCCGGCGGCCGCGGTGCGCAGCCGCTGCAGCAGGTCGCGGTCGGCGAGCTTGCGCTGCACGTCTTGCAGGCGCTCCAAGAGGGGGCGGAGCGCGGGCAGCAGGGCGTTGGCCTCGTCGAGGGTGAAGAGCCGCTCGTCCATCGCAGGCGGCGATGCTACCCCGGGACGGGCGTCAGTAGATGCCCAGCTCCAGCTTGGCTTCGTCGGAGGCCATCACCCGTGGGTCCCACGGTGGCGACCACACCAGGTTGACGCGCACGTCCTTGACGCCGGGCAGCGGCGCGCAGACGGCGTGGGCCTGGCTCTGGATGACGCCGCCCAGCGGGCAGTACGGCGAGGTGAGGGTCATGTCGACGCTGAGCAGGCCGGCGTCGTCGAGCTCGACGTCGTAGACCAGGCCCAGGGAGACGATGTCGATGCCGATCTCGGGGTCGTAGACCTGGCCGAGCGCGGCGCGGATCAGCTCGGGACCGGCCTTGAGGCCGGTGCCCTCGGCGGTGTCGGTGGTTGGCTCGGTGTCACTCATGGACGTGGGTCTCCTGGTCGTCCTCGGCCGCGGTCCCCTCCAGGCCGCGGAGCAGCGCGTTCCACGGCAGCACGGCGCACTTGATGCGAACCGGGTACTGGCGGACGCCCTGGAGCGCCTCCAGGTCGCCGAGGCCGTCGAGGTCCTCGGGCTCGATGCCCTGCATGAGCATCTCCTTGAAGCGGCGACCCAGCGCGGTGGCCTCGCCGCTGCTGCGCCCCGCCACCTCCTCGCACATCATGCTCGCCGAGGCCTGGCTGATCGAGCAGCCGCGCCCGGTGAAGCCGACGTCCTCGAGGTTGCCGTCCCTGACGCGCAGCGTCAGCGTGACCTCGTCGCCGCAGAGCGGATTGGACGCCTCCACCGCCACGTCCGCCGCCTCCACCGCGCGCTTCCGCCGGGGGTTGCGGTAGTGGTCGAGGATGATCTCGCGGTAGAGATCGTCGTCCACCCCATGAAATCCGACTGCCATGGTCAACATTGTACCGGCCCACCTCCCGCCCGCGCCCCGTGCCTGCCTAGACGCAACGACACAACATATCTGGCAACACAGGCGTTCGCTTCCGGGCATCTGGCCAGGCAACGTGGCGTCGTGCCTCGACAGCCACGTGTCACAGGTGCTGAGGTGCTTCATGCCCTGCTCAGGAACGGCTGGACGCTTGCGCGACAGCGAGGATCACACGCACGCCTCCACCATCACGATGCGCCGCACCGCATGGTGACCGTGCCGCTCCACTCGGGGCGCATCCTCAAGCCGAAGACTCTGGCGGCCATCCTGGAGCAAGCCGGTGTGACCGTCGACGAGTTCCGCCGTCTGCTGTAATGGAGACTGCGATGCACACGTACTCGATCGTTCTCGACCCCGACCCCGACGGCGGCTACACGGTGACCGTACCCGCCCTTCCAGGCTGCATCACCGAAGGCGACACCGTCGAGGAGTGCCTGGCCAACGCCCGTGAGGCGATTGAGCTGTACATCGAAGGCGTGATCGCTCAGGGTTTGCCGATTCCTGAGGAGCGCATGCATCCCCGGGTGCTGCAGGTGACCGTCGCCGCCTGACGCGATGGCCGGGGAAGCGCCGCCTCAAAGACTCAGTCCGCAGGGTCGAGGTCGATGCGCACCGTGGTGAGCTCGGTGCCCACCCGCTGCACGATGCGGGCGTTGCGTTGTGGGAGGGTATTCAGTCGGGCCAAGGCGTCGTCCTCGGGCACGCGCTGTGCGGTGCCGGTGCGCCAGCGGCCGCCGGCGAAGACGCGCACCCGCGGGTCGGCCTCGATGTTGCGGACGTACTGCGCGCGATGGCCGTGCTCGGTGACGATCCAGAAGGTGTCGCCTTGTAAGCCGTTGGTGACCGGGGTCACCCGCGCCTGTCCGGAAACGCGACCATGAGTCTCCAGCAGCGCCGTCTCGCGTGTGCCGATGCCGAGGCGGAGGAGGAGGCGAACCATCGGGTTGACGAGGCGCGTCTGCACGGTGCGCGCCCGCCGGTAGCGTCGGTCGGCGTCCATCGTTGCGGGACCCTCAAACTTTGAAGACGCGCTTGACTTCCTGGAGGGCGGCGCCGAGGGCGTCGATCTCCTCGTGGGTGGTGTAGAGGTAGACGGAGGCGCGGGCGGTGGCGGCGACGTCGAGGCGGCGCATCAGGGGCTGGCAGCAGTGGTGGCCGGCGCGGACGGCGACGCCTTCGCGGTCGACGATGGTGCCCACGTCGTGGGGATGGACGTCGGCGACGTTGAACGAGACCGTGCCGCCGCGTTGGGACAGGTCGTCGGGGCCGTACACGGTGATGCCGCCCAGCTCGGAGAGCATCGAGACCAGGTGCGCGGTGAGCGACTGCTCGTGGGCGTGGATGGCGTCGAGCCCGACCGAATCGAGGTAGTCGCAGGCGGCGGCGAGCCCGGCGGCGCTGGCCACGTCGGGCGTGCCCGCCTCGAACTTGTGCGGGACGGTGTTCCACGACGAGCGCTGCAGCTCCACCTTGAGGATCATCGAGCCGCCACCGAGGAACGGCGGCATGCGCTCCAGCAGCTCAGGACGCGCCCACAGCACGCCGGCGCCCATCGGTCCGCACATCTTGTGTCCGGAGAAGGAGAGGAAGTCGATGTCGAGGTCGCGCACCGACACCGCCATGTGCGGCACCGACTGCGCCGCGTCGACGCAGACCAGCACCCCACGTTCGTGGGCCATGCGCACGATGTCGGCGAGCGGGTTGATGGTGCCGAGCACGTTGCTCTGGTGCACCAGCGAGATCAGCTTGGTTGGCGCCTCCAGCAGGCGCTCCAACGCGGCGAGGTCGAGGGTGCCATCGTCGAGCATCGGCACGTATGCCAGCGTCAGCCCGCGCCGCTCTGCAGCCAGCTGCCACGGGACCAGGTTGCTGTGGTGCTCCATTTCGGTCACCACCACGCGGTCACCGGGCGAGAGCAGCTCCCGTGCGTACGACGACGCGACGAGGTTCAGACCCTCGGTGGTGTTGCGCAGGAAGACCACACCGTCAGACGGCGCGTCGATGAATGCGGCGACGCGCGCCCGCGCCTGCTCGAACACCTCGGTCGCCTCGTTGCCCAGCGTGTGCACGCCGCGGTGGACGTTGGCGTTGGAGACGCGGTAGTAATGGTCGATCGCGTCCAGAACCTGCACCGGCTTCTGCGACGTCGCCGCCGAGTCGAGGTAGACCAGCGGCCTGTCGCCGACGCGTCGCGACAGGATGGGGAAGTCGGCGCGGATGCGGGCGACGTCGAGCGGCGAGGGCGCCGCGGCGCCACGGGTGTCGGTCGCGGGTACGGCGCTCATGCCGCCTCCTCTTCGCTGAGCAGCAGTCGGATCATCCCGTCCTCGACGCGCACCTGGTGGACGCGCACCGGCACCACCGCAGGCAGCGCCGTCGGCTCACCGGTGCGCAGGTCGAACGCCGAGCCGTGCAGCGGGCACTCCACGGTGCAGAAGTCGCAGTCCAGCTCGCCCTCGCTGAGCGAGGCCTCGGCGTGCGAGCAGGTGTCGTCGACGGCGTAGAAGGTGCCGTCGCAGTTGAAGATGGCGATCGGGACGTCGCCGATCTCGACGCACGCCGCGTGTCCCGGCGGGATGTCGTCGACCGCGGCGATGGTGATCCAGTCGCTGTCCACAGCGCTCACAGGGCCTCGTCCTGCGGGGCCTCGATGCCCGCCTGCGACTCGCCGTGGATCTCGGCGTCGAGGAGTCGCGCCACCAGGTCGCGCACGCCGGCGTGGGGGGCGCGGTCGAGCGCGTTCTGCATGAAGCCGCGGACGATGAGGCGGTCGGCCTCGGCCCGCGGCACGCCGCGCGACTCCAGGTAGAAGCGCTGGTCGTCGTCGAGGTGTCCGGCTGTGACGCCGTGCGAGCAGCGCACGTCGTTGGCCTTGATCTCCAGGCGGGGGATGCCCGAGGCCCTGGCCCCGTCGCCGAGCATCAGGTTGCGGTTCTGCACGTAGCCGTCGGTGTGCTGCGCCTGCTTCTCGACGTCGATCAGGCCGCTGTAGACGCTGACCGCGCGGTCGCGCACCGCCACCTTGTGGAGCAGGTCGCTGTGCGCCGATTCGCCGCGGTGGCGCTGCAGCGACTGCAGGTCGAGGTGCTGCGTCCCGTCGCCGAAGCAGACGCTGGTGAGCAGGGCCTCGCTGCCGTTGCCGTCGAGCAGCGCGTCCCAGTAGACCTTCTGCAGGCGGCTGCCCAGGGTGGCGCCGAACATGCGAAATCGTGCGTTGCGGCCAAGGATGGCGCGATGTGTGGCGAAGTGCCAGGCGCCCGCGCCCCACTGCTGGACGTGGTGATAGTCGAGCCGGGCGCCGTCGCCGAGCACCATGAGCGCGGCGGCGCTGCTCAGCACCGGCGCGTCGCCCGCGGGAGACGCGTAGGCGTCGACGAGCGTCAGGGAGGCGTTGTCGTCGAGCACCGCGAGGGTGGCGGGGAAGATGGCGGCGTTGGCGCCGGCGACGCTGTATGCCGCCCACACCGGAACGCGTGCCTCGACTGAGCGCGGCACGTGGACGAAGACGCCCGTGCGCCACAGCGCGTCCCACAGCGCCAGCAGCTTCGACTCGCCGACCCGCACGGCCGCGAACGCGCGCTGCACCAGCTCGGGATGGTTGCGCGCCGCCTCCTCCAGCGTCGAGACGATGACGCCCTGGGCGGTGAGCATGTCCATCTCGTCGCAGGCGCGGACGCCGCGACGGGTGATGGCCATGAACGCCGAGTCCGGCGCCGCCTCGTCGCGCCGGGCGCGCATCGCCTCGATCAGCGCTTCGCCGGAGACGGAGGTGTCAGGCGGCTCGACGCTGAAGTCGTCCAGCTGCAGCTTGGAGATGTCGGTGCGGCGCCAGTCCTCGTCGCGCATGTGGTCGGGCATGGGCAGAGTGCTGAACGCCTCCCACGCCGCGCGACGTCGCTCGGCCAGCCACGCAGGCTCGCCCGCCGCGCGTGCCTCGACCGCCGCCGCGGTGATGCCTGCGGCGGATTCGACAGTCGCCGCCATCTATCCGACGCTACCTTCCATTTGCACGGCCAGCAGGCGGTTCAGCTCGACCGCGTACTCCATCGGCAGCTCCTTGACGAACGGCTCGAAGAAGCCGTTGACGATGAGCGCCGTGGCCTCGGCCTCGGGGATGCCGCGCGAGGTCAGGTAGAAGATCTGGTCCTCGCCGATCTTCGACACCGTCGCCTCGTGGCCGAAGGTGACGTCGGAGTTCTCGATGTCGCTGTAGGGATAGGTGTCGCTCTGCGAGGCCTCGTCGAGCAGCAGCGCGTCGCAGCGCACCGACACCTTGACGTCGTGCGCCTTGGGATACACCTTGATGTGGCCGCGATACGAGGTGCGGCCGCCGTCCTTGCTGATCGAGCGGCTGACGATGTTCGAGGTGGTGTGCGGGGCGACGTGGACGCACTTGGCGCCGGCGTCCTGGTGCTGCCCCTCGCCGGCGAAGGCGGCGCTGAGCACCTCACCGTGAGCCCGCTCGCCCATCAGGTAGATGGCCGGGTACTTCATGGTGATCTTGCTGCCCAGGTTGCCGTCGATCCACTCGACGGTGGCGCCCTCGTAGGCGATGGCCCGCTTGGTGACCAGGTTGTAGACGTTGTTCGACCAGTTCTGGATGGTCGTGTAGCGGACGTGGGCGTTCTTGTGGGCGATGATCTCGACCACCGCGCTGTGCAGCGAGTCGCTGGAGTACGTCGGCGCCGTGCAGCCCTCGATGTAGTGCACGTACGAGCCTTCCTCGGCGATGATCAGGGTCCGCTCGAACTGGCCCATGTTGTCGCTGTTGATGCGGAAGTAGGCCTGCAGCGGGATGTCGACGCGCACTCCGGCGGGCACGTAGACGAACGAGCCGCCCGACCACACCGCGCTGTTGAGCGCGGCGAACTTGTTGTCGTTGGGCGGGATGACCGTGCCGAAGTACTTGCGGAAGATCTCCGAGTGGTCGCGAAGCCCGGTGTCGCAGTCGCCGAAGATCACGCCGAGCTTCTCCAGGTCGGCGCGGATGTTGTGGTAGACGACCTCGGAGTCGTACTGCGCGCTCACCCCGGCCAGGAACTTGCGCTCCGCCTCGGGGATGCCCAGCTTGTCGAAGGTCTGCTTGATCGATTCGGGGACGTCGTCCCAGTCGCGGCCGGCCTGCTCCTCGATGGGCTTGACGTAGTAGTAGATGTTGTTGAAGTCGATGCCGCTGAGGTCGGCGCCCCAGGTGGGCATGGCCCGCTTCTCGAAGTGCTGCAGCGCCTTGAGCCGGAACTTGAGCATCCACTCCGGCTCGTTCTTGTGCTGCGAGATGGCGGCGACGACCTCGGGCGACAGCCCCTTCTCGGTGCGGAACACCGAGACGTCGACGTCGTGGAAGCCGTACTTGTAGTCCTTGGTCAGCTCGTGTGCTTCGACTGCCATTGTTTCTTTCCTATGCCGCGCCGGCGGCGGTGACACCGAGGATCGGGTCGTAGCCGGTGTGCTCGATCTCGCGCGCGAGCGACGCACCACCGGAGCGCACCACCCGCCCGTCGTGGAGAACGTGGACCACGTCCGGGGTGAGGAACTCGAGGATGCGGTAGTAGTGGGTGATGATGAGGATGCCCAGGTCAGGGCCTGCCAGGCGCTTCACGCCCTCTGCGACGGTGCGCAGCGCGTCGACGTCGAGACCCGAGTCGGTCTCGTCGAGGATGGCCAGCTTGGGACGCAGCATGGCCAGCTGCAGGATCTCGGCGCGCTTCTTCTCGCCGCCGCTGTAGCCCTCGTTGACGTAGCGGGCGCGGAACTCCTCGTCCATCTTCAGCGCTTCCATCTCGCGCTTCAGCGTCTGCATGAACTCGCGAGCGGGCATCTCCTTGCCTAGCGAGCGCAGCGACGCGCGCAGGAAGTTGACCATGGTCACCCCGGGGATCGCGGTGGGGTACTGGAAGCTGAGGAAGATGCCGAGCCTGGCGCGCTCGTCGGGGGTGAGGCTGAGCAGGTCGTGTCCGTCGAAGCTCGCCTTGCCGCCGGTGACGGCGTACTTGGGATGGCCCATCAGGGTGTAGGCGAGCGTCGACTTGCCGGAGCCGTTGGGGCCCATCAGCGCGTGGATCTCGCCGGCGGGGACGCGCAGGTCCACACCCTTGAGGATCTCCTTGCCGTCGACCTCGGCGTGCAGCCCGGCGACGAGCAGCGTTGGCTTGTCAGACATCGATGACCTCGTGGCCAGGTGTGGATGCGGTGACGGGCACCGGCTCCGGCTCGTGCCGGAGCTGTGGCGCGAAGGCGTCGACCAGGCTGTGGTCGGCGACCAGCTCTTCCAGTGTGGTGGCGCTGAGCACCGCGTCGATGCTCCGCTTCAGCCGCGCCCAGAGCGGCCGCGACGCGCACTCGCCCTCGCGCAGGCAGCTCCCGCTCTCGTACCCATGCGCGACGCACTCGACCGGGGCGACCTCACCGTCGACCAGGGTGACCACGTCGAGCACGCTGATCTCCGCCGGCGGCTTGCTGAGCACGTACCCGCCGTGCACGCCGCGCGTCGAGTCGAGCAGCCCGCCCCGCCGAAGCGCCCCGGCCAGCTGCTCCAGGTAGGCGAGCGGCAGGCTCTCGATGCGGGCCACCTCAGCGAGGCTCATCGGGCCCCTGCCGTAGGCCTTGGCCAACTCGGTCATCATGCGCAGCCCGTAGTGGGCCTTGCTGCTCACCCGCATGGAGAACGAGGCCGCCGAGGCGACACGCGAAATTCCGACTGTCACGGTCAGGATTGTACCGAACCCGGGCCGTCGCCCGCTTCACCCTCCGACGGCTCAGGCGGCTGCCGGGATCTCCGACCGGCGACGGCTCGGCACCAGCGCGGTGCGGGCGAACCGGTCGTGCCACGGGGGATCGGCGCCCACCAGCAGACCGAGTGGAAAGATCACGAGGATCGAGGGGAGCGCGACGAGGAACCGCCGCCACACCTGTCCCCATCTCGGTCGCCCGCCGGTCTGAGCAGACACGAGGCGAAGCCGGAGCAGGCGCATGCCCAGCGTGCCTCCCAGACGCCAGCTGACCACGGCGTAGAGGCAGGCGGCCAGGTAGCCCGTCGCGAAGGTGAAGGGGACGGTCGTCGCCTGATCGACGGAGGCGTGCCGGACCACCTCGGCGATGCCGAGCGACGCCATCAACAGCACCATCCACACCGCGAAGACGGGCAGCAGGTCGATGAGCCACGCCAGCAGCCTGATGCCGTTTCCGACTGAGACCGGCGCTGTGCGCTGATGCGTGAGCTCGTCGGGGACACGGGCGATGTGTCGCTGCAGGTCGGGAATCAGCCCGGCGTTGTCCCGGTTGTACATCGTGAAGGCGCGCAGCGAGACGTCACGCACCCGCTCAGGGGTGTCTAGCCGAAGCATGAGTGCCCCGCGCCGCACCTCCAGCCTGGCATAGCCCCACGGGACCTTGGTCTCGCGGCGGTGGTCCGAGTAGGTCACCCCGTCGTCGCTGAGCTGGAGCGAGAACCCGCTGAGCCATCGCACGTAGAAGACCGCCGGCACCGTCATCGCGCCGCCCACTCCAAGGGCTACCAGGAGACCGGAGTCGAACCGGTAGGCGAGCAGCGCCACCAGGCCGTCGATGATCAGAACGCGCAGCACAGCCGACGCTGCGGAGGGCACCGTGCGGTACGTCCGGGATGTCTCGGCGAAGATCGCCGGCGCGCCGATCGCGTCCGGGGCGGGACCAGTGTCGAGCGCCTCGTCCCGCTTCGGCGGACGAGGCCTGCGCATCCTGCGAATGGTGACGATCTGACCGATGCCGAAGACGGCGGCCATTCCCAGCGACAGGACGGCCAGGACGGCGGCCGTGCGGCCGACGGCATCGGGGTTGTCCGCGGTGATCGCGCGGGGCCCGTCGGGGATGTCCACCTCCATCACCCCGCGCTTCCAGGTCAGCACCGTGACCGTCGTGCCCGGCTTCGCACCATCCCACACCGCGCTCCGCTGTGATCCGACGACCTCGACGTTGTGGACGGTGCCCTTCTCCACGAGGAGCTGCAGCCGATAGTGGGTGCCCGAGCGGCTGACGTCGTGTGTCCGATCCTGGACAAGCGCCGATTCGCTCAGGACACATTGCTGCCCGCCGGAGCCGCCGCACGCCCGAGCCGCGTGGTACGCCGTCGCGTCTGCGGCCGCGACCAGGTGCCAGGCGACGGCGAATACGCCTCCCGCAAGGAACAGGCCGGACATGATCCACGGCAGCACGTACGTGGCGAAGCGGGTCCGTGCGCGGCGACGCGGGCGCGAATCCACGTGCGTTGAAACGGCGACGGAGGCGTGTTTCCAGCGGCCTCAGGCGCTGGCCGCGCGAGCTCTCTGCAGCTGCCGCACGGCGCGGACGATGAGGTCGCCGGCGCGGTCCACCTCGTCGGCGGTGGTGGCGCGGCCGAGGGTGAGGCGGAGGGCGGCGGTGGCCAGGGCGGGGGGGTAGCCCATCGCGACCAAAACGTGGGAGGGCATGTGGGCGCCGGAGGAGCAGGCGGAGCCGCCCGAGGCGCAGACGTCCCAGGAGTCGAGGAGGGTGAGGAGGACCTCGGTGTTGACACCGGGGAAGGCGAAGGTGGCGAAGCTGGAGAGGCGGGGGGCGCCTGCGGCGGTGACCACGGTGTCGGGGACGCCCGTGGTGATCATCTCGGTGAGCCGCGAGGTCAGCGTGTCGAGGCGGGGCATCTCGTCCTCACGCTCCGTGGTGACCAGCGCCGCCGCCACGCCGAAGCCGACGATCCCCGGGACGTTCTCCGTCCCGCTGCGCCGCGCCCGCTCGTGCCCGCCGCCGCTGATCTGCGGCGCCAGGGTCACGCCCTGGCGGACGTACAGCGCCCCGACCCCCTTGGGCCCGTACACCTTGTGCCCGCTCACGCTGAGCAGGTCGACGCCGAGCGCGCCCACCGCCAGCGGCAGCTTGCCCAGCGCCTGCACCGCGTCGGTGTGGACGAAGCACCTGGGGTTGCGCGCGTGCACCAGCGCGGCGACAGAGGACACGTCCTGCACCGTGCCGACCTCGTTGTTGGCCAGCATCACCGAGACCAGCACGGTGTCGTCGCGCACCGCCTCCGCCACCGCCCCGGGGTCGACCACGCCGCGTGCGTCGCAGCCCACGACGGTCGCCGTGCAGCGCCCCTCCTCGACAAGCTGCTCGACCGTCTTGATCACCGCGTCGTGCTCGATGGCGCTGATCACAACGTGCCGCCCTCGCGACGACCAGCGGTCGAGCACGCCGCGCAGGGCCAGGTTGTCCGCCTCGCTGCCTCCCGCGGTGAAGACGACCTCCCGCGCCGCGCAGCCGAGTGCCGCCCCGACCTGGTCGCGCGCCGCGTCCACCGCGTGCCGCGCCTGCTGCCCGAGCGAGTGGAGCGACGACGGGTTGCCATAGCGTTCGCCCAGATACGGGAGCATCGTCTCCAAGACCTCGGGGGCCACGGGGGTGGTGGCGGCGTGGTCGAGGTAGATGGGCGCGCTCACGCACCTCAGTGTAGGACTGCGCCCACGCTCGGGCGAGCGGCCGAGCCGCGCTGCGACCCCGCCTCAGGCGATGCGCGAGGGGTCGCGGGCGAGCAGCTCGGCGAAGGAGCCCTCGAAGTCGCGCAGCGCCTCGTGCACGTCGAGGAGCTCGTCGGCGCTGATCGGCGGGGCCGCGGGCTCGGTGGGCTCGATCGCGTCCTCAGCGGCCGGGCGCGAGGGCAGCTCACCGCGCAGCTGCAGCACGACGACGAAGGTCACGTGGCAGCGCGCGCAGCCGACCTGGACGGTGTACGTCCGGCCGTCCTGGCGCAGCAGCTTGAGGTCGCAGTCGACCAGCGGGTCGCGGCACACGGGACAGTCGTAGTCGCCGGCGCGCTCGCGAATGAAGGTGAGGATGTCCATGAATGTGCCCGTGGCCAGTATAGGCAAGAGCCCCCAGGGGCTCAGTCCACGCCCAGCGAGTCCCAGATGTCGAGCTTGCCGCGCACGCGCTCGATGATCGCGTCGGTGAACTCGTCGGTGAACGCATGTCCGCCCAGGTCGGCGGTGCGCACCCCCTCGCGCACCGCTTCGAACACCGACTCGTAGATCGCGCGCGAGGCCGTGCGGGCACTTGCGTCCTGCACGAACGACAGCAGTGACGCGGCGGCAAGGATCATCGCCATCGGGTTGGCGATGTTCTTGCCCTGCAAGGCCGGGGCCGTGCCGTGCGGCGCCTCGGCCATGACCACGTCCGGTTCCATGTGCTCGCCGGCGAAGCCGATGAGGATCGACTCGGCGCCGGCGATGCTGCCGAACAGCTGCAGCACGAGGTCGGAGAGGCAGTCGCCGTCACGGTTGAGCGAGGGGATCACCAGCGGGTGCTCCGATCCGCGCGAGAGCAGCAGCGCGTACGTCGCGTCGATGAGCTGGGGCTCGTAGGGGACGTCGGGGTGCCGCGCCGCCGCGGCGTCCATCTCCTCCTTGAACATGCCCTCGTACACCGGTGAGACGGTGAACTTGGGTCCGCCGAAGACGCGCGCGCGCATCCGTTGCGCCTGCACGAACGCGAACTGGGCGACGGCGCGGCAGGTGGCGCGCGACACCTTCTCGGTGCGGAAGGCGAGCTCGTCGCCGTCCGACATCTCGCGCCACTCCTTGGCGCCGTAGGCGTCGTCCACGGCCATGCGCACCACGCTGATCGGTGCGTTGACGCCGGCGACCGGCGGCACACCGGGGATGCGCCGGCCGGTGCGCACGATCACCTTGCCGCCGACCATCTCGCGCAGCGACGCGTTGGGGCTGCCCACGTCACCCTGTCCTTCAGGAGTGACCGTCGCTGCCTTGAGGCCGAGCCCGCAGGCGCGCATCGCCTCGGCGGCGTCGCGGATCACCGCGTTGCCGGTGCGGCGGCGGTTGTCCAGGGAGAGGTCGTAGTGCCGCAGCTCGAGGTCGACGCGGATGACGTGCGGATCGAGGACGCGCAGCGCCTGTTCGAGCAGCTCCTGCCCGGTCTGGTCACCGTCGAGGACAGCGATGGTCGGCATGCCGAGCAGCCTAGCGAGGCGGCGTGCGGCCGCGCAGGTATGCTGCGCAGCCCCATGATGCCCGCGCCCACGCCCACGGAGAGCGACGAGGAGCGCCGTCCCACCGCCGTCCTGCTCGTCTACACGTGGGACCTGCTGCGGTCGATCCTGGTGTTCTTCGTCGCCTTCGCTGCGTTCGGCGGGGCCACCGACATCTCCGGGCGCACCGTCGAGCTCTCACTGCCGCTGCAGATCCTGCTGGCGCTCTCGTCGGCGGCGCTGGGGGCGGTGCTGCTGCTCATCGGCATCCTGCTGACCCGGCACGCGGCCTGGGTGCGGCGGGCGCAGATCACCGTGCTGGCGATGATGATCGGCATCGGGCTGCTGTCCTTCCTCGTCGTCCAGGGGCGCGACGGGTTCCATCGCGACCAGCTGCTCGGGCCGCTGCTGGCGACGCTGTTCCTGGCGCTGCTCGACCTGCTCGCGCTGTTCGCCATGACGGGACGGCGCATCGTGGCGTGGTACCGCGAGCCAGGCCCGGTGCCGATGTACATCGGGGCGCTCGTCGCCTTCTGGGCGGCGGTCAGCGCGGCCTACATCGTGATCGCCCTGCTGGGCTGAGAAGATTCGTCCTGGCGGGTGATGTGTGGCGCGCGGCGCAGCGCGTAGCGTCGCCGGACATGGAAGGGCGCACCGAGCGCGATCTGCGCCGCGACATCCGCTTCGTCCGCATCAGCCTGGGCCTCCAGGCGGTGCTGCTCCTCGCCCTCGGCGTCGTGCTGATGGCCGTCGCCATATCGTTCAGCAACGTCCGCCCCTGCCCCACCCACTCTGTGGACTGCCGGGATTGGTCGGGCCTGGCGCCCGTCTCCGCCGTGACCGGGACAGCGGCGCTCGTCGCCGCCACGCTGCTGGGGCTGGCGGCGCTGCGCCTGGAGCGGGAGCGGCGTTGGTGGACGGTCGCGCTGGTCGTCAACGGCGTGCTCGCCCTGCTGCTGTCCCCCATCGCCCTCGCCGCACTCAACCCCGTGGCCGTCGGATACGAGGTCTTCGTGCTGTCGGTGATGTGGGTCCTGATGCGTCCCGAGGTGCGGGCGTCGGTGGCGCCACCGAAGAGCTAGATGCAGTCGAGGAGGTCGCGGACGGCGCGGGCGACGTCGTCGACCCGGATGGGCTTGGTGACCACCGCGGCGGCGCCGAGCTGGGCGGCGCGCTCGCGGGCGTGGACGTCGGCCTTCTCGGCGAGGACGATGACGCCTCCCCGCGGCGCCTCCGGCCGGGAGCGCAGGGCCTGGAAGAACTCCAGGCCGTCGGTCTCCAGCGCGGTGTCGAGGACGAGCAGGTCGGGCGGGTGGTCGGTGAGCTCCTGGCGGGCCTCGCGGACGGTGCGCACCCAGCGAACGCTCACCCCCTCCTCGTCGAGGCGCGTGGAGACGACCTTGGCGACAGCGGGTTCCGCCTCCGCCAGGAGAACGGAGCCTCGATTCGATCCTTCCATTGGCGCTCATCCTACCGAGGAGGGCTCGCCACAGCCAAGCCGGGGCGGGCGGGCGCGGTGCGATCTGCGTCGCGCACAATGACGCGATGCTCCAGGAGAAGGGTGCGGCGGGTGAGTTCGACGTCGTCGTGGTCGGTGCCGGCATCACCGGGGCCGGCGTGGCCCGCGACGCCGCGCTGCGCGGCCTGAAGGTCTGCCTGCTCGACCAGCACGACCTCGGCGCCGGGACCACCTGGGGCAGCAGCGGCATGATCCACGGCGGCCTGCGCTACATCGAGTACGACTGGGAGACCACCCGCATGTCGTGCCTCGACGGCGGCTACATCAAGCGGATCGCCCCCCACCTGCTCTTCCCCGTCGTCTTCCTGCTGCCGGTGTATCCCGACGACCCCTTCGGCATCGAGAAGAAGGAGACGGCGCTCGAGGTCTACGACCGCTTCCAGCCCTACAAGGCGGGCCGTCCCCACGTGCGACTCACCGCCGAGGAGGCGCTGCGCCTCGAGCCCGGGCTGCGACCCGGCCTGAAGGGCGCGGTGACCATGGACGAGTGGGGCGTCGACGCCGCGCGACTCGTCGCCCTCAACGCGCTGGGCGCGCGGGAGTCGGGCGCGCAGGTGCGCACCTACACCGAGGTGATCGGAGTGGTGCGCGAGGGGCGGGCCGTGCGGGGCGTCACCGTGCGTTCGCGGCTCAGCGGCGCCGTCGAGACGATTAAGGCCAAGGTTGTCTGCAACGCCGCGGGCCCGTGGGCGTCGCAGCTGTGCGACATGGCGGGGGCGAGGCTGCGACTCCGTCCCGCCAAGGGCGTCCACCTCATCTACGACCGGCGCATCACCAACTGCGCGCTCGGCGTCGAGGCCATCGACGGGCGCGACCTGCTGCTCGTCCCGCACGCCAACCAGACCATCCTGGGCACCACCGACGACGACTTCTACGGCGATCCCGGCAACCTCGACGTCACCGACGACGAGGTCGAGTACATCCTCCAGGCCTTCGAGCGCGTCTTCCCCTCGATCCGCCAATACCGCATCGCCCACGCCAACGCGGCGGTGCGGCCCACCCTGTACCAGTGGCGGCGCTACGAGGACGACCTGTCCCGCGAGTACGAGGTGTTCGACCACGGCGCGCGCGACGGCGTCCCCGGCCTGGTCAGCATCGCGGGCGGCAAGATGTCGATGTTCCGCAAGATGGCGGAGGACACCGTCGACGTCCTGCTCCGGGTGCTGGGCCGGCCGTTCGTGCCAACCTCGACACATACTGCGCCGCTGCCGGGCGGGGAAAGCGTCGTCGACGTGGTCGAGGTGGCGGGCAACTTCTCGCTGCCGCTGCCCATCGCCCAGCGCCTGGTGGCGCGACACGGCGCGCGCGCCGAGGCCCTGCTCGGCGACGCCGAGCCCGACGAGCGTCGCGCCGTGCTCTGCGAGTGCGAGCCGGTGACACGCGCCGAGCTGCGCCATGTCGTGCGCACCGAGAGTGTGGAGCGACTCGAGGACCTCTACCGTCGCGTGCGGTGCACCGGCGGCGCGTGTCTCGGCATGCGCTGCGCCTGGCCTGCGGCGCGGGTGATGGGTGAGGAGAAGGGCTGGAACGCGCGTCGCGTCGCCGAGGAGGTGCACGACTTCCTCGACGCGCGCTGGCAGCAGCGTCCCTCGGTGCTGCGCGGGGCGACTGCCGCCCAGGAGCAGCTCTACCGCGGCGCGATGTATGCGCTCGGCGAGGTGGTCGACCCGGCGTCCGCGGCGTCCGACGTGGCAGCGCCCGCCGCCACCGCGGTCACGGCAGGCGACTGACTCCGATGGACCGCCGCCGCGCCGTCTCCATGGTCCGCCTCGCCGGGGCGTATGCGCGGCACGTCGCCACCCACACCGCCGCGCGCCGCACGTCACGCCCCGACGGGCTCGCCGAGTTCGACCGTCTCTACGGACGCGACCGCATCACCCCGCTGTCTCCACAGGACCGCGCGGAGCTGCCGTCCCACGGCATGTGCGTCGCCTGCGGGCTGTGCACCTTCGCCGCCGGGCGCGCCGGGTACCTGCGCGCGGACCGCCTGCCCTCGCAGCTCACCCGCACCCTCCCCGAGCTGTGGACGTCGCGGGACCTGCCCTACGACGACGTGGACTGGGACTCCGGCGCGGAGGTCTGCCCGATGGGTGTCCCGCTGGGTGAGATGCGCCGATTCGTGGCGCGGAGGCTGGAGCAGGACGGGGTGGCGCCGCCACCCCCGCAGGCCCCGCCGGCGGTGCTGCCGCTGCCCGGGCCATACGGCTCCGCCTAGTTCTCGTACACTCCGCCGGTCATGGCCCGCGTCATCGCCGTCGCGAACCAGAAGGGCGGAGTCGGCAAGAGCACCACGACGCAGAACCTGGGCTTCGCGCTGGCTGAGCGCGGACGCCGCGTGCTGCTCGTCGACCTCGATCCGCAGGCGGCGCTGACGGTGATGTGCGGCGTCGTCCCCGATCGCAACGGCGGGCCCACTCTCGCCGACTGCCTCGCGGGCAAGGTGAAGGCGGGCGAGCTGCTGGAGCGCCCGCGTCCCCAGGTGTGGTTGCTGCCCGGGACGCTGCACCTCGCGGCGCACGAGCTGGACGTCGCCTCAGCCAAGAACCGGCATGACGGGCTGCGCCGTGCGCTGGGGACGGTCGGGGACCAGTTCGATGTGGTTCTGATCGACTCCCCGCCAAATCTCGGGCTGCTCACGGTGAACGCGCTGACCGCGGCGACGGAGGTCCTGGTGCCGCTGCAGCTCGACTTCCTCGCGCTGCGCGGCATGCAGGCGCTCTTCCAGACCATCGATCGGGTGCGCGACGTGCACAATCCGAAGCTGCGGGTGTTGGGTATCGTGGGCACCATGCACCGCGGGCGGGCGCTGCACAGTGACGAGGTGTTGCAACGGGTGCGCGATCACTTCGGGGAGCTGGTGTTCGGGGCGGTGATCCGTACGTCGGTGCGGTTTCCCGAGGCGAGCAGTGGGGGGGTGAGCATCCTGGAGTACGAGCCGCGGTCCCCCGGGGCGGCGGCGTACCGGCAGCTTGCCGAGGAGGTCGATGGGCGTGAGTAGGAGGATCGAGCTTCCCGGGGTCGAAGTGTTGTTCGGGGACTCCGGGAAGCCCCAGGATGCGGAGACTTCCGGGGTCTCCGGGGATTCCGGGGATTCCGGGAATTCCGCAGCAATTCCTACGCGCCGGAAAGCGCGCGACAGCGGTGGAAAGGCGAGTCCTCGGCGCGCGTCGAAGGATGCCGCTGCCGCGGAGGCTGCATCCGCAGGAACGCCGTCGCCGGCAATTGCGCGCCGTCGGGCCGGTGGTACCACCGCAGCCGCGTCGGTGCGGCGCGCTGGGGACCAGGCGGGGCGTGCTCCCCAGGCACCCCGAACGCCCAATGCGCCCGCAACCCCGAAGGCGTCCGCGACCACCAAGGCGTCAGCGAACGCGAAGCCGAAGGGCAAACCCCCGAAGGCGAAAAAACCCAAGCCGCACAAGGCGAACCCCCCCCGCAAGCAGGAGCGCGGAACTCCTCTGGAACGACTCGAGTCGATCGAGTCGCGGCTGGAGGACCTCCCCATCGACTCGCTCATCGACCTCCGCGACGGCCTGGAGGAGCTCCTCTCCGCCGACGAGGTCGACGACCGCGCCGTCCGCCGCCTGCTCGACGCCGTCGAGGCGTAGCTGGGCGCGCTGCGCCGCCCCATCCTCGACTATGCTCCGCCGCAAGATGGGCGAAGCGGACAAACCGTGCTGAGGGGTCTGCTCCGCCGCTTCGGCCGTGCCACCGCGACCCAGGAGCACACGCCGGTCGCGCAGGAGACCCCGCAAGAACCGCCAGCGCCGGCGGTGCCCCTCTCAGCGCTGCTGGTCGACGCCAGCACCTGGACCTTCTGGTCCCGCGGCGCCACGGCGGCGGAGACGCTGGTCGAGACCACCGGCCGCCCCGCCCAGCGCACCGCGAGCGTCACGCAGCGCGTCGCCGCCATGCTCGAGCAGCGTGAGCGGGCGCCCCGCAGCAACAGCGGACCCGCGAGCCCCCTGCACGGCGACCCCGCCCAGGCCGAGCTGCTCTTCGTCGAGATGATGCGCGCCGGCAACTTCGAGCGCGCCTACCGCCTGATGGCGCCGGAGTGCCAGGCGCGCTGGGGCGGGGAGCAGGACTTCGCCGTCGCCCAGCAGGGCAGCGGCAACGACCAGGTCCGCGGCGCCGAGATCAAGAACGTCGAGATCCTCGACGTCTGGCCCGACCCGGACAGCGGCCGGGTCAACCGCGAGGTCGCCGAGCTCGCCGTCGAGTACCTGATCGACGTGGGCGGGCGAGAGGTGCTGATCGAGCGGGTGGTCCACTGCGTGCTCGTCGAGGGACGCTGGCGGTCGCTCTGCTACCCGCCGCGGGCCGCGCACTAGGGCGGCGGCGTGCGGTCACGGTCT
>Ga0307479_10000878_pt1 | contig 27128 bp, 21 predicted proteins | sample atmos_gasesECM4C_FD_203743 | JGI IMG/M metagenome (GOLD analysis project Ga0307479, IMG submission 203743) | Hardwood forest soil microbial communities from Morgan-Monroe State Forest, Indiana, United States - atmos_gasesECM4C_515 | ecosystem: Environmental > Terrestrial > Soil > Temperate... | reverse complement strand
CGTATGGCGTCCTTCAACGACAAATAGAGTTTTCCATCGCGAATGAGCTGATTCAAATCCGGAGAATTCGTTAGTTGCGGTTCTGGAGCGGTGCTCGGCGAATAAGCGCTCAATGGATTGCGTGAACTTGGCAGATTGAAGATCGCGGAATAGTTCGCTTGGAAGGAAGCATTGGTGGGATGAGTACCGTTCGCCGGTTGTGGCTGCTCGCCGTCTTGCTGAGCCCAAACAGCGGCAGTTAAAAAGAACACGGCCGCGAGTTGCCGACTCGCAAATCTCCTCAGGCTCTGTCTCATTGCTTCACCGCCTCGTAAGGCTGAAGCTCGGGATTTGTGCTGTCGCTAACGACCCAGCCATCACGTAGCTGAATGGTTCGCGATCCGTAGACGGCATTTGCTTCGGAGTGAGTAACTTGAACGATCGTTGTCCCCTGCTGATTCAGTTCGCGGAACAACTCCATAATCTCCTTTGCCTGTGAGGAATGCAGGTTGCCAGTGGGTTCATCCGCAAGCAACAGCGCAGGCTTGTGGATCACGGCGCGCGCAATTCCAACGAGCTGTTGTTGACCGCCGGATAGCTGACTAGGGAACAAATCTTTTTTTGCGACGATCTGGAAGCGATCGAGCGTGTCCGCAACCATACCTTGCCGCTGCTTGTGTGGGATATCTTTGTAAGAGAGAGGTAGATCGATGTTCTCGCGCACTGTAAGGTCATCGAGCAAGTGATAGCTCTGGAACACCATGCCGACATTTTTCTTGGCGAGATCCGCCCGTTCCTTGCGCTTCATTTTGTGGACCGACTGCTCGCGAAACCAGTATTCGCCCTCCCATCCGTCATCCAGCAGCGCCAGTACGTTTAATAAAGATGATTTGCCCGCGCCGGACGGCCCCATGAAGGTGATGAACTCGCCCTCATGAATTTCCAGGTTGACGCGCCGGAGCACAAAAACTTGTCCGGCAGGAGTTTTGTAACTGCGTTGCAGATTTTTGAGTTGAATCATATGTCCCTTATTTCGCCTTTATTCCATCCGCACGGATTCTGTGGGGCTGAGGTGGGCCGCACGCCACGCAGGCTTCAAACCGGCCGCAATCGAAACCACGGCCAAAATGGTAGCGGCTGCGATCATCGTTGTTGGATCGTAAGAGCTTAGACCGAAGAGCAAGCTACTAACGGCATGGCCGCTCAAAACTGAAAGCACCAGGCCTGCGAGCAGTCCGGCCGCTACCAGAAGAAGCACGCGTCGCAGTATTAGCCAGATCACCGAGGATCGCGAAGCCCCAAGTGCCAAACGGATTCCCAATTCTGCAGTCCGTCGCGCAACTGTGTATGACAAGACGCCATACAGGCCCAGACATGCGAGAGCAACCGCCAGAACACCAAACATCGTGGTGAGCCTCGCAACCAGACGGTACAGCGAGAGGCCGTTATTCACGACTTCGGCCACCGTGCTGGATGTGCCTATAGGCAAGTTCGGATCAACGCTTTGCACGTTTTCACGGATTGCGGGAACCAGGTGCGCCGGATCCCCATAAGTGCGGATGTTCAGACTTTCCACGTCGATCACATCTTGAGAGAGGGAGTGATAAATCGTTGGCGGGACGCTTTCGCGAACATCGTTCACCCGCGAATCTTTGACGACGCCGACAACTTGAAAGCGGTTTGTGTTCTCAGCATCGTAGCCAAAATACTGTCCTATGGGATCCTTCCCGTGCAGGAATTCCCGGACAAAGGTCTCATTGACTACCACCACCGGCGGACTTTTCTCGGTGTCGTAGTCGGCAAAGCTCCTACCTCGCAAAAGTGGAATGGCTGTGGTCGCGAAGAACCCGTGACTGACTCGGCGCTCCTGTGCGTCAGTTTCACCGTTTGGGTGTGGGACACCAGGAAGAAAGATGTTGCTAGCATCGCCGCATCCGGCCGCGATCTCGCAACTCAGTAGTGCAGCGGAATGCACCCCAGGAACGGCTTCTACGCGTTCAATCAACCTTCGGTACAGCGAAGAGAGCTGCGCGTGCGAATAGCCGCCAAGATGCGTATCCAAGCTGACCGTAATGAGGTGATCTCGGTCAAAACCAGGATCAAACGCACTGAAGTTGTGGAGAGTTCGAACAAATAACCCGGCGCCGACCAAAAGGACAAGCGAGAGTGCTACTTGCAATACCACGAGGCTTTGTTTCAGAGGCAAGAAGCTTCCGATGCGCGCTGAACCTGCACGTCCTCCCGTTGTCAAAGCCTGAAGTGGCTTGATCCGTGTACTTTGGATCGCGGGAGCAAGTCCGAAGACGATGCCCGTGAGTACAGCAAGGACCACAGCGAAAAAAAGGACATGAGCGTCGGGAGCAACACCGAGCGGTATGGACTCGCCAGATTCGGTGAGAACCCACTTGGGGAGGACGTCGCTGAGCCAATAGGCGACGGAACTCCCAAGCGCGCTTCCGCATAGTGAGAGCAAAGTGCACTCGACCAGTAACTGCCGAACCAGTCGAGCGCGCCCGGCTCCAATCGAGAGCCGTAGTGCAATCTCGTGTTCCCGCGCTGCCGCACGAGCCAAAAGCAGGTTTGCCAGATTGGCACAGGTGATCAGCAGAATGATTCCCACCATCGCCATGAGCGCCAGGAGCGGCTGCGAGAAACTCACGCGCAGGTGAGATAAACCACGCCCTCCCGGCTTGAGATGGATCTGGAATCGAAGGAGAGCGGCATGTTCCTGAGGGTCTTTGACCGTTGCTGCTTCTTGCTCTAGTTCTCGGCGAAGGACTTGATTCAGTGCTGCCGATGTTGGTGCAACAAGCTTCGTTTCGTTTACCCGGACGATGAACCGCAGCCAGCGAATACCGAGCTGCGGTAGCCATGGCTCGTTGAGCTTGACGGTTTCGTGTTCACTGTAATGTTGCCCATAACGAACCGAGGCCTGCATGGCTGTTGGAATCCAAAGCTCCGGCGCGGCACCAACTTCCGCGCCGAAGAAACTCTGCGTGGTCACGCCAACAACTTGCAAGGGCATTCCGTTAACTGTTAGCTTCCGACCAACGACGTTTTCGTCGCGTCCGAAGCGCCGTTCCCAACAGCCGTAGCTAATCACTGCAACCGGGCTTCCAGCGATGACGTGATCGTCGTCTGTGGTCAATAGACGCCCGAGTGCGGCACGAGTTCCTGTAACTTGAAAATAATTGCCAGAAACCAACTGACCGGTGGCCATTTCCGGCTCCCCGCCACCGAAACTCACATAAAACCTGCCTGGCCATGAGGTGGCGGCGACCTCGGCGCCGTAAGGCGCCTCGGCTCTTGCTCTTTGAAATGTCGGATAAGAAAAACGAGCGTTTTCGGGCTCCCAGTCGTTCTCCTGAACTATGAAAAGCTGCTCAGGCTTAGGAACTGGCAGAGACTTTAGGAGAACCGCATTCACCAGGGTGAATATTCCCGTGTTTGCGCCAATGCCGAGCGCGAGGGTGAGAACAGCCACAGTGGCGAATCCAGGATTCTTGCCCATCTGCCGCAGAGCATAACGGAGGTCTTGTAGTAAGCGATTCATAGACTTTCCTCATTCGTACCTCAACGCCACCATTGGGTCGACCTTTGACGCGCGGCGGGCAGGGACAATAGAGGCAAGCAATGCGACACTCAGGATTCCCAGCATGACTGCCGCGTAGATCAACGGATCGTGCGAGTTGACGCCGAACAACAAACTTCTCAACCAGTTGGTTGTACCCAAGGCACCTAGCAGGCCCACAGTCACTCCTAGCCTCGTGGTTCGCACGCCGCCGAGCAAAACTTGTGCCAGCACCTGATCTCGTCGAGCACCGAGAGCCATGCGCAGGCCGATTTCCTTCGTTCGCTGTGCGACGCCATACGACACAGTTCCGTAGATGCCAGCCGCCCCAAGCGAAATCGCGACCATGGCAAAGACACCGAAAAGCCAGGAGTACGCCTTGCGCGTCCACAGAGACCCATCCAGCTTTTCCATCATGGTTTGAACTGCATACATCGGAACGTCAGGATCAATTTGATGGAGAATTTGACGGGTGGGGTCCACAAATTGGCCCGGATCGCGCGAGCTGCGCAAGACGACGCTCATCTCCTGCAAAGCCCGTTCATCACCGCGCAGAGCCGTGGCCAATGCAGTTGGATATGGTAGGAACACACTCGGCAGCACGGCCTGATCAAGCCCAAAATGTTTTTCGTCGCGTACCACGCCGATCACTTCCAGCCAATCACCCGCGCCAATCCGCCGAATGCGCCGGCCGAGCGGATTACCGCCGTTCCAGAAATGTTTCGCGAATGTCTCGTTCACGACCGCCACCAACCGTGGCTTCGGCTCGCCATCCAGTTCCTGAAAGAACCGCCCTTCAATGAGGGTCATGCCAATCGCCCGGAAAGATCCCGGCGTAACTGCTACCTGCACGACCGTGGGGTTGTCGCCCTGTGGGTTGTACGATCGCCCCACAAACGCTAGTAGACGCAGGAACAGGCTGTTGAACACGCTGAAGACCACTGAATTGCCCGCGATCCCCACCGCGAGCATTCCGATCACCGTGATGCTGAACCACGGTTTCATGGAAAAAACGCGGAAACTCCGCGTGAATTGATGGACGAGTTCGTGGATATCTCTCACAAGATCCTCACTCGTATCTCAGCGCCACCATAGGATCGACCTTGGCCGCGCGGCGGGCGGGGATGTAACAGGCCAGCAGCGCGGCAGCAAGCAACAGCAGAACCACCGCGGCAAAGGTCAGCGGATCGGTCGGCGTCACACCAAAGAGCAGCGACTGGATGGCGCGTGTGAGCACCAGCGAACTTGCAATCCCAACGACAATACCGATCAGCGCCGTGCGCAGACCCTGGCTCAGGATCATCGCCAAAACGTCGCGAGAACGGGCCCCGAGAGCAACCCGCACCCCAATCTCCCGGGTACGGCGGCTGACCAGATAAGCCATCACGCCGAACACACCCGCGGTAGCCAGGAACAGCGCGATGCCTGCAAAGAAGCCAACAAGCGTGAGCGTGAACCGGCGTGAGCCAAGCGACTCGGAATAGACCTGCGAAAATGTTCTGAAGCGCGGCGGAATCTCCGGATTAAGTTCATGCAGGATTTGGCGCGCTGCCGCGGTGACTTGCCGCGGGTCCGCATCGCTCAGCATCGTCAGCGTCATCGTTGAATGCGGACGCTGAAACAGGTTCACGTACACGGTCGCCTGCGGTGGCGCATCGACCCCGTATTCATGCACGTCACCTACAACGCCAACAATGGTCAGCAGGCGGAGGTCGCCATCCATGTTTCCGAATTCAATGGTGTGGCCCACGGGATCCTGGCCGGGCCAGCGCTCGCGCGCGCGCGCGAGGGATGCGCTGATGACCGCAACGTGGGGAGAATCGGGGCCGTCGCGCTGGTCAAACATTCGTCCGCGAAGGAGAGGAATTCCGAGGGTCGCAAAATATCCATCAGTTGCGACGCAAAAATCCGCTTCCCCGAGTCGCTCTTTTTGGCGGAAGAGAACGTCGAAATCGCGAGACAGCTCTTGCAGACTCGTGGGATTCTTGGGAACTTCATTCTGCGTCATCGTCAGAAACTCGCCGTTGGGAACACCCCCGGTCATGGGAAGGCCGCTCGTGGCACCCACTCGTCGCACGCCCGGAATCTGCATTAATCGTTCAATCAGATTGCGAAAGAAGATTGCCTGACCTGCTTTGGCCTTCCAATCGGACCAGTCAGGCCACGGCAGCGACACGTCCATGGCGACGATTTCTTCCACACGAAATCCAGGATCGACCTCGAGGACATTGATCAGGCTGCGTCCAAGCAGTCCGGCGCCAACTACGAGGACGAACGTAATGGCAATCTGCGCGGCGACAATTCCTCGGCCCACTCTTTGGCTGGATTGAGAACTCACCTGTTCGCGGCTACCCTCCGTCAGGCCCCTACGTACTTCGCCAGCGGCCGCACGCAACGCGGTAAAAACTCCGATTCCGATCGCCACTCCGCAGCACAGCAGGAATACGAAGATGAGGATAGGCAGGTTGATTGACACTTCGTCCAGGCGCGGAATGTTCTGGGGCGCAAGGGCGAGCAAACCGGTTACGCCGAAATAGGCTCCGAGTAAACCAAAGCAACCGCCGAGAAGCGAAAGCACCGATGCTTCAGTCACGAACTGCCGAACTAGCCGTCCGCGCGGGGCCCCCAGCGCGCTGCGAATGGCGAGTTCGCGCTCTCGCACGGAAGCCTGCGCAAGTCGCAGGCTGGCGACATTCGCGCACGCAACCAGAAGTAGAAATCCAACAGCTCCGAGCAGAACCAATAACGCTGGTCGAGCCTGGCCGCTGATCGAGTCTTGCAGCGGGACGGCGGTTGCATCCTTCAGCAGAAAGTCACCTTGCTCACTGGAGGAGTCGTGAATGCGACGCCCCATCGCGCTGATTTCAGAATTTGCCTGCTCCACCGTCACGCCGTCTCGAAGGCGCGCGACGGCATCGTAATTATGCGATGCTCGGCTGGAATTTTCTCCTTTGCGGTCGGCTGGCACCCAGATGGTGGCTTCAGTCGGAAAATGAAATCCTTCCGGAAGCACCCCGACAACCGAGAAGATGGCGTCGTCGATTTTCAGGTGCAGCTGCGAAAGGTCTAAAGGTGAGCCTAGATACTGCTTCCAGTATCCATAGCTGACGAGGGCGGCCGGAGCTGCACCTTTATTGTTGTCGGCAGCGCCCAGATCGCGACCGAAGATCGGCTGAACGCGGAAAACCTTGAGGAACTCGGGGGACACGTGTGCGACCGTGGAACGTGTCGGCTGGGAGCCACCCGAAACCGCACCGATGAACGCGCTGTACTTTGCGATCGCCTGGAAGCTGTGGCTTTGGTCGCGGAAGTCATCGAAGTTCGGATCCGCAAGCCGGTTCCACCCGCCTTTGGGTTTGATTTCGAAGATGGCCACAATTCTGCTCGGATCGGCGTACCGCAGCGGCCGCAACAGCACTGCATACACGACACTGAAGATTGCTGTCGTGGCCCCAATGCCGAGAGCTAGAGTGATTAACGCAACTGCTGTGGATCCCGGGTTCTTGCGCAATTGCCGGAGCGCATAACGGAAGTCCTGGAGCAATCCATTCATCATTCGTACCTCAGCGCGACCATGGGATCGACCCTCGCCGCGCGGCGGGCGGGAAGCCGTGCGGCTCCACATCCGACCAGGGCAAGGCAGCCCACACCCAGCGCCAAACTGATGGGATCGAACGGCGAAAGCTGGTAAAGCTTGGAATCGAGCAATTGCACGCAAGCAAGCGCTAGTGGAAGCCCCGCGGCTACCCCGAGCGCGCTGATCAGCAAGCTCTCCCTCATGACCAGCCAAAGTACCTGTCGTTGCCGGGCGCCTACTGCCGTCCGCATGCCGATTTCTCTGGTGCGGCAATTCGTGCGGTAGGCGATCGTGCCGCACAGTCCGGTAGCCACCAGCAGGACCGCCAGCCCGCCGAAAAAATCACCCAGGCGGGCGAACATGGCAGGCTGCGCATCGGAGAGCTCGAATTCAGCTTCCTGCGTGTTGGGCTTCTGCAACGGGACGTCAGAGTCGATTTCGTGCACCGCCCTGCCGATCATCGGCAGCAGGTTGCGCGGCCGCCCTGCGGACCTAATCTCGATTTGCAAAGTTTCTCCGGCGCTGATTCTTCGCAGGACGGGGTAATAGGCCATTGGGGTAGGTTCTTCCCATGCCAAGGGGACATAGGCGATGAGGTCCTCAAAGACATCGGCCCGCTGGCGAAGCGCTTCGAAAACCGGCTCGGAGAAAGAGGTAGTCGGATTACCTGTGTTGCTGGCTCCGGGCGGCTGATACTGGCCGTTGCCAAGGTTGCCTATGCGGATGTAATACAGCCGCTCGGGATTTCGCACTGGCAATGAACGCAGCAGTACCGCGTTCATCACGCTGAACACCGCCGTGTTGGCGCCAATCCCTAGCGCGAGCGTCGTGATTGCGACGCTGCTGAACCCTGGGCTCTTTCGCAATTGCCGGAGCGCATAACGGAGGTCCTGGAGCAATCCATTCATCATTCGTACCTCAGCGCGACCATGGGATCGACCTTGGCCGCACGGCGCGCGGGGATAAATCCCGCGACGGCGGCGCTGCTCGCAAGAACGACCATGGCGGTCGCAAGAACGAAGAGATTGCCGGAGTGAATGCCATAGAGCTGATTCTTCAACAAACGTCCGCCTAGGCAAGCGGCCGGAACGCCGAGGGCAAGGCCAACAATGATCTGCAAGAAGGACGTGGACAGCACCATGGAGACTACGGTGGCCTGGGTGGCGCCGAGGGCCATGCGCACTCCAATCTCGCGGGTACGTCGGCCGACCGCGTATGCAGTGACTCCGTAAAGTCCAACCGAGGCTAGCGCCAGCGCCAGCAAGCCGAAAAGCACTGTTAAACGTGCGATCAGGCGGTCTTGATTGAAGTTCCCGGCGACTTGATCGTGAAGGGATTGAAAATCAGTGATTGGAAGATTCGGATCGATACTGGCGAGCACGTGACGAACAAGGCTGTCAACATTCTGCTGACGGCCGCCAAAGTTCAGTGTGACCGAGTCAATGAACATGGAGCGGGTTTCGCCGGTCAGAGCGCTTGCTTCCTTATATGAAGTGATTTGCTGAGTCAGGGCACGGAAGAACATCGGACCAAATTCCCCACGCGGATTACTGTACTTGGCATCTGCGACGACACCGACAATTTCAAGGTTTCCCGCGTAGGCTTCTCCTATAGTGCCGAAGTGTTTGCCGATGGGATCCTCTCGAGGGAAGAACTTTTTCACAAAGGCTTGATTGACAACAGCGACGAAGCGTGAGGTGGGGGTGTCTTGTTCAGTAATGCCTCGGCCGCGGATGACGGGCTGGCCGACTGCTTGGAAGAATTGCGGGCTTACGCGGTCCCAGGCAGAGCCGCAGTCATCATTGGGACCCGGCGTCGGATGTCCCTCGACAAAAACACAGTCGCCCCACGTACCTCCTTCGAGAGGGCTGAACAACGCGAGCCCAACACTCTGCACACCAGCAGTGTTGGTCAAGCGTTGCTCGATCTGCTGATAGAGCGCAGGCAAGCGTTGCGCGGTGTACCTAGCACCGGCGGGATCCAGATGGACAACGTAGCGGTTGTCCGTGGAAAGACCAAGGTTCTGCTGTTCGAGATTGCGCAGCGACTCCGTCAGCAAACCAGCTCCGACGAGCAAGACCAGCGCAAGAGCCGTCTGGAAAACAATGAGAGACTTTTGGGGAAATGAGGAGCGGTCGTGAGTCGTCCGATCGAGACCACGAAGGGCGTCCGCTGGCTCGGAATGCGAGTTAAACCAGGCGGGGGCAATGCCGAAGACGATCCCGGTGATCATGGAGAGTACAAAGGCGAAGCCGAGAACGGGCAGCGAGGGACTAGCTTGAATTGGGAGAGTGGAGCCGCCAGGAAAGGCAAGCGAGAGAATGGTCCGCGTGCCCAAATAGGCCACCACCAGGCCAGCAAGCCCGCCTAGGCATCCCAGCAAAACACTTTCCGTAAGCATTTGTCGGACAAGGCAGATTCGAGCAGATCCGAGGGCCATGCGGAGGGAGATTTCAGAACGGCGCGAGATACCCCGTGCAAGCAGAAGATTTGCGATATTGGCGCAAGCAATGAGAAGCGCCAACCCCGAGATGATCATGAGCAGGCGCAGACCGTCGCCCGTCTGCCGCTGTAAATTTTGAATACCACCTCCGGCAGGCGTGAGTACGACGTGCTGTTTAGGAATCTGCGAATCGCCACCATCCCGTGTGTATTCGGGTTGCGTCGCGAGCCACCGGCGCAGCGTGGCCGAAAGCTTGCCTTGCAAGGCGGCAACGTTAGTTCCGGGCCGAACACGCCCTACGGCGTACAACCAGGCTGCGCCTGGGTCGCGGAGAATGCTGTTGTCGCGTTCAATGAGGGGTTCGTCCGCCAGGGGAATCCATAAAGAAGGTGAATTGGCAGCGACACGGTCGCCAAAAAATCGGGGAGGGGCAATCCCAACAATTGTGACCGGCTGCATTTTGACATAGAACGTGGAGCCCAGAACGGTTGGATCGGAAAGGTAGTCAGCTCGCCAGGACTGATAACTCAGCACAGCGACAGGGGGTGCACCGGGAACATCATCTGTGTTTGCAAGTGAACGTCCGGCCCATGTGTCCACTCCCATGGTTGAAAAGTAATTTCCGGACACATATTCGGCCCTGAGCGTTTTAGCGGCACCATTGCTACGTCGTACGTTGAACTGCACTGCTCCGAACGATGGCATTGCCGCCAACGATTCGAACTCTGGAGCCGAATCGCGCACATGCAGGTACAGCGTGTGAGAGAACATATCGAAATCGCCACTGGCAAAAAAGCCGCCAAGCACGCAGCAGCGGTCGGTATCGCCAATACGGTAGAGTTGGCCCGGTTCAGCAACCGGCAACGGCGTCAGCAGGATCGCATGAACCAGCGTGAAAATTGCGGTATTCGCACCGATGCCGAGGGTTAAGGTGATGACTGCTACGGAGGTGAATCCTGGATTCTTTCGCAACTGCCGCAGTGCGTAGCGTAGATCTTGAAGTAAGCGGTTCATCAATCTCCTCACTGGTATCTCAGCGCCACCATTGGTTCGACCTTGGCCGCGCGACGCGCGGGAACGTAACACGCGACGAGGGCCACAGATACCAAGAGAACTGCAACTGCGAAGAATGTTTCTGGGTCTTTCGGACTGACTGCGAAGAGCATGCTCGACAACAGTCGGCTTGCCGCAATCGACGAAAGTAGTCCAATTGCTGCTCCGGTAAAAGCGAGTGCCGATCCGCGACGAAGCACCAGCCTCAAAATGTCTTCGCGCGTGGCACCTAAGGCCATTCGGATTCCAATTTCAGTTCTTCGTTGGGTTACGGAGTATGTCAACAGACCATAGAGACCGATTACGGCTAGGAGCAGAGCGAGAACGGCGAACATGCCGATCAGTTCCGACGAGAATCGCGGTTGCGATACGGACGCCTCTAGGATGTCGTCCATCGGAACCACGGCAGAGAGCGTGATGTCCTTGTCCACAGCTCCGACCTGCACCTGCAATGCCGCCCCCAGGTTCAACGGGTTCGCTGCAGCTCTCACAACAAGGTTCATCGTAGGTGGCGCAAACTGTGCATACGGAACGTACATCTCCGCCCGACTCGGTTCGCTCAGTGCAATATGTCTGATGTCCCCGACGATACCGACAATCTCGCGGGTGGGCGACGCGTCTCCCATGAGTTGCAGACGCATGCCAATCACATCATCGCCAGGAAAGAAACGCTTCGCGAATGCTTCGTTTATAACCACGACTGCCGGCGAATTTTCGTCATCGTGATCATTCAACAATCGTCCTGAAAGAAGTGGAATGCCCATGGCCGAAAGATAACCGGGCGTCACCTGGCGGAATTGGGCATCATCGAACTCACTAGGCCCGTACGTACGGCCGGGAATATGGAATGGATCGTCACTGTGCTGGCCGGTTAGGGGCAGTTCGGACGTCGCACCCACAGCTTCCACGCCGGGCAACGCTTTTACACGCTCTTCAAATTGTCGCCAGAACTGGACACGTGCGCCAGGAGCGCCATAACGTTCATACCTCGATAGGGGCAGGCTCAGCCGCGCCGCCACGATGTGATCGGGTTGGAACCCTGGGTTCACGTGGATCAGGCGCCAGAAACTTTTAAGCAGCAAACCGGCGCTGACCAGCAGCATGAGCGACATCGCGACTTCTCCGATCACCAGTGCGCTGCTGAAGCGCCTGTGCGACTTGGGAGCTGACGTACGACCGGACTCGGTTAGGCCCTTGTCGAACTGGTGGCCGGAGATCTGCAAAGCCGGGAACAAGCCAAACAGAACCCCGGTAAACATTGACACACCGGCCGTCAACCCGAGAACTGCGGGGTTGACACGGGTTTCGTCCAAACGGGGAATGCTCAGGGTCCCAAAGGCATGTACCACGTGAATTCCCCAGGCTGCGGCAATCAAGCCGAGCGAGGCTCCGATGAGGGAAAGAACCACACTCTCGGTTAAAGTCTGACGAATCATGCGCGCGGCGGATGCGCCCAGAGCAGTGCGCAAGGCAAACTCCCGGTGCCGAGAAACCGATCGCGCGAGCAGCAGATTCGCCACGTTTACGCATGCAATTAGCGAAAGAACACCCACTGCTCCCCACATCATCAGCAACGCCGTACGAACCGGTCCAATCAGAACGTCTCGTAACAGTCGCTGGCGCATCCACCAGTCCTTGTTTGTATCCGGATACTGGTTTTGCAGCTGCAGAGCGATCGCGTTCAGGTCCGCTTGAGATTGATGAAGAGTCACACCTGGCTTGAGCCGTCCGATTGCTTTCAATGAATGCCCCAGGCGGAAGCTCATCAGGCGATTCAGCATCGGCGTCGGCAGCCAAATCTGCGCTTCGCTGAGCAGAGGAATATCCGACGGCAATACACCGATAACGGTGAGGGTTCTGCTATCCATTCGGATGGTGCGGCCCACAACATTGCGGTCGCTCCCAAAATCGCGCCTCCAAATCCCATAGCCGAGAACTGCCACTTGCGCCTCATTCACCTGTTCGTCCGAGAAAAGGAAGTCCCTTCCAAGCAGCGGATGAATGCCAAGGCAGTCGAAGAAATTGGCGGAAGCGACGGTCGTCAGAACCTGCTCCGGTTTTGCACCAGAAAGATTCGATGGACCTGCCGAGTAGCCCATCGCCACGATGCAATCAAACGCTCTGTTCTGAGTGCGGTAATCGCGAAAATCGGGCGGCGAAACAGCGGCTTCATCGGTCATTGGTATCTTGCCGTTAAGCCACACGAGACGATCGGGTGTCGCAAAAGGCAAGGGCCGTAGGATTACGGCTTCAATCACGCTAAAAATGGCCGTATTCGCTCCAATTCCGAGAGCGAGCGTGAACACTGCGACCGCCGTGAATGCAGGATTCTTGCGCAATTGGCGCAAGGTGTAGCGCACGTCTTGCATTAACCCCGTCATGCGCTTGCCTCTTGCAGGAGCTTCTTCAGCTCGTCTTCGGCAACGACTTTGCCGTCGAACAAGTGAATTTCCCGCTCCGCATGCTTCACGAATCGCGGATCATGAGTAACCATGCAGATCGTCGCGCCTTCACGATGTAAGTCTTGCAACAACTCCATTACTGCTTCGCCGTTGCGTGAGTCGAGGTTGCCGGTTGGCTCGTCGGCGAGCAGGATTGAAGGGTGTCCGCCAAGAGCTCGCGCAACTGCGACGCGCTGCTGCTGACCTCCGGAGAGCTGTGATGGGTAGTGCCGAACGCGGTGCGCCATACCGACGCGATCTAGCGATTCCATCACTCGTTTCTTGCGCTCGGCCGAGGGCATCTTCTGGCGATAGGTCAATGGCAGTTCGACGTTCTCATAGACGGTGAGATCGCCGATCAGGTTGAAGCTCTGGAAGATAAAACCGATTTCACGGTTGCGAATGCGTGAACGCTGGGCGAAATCCAAATTCTCGACCGGTTCACCGTTCAGCAGATACTTTCCGCCTGTCGGGGTGTCGAGTAGGCCAATGATCGAGAGCAGTGTGGATTTGCCGCAACCCGAGGGGCCGGAAATCGCAACGTATTCGCCTTTGCGAATCCCCAAATGCACGCCCGAGAGTGCGTGGGTTTCGATCTCGTCGGTGTAGAAGACTTTGGTTAGTTCTTCGATTTGGATTAACGGTGTTCCTGCTTCACTCATGGATCTTCCTCAGTGTCATTAGTCAAGCCGAATGCGATCAGTGTTGTCGTAGCGGGACATATCGGAGAGGATCACGGTGTCGCCCTCGCGCAACCCTTCGCTCACTTGAATTGAATTCACGGAGGCGCGGCCAACCTTCACTGGAACGCGCACTCCGCCGTTTCCGTCGGAGTCGAGCTTAAACAAACTGATCGTGCTGTTCTCCTGTCCGAACGCGGGTCTCCCCACATAAAGAACGTTATCGAGTCGCTCTAAATCTATCGTACCGTCAACGCTCAAGTCGGGACGCGCTCCCTTGGGAAGTTCTCCCGTTAGCTTTACGTCGACAGTTACAGTTCCGTTTTGGACAGCTGGATCCACACGCATCACTTCGCCCGAGACGGTGCCGTTATGCGTGTCCACGAGAGCCGGCTGACCGATCTGCACGTCCCGAGCCTGGGTCTCGGCGATTTTCAATTCGGCGATCAAATGATCTGGCTGCACGACCTTCGCAAGCATGGTGCCAGGCACGACGTGTTGGCCAACTTGCAGCGGGAGGTCAACGAGCACGCCTTCAATGCTGGCTCGGACTTTCAGCGCGTCCAATTGCTTCTGTTTCAGTTCGGCGAGGGCTCGAATCTGGTCCACCTTGGCCAGCTGTTCGGCCAGCTGTGACTCAATCGCCTTCTGGTTTATATCGAGCCGTTCGTTCTCTATGTTGTTGCGGGTCGTGAGCTCATCCGCTTTGCTTTTGGAATTCTTGTAAGCCATGCCCGAGATCACGCCCAAGTCGTAGAGCGCCTTATCCGTGTCGGCCTGAAGTTTGGCTTGTGTGTAATCGGAGTTGACTGTCGCCGCGCCCGCCTTTTGGTTCATGAGATCGCTCTGCAACTTCACCCTCAGGCTCTGACCCTCAGCCTCGGCGGCCTTCAACTGAAGCTTGGCGCCAACCGCTTCTTGCTCCACCTGAGGGTTGCTCATCTCAAGAAGAATCGTCTCGGACTTCAGCTGTGAGCCGGGTAGCTTAAGAATTCGAACCACCGTCGCTTCGGTCTCGGCGGGGATTTGACGCGTGAACTCCTGGCTAGGAATCAATGAGCCGAGTCCTCGGACCTGCCGAAGCATTGGCCCGCGTTTAACCGTGTCTGTCCAAACGGTGCTGCGCTCAACCTCAGGTGCTGCTGGTTTAAGCCGCGAAACCCCGACGGTTACCGCACCAAGGCACAGGAGGCCGACCGCGCCCCAGATGAGCTGGCGACGCCGCATTTGGCGCTTGAACTCTGGCCGAGCAATGTCCATTCGAGCCAGAATTATGCAAGGCTTCGGCCAGATGTTGAACCCAGCTATTTCATTGAAAAGCGCTGGTCTAGCGAATTGCGAAGACGCTTGGGAGGAGCGCAGAATGTCCGAGCGTGGAATTTGCTGTCCATTGTCGGACACTCCTGGTGAAGTGCCCCCATCTGCTGTACCAATTCCAGCGTGAGTTCTCGGTTGATTGACCCGCCCCCCTTTTTCTGTACCAATCGAAACTGAAGTTTCTCGGCATTTGCCCCGCCCACATTGGCGGAACTCGCAAGCCGCTACTTTACGGGCCACGGGCCAGCAACGTTGCAGGATTTCGCGTGGTGGTCGGGGCTTACGATGGCCGATGCCAGGGATGCTCTTGAAATGGCCCAATCGCATCTGTTGCAAGAGGTGGTTGCCGGACGCACCTACTGGCTGTCCTCGTCTGAGCACACAGCGAAGGATAGGCGGGCCACTGCTTACGTGTTGCCGGCGTATGACGAATACACGGTTGCCTATAAGGACCGCAGTGCCGTTCTCGACTCATTGCATGCAAAACGCGCGAGCACTGGAAATGGCATTTTCAAACCTGTCATCGTTATCGACCGACAGGTTGTGGGCACCTGGAAACGGAGGTTGGAAAAAGGATCGGTTGTGATCACACCCAACCTGTTCACTTCGCTCACAAAAGCCGACAAACAAGCCTTGGTCATGGCCGCAGGTCAGTATGGGGCGTTTCTCAAAGTCCGGGTTGCGCTGGCGCCTCACACGCTGGCATCGTAGCAGACCAGCTCTACCTGATTACCCTCGGGATCAGTCACGTAAAGCGAACGTCAATGCACCCATGCATGTTCGGCGGTTTCGACTTGAAGCCCCAACGCCTCAAGTCTCTTGCGTTCGTCTGCGAAGTCAGCCAGGGGTATTTCGAACGCAATGTGGTCAATGGTGGAGGTCGCCGCGTCCGTCCCGCGATGACCGGGACCGTCGGAGCGGTCGAATAAGGCGAGCACTTGAGTGTGGCCTCCATAGCCGTCCGCAATCTTGAAAAACGCGGCGTTTGGAAATCGCTTTAGCAGAGGCAACCGATGACTTCCGTGTAGAACCCCTGCATGACATCCACATTGTTGACGCGGAGTGCAATCTCGGCAAGGCCGCGTACCACGGTACGTTTCTCGCCAGTGGTTGATGATGGCATGATGAGAGCCCCCAAGAAAAGGAAAGGACAACTGGCTTGAGTGATTAGATTACATCGCTATCGAGTGCTCGGCGCGCTATGAACAGGCCGATAACGGGTTTGCTCGGAAATCTGTCGCCCAGTTTCTGCGCGATCGCCTTGAAGTGACACCCCGTCGTCGGCAGGTCATCGAAGACCACCAGTTTTTCGGGTGCGGGCTTGGTCAATGTCTCGTCGATGGTGTGGACGTCCAGAAGATCGGCTGGCGTCGGCCGATCCTCGCTCTCGTGCGCGGCTGCCATACTCGTCCCTTGTAACACAAGTTCTCGGATGTCTATCCCAACACCACTGCCGAAGCGCTGAAGAATCCTCAAAAGGCGATCGTCATATCGCGGATCATCTCTCGCCTTCGAAGGCGGCACGGGAACTAGCGTGGCTGACTTTAGCCAGTCGGGAGGGATAGCTTCACGCAGCATGTCTGCTGCTTTGGTAATCGCCACTCCTTGTATTTCCACTCGGGCCGGTCACGACGATCCATGGGTTTCTTCAGATTTTGGATGAGATCGTTCGTGGCGCTGAAAGCGAATCCCGCGCGAGCTGTGTACTCGCCGATGAAGTAGCACTCGTCGTCTGCGTCGAGGTAGTAGTGATCCGGCAGAAGCAGGCTGTCAACGCGCGTGAGCTTTGTTGGCAAGTCGTTGCCTTACGTCTTCGTAGTCCCGAACGCGTATCGCGCCCAGTCCTTCGAACCGGGAGGGCCAAGTCAGTTTGGGGTTCCGGAAGCAGCTGTCCAGGATAAACAGTTTACGGCCTTGGCGGATGGCCGCCCTCGCCTGCACCAGCGTGCCAGAGGTTTCTCCAGCTTCGATGATGACGGTTCCTAAAGTCAGCGCAGACATCGTGACATTGCGTTCCGGGAAGAACAGCCGGTTCAGGCGCCAGTCCTGGGTCGAATAGCGATAAACGGGAACTTGGCTGACGAGAAGAAACTCATCAGCAATCTTTCGCTGCAGGTCTCTATTCTCCTTAGGGTACGAGCTCGACAACGGAGTACCAATCACCGCGATTGTTCGACCACCGCTCTCGATAGCATTTCGGTGGGCAATCGTGTCAATTCCCTTAGCAAGCCCAGAGACTACGGTGAAACCATCCCGCACCAGGCATTGCGTGAGCTTGGCAGCTCTGCGTTTTCCTTCCTCTGACGGCTCTCGGGTGCCTACGACTGCAACGCACGGACTCTCCACTAGGTCCCACCATCCCTGGTAGTACAGCAACTCCACTGGATGATCGGCGTCGCGTAGTTTCTTCGGATACTCGCCGGCGCCGTTGATCCGCACTCCGAAACGTGTAATGCCTGCTTGGTTCAGAATGGAAACCGCACGCTTGCCGAAGTCCTCTGCGATCGCCGGCATCACGAAATCTGACGGTAAAGCGTCCGGGCGAGCACGAAAGTTGTCCGCGATTGTTTTGAACGAGGCTGTCTTATCTGCCCAGAGCGCTTCATAAGCACCCATTTCGAGGAGCGGTGAGACCGCCGGTAGCGAAGCTGCGACAGACGAGGACATTTTTGCGTGAGTATATCCCTTCCGAGGAGAGTTGCCGAAATGTCAATTTAACCCTTCGGCGTACCTTGCTTTCAAGTTCCGTGGCGCTGTGTAAACGTCGTTTCTATTGCCTTTGGGGGGGACACGGTGATGCATCAGCGGCCCGGCGCAGCGTCTATCCAAGATGAATGAGAAATGGCCGGTTGAACTGCGTCGGCAGGCATCTCGTCGTAGGTTCGGCCATCTGGCTCTAGCAGACGCCCTGCTTTTGATTTACGCACTCCGCCCCACTGCTTGAAAAAGAATGGGACGTTCTGCTGACAGCACTGGCGCCTTCCTGCGAGGAGTATTTGCTCCTCATCCGCCGTGCAGCCCCGCAGTAGCCAGTGTAAAATGACTTTTTACGACCCAACAAAACCGACCTCAAACCCACACAGACAGTCCACAGCGAGCGAAGAAAGGAGAACATTCCCCATGGCGTACGTTAATGTTGGAAAGGAAAACTCCAGCAGCATCGACCTCTATTATGAAGACCACGGCTCCGGCGATCCCGTGGTTCTTATCCACGGATATCCGCTGAGCGGTTCCTCTTGGGAAAGACAGCTCCCGGTCCTTCTCGACGCAGGTCACCGTGTCATCACCTATGACCGCCGAGGGTTCGGCAAGTCCAGCCAGCCAACCACGGGCTATAACTACGATACCTTCGCCGAAGACCTGCACAAGCTCGTAACTCATCTTAAACTGCGCAACTTCGCCCTGGTCGGGTTCTCGATGGGTGGCGGCGAAGTGGCCCGGTACATTGGAAAATATGGATCGAAGGACGTGAGCAAGGCGGTCTTCGTCTCCTCAGTTCCGCCATTCCTGCTGAAAACGGCGGACAATCAGGAAGGCGTGGAGGGAAGCGTATTCGAGGGAATCCAGAAAGCCGTTGCCGCGGACCGCTACGCGTTCTTCACAGACTTCTTCAAGAGTTTCTACAACACTGATGTCTTGTCGGGGAAGCGCATCAGTGAACAGACGGTCCATGCGAGCTGGAATGTTGCAGCGAGCGCTTCTGCCACCGCCAGTCTTGCCTGCGTGCCGACGTGGCATGAAGACTTCCGCAAGGACTTGGCCCGCATTGATGTTCCCACGCTCGTCATTCACGGCGACGCCGACCGCATCGTGCCGTTTGGTGCCTCGGGACAACGAACCGCCAAGCTGGTTGCAGGAGCACGTCTGGTGGTCATAAAGGATGGACCGCATGCGGTCACTTGGACCCACGCGGACGAAGTCAATCCTGAATTGGTCAATTTCCTCGGGAAGAGCGTCGCGAAGCAAGCCGCCTCGGCGCGCAAGAAGGAAACAGCGGCCTAACCGGGACGTTCGAATTGCTCGTTCATATGAGGGTGCCGCACAGGACCGGCACCCTCATACACTTAGGATGCCCAAACGCTCTAAGCCCTGCGTGAGCAGGCACGAGAGGGGCTGGAAGCAGGTCGCCAAATTCGTGGGAGAGGCTGTGTCTGTCCTCGAGCGCTGGCTATCCCAAGCGATGCCTGTGTTCAAAACGGGGCCGACCCGTAATCAACACTCCCGCACCAAGCCCGAACGCTCGAAGCAAGATCCCCCGAAGTCACAAAGAGAACGCTGCGCTCCATCGGGAACTGTTCCGCTCCAGCAAAAACGTGATTGGTGAATTGGGAAGTATCCATCGCGGCGACGTTTTATTGGGATTCTGCAGCAAGTCTGTCTTGACCTCTGTCGTGGGGCGGACCGGATTGGGTCGAAGAATCTCTCAGTTCGGACGCGCTGGTACAATGCTCGACCGAGGGGACGATGCCGAACCTGACTGGTGTAATCCGGCAATTGCAGAAGGAAAGAGACCGCGCGCAAGGGCAAATGGAGCGGCTGAACGCTGCGTTGGCGGCCTTGGGAGGGCTGGGAAACCTAGGCCGAAAGGCCAAGGGACTTCGGGAGCCTCAGACGCGCAGGCCTATGTCCTCGGCTGCGCGTAAGCGAATCGCCGCGGCTCAGCGTACCCGCTGGGCAAAATGGAAGGCAGCCAGGCGGAACAAATAAAAGACACCAGCCCTTGTTTTGATCTTTCCGGCTACGGGAGACTGCAATGCGTTACCTGAGCCCTCTGCGGACACTTGTCCTCGTTGCTGCCCTTACCGCGGCACAGACCGACAGCAAACTCGCAACGAACCCGCAGGCCGCCACCCACCTCTTCGATTACGACGCGAAACAACCGCTCGACATCCACGACAAGGTCATCGACCAGTTCAAAGGCGGCACTCTTCACGACATTACCTACACGAGCCCCAAGGGCGGTCCCGTAGGGGCGTATCTCGTCGTCCCGAACGGAAACGGCCCATTCGCAGCGGTTCTCTTTGGCCACTGGGGAAACGGCACCCGGGGTGAATTCATTCCAGAAGCCAAAATTTACGCGAGAGCTGGCGCGATTTCGCTGATCCCTGACTACCCGTGGGATCGGCCCCAGCCCTGGCATAAAACGCCCCGATCATTTCGACAAACCGACCTGGACCGCGAAATCGAAATTCAGGCCTTGGCCGACATTCGCCGGGGAATTGACCTCAGGCAGAAAGTCGAGGATTCTTTCGAGATCCGCAAGCGGTCTGACCAACGGGCTTTCGTTTGTCCATATTCTCAATACAAAGAAGGTCACCGAAGTGGGCCCACGCCGACGGCGTATGCATCGCATCGAGATGAACAATAATCGGCCAGCCCCGCGACGCGACTTGTTCTAGTAGCTTGATCGCCGACGGTTCAAAGGATCGGTCCATTGAGCTCGGCGCATGAAAAGCCTTGTATGAAAACTTGCCTGGATCAAGGTTGTCGAGATGCTCAACCAAAGGTTGCAGCTCGTCTTGCCGAAGGGCCGACAATTCGACAGCATTGACCGGCTTGTTACCCAGCATCTGCAAGGCCCGAGAATAGTCGCTTCGCGCCTGGGCGCCTGTTCAAAATCCAATAGTTCTCATCAAAAGACCCCATGCTTTCTCGTTAGAGGTGCCAAAAGAGGGTTTTCGAAAAAGATCGCATCGCGTGCCCTCTCAAAGCGCTCACTGATTTTTCCTTATTTCTTGAAATGTGGCATCAGTCCTCGAGTCTTTGGCCCGAAGTTCCTTCAGCGCCTTACGAATCGCGTCGTCAGCGAGCATCTTTACGAATTCGCTATAAGCGCCGAACAAATCTTTCGAGATAGCGTCCGGAACGCCATAGCTCTTAACCGACCTGTGTCAAGAACTTCTAAAGGAGTGAGCATCACGAACTTCTTGATGTGATTAGCAAGATTCGATTTCATAGCATTGTCGTCGATGAATTTCCCAGTGGAAATCTCTTTCTTCAGGTCAGGATCCACGACTCCAGCTCAACTCTTCGGCACCGAAAAGCTAGAGCATACCCAGAATTCGGACTTTCCTTAGTTAGCCATTCCGATCTATGAATATTTGCGGCAAGACCCGGAGGCCATCCAGTGGGTGTCGGATCCAGGCAGGTTCAGCCTGTTGTGGCCGCGATTCGAGCCCTGACTTTGTGTTCGTGTTACGCGGCTCACCCAACCAACGCAGAGACTAGCGGCCAAAGCTACCCCAGGAATTCAGAGGAAAACAACCATCGTCAAGACGTCCTTTATTCAACCACGGAGCCAGGGCGTGCAGTTCTATACGGCGAACCATATGGAGGGGAGCATTCTAGCAAAACAAGGAAAAACACACGGGTTTCGAGCGCTTTTTTGTCTGGAGACGGAGCACTTTCCCGATTCGCCCAATCACCCACATTCCCATCCACCGAATGGAAGCCAGGACAGCGGTATGACACAGTGACAGTTTTCAAGTTTGGTGCGCGTCCCAAGTAATACAGGTTGTATCCAGATTCAACCCGCCATCCATCCTATCGAACACGAAAACGACGCGGTGAGTAAAAGTCCCTCTGGCGGCGCCGGTTTTCGGTTGGCCTCATCGTCTTAAAGCGACAAACCTCCATTACCACGTAAGCGAGGTGATCGAATCCGGAGGCAGCAACAGCTTCAACGCGCGAGTTCCGAGCGTGCACTGAACCTGCTGCTCACCGCTGTTGCTGTTGGTAACCACCAGCACACTGCTGCCATCCGTATTCTTGGCCGCAACATGCTCAATACCGGGTAAGTCGCCCGAAGAAGCGAAAATGTGCGCCCCTTTGTGAATTAGCTTTGAGTAATGAGGAAAGGCATAGTAATTCCCGCTGTAGCTGAGCTGTTGTGTTTTGGAATTGATCGAAACGAGCCCTCCTGGTCTGTTGGGACGCGGGGGAACTGTGATGTCAGGCTTTCCGTTTTCATCGAGGAGAAGGTTCCAGACGCAAACGAATCGAGCCCAGTTGCGAAGCATGTTCGTGAAAGCACTCGACCATCGGGTCCAGTCCGTCCCGAACAGGGGACGATTCGAAGACATTTGTTCTGCCGGCTCAAAGAGGTGAGCCGGAGGTCCCCCCTCCGTAAAGTACATGTGCTTCTCCGGAAACATGTCATGCACCCGGGTCATGGCTTCCGGCGCTCCTGCGTAGGAGTGCCAGGCGACACCGTCCACGTACTTATATACTGCCGGGTTGCTCAGTTCATCCACGACCCGGCCCCAAAGGTCATAGTTGTGATCGAGAATCCATATTTTGGTGTCCAGCGAGGCTTGTTCTAAAGCGGGACCCAAATGCTTTACCACGAAGCCCATTTCATATTGCTGACCCCATAGCGTCGCGGGAAAATGTCCATCCTGGTCCGTGTCCACTTCGTTGTTGACGGTGATCGCCTGAACCTTTACTCCGTCGGCGGCGTAAGCCTGGAGAAACTTGATGAAATATTGTGCAAGAGAGGGGAACCAGCGCTCGCGGATGGAACCGCCCCACATCGATCCACCGGCTTTCATCCATCCGGGAGGACTCCAAACGCACGAGAACAGGTAAAGATCCGGATTGATCTTCTTGGCCTCCCGCAGGGTGGGAAGGATCCAGGCACGGTCATGCTCAATGCTGAACTGCTTCAACTCAGGATCAGGCTCCGGGGTATCATCGAAGCTGTAGAGCTTTGTCGAGAAATCACTCGCACCAATACAGGTTCTTCCCACCGACAGGCGTAGTCCGGTTGGTCCATAAAGGTCGGACAAGAGCGCGTGCCGGGCATCGGCCGCCATCTGATGAAGGAGATAGCAGGAGGCATCGGTGAAGGCGCCTCCGAATCCAATCATTTCTTGATACTGACTGCCGGGTTCAAGATGAATGCCAAGGGCAGACATTCCAGCCCAGGTTTCCCATTGGGGAGGTGATTGCATCGCCTGAAACTTCTCATATGGGGTCGTTCTCCAGGCTCGGACAGCCCCCGGAACCCCTTGAGAGTCGGCGTATAGTGGTGTAGCTCCACCAGCGGCTACAGCCGCGCTCGCCGATGCCGCCAATTTCAGAAAGTTGCGACGATTTGTCTTATGCATGAACTTTCTCCCTAGCAAGTTTCGTATAACCCCTTCTGTCATGTTTGGAAAAGCCACCAAACTTGAACTGCGATCCATTAAGTCTGCAATCAAACCACCACCCCACGCCGACTTTGACGGACTAGCCTGAACATGTAGCGGCTTGTGATTTCCATTCTGCCACCTACTGAGTCTTTAACTCCTCCACTTAGCGAGCAGGTCCATCAACCGATGGTAGCCCTCTCTGGGTGTGCCATCCCCGCGGATAAAGCCATCGTGGCCAATGCCGTTAAAGTCCCAATAGGTGATCGCCTCCACCCACGGCTTGCTGTAGGCAAGGGTATAGACCGATTCGATATAGTCCGCTTGAATCGCCTCGGTGAATTCGCCGTGCCAGGCCATAGCCTCGCCACCTATCCCGCCTCCCCAAAACGCATATTTCTCCATACCCGGGTACGGGGCGAGCGAGGACGGGAAGCCCATCTCGGTAATGTGGATAGCCTTATCGAAATGGTTGAAACTCTCGAGGTCGCGCTCCCACTCCAGCAGGTCGCGGCCGGAGTGATAGTATTGCAGGCCGATCACCTCGTATTCCGCCTTAGCATCGCGCAGCATAGCAAGGTAATCGTAAGGGCTCTGTTGCCACGGGCCGGGGTTACGGCTCATGTAATAGTCGGCCCATGTGCCCGTGTTGTTGATGCAGCGGAAGCAGGTCGGGTCGGCGTCGTGGGCGATTCGCAGAGCGGCGACCGTGAGGTCCACGTTCTGCTCCTTGGTGAAACCAGCCATGCCGTGCTCTGTCTCTGGTTGCACGTGTGCCTCGTTGACAACATTCCAAATATGAACCCGGTGGCGGTAGCGCGAAATCGCCTCGCGCACATGCGCCAGGCAGTACTTCTTGGTCTCGTCGTAGGAAATGTTCTGCAGCCATTTCGGAGTATTCTCTGGCTCCAGCCAAATCCCCGGATGTCCTTTAGGCAGGATCGTGGTCCCGATGAGAGTGTTGAGAGCTGCCTCAAATGCCGTGTAATCCGGATGCCCCTTCTGCGGCTCCACCCAACCCTCGTAGATCGGAATCGTCGTGTAGTTGAATAACGCCTGGAATAGTCTGAGCGCATCCGGATAGCCAGCAGCCAGGCCGAAGCCGTTGCAGCCGAAAAGGAACCCCGGTCGAGCCGGCTGCCGCGCAATGGCATGCTGGGCGCGGGCAACCACCAGCATTTCGCCGCGTACAGCGAATCCTGGAGAGACTCCATCGAAGCCCGCACCTGTGCAGTCCGGTCGGCGCTTGCTACCGTCGCGCGGTCAAGGGCGGCTTGAGCGGAGTCGATGCGGCGCTGGGCTTCAGGCGAGACGGTGACGCCGAGCTGCCCGCTCTCCGTGACCAGCTTCCGCACTGTGGCCATGCGATCACGGGCAAAGGCGTAATTCAGCACCAGCGGACTCGCATGCGTCAGCGAGTGGACGGCGTAGCCCGCTCCGCCATCATCCGCGTAGATGAACACCTGGCCAAAACCGGGCACCGATAGAGGCATCGCGATTCGGAAAGGCGCATCGGCAGGCGGCGTGAATCGCACCTCGCCCGACGCCGCCTCGATCGGCGTGGTGAAAGGGCGCATAAGCCGGTCGCACAGGTGAAAGCGCTCGAAACCCGCCGCCGGCAAGGGCTCGCCCTTGTCGTCATAGACCATGCATCGGGCGGGTGCGGGCGTTTCTGCTACTGAAATCGTAGGAATTGCGGGGACAGCCAGTGCGAGACTCGCCAAAGCAAGAAACTCGCGCCGATTGTAATCATGCTCGCTCATATAAATTCCTCCCCTTCGAAAATGGGAAGACTGGGACAGCTACTGAGGAGTCAACGACGCTACGGTCTTCAAAATCACCTTTGAGGCCGACGATCCCAAGTTCGTCGCACCCGGGGAGGCGGGCACCTGAAGAGATAAGAATTCCGAGCAGTGACATGATTGCTGCAATAGGTCGCCCTCTCGACCGCAACTACGACCGAAGGTTGCGCTTGGGTGAACCATATCCATTCCGTCCTCTCTTCATTACTTAATGGGAGTCTCGTGGAATTGGCGCGCCGCTGCATCCCACCAGGAAGTCGAGGTCTGCTCCCTCGTGCGCCTGAAGCACATGGTCGAAATACAGTTTTTCCCACCCTCGTTGGGGAGCGGGCGGCGGAGTCCATTGCGCGTGGCGCTGACTGAGGGTCGCATCGTCGACCTCCAGATGAATCCGCCGCGCGGGCACGTCGAGCGAAATCATGTCTCCCGTGTGGACCAGCGCCAGAGGTCCACCGGCCGCGGCTTCCGGAGAAACGTGGAGCACCACGGTTCCGTAAGCGGTCCCACTCATGCGCGCGTCCGAAACCCGGACCATGTCCGTGATACCTTTGCGCAACAGTTTGACCGGGATCGGCATATTCCCCACTTCGGCCATGCCCGGGTAGCCTCGCGGTCCGCAGTTTTTCAGCACCATCACGCAGGTTTCATCAATATCCAGGCTCTCGTCATTCACCCGCGTGTGCAGATCTTCAACGTTTTCGAAAACCACTGCGCGGCCGCGATGCTGAAGCAAATGTGGCCCCGCAGCCGAAGGTTTGATTACCGCGCCATGCGGCGCAAGGTTGCCTCGCAGCACCGCAATGCCGGCCTGAGATTTGAATGATTCGGCAAAGCGACGGACCACGTCCCGGTTCCAGCATGGTGCGTCCGCGACGTTCTCCCAGATCGAGTGACCGTTCGCTGTCAACGCCTCACGATGCAACACACCGGCCTCGCCCAACTCCCGCAGCACGGCCGGAAGTCCGCCCGCGTAATAGAAATCCTCCATCAGGTATTTGCCCGAAGGCTGCAGATTGACCAGGCAAGGCAAACCCGATCCCAGCCGGTCCCAGTCATCCAGAACAAGCGGCACGCCGACCCGCCGGGCGAGCGCCAGCAGGTGAATCACCGCGTTGGTGGACCCGCCAACCGCCGCATTATTAAAGATGGCGTTTTCTAAGGCTGCCCGCGTCAGGATTTTTGACATGCGCAGGTCTTCGTTCACCATCTGGACGATCCGTCGCCCGGTCATCTGGGCAAGCGTGCTGCGTCGCGCATCTACCGCCGGGATGGCTGCGTTTCCGGGCAGGCTCATGCCCAGGGCTTCTACCATGCAGGCCATGGTGGAGGCCGTTCCCATGGTCATGCAATGGCCCTTGGACCGGTTCATGCAGCTCTCCGCCTCGAAAAATTCGCTCAGCGGCATGGTGCCGGCGCCCACCTGCTCGATCATCTTGAACACGCCCGTGCCGGAACCCAGTTCGCGGTCATGGAATTTTCCGTTCAACATGGCGCCGCCGGATAGGCCAATCGTCGGCAGGTCGCAAGACGCCGCGCCCATCAGCAGAGAAGGCGTGGTCTTATCGCATCCCATCAGCAGCACGACTCCGTCGATGGGATTTCCGCGAATCGACTCTTCCACGTCCATGCTGGCGAGGTTGCGAAAAAGCATGGCGGTGGGACGCAGTTGCGATTCGCCCAGCGACATCACGGGAAATTCCAGCGGAAAGCCACCTGCCTCCCACACTCCTCGCTTCACGCATTCCGCGAGCTCGCGGAAGTGCGCATTACAGGGGTTCAACTCCGACCATGTGTTACAGATGCCGATCACCGGCCGGCTGAACACGTCGTGCGGCCATCCTTGATTCTTCATCCAGCTCCGGTGCGAGAATCCATCGCGATCATTTCTTCCGTACCAGGAGCGACTGCGCAGGTTACTCATCGTTCTTCTCCATTTTCTTGACCGAACTCTGGGCCACAAATGCCATGCTTGCCGCGAGGAAATACGCGGTTTCGCAATTCGTCAATCCGCGACTCCTACCAAAGGAGCCAATACAACAGAACAGTGATCGCCGTCAGGACCGCCAGCTGCAAGCGCCAGTCGAATATGCCACGAAAACGTTCCGCCTGGCCTTTCCAGTTGATGGTCAGTCGTTC
>Ga0307479_10000876_pt1 | contig 27141 bp, 32 predicted proteins | sample atmos_gasesECM4C_FD_203743 | JGI IMG/M metagenome (GOLD analysis project Ga0307479, IMG submission 203743) | Hardwood forest soil microbial communities from Morgan-Monroe State Forest, Indiana, United States - atmos_gasesECM4C_515 | ecosystem: Environmental > Terrestrial > Soil > Temperate... | reverse complement strand
CATGGCTCCGCGCACCGCCGCTGCGCCATGCGATCAAAATAAAACCCAAGCCCCAGCTAGGACGCTTGACTCAAGAGGCCTCATATGAGGGTGGGCAAAAGGCGCTCTTGCGCAGTCTCATCCTGAACGGTGGGCACGCGTCCACCTTCGCTCTTCGAGCTACGGCGGACGCTTTGCCCACCCTACAGAGCCTAAGCCTGCGTTCCGATTCAATCGGAGCGAAAGGGCCCTAGTAGCACCGCGTGACGTTGACGGTTTTCTCGGTGCCGTCACGCCCGGGAACGGTGACGGCCTCGGTGGGGCAGCTCGGCACATAGGGTCGATCGGAGGGTGTGACGGCCGGCGGATATCGATGGGCCCAATCCCAGGGAACGTCATAGGTATACGTGGTGTGGATATCGCCTGACGCGGGTGGCGTGCCTTCGACCACGGGTTCGCTATTCGACGGGCCGTAGTCGTAGGCGCCTGCGGCTGGCCAGAAGGTCCCACCGTTGTTTCTGCGGTGATGCCGGAACGATTGGGCCGCCGACGGATGCGTAATCGAATGCGTCGGAGTAAACCCGCCATGAGGCGATCCCGACCGGGCGAATGTTTCGTTCGCGGCAAGCATGAGCGCAACTGCGCTGAGTGACGCGACAAGTGCCGCATACATTCTATACGTCATGGTACGCACCAATTCGTTGGTTACCTTGCCGCCCCCCAACGAACGCTAGGCTGGGCCGTTCGCGCCCGCAAACGCATAATTAATGATTAGTTAAGGAGTAAGATTAATGAGCGTGCGGGGCGGATTGGCGCCTGTCCGCCGTAGCGCAAAGAGCGAAGGCGGAATCCGCCGTTCTCGCGATGATAAGAGGGTGGGTTACGCCTGCGGAGCTTTAGCTAGTCAGTCGACGGCACTGAGTGATGCTCGTGCGTGATACGCCAGTCGCCATCAATCTTGCGCAGTCCAATTGTCAGCCTGAAGAGGAACCCGCCTTCCTCCGGCGGATCGCTGACGCACCGCATGATGGCGACGGCGAAGGCGACGTCCTCGCCGGCGGTAATTGCAAGCTCCTCTATGTCGAAGGTTTGTGACGGTTTGTGATACCTGAAGAACAGATCCCATGTCTTCTTGTATTCGTCCATTCCTCGCGACTGCAGCGGCGGCGGGACGTCGAACATCACGATGTCCTGCTCATGATGGGCAAGAATGCCGGGAAGATCATGCCGGCGGACCGCGTCCGCCCATGCTTCGATAATCGCTTCGATTTGACTTTCGGCCGTTCCGGCTTGCTGGGTCATGGCTCTCACTCCGGCTGCTTTCCGATGTATGTCCCCAGGACGAACGTCGGGGCGCATATCCGACACGCCGAATACTTTTTTGCCTACGCACCCGGCACGAGCCGACGTCATGCAGCACTACGCCACTTGGGGCCGCCACGCGATCATGCCTTCCGTCCGCGCCCGCACTTCGGGCGAGGCCAGGCAGGTGGCGACCGCCTCGTAGCCTCTCGCGCCGGGATAGGGGGCGACGCTGATCGGGGGGCTGTGATTGGCGGGACAGAAGATGATCGCCTCATCAGGTCCCACCGCGGCCAGGTCCAGGATCGCGCAAGAACGCGTGAGCAGGAACAGCGGCCGCGCGCCGGGTCCGCGGCGGCGCAGGTGCGCGATCACGGCCTGCTGGGCGGCCAGGTCCAGCCCCTGTTCCACCATGTCGACAACCACGACGGCCGCGCCTTCGCATTCCAGTCCGACCAGAAGGGCAATGAGCGCCTCCGAGGCCGCGGCACCGTCTTCGACGAGCCAGGCCAAGCTCTGATCGACCCGGGACTGGAGCGCCGGACTGGCCTCCAGTTGCGCCCGCGCCGCGCCGCCACCATGCTCCAGCCGATCGAGGCCGAGGAAGACCGCGTCAGGCAGGGATTCGGCCAAACGCCTTGCCAACCGTGTCTTGCCGCTGCCCAACGGGCCGATGATATAATTCAGCGGCCGCACGCAGCTCAGCTCGAACCGTTCGCCGCCCCAGGGCCAGGGAAGATCGAAGGCGACGCTGAACGCGGCGGCCGGTCGCAGCAGGCGCACCAGTTCTCCCGCGGTCGGGGACTTGCCCTGCGCGAGACCGGCCCTGATGTCCCGGACCTTCTCGACGGCGCCGGCGAGCTGGCGGATCCGCACCTCGAGCGTTGCCTGGTGTGCGGCCAGCGCCGGCTCCAGGCCTTGCGGATCATCGCCGAGCACCCGCGCGATCTCCGAGAGGCTCAGTCCGAGCGCGCGCAGGGTTATGACCTCGGCGGCCCGCGCCATCTCGTCGGGACCATAGGCCCGCCATCCGGCCACGGTGCGGCCCGGGGTAATCAGGCCGTGCTGCTCATAGAGCCGCAGCGCCTTTGCGGAGACGCCGAGCCGCCGGGCGGCTGCGGAGGGGCTGAGGAATTGGGCGGAAGCGTTCACGAATCACCTCGTTGTTGGCTGACCGCTGCCCTTATCGGGGCAGTCCCAGGGGCCGGGTCAAGCGGGTGTTCGCGGGGTGAGACGGCTCTTTGAGATCGACAGGCCATCAACCCAGTCAATTGCCTGCGGTCGGCACCAATTTATTTTATTTTGGTCTCGGCCGCGATCAGCTCCTTGCCTTCCGCGGTCCTGATCGTCAGCCCTACCTGTTCGCCGCGGCCGCCTGCAGGAAGCGTTGCGGAAATGCGATTGCCGTTTTTCGGGTCGGCTTTCACGGCGTCGTCGAACAATACCGCGTCGCCACGTTTCAACGTCACGCGTAACGGCGTCGCCGGTTCGATGCTGAAGAACTGAAGGTTCACGCTCGCGCCCTGGGCCAAGAGATTGACTAGGATGTTCTCGTTCGCATCCGTCACGTTGCTCATGCCGACGGTCGGGCTGTAGGTTTCCGGTATCGACACTTCGCCCCGTGCGGGAAACTCGGCGCTGTGGAAAAACTGGTCCGACACGCCCGCCCACAATTCGACGTAAGGCCGCGCTTCGTTCGGGTCCTTGCGTGCGTCGGTTTCGTTGGTGAACGACGGAAATCCCCAGGTCCACATTTTCAATCCCCGCGTGACCGTATTGTCGGCGATGCGGATGATCCCCTCGTCGTTGTCGTGGTTGATCACGCCCCAGAAATTCGCAGCCCCCACGTCTGGCGCCGCGTAGGCGATGCCCATCGTCGGCCAGTTCCTGAAGTAACGCAGCTTTTCGAAACGGCTCTTGCCCGCGCCCGCGCTGGTGTCGCCCTCGGCCAGGTTGGCGGACCAGTCGGGCGTGGTGTAGGCCGGGATCGGCGCGATGATTTCGGCGCCGCCGGTCGTTTTGGGATTGTTCGGGTCCGATCCCGGCGCGAGCGTCGTGCAGGTCCAGTACTCGTAGTCGATCGTCTTGTCTTGCGGATTTTTCAGCACCACGCGCGCATCGAGCGCGGCGCGATCGGCTTTCAGCGTGACATAGCTAGTCGCTTCGATGCCCGTCGCGCCCGACCTGAACTTCCTCGGCGCCCCGGTATATGCGAAATCGTCTTTCAGCGACATCGACACCGTCACCTCGCCGGCACTCTCCTTCACCACCTTGAAATCCCACGGCTCCAGCCACGTCTTGCCGTGCTCGGCGTCCGGGAACGTCGGGAAGATGCCGCCATACACCATCAGCCAGTCGTAATAGAAATTGTGGGCCTTGATCCCGTAGGGCACGCCGACTTCGCTGCGATAAAGTTGTTCGTGGCCGGTCGGCTTGTAAATGATGGAAAGAATGCGCCCGCCAAATTCGGGCACCAGCGTGACCTTCAGATACCGATTTTCGAGCAGGTAGGTCCGAAACGTGCGCTCGACGATGGTGTTCTTGTCGAGCGACCCGCTGACCAGCCCGTTCTCGGCAGTGGTCGCGTACTTGACCGTGCTCCACGTCATCGTCGATTCGCTGAGCGACACGCTGTCGGGCGCCGGCGATGCCGCATGGGCGACGGCAGGAAACACAGACATCACTGAAAGGATTGCCGCCGAAACGACTGCATCTGCGAAACGGACAAAGGTACGCGAGGAAGCACGAATTGCCATTTATGTCGCCTTGGAATGAGCGCGAGCGCTAATTCTAGCCTATCGACGTGCCCGCAGCGAGTTCACCCGGTCTGGCTTCGCGGTGTGTCGCAAAGCGCTGTGGCGCCGAACGCAACCCGATTTGCAACATTCCGTGGCGTCGATCGATCGTACCGCTCCATCAAGATTGACCTGCGGTCTCATTTTCTTTCATTGATCACCCGATTGGACAGCTTGGCTGACACATCAAGCATGGCATCGGTTTCGCGCGCCGAGACTCCCCGACCGCAACGCCATGCACTGATTCACTTGGCTTTCAGCGGCGTTCGACGCGGCGACTGAACGTGCAAATGGTGACCGCGCATAGGGGGTAGTCGTTTTCTGCGCGTTCACAGTGCGGACAAAGATATGAGGTTAGGCTGTACTGTTACCCGGCCTGTCGAAATTCCCGCACGCGGCGCACAAAAAATCTCACCGAACCACAGGTGAAGCGACCGCTGCACTGCAGTAGCCACAAAATAAAATGAATATTGGAGGAAATGCCCCATGAAGAAGCAACCGAAACGTCTCGCCACATCCGTTGCGCTTGCCATCGGTGTGACGCTCGCTGGGTCGTCAGCGTTCGCCCAATCGGTGGATACCGCGCGCATCGACGCCGGCGGCCAGAATGACTGGCTGACCTACCACGGCTCCTACAAGTCCTATCACTACAGTCCGCTCGCCCAGATCAACCCAAGCAACGTCGCCAATCTGGGCGTTGCCTGGATCCATATTCCCGGACGATCCACCCGCGGCCTGCAGTCGATGCCGCTGGTCGCCGATGGCGTGCTCTATTACACGGGATCCTACAGCCGGGTCTTTGCGCTGAACGGCGCCACCGGTGAGGTAATCTGGTCCTATTTCCCGGAACTCGATGATGCGTTGATCGCCCGGCAGACCCATTCGCCCTATAATCGCGGCGTCGCGATCGGTGAGGGCAAGGTCTATGTCGGCACGATGGACGGCCGGCTCATCGCGCTGGACATGAAGAGCGGGAAGCTGCTCTGGGACACCAAGCTGATCGATTCCCAGAAGCTGACGGTCGGCTTCACCGGTGCGCCGCTCTATGCCAAGGGCACCGTGGTGATCGGCGCGCAAGGCGGGGAATGGCCCGGCCGCGGCCCGATCTTCGGTGTCGACCCCACGACAGGCAAGAAGAAATGGGAGTTCCTGACGGTCGCCGGCACCGACGATGCCACGAAGACCTGGGGCAATGATTCCTGGCGCACCGGCGGCGGCGGTGGCTGGATGCCGGGCACCTACGACTCGGAGACCGGCACGATCTGGTGGGGTACCGCCAACCCGGCGCCGCTCTACGATTGGTCGGGCGGCGACTACAAGACGCAAGGGGCCCGCCCCGGCGACAATCTTTATACGTCCTCGGTGATCGGCCTCGATGTCGATACCGGCAAGCTGAAATTCTATCATCAGGAGCTGCCGCACGACGCCTGGGACTTCGACAGCGCGGTCGGCGAGTTCGTGATGCTCGATCGCGACGGCCAGAAGCTCGTGGTGCACCCAAACAAGAGCGGGTACATCTTCGTCTACGACCGCAGCGCCAACGTGAAGAACGTCTGGCGGATCACAGAGAACAGCAACTTCGTCAAGAACATTGACCCCAAGACCGGCGAGCTGATCGGACGCCGCGATTTCGCGGCGGGGAAAGTCAGCGAGCCGCTATGCCCGCACATCTCCGGCGGCGTGAGCTTCAACGCCGGTTCCTACAACCCGAAGACGGGCCTCTACTACAAGCTCGGCCAGGAATGGTGCATGACCCTCGAAGTCCTGAAGACGACGCCGGTGGTCGCCCCACAAGCACAATTGAACATCGGCGCCGACTTCAAGATCGCGCCTCCTCCGAGCGGCGAGATTTATGGTCATCTCGACGCGCGCGACCCGGTGACTGGAGCGAAGAAATGGGAAGTTCGCTTCCCCGAGCCTCCGCTCGCGAGTGTGCTGTCAACTGGGGGCAATCTGGTGTTCGTTCCTGACTCGCGAGGCACCATTCATGCCTACGATGCCGAATCCGGGACCGAGCTGTGGAATCACTCCGACGGCACTGGCCACCAGGGCGGGATCGTCAGCTATGCTGTCAACGGCAAGCAATATATCGCCGTGACCGCGGGCTTCGGCGGCATGGCCTCGGACGACTACGCGCCAACCTTCGGCGGCGTCTACAAGAGCATGCCGCGCGACGATGGCGCGCTCATCGTCTACAGCCTGAAATAGGCTAGCGCTGCTGGTCTGCGGGGAGCGGTTACACGCTGCTCCCCGTGGCCTTGAGTGGGCCGATGAGCAACCGGGCCGAACGACTCAAGCTGAACTTGATAAGAACTGATTGGGACGCCATCAAATTGCACTCGAACCGCATCGCATTGCTGCCGGCCGTGTTGACCGCCTTATTGACATGCGCAGTGCCGGCTTTCGCGCAGTCCGCCACCCCCGCGCCGGAAAACGCCCCGCTTGACGTCGCGCAGCTATTCGCAACGACCTGCGGCTGGTGTCATTCCGATGGCGGCCGCGCTGCGGGCAAGGGTCCGCAGCTGATGGATTCGCAGAGAAGCGACGACTTTCTCCGCGACCGCATCAAGACTGGCAAGCAGGGCGCGATGCCGGCGTTCGACCAGGCCTTCAGCGACGCGCAAATCGACGACATCGTCAAATACATCCGGGCATTGAAGCCGAGATGAGCCAGCGAGATCCAATCCGTTCGCACGGAGAACACGGAATGAAGATCATTCTCCCGCTCCTGGTCGGCGCCGTCGTTGGCCTGACGGGCCCGGCGCAGGCGCGATCGCTCGACACGATCCGTTCGCTCGGCGCTCTCGGGCTGTGTGCCCACCCCAACTCGCTCCCATTCGCCAGCAAGGCCGGCGACCCTCCCGGGTTCCAGGTCGAACTGGGGCAGGCGCTGGCGCACGAGCTCGGCGTCTCTTTGGGGTTCGACTGGATCATCACCCAGTATCAGATGCGTAGCGCGGGCTGCGATATTGTTCTGGATGTCATTGCCGATCGCGAGGCGCAAGGCGAAACCAATCTGAGGATCACAAAACCCTATTATCGTACGGGTGTCGCGCTCGCTGTGCCTTCGGACAGCAAACTCACCTCGTTCAAGAACCTGGACGAGCATACCAAGGTGGGGGTCCAGGTCGGATCGATGGCGGCGATGATCATCAGCCAGCGTCATGTGCCGACATCGACCTTCGGGTTCGAGATCGACAGCCTCGAAGCCCTGACCAATCACGAGATCGACGCCGCGGCGGTCACCCCGACCATCGCCGCCTATTACAATCTGACGCATCCGGACAAGGCGGTCCGCATCCTGGGTCCCGACGAGAGCGAGGCGAACCTGAACTGGAATGTCGCCGTCGGCATGGTGCGGCCGGACGACAAGCTGCGCGATGCCATCGAGGCGGCTCTCGAGCGGTTGCGTGCCGATGGGACGATCAAACGAATATACGCCCGCTACGGGGTCGTGCTGCAATCGCCGCGATAGTTCCGCTGCACGATATCGCCGAGTTTATCATCGGGCGCGCATTCGCGCGACCCGTTGGCTGATGCGGGCTACTTGCGACGGCTCTCGATCTTGACTTTGACCCCGCGGCTCAATCCAAGTTCAACCGGAGCCTGGATTGGAGCAACCGAGATGATGTGTTCGAAAGTGAGCGTCTTCTTGCTGGCCGTTGCCGGCATCATTCTTGCCTCGACCGGTCTTGCGTCGGCGCAAATCGTGGCGCTCGGCCATAGTGCGGTGCGCGGGCACGTCGCCGAGAATGAAATGTGGCCGGCCGTGCTGGAGAGCATGCTGCGTGCAAGGGGCACTCAGGTTCATGTGATCAATGCCGGCGTAAACGGCGAAACCACCGGAGAGGAGCTGGCGCGCGTCGACAGCGCTGTCCCAGATGGCACCAGGCTCGTCATCCTGGCCATCAATGGCGCCAATGACGCCCGTAGAAGCATTGCCGGTGCCGCTGAAGCCCCTGCCAACATTGCGGCGATCAAGCGCAAAATAAGGGTGCGGGGCATCAGGATCATTGATGCGATGGCACTTTATATATCGGTCCTGAAGCAACCGGGCATGGCCCTGCCGGACCAAGTTCATTTGAACGCCGAAGGGTGCCGAAAGCTCGCAACGATGTTGGCGGGAATGTTGCAGTAGCGGGCGCCCAAGCGATCAGCTCAAGTGATCAGCTCAATCGATCGCGCGATCCGGGCAGCCCTTCGAAATGTCGTTCCGTCGGAAACGGCTGGGCGAAGCGGGCTTGTTTCAACGGACCAGAAAAACCAGCTTGCCGCGAAAGTGGCGGGATTCGCTTAACCGGTGCGCGGCCACGGCCTCGCTGAGCTGATAGCGTGTCACTTCGGGGGGACGGACGGCCCCCAGCGCAACCAGCGCCGCGATGCGCTCGAGATGTGGCCGATCACGTCCGACGTTCGGCCGCAGAGCGACGACATCGCTGCGGTCCGGCCTTGGTGCCTGGGCTCCGGAGGCAATGAAGGCCGCCCGGCCGCCTGATTTCAGCACAGCGAACGATCGCTGCGCGACGTCTCCGCCGACCGTATCGAAAACGGCATCGCAGTCTCTCACGACCTTGGTGAAGTCCACCGCGTTGTAGTCGATGATCTCATCGGCGCCAATTTGGCGCAGATAATCATGGTTCGGCGCGCTGGCGGTCGTGATCACGCGGGCACCGAGATGTTTGGCCAACTGTACGGCAAAGCTCGCGACACCGCCCGCGCCTCCCTGGATCAGGATCGTCTCGCCGGCCTTCAGTTTTAATGTGTCTTCGATGGCGCAAATCGCCGTCAACCCGGCAAGCGCCAGCGCCGCGGCATCGACATGCGACAGGTCATCGGTTTTCTTGGCGACGATGGCTGCCTTGATCGCAATCTTCTCGGCATAAGCGCCCTCCTGGCCAACGTCGCAGACGGCGAAGACCTCATCGCCAAGACGCAGGTCTCCGACCCCGTCCCCAACCGCCGAAACGACGCCGGAGAAATCCCGTCCAAGAATGTAGGGGAAGCGCGAAAGCCGGTTCGATTTGCCCTCACGCACCTTCCAGTCCGCGCCGTTGACGCTGGCGGCGACAATGTCGACCACGACCTCGCCGGATGCGGCCACGGGATCCGGCATCTCGCCGAATTTCAGAACTTCAGGCCCGCCGTGTCGTTCGATGAAGGCAGCTTTCATTGGCGTTCCTCGCTTTGGCTGACCCAAGGTCGCATTTTTGATTGACGCATTCAATTGGCACGGCAGCACCCCAACCGTGGCGCTGCTTGAAAATTGAATACAAGGGTGGGCATCAGTCATCATCGGGCGCGCGTTTACGCGGTGCGATCGCAGGGCTGTATGCGCACAATGCGGCTGTTTGAACCGCAGAGATCGGCGTAGGCTGGTCTCGGTGGCCCGATTGAACGGTGAGGCGGTCATGACATCCCAAGTTTCAACCGATTGGCTCGGCCTGTCCGGCCGCGTCTGTGTGGTGACCGGCGGAGGCGGCGGCATCGGCCGCGCAGTCGCGGTCAGTCTCGCACAGGCCGGTGCGCAGGTCGCCGCGATCGATCTCGACCAACGCGGCCTGGAGCACACGCGCGAGGAATTGCGCCGGATCGACGGCAGCCATGCGGTGGAACGCTGCGACACCACCACCACCGAAAGCATTACGGCTGTGTCCGGCGCGATCGAGAAGGCGCTCGGCCCCTGCGGCGTGCTCGTCAACACGGCCGCCGTGTTGCGGCCCGGCGGGCTCGACACGCTGTCGCTTGCCGAGTGGAACGCGGTTCTCTCCGTCAACCTGACCGGCTATTTTCTCTGCGCGCAGATTTTCGGCCGGCAGATGCGTGCGCTCGGACGCGGCAGCCTCGTTCATATCGCCTCGATCGCCGGCAGCCACGCGCAAGGGCGGAGCGGCGCCTATAGCGTCAGCAAGGCCGGCGTCGTGATGCTGTCGCGCCAGCTTGCGAGCGAGTGGGGACCGCAAGGCATCCGCAGCAATGTCGTCAGCCCCGGCATGGTGATCACGCCGATGAGCCAGGCCTTTTACGATACGCCCGGCGTCACCGAACGCCGCGCCGCGGTGACGCCGGCGCGGCGGGTCGGCATGCCGCAGGACATCGCGGAAGCCGTGCTGTTCCTGGCCAGCGACCGCTCATCTTATGTGACCGGCGACGAGATCACGGTTGACGGCGGTTACGTGCGAACGCTGATGAACCTGGTGCCGCGGCCGGGGTTTGATTGAAAATTCAGGGCTCCGTACGGGTCGCCCGAATGCGCGCCCGATGACAGGCTCCGCTGCCCACCACACTCCGGCTGTCATCATCCGCGAAGGCGGATGATCCAATACGCCGTGGCATTTCGGTTCTATCGCTGTCGTCAGTGGGATACTGGGTACCCCGCCTGCGCGGGGTATGACGGCTTCTTGTGGAGCAGGCTTATTCTAATCAAACAAACTCGACACCGACTCTTCCGCGGCAGTCCGGCTGATTGCCTCCGCAATCAGCGTGGCGATCGGGAGCGTGCGGATGTTGGCGGCGTTGCGCACGGCTTCGGTCGGCTGGATCGAGTCGGTGATGACCAGTTCCTTCAGCCGCGAGGCGGTGATGCGGGCCACCGCGCCGCCGGACAGGACGCCGTGGCTGATATAGGCGTAGACGTCCTTGGCGCCGTTGGCGAGCAGCGCGTCGGCGGCGTTCACCAGCGTGCCGCCGGAGTCGACGAGGTCGTCGATCAGGATGCAGGTGTAGCCGGCGGCGCCGCCGATCACGTTCATGACCTCGGATTCGCCGGGGCGTTCGCGGCGCTTGTCGATGATCGCAAGCGGGGTGTTGATGCGCTTGGCAAGCCCGCGCGCGCGGACCACGCCGCCGACGTCGGGCGACACCACCATCACCTTGGTGAGGTCGAAGCGCTCCTTAATGTCGCGCACCATCACCGGCGAGGCGTAAAGATTGTCGGTCGGGATGTCGAAGAAGCCCTGGATCTGCGCAGCATGCAGGTCGAGCGTCATGACGCGGTCGACGCCGGCCTGGGTGATCAGGTTGGCGACCAGCTTGGCCGTGATCGGCGTGCGCGAGCCGGATTTGCGATCCTGCCGGGCATAGCCGAAATAGGGGATCACCGCCGTGATGCGGCGCGCCGACGACCGGCGCAACGCGTCGGTGATGATCAACAGCTCCATCAGATGGTCGTTGGCCGGAAACGAGGTGGACTGGATGATGAAGGCATCCGAGCCGCGGACGTTTTCCTGGATTTCGACGAAAATCTCCATGTCGGCGAAGCGCCGGACCACAGCCTTGGTGAGCGGCAGGTCGAGCCCATTGGCGATGGCTTGCGCCAGCGTCGGGTTGGAATTGCCTGCGACCAGCTTGATGGCGCCGTTCTTGGCCAACATCGAGGCTTCTCCCCGGGTCTTGCTGGCGACAACGTTCAGCATATCGGGTTTCCCTGCAGAACCGGCACTTTTCGACGAGGGAGGGAATATCAGGGAGTCCGAGCGGCTGGCAACCCGTTCCCCCGGTTTTCCCGAGCAAAAATGGATGCAATTGCCGTGATTTGCCTAATGCTCGGTGTAGCTGAGGGCGCTGACGGTATAGGCCCCGGAGGCGGGCGGCTCGGTGCTCGCGACCGCGGGCCCGCGTTTACCCGGGGCCGGCGAGGGGGCGGCCGGAGCCGTATCCTGCGGCGTCCCGTTGATCATGCTGGCGAGGCCGCTCAGGCCGGCCTGCGCGATCTTCCGCAGCACCATGTCGTCGGCCGTGGCCCAGGCGTCGCGGCCGGCCTTGCCGGCCGGCTCCTCGCCGGACAGCCGTACCGCCCGCTGCTGGTCGCGGTCATAGACGTCCCACACCCAGGCGATCATGGCCTTGCCGCGCACCACCTCGGCCGAGAGGTAGCTGCGCACGCGGTAGGCGGCCTGGCCCTCGCGCGAGACGATCGCCAGATTGCGCATCTTGGTTTCGCCGTCGAGTACGCTGACCATGCGGTCGAACACCTGCGGCGGCGGGCCGTCGATCGAATCGAACGTAACGGTTGGACTATCACCGGCGCTTGCCATCGCGAATGCGCCGCTGCTGCCACCACTGCTGGCGCAGCCGCCGAGCGCGCAAGCCACGGTCGCGACAAATGCGGCAAAACACGCGCGCAGCGCGATCCGGTTCGCTCGGGCAAATGTGTTCGACGCATCCCTCATTGGCTCCTGCGATATCGTTAAAATCCATTAACGTCTAGGGCAGGGTGGACACACGGCGCGAGGCGAATGGCTTCCGCAACCTTGCCTTAAAAAAGCAACAAGTCGGGAGGCGTCGGGGCGCCATCATGGAGCGACAAATGGGGGGACTTGTTAGCGGGCTTGGGCGGTGCTGGGCCCCCAAAAGCATGCCCGGAGACTACTCACGCTCCAGCGCAATCGCGTGAACGTGGCGGCCGTAATCCGGTTCCCCGCGGTGCACCGATCGGCGATAGCTATAGAAGCGCTCGTCGGAATAGGTGTCGATGCCGAGGTCGTCGATCATCAGGACGCCGGCGTTTTCCAACCGCATCCGGACGAAGCCGGCGAGATCGAACATCGAATGGCCGTCGCGGGAAGCCGGTATGAAGAACACGGCGTTCTCGGCATCGGCGTCGATGAAGCGCTCGACGAACTCGTAGCCGACCTCGTAGCTTTCCTGGCGGATCAAGGGGCCGATCGCGGCGACGATTCCGCTGCGCTCGGCGCCGAGTTTTTCCATGGCGTCGACGGTCGATTCCAATATCCCGGTCAGCGCGCCCTTCCATCCGGCATGCGCCGCGCCAATCACGCGCGCGGCCGGATCGACCAGAAGAACCGGCCCGCAATCGGCCGCGGTGACGCCGATCGCAAGCCCCTCGGCGCGCGTGACGATGGCATCGGCCTTGGGCCGCGCCGGGCCCTGCCATGGTCCGGCCGCGACCACGGCATCCGGCGAATGCACCTGATGCACGCTCAGGAAATGCTCGGGCAAGACGCCGATCCGCTCCGCCATGCGGCGGCGGTTCTCGATGACGTTGGCGGGATCGTCGCTGGAGCCGAGCCCGCCATTGAGCCCTTCGTAAAGGCCGCCGGATACGCCGCCCTCGCGGGTGAAGAAGGCGTGGCGCAGGCCCGGAATGGCCGAAAGCAGTGACGATCCCAACATCATGACGCGGAGTCCTGGTTTTCAACGCCGAGCGCGGTCAGCGCGGTGAGGTTGGGTTCGGAAATGCCAATCACCTTGAACAGCGAACCCATGCCGCTGCGGCCGCCGCCGGTCAACCGTGTCAGCGCATTGGCGATGTCCTCGGAAACCTCATGGCTGGCCTTCGCCATCAGCGCCACCGCGCGGGTTTCGATGCCGAGCCGCTTCAGGAACTCGCCCTGCGTCACCGGCCCATGCACGCGTGCGCCGATATCTTCCGCCGCGCGCGCCAGCGCCTGGAAGTCGACATGCGCGGTGACGTCGGCCTGCCCCGGCGCCCGCAATGGATCGGCGAAGCTGTGACGGGCGATCGCCTGAAAGGTATCGCCGGCGTCGCTGCGCATATGGCCGTAGTCGATGATCAGCGCAGCACCATCCTGGTCGCGCATGCGGCTGGCGATCTTCATGATCTCGGCGTCGGGCCGCCACTCGAACACGGCGCCGATCGGGGCGGCGCGCACCAGGGGCGGCAGCAGCACCTCAAAACGCGGGATCGGATCGGCCGCCGTGCCGAACACCAGCTTGCCGTCCTCGTCGAGCTCGACCACGCGCTCGTGCCAGCCGGTTTCGCGCTTCACCACCTGGTGGATCGGCAGCACGTCGAAATATTCGTTGGCAAAGATCACGCTCGGGCCGTCCGGTACCTCGTCGATGCTTTGGTGCCAGGCGAGGTTGCGCACGCTGGACAGCGTCGCCTTCTGCTTTTCCCGCAGCACCGGGTTGATCTCAACCAGGTGTACGCTCAGCGCCTGATAGAGCGGTGGCAGCACCCGCAGCGCGCGCAGCGCGTCCGCCATCATGGTGCCGTGGCCCGGGCCGAGCTCGATCAGCCGCAACAGCGAGGGCGAACCGATCGCCTTCCACACCGAGGCCGCCCACAGGCCGAGCAGCTCGCCGAACATCTGGCTCACTTCGGGCGCGGTGGTGAAATCGCCCTCGCGTCCCAGCGGGTCGCGCGAGACGTAATAGCCGTGCTGGGGATGCATCAGGCACAGCTCCATGTAGCGCCACACCGGCATCGGGCCGGAGGATTTGATCAATCGCTTGATCTCGCTCTGCAGCGGCGAAAACTCGGTCACAGCCTGTACCTTGAAAATAAAATCAACAAACTACTTTGCTTCCACATGCTTCGGCGCCGGATGGCGCCATGCCCATACAATGATGATAACACCCGCGATCACCATCGGCACCGAGAGCAGCATACCCATGGTCAGCCCGCCCCACAAAAATCCGAGCTGCGGGTCCGGCTCGCGGAAATGTTCACCGATAATCCGCGCCAGGCCGTAAATGGCAATGAAAGAGCCGAGAATGAGTCCGGGCCGCCTCAAGGCGCCGAAGCGGATCATGACCGCGAGTACGGTAAACAGCAAAATGCCCTCCATGCCGGCCTCGTAGAGCTGGCTCGGATGGCGCGGCAGCGGACCGCCATTCGGGAAGATCATCGCCCAGGGCAGGCCGGGGTCGGCCGGCCGGCCCCACAATTCGCTGTTGATGAAATTGGCGATGCGCCCGAGAAACAGCCCGATCGGGCCGACCGCGGTGGTGATGTCGCCGAGCGAGAGAATTGGCAGGTTGTTGCGGCGGCAGAACCAGATCACCGCGACCACGCAGCCCATGAAGCCGCCATGGAAGGACATGCCGCCCTTCCACAATTCGAGAATCTCGGCGGGATGCTGGATGAAGAAGACAGAATTGTAGAACAGCACATAGCCGGTGCGGCCGCCGAGGATGATGCCGATGGTGACCCAGAGGATGAAATCATCGAGCTGGACCAGCGAGATCGGCGCCGGTCCGCCCCACAATTTCCCGTTCTTGAGCAGCGCGCGGGCGTAGATCCAGCCCAGCACGATGCCGCAGATGTAGGCCAGCGCATACCAGCGGATCACGATCGGTCCGATCGCGATCGCGACCGGATCGAAGACCGGAAAGGTGATGAGCAGGAAGGTCATCAACAGCCTACCGAGTCGCGCGCGACGTTAGCGATGGTCGTTCCGTGGGCATCGCAGAAGGATTCGCCCATCTTTTCTCTTCAGGTATCCAATCCTTGGCAAGGACGCGGGAATCTTCGACCGGCAGCCAATCCGGATATTCGCGCCGCATGTACACGCATTCGGCGCTAATTCTTTGTGAGGAATCGATTTCGATCGTCACGTAATTGCCGGCATTTACATTGCCGCAATCTTCCATCGTCCACCGTTTCTTGGCGCGGGGCCGGACCGGGACAGGACGATCAAGCATTGCGACGTCGACATACCTCGTACCCTTGTAGATATGGTCTGAATAATGGTGGATGTGACCGAATAGGTGAAGCAGCGTGCCAGGGATTTCTTCGCCTAGTCGCGCAAGACGCTCGTGGGTAACTACCACACATCTGCACGGATCGACCGAGGCACTTCCAATAGCCTTTCGGACGCTCGTGCGGTTCAATTTGAGAATTGAATTTTTGGCAATACGGAGCTGGGCGCGATCGGCCTTCTTTGTCTTGGTGAGGATTCTGCGTGCGACCGGGTTTTTGCCCCAGTTGGTCGGGCATCCGCTGAAGCCCGTGAAATGAAGGTCCCCAATCGTAACGACGTTTGAATGGATGAGGTGGCAATTGTCAGCGTAGACCTTGTTGTAGCTTAGCTCGTGATCCCAGTTTCCGAACACATAGAGCACAGGGCAGTTGAACGTCGAGAGAATCTTGAAGAATTCGTCTGCACTCTCGCTTCCGATATCTCCTGCAACCACGACTGCGTCGAACGAATTCGCTTCCGATGCTCGCAACTTTCTCACAGCCTCCAGGTTATGATGGATGTCCGAAAATGCGAGCAATCTCATTTCTTGCCTCGTTAGCGCCTATACGAGGTTGCGTCGATAGAGCGCGACGAGCCGCTCCCAATGCCGCTCCGCCGCGTCGCGGTCGTAGACCGGACGCTTCGGGAACGCAAAACCGTGATGCGTGCCCGGATAGATCTCGACCTCGGCATTGGCGCCTTTCATTCCCTGCTGCACCTTCTCGATGATCTCCGTCGGCGCATAGATGTCGGTCTCGGCGCAGGCGAAGTAGAGCTCGGCCCTGGTCTTTTGCGCGGCAAGATGCGGACTGTCGGGCTGGTCGGTTGCGAGATGCGTGCCGTAGATCGAGGCGGCGGCCTTGACGCGATCCGCAAATTGCGTTGCGGCGTTGATCGCATAGCGCCCGCTCATGCAATAGCCGACGGTGCCGATGATCTTCGTGTTCGCCGCGGACTGGCCTTCGGCATAGGCGAGCAGGGCGCGCGTGTCTTCCATCACCAAGGGGATGTTGATCGAGTTCATGAACTGGAACATGCGCTTGCGCTCCGGAGCTTCGGGATCGGCCGGCAGAGGGCCGAGCTCCATCACGCCGGAGCGGTAATAGAGGTTCGGCAGCATGACGTAATAGCCCGCAGTGCCGAGCCGGCGCGCCATGTCGCGCAGTTCCTCGCGGATGGCCGGTGCATCCATGTAGAAGAGGATGACGGGGAACGGGCCGCCGCGCTCGGGGTGCGTGATGAAGGTGGTGGTATGGCCGTCCCTGGTCGGGATTTCGATCTGCTGGTCGATCATGGCGTTTCGCTCTGTTTTATGCTTCTGGTTTCACGAGGGCGTTCAATACGATGGCAAGGAAACCGCAGCATGACAAGGCAGGCCGGCGCGAGGTCGGCGGGCCTTGAATGATGCCGCTGGGATCGCCATTGTTGTGGTTTGACGCATCGTTTCGACAGCGCAGCGGAGCTTTCGCCATGACCCAGACCAACAACCGCTTTTTCGACGAGATCGGCCGGCTGATGAACGATGCCGCGGGCGCGGCGCAAGGCGTCAAGCGCGAGTTCGATTCGGTGATGCGCAACCAGGCCGAAAAAATCCTGCGCGACCTCGATATCGTCAAACGCGAGGAGTTCGAGGCGGTCAAGGACATGGCCCGCCTGGCGCGCGAGGAAAACGAGGCGCTGAAGGCGCGCATCGCGGCGCTGGAAGGCAAGATCGGGATCTCGCCCACGCAGCCCGATGTCGGCAGCATGAAGACGGACGGGTAGGCCACGGCCCTAGCGTCTTACTCAGTGTCATGCCCGGACTTGATCCGGGCATCCATCGATCTTCAAAAAATTCTTGCAAGAGTGATGGATTGCTGGGCGTAGGCGAGCGGAAGCGATGCCGTCCTTCGGACGGCTATGCCCGGCAATGACGAGTTTTTGGGCTGGCGGCCTCCAGCACTCAGAAAAATCCCTTCATTTCCTTGTCATTTCCCCCCTTTGGCGCTAAAAGCCCGCCACGTCCGCAGCCCCCGCACCCCTGGAGGCTTGCTGCGGATATGGAAAGGGGCCGCGTTGCGGCCTTTAGCTTTTTAGAAACAAGGACTTAAGCAAAATGGCGACCGTCATGGAATTGAAGGCGACCGCGCGTCCGTCAGTCGGCAAGGGGGCCGCACGGGCAGAGCGTCGCGCCGGGAAAGTGCCCGGAGTGATCTACGGCAACAACCAGCCCCCGCTGCCGATCTCGGTGGACGATCGCGAACTGCGCCAGCGCATCCTCGCCGGTCGGTTCCTCACCACGATTTACGACATCGATCTGGAGGGCAAGAAGCACCGCGTGATTCCGCGCGACTTCCATCTCGATCCGGTGCGCGACTTTCCGGTTCATGTCGACTTCATGCGGCTCGGCGAAGGCGCCACCATCCGCGTCAGCGTTCCGCTGCATGTGATGAAGGCGGAAACGTCGCCGGGAGTGAAGCGCGGCGGCACCGTCAACATCGTCACCCATACCATCGACCTCGAATGCTCGGTCGACAACATCCCGCAATATATCGAGGCCGACGTCTCGAGCCTTGAAATCAGCCACTCGCTGCATCTGTCCGAGATCAAGCTTCCCGCCGGCGTGAAAACGCTGGCGCGCGAGGACATCACGCTCGTGACCATCGTGCCGCCGTCCGGCTACGCCGAAGAACTGAAGGCTGCCGCTGCTGCTGCGGCGGCGGCTGGTGCCGCGGCTCCGGGTGCGGCGCCTGCGGCAGGTAGCGCCGCTCCCGCGGCTGGTGCGGCTGCGCCCGCGGCAGGTAGCGCGGCTCCCGCAGCCGGTGCGAAGGCACCCGCGGCCGGTGCGAAAGCGCCCGCCGGTGGCGGCGACAAGAAGAAGTAAGCTGGCGCGGGATGCCGCGTCATGCGTCTGTTCGTTGGCCTCGGCAATCCCGGCGCGAGATACGCGCGTAACCGGCATAATATCGGCTTCGTGGCCGTCGATGAGATTGCGCGGCATCATGGCTTTGCACCATGGCGCCGCCGCTTTCAGGGCGAGACGTCGGAAGGCACGCTCGAGGGCGAGCGGGTGATCCTGCTCAAGCCGGCAACCTTCATGAACGAGTCGGGACGCGCGGTGCAGGAAGCCGCGAGCTTCTTCAAGATCGTCGCGGGCGACGTGACCGTGTTTCAGGACGAGCTCGAACTGCCGCCGGCGAAACTGCGCGTCAAGGTCGGCGGCGGCATTGCCGGGCATAACGGGCTGCGCTCGATCTCCGCGCATATCGGCAACGACTATCGCCGCGTGCGGCTCGGGATCGGTCACCCCGGCGTCAAGGAGCTGGTACATGCCTACGTGCTGGCCGATTTCGCCAGGGACGACGGCCCCTGGGTCACGGCGTTGTGCGAGGCGGTTGCCGACAATGCAGGTCTGCTCGCCACGGGGCGGGACTCGACGTTCCAGAACAAGGTGCATCTGGCGATGCAGGCCAAAGGATTTTTCGACAAGGACGATGACGGCGCTACGTAGCGCGCGGTCGGTCGTCGCGAACTGACTTCAGGACAGGTCATGGGATTCAAATGCGGTATCGTCGGGTTGCCCAATGTCGGCAAGTCGACGCTGTTCAACGCGCTGACCGAGACGGCGGCGGCGCAGGCGGCCAATTATCCGTTCTGCACCATCGAGCCGAATGTCGGCGAGGTCGCGGTGCCCGATCCGCGGCTGGAAAAGCTCGCGGCCATCGCCAAATCCGCGCAGATCATTCCGACCCGGCTGACCTTCGTCGATATCGCAGGCCTCGTGCGCGGCGCCTCGAAAGGGGAGGGGCTCGGCAACCAGTTCCTCGCCACCATCCGCGAGGTCGATGCCATCGCCCATGTGGTGCGCTGCTTTGAGGATTCCGACGTCACCCATGTCGAAGGCAAGATCGCCCCGCTCGCCGATATCGAGACCATCGAGACCGAGCTGATGCTCTCCGACCTCGAAAGCCTGGAAAAGCGCGTCGACAACCTCGCCAAGAAGGCCAAGGGCAACGACAAGGACGCCAAGGAGCAGCTCGACCTCGTCAACCGCGCGCTGGTGCTGCTGCGCGAGGGCAAGCCGGCGCGCGTGCTCGAGCGCAAGGCGGAGGAAGAGCGCGCCTTCGGCATGCTGGGGTTACTCACCTCGAAGCCGGTGCTCTATGTCTGCAATGTCGAGGAGAGTGCGGCGAAGGAGGGCAACGGTTTCTCGAAACTCGTGTTCGAGCACGCCAGGAAGGAAGGCGCGGTCGCAGTTGCGATCTCTGCCAAGATCGAATCCGAGATCGCGACCTTGTCGCGCGAGGAGCGGACGGAATTCCTGGAGACGCTGGGGCTCGAGGAGGCCGGCCTCGACCGCTTGATTCGCGCCGGCTACCAGCTCCTCGACCTCATCACCTATTTCACGGTGGGGCCGAAGGAAGCGCGGGCCTGGACCATCCATCGCGGCACCAGGGCGCCGGCGGCCGCCGGCGTGATCCACACCGATTTCGAAAAGGGTTTTATCCGCGCCGAGACCATCGCCTATGCCGACTACACGGCGCTTGGCGGCGAGGCCGGCGCCCGCGATGCCGGCAAGCTCCGCCTGGAAGGCAAGGACTATGTCGTCGCAGACGGCGACGTCATGCATTTCAGGTTTAACACCTAGTGGCTCTACCGCATCCCGCCCTGATCGCGGATCGCGCCGAGGTGCTCGTTGATGCGGAAGATAATCAGGATCAATTCCGCGACGATGCGCGAGAACACGATACCGACGACGACGCCGGCGATGCTCGAGAGCAGCACCAGGAATCCGCTGAACGGGCTGATCGCCATCGCAGCCAGCCCGGAGAAAACGCCGGAAAGGCCGAACAGCGCAATCAGGGCAATCACCAGCCAATAGAATGTCTTGATGATGGTGGGCGTGATAAAGCGATCCCACTGAAACAGGTCTCGAAATTCGAACATCGTGCTCCCCCCGGCCAATCGAATATGAGTTACGCTGCAAGTACTGGAAACGCCTGCATTTCGAAGCCATTAGCCCCGAACGCCGCCCCTGGCAAATCGGGCCGGAGCCATGCGTGCGTACCGGTTGAGATTGCCGCAAACTGCGGCCACAATCAGGCTTCCTTCCGGCAATATCCAGCATGACCACACTGACCTTCGAAGATTTCCCGCCTGGCCGCTTCGGTACTTTCGGACCGCGCCATGTCACGCGCGAGGAAATCCTCGCCTTTGCCGCCGAGTTCGATCCGCAGCCGATGCACCTCGACGAGGAGGCCGCAAAAAAGTCGTTGCTGAAGGGTCTTTCGGGATCGGGCTGGCATCTCTGCTCGATCATGATGCGGATGATGGTCGACGGCTTCATGGGCCGTGCGGCTTCGCTGGGCTCGCCCGGCGTCAATGAGGTGCGCTGGCTTGCGCCCTTGAGGCCCGGCGACGATTTGCTGCTCGACGTCGAGGTGATGGAGGCGCGGATTTCCCGCAGCCGGCCCGAAACCGGCATCGTCACGTTCAAGACGACGGCCCGCAACGCCACGGGCCAGGCGCTGTGCGAGATGGTGTCGCCGATCATGGTCGGCCGTCGCGGGGATGCCGGCGCGGGGCAGGGCGGCTGATGAACTTCTTCGAGGACATCGAGGTCGGGCAGCGGAGCGAGCTCGGCTCGTTCACCTTCACCGCCGAGACGATCAAGAAATTCGCCGTGCAATTCGATCCGCAGCGTTTCCATCTCGACGAGGAGGAGGGCCGCAAGTCGCTGTTCGGCGGACTGGCCGCGTCCGGATGGCATGTCGGATCGGTCTGCATGAAGCTGTTGGTGGCCGACACTCAGCGCCGGGCGAAGGAGGCCGCCGCGCGCGGCGAGACGGTTGCGGCGTGGGGACCCTCGCCGGGGTTTCGCGAGCTGCGATGGATCATGCCGGTGCTGGCTGGCGACACCATCAGTTTCGCGAGCGAAGTGGTGGAAATGCGGACCTCGGACTCGCGGCCGCAATGGGGCATCGTGCAGGCCCGTAACACCGGCACCAACCAGCAGGGCGAACTGGTGTTCTCGGTGCTGGCTACCGCCTTCGTGCCGCGGCGGGGCGCGGGGCCGTAAATTCCCGCCATGACGAGGGACCTGCGAAGTAACCCGAAAGCAAGGTTACCGGACCGTTGCATCTTCGCACCACGATCGACAAATTTGCGGAACGTATCTTTCGCTAACACATTTTGAACAAGTGCTGGCCATACTGGACCGCGTAACGGACGGCGGGGACGACAATGGCGGATCGCAACGGCTTGAAATTGGTGGGTTTTATCTTCGCAACGGTGACCGTTGCGGTGATGCTGACCGCGGCAATGATGGTGAAGGGCTACGCCGAAGGCTCCTATTCGTTCGATACCGCACCGATCGCGAGCAGGTAAAATCGGCATTCGCCAACCGTAAGCAGCGAAAGTGAACGGCGGACGGTCCGTCAACGGCTCCAGATCAGGGCCAGCACCACGATCGCTGCGACTAATAGCCCGACAAACCGGAGCATGATCGTGCCCATCCGGTGCGGCGAGGCCCGCAACGGTATCGGATCGGTATTTTCGGGCCGGATGGTTTCCATTTTGGATGATGTCCCTGTGAGCGCGCCGTCAGGCTACGGGCGCCTGCTCTTGGTCGCCGCCGGCAGCCGACAAGTTCACCGCTTTTTGAACGTTTTTTGATGTGGCCCGAATGAGAACCGCCGCGCTTCCGTTCCTGGAAGGCGCGGCGGCTAAGCGATGCGCGAATCGACGCAAGAATCGATGATGGTGTCCGGTTCTTAGGTGTTTCGCAGCCCTTCGGCGGCGCGCTTCCACTGCGAGACGTTGTCGGCGATCATGCGGGTGGATTTCATCGCGGCCTGGCTGAGTTGGGCGTAGCCGGAGATCTCGCGCTGGACGCGCTGGCCTTCGGCGTGCAGCAGGTCGCGCAGGCTTTCCAGTTCAGAAACCAGGTTTTCGATCTCGGCCAGCGAGGTGCCGGCGACGCGCTGGATCAGCGAGTTGACATTGTTGACGGTGGCTTCTGCGGCGGGATCGAGCGTGACCTCGGCGCCCCCTTGCGCTGGCGGACGGCGCAGATAGGCGACATCGTTGCGGACGAAGTCGCGGATGCCAGCCTCGACTTCCGAGGCGGCAGCCAGATTGCCTTCCCCTTCAGTTTCGATCGATTCAAGTCGATCTGTACGCATAGCGTTCATCGGCCTATCCCCTGTTGCCATTGGGCGAGTGTCCCCCGCGCGACGAATTGAAAACCTGCCGCTATCAGGGAGGTCGATTTTGACCGCATCGCGGCCAAGATGCGGCAGTGATGGATAAATCGACCCAATTCGCCGTGATGGATTGCGGCGACTACCAGCTATGCTTGAATCCTGCGCTGATGCTCTTGCTGGTCGTACCTTGCGCGGTCTCGCCGATCGAGCCGGAGATCGAGACGCCGTCGAACACCTTCTGCTCGGCGCCGACCTTGCGCAGCCATTTGTCGTCGTTCGATGACAGCGTCTGGCCGGCAACGAGGCTGGTGCCGGTGTCGCCGATAGAGAGCTTCGCCGATTGGTCGGTCTGGTAGTTGTGCGTCGGGCGTGCGACGACGCCGGGCACCGGCACGAGGCCCTGCTGGATCACATTGTAGCCGTTCTGCAGCGTCAGCGAATATTGATCGCTGAGCGGCACTGATTTGACGATGGTGGTGCCGAGCTTGCTCTGGTCCTGCGCCGGATCGACGCGCGCCTCGACCGCGGTCTTGTCCCAGATCGCGCCCGCGCCGGGCGCGGTGATCGATGCCCAGGCGGTGCCGCCGGATTGCGGCAAGCTGCCGCCGTTGGCGGTTTTTTCCGCGAGCAGCTCCGACATCGTGGTGGGCTGTGAGGTCACCGTCATGTCGGCGCCGACCCGCGCATCCCAGAACGGCGAGACCGACTGCTTGACCGACACCGCGGAAGCGCCGCTTCCCTTGTTGTTCGCCGACCAGCTCATCGCATCGCCGCTCGCATTGCGGGCCGCGGAGCCCGCAGCCTTCGGAGCCGGTCCGTCGCGCAAGGTGGATGCATCGACGTTGAGCTGGCTCCAGTCCAGCTTGCTGACGTCGATATCCTTCATGTCGGGATCATTGGCGTCGGGCGCGTCGGCTTCGGCGGCCGAAGCCTGCGGATCGTTCTCTTTGTCCACCGAAGCCGACTGCGCGAAGACAGGTAGCGCCACAACCAGATTAAGGCCGACCGCCATAGCGACGGCCCGTCTGTACGATATTCCAGAAGTCATGAACCCAGCCCACATCGAACCACGCGGGAATCTAAGCGCAAAATTGTGACAGCGCAATCACGCCCGCGCATTTGTGAAGAACGTGTAGCGAGTGGGAAAACGCCCCGCGCGCCTCACGCGACCGAGGTGAACGGCGGCAAATGGATCGGTTGGCCCAGCGCCTGCTCGACCAGATCGAAGGTATCGAGCAGCACGCGGATGCTGCGCAGCCGGCCGTTCTTGAACTGCGCGAAATGCGCGACGCGAAGCGAGATCGGCTTGTTGGAGTCGAGCGCCGTCAGCGAGTAGCGCAGCATCGACGAGGCCGAATCTTCCCCGAGCATGATGGTCTCGCGATCGAAGCGGTGGACGCGGATATTCTCCGCGATCTGCCTGACGACCTCGATCACCGCGGCCTTGCCGCGGCGGGCGCCGAGGAACGGAAACATGTCGATCGGGCCGTAGATCGCCCAATCGACGTCCTCGTCGATCACGGATTCGAGATCGTCGAGCTGGCGTTCGTTGATCGCACGATGCAACGCGCGCGAGAAAGGCCAGAGGCTGTGCTCTGTCATGTCGGTTCTGTCCTGCTTGAATCGAAAAAGCAGCCCCGGCCGACACGGGACGTCATTGGCGACGCCCGGCCTGGATGCTGCACTCGTTCGTATACGAATGAACTGCCGAAACCGCAATCTGCAGTTTTGCATTGCACGGATGCGGTCGCGCCGCCGATTTTCGGGGAGGGGGCCAACCAGGGGATATTCACTGATCCCGGCGCCTTGCGTGTTCGCGTTCGATGGCGATTTCGCTGTCCCGGAACGCCAACAGCCCGAACAGCAGCGCGCATCCGAGTCCGCCGATCATGGCGCCCAATGGCATGAAGGTGAAGAACACCAGCATGCCGCTATAGCCTTCAAAACCGGTGGTTTCGAAGATTTCGACCCAGGCGAGCCCCGCGCCGATGCCGAGCGCGGCTCCGCCGAGCGCGCCCAGCAACAGACCCAGCAACGCCAACAACGCGATCTTCATGATGACGGTCTTGCCCCGCTTTCCGAAATGCACAATGCCCCGGGGTGGGTCGCGACAAGGCGCGATCAGGTTCAATGCGTGGCGGCGAAATGTTCGGGCCGACGCTGGCGCGTCGTCGCGGAATCCGGCTACGCCTCGTCGGGCTTCAGGCCGGTCAGCAGCGCGCCGACATCGAGTTCCAGCACCTGCTGGATCAGGTCGTAGGTGTCCATGATCTCGCGGATCTGGGTGACGCGGCCGTCGCGCAAGGTGATGAAGATCGCGACGTCGAATTGCACGATGCGCTCGTTGCTGCGCTTGCGGAAGAACTGGCGGATGTTGACCGCGACCTTGTCGCCCTCGGCGACGATGGCGCGCACCTCGTGGCGCATGTGCGAATAGCGGGCGTGGATGGTCTGCCACATCTGCCGCACCTCGGCCTTGCCGCGGCGGTGGCCCATATGCGGCAGGATGTCGACCGGCGCCGGCGCCATCACCTCGACGTCGTCGGTGCAGCGGGCCAGCGCGCCTTCGATATCGCCGGAGTGGAACGTGTCGAGAAGATTCAACACGCGTTGGCGGTTAAGATTCTCGACCATTACTTGCCCGTCGTTGGCGGCGCCCGACCCAAAGCTTTGCACCGCGTTTGTCGGGTGCAATTGCAGATTGATCGGCCGATCAATTCGCAAAAACACTTAGACTTCGTTAAACGCTCCGATGCGTTGTCGGTTCATTAGCTGCTGCGAAAAGGAAAAAGGTTCGAATCGCGTGTAAGATGTAGTCAGATTTTATGCAACCAAGTTACGCAGCGAGCTACCGCGATATTTGCCGTTGCGAAAGCGGCGCCATTTTGTCGCGCGCGCCGGCGGCGCCGGGGCTGTGCTGCGATTCCGATCAAAACGTCCGCGGCGAAGCGCCGCTGGTGAAGCGGTACCGGTGCGCCATATCTGGGGACGAGGCTGATCGTATCAATCGGGCGACGACATCGCGGATATCGTGAGCAAGCAAGCGGCCCCACTCGTCGTCACCCGCGAAGGCGGGTGATCCAGTACGCCGCGGCCTTTCGATCGATCACCGGCGCCTCTGCAATACTGGGTCGCCCGGTCAAGCCGGGCGATGACGGTCCGCGGCTTGGAACCACGACCGGCGGCGATGGTTAAAGATGCAGCACCTTTTCCCCAAGGAGATATCGCGTCATGAAAACCCTGATCGCACTCACCGTTGCCGTGCTCGCGCTCGGCTCGGTCACATCGGCCGACGCCAAGGGCTGCATCAAGGGCGCCGTGGTCGGCGGCGTCGCCGGCCACTATGCCGGCCATCACGGCGTGCTCGGCGCCGCCGCCGGCTGCCTCTACGGCCGCCACCACGCCAACCAGCAGTCGAAGCAGCAGCAGGAGCAAGGCGCCGCGCCGGCCGGGCAGACCAAGATGTGAGCTTCGACGATGAGGGCTCGGACGGCTGGAGCCCTTCATCATCGAAATTAGCTCGCGAGAGCGGCAACAAACGGTGCTAACATTGCGCGGGTCCTTCAGTGCTCCGGTATCGTGATGCGCCGGCTTCTCGTCCCGGTTTCCGTTGCGTGGCTCGCGGCAGGCGCAGTCTCGCTTGTCTCTGCGGAGCCTGCTTCGCCTGAGGCCGATATCCGTTGCGCGCTGACGCGCTGGACCGAGGATTTCAACGCCGGCCGCATCGACAAGGTCTGCAACATCTTCGCCCCCAGCCTGATCGCCGATGTCGACGACGCGGGCCAGCGCGACTTCGCTGCGCAGTGCAAGCTGTTGCGCGCAGCGCTCGGCGATCCCGAACTGTCGCTCTCCTATGCCCTGGACATCAAGGAGGTGCTGGTCGAGGGCGACATGGCCGTGGTGCGGCTGGTGTGGGTCTTGACCACGCGGATCAAGCCGACCGGAAAGGTCTCGACGACCAAGGATCAGGCGCTTGATGTCTTCGGCAAGGGCAGCGACGGAAGCTGGCGCATCATCCGCTACATGACCTATGAGCGGCCGTAGGGGTTGGCTTCACTTTTCAAACAGCCATTCGCTCTAACAACGTCATTGCGAGCGAAGCGGTCGCGCGAATGCTCGCCCCACTTCTCACTCGTCGTCGCCCGGGCTTGACCGGGCGATCCAGTACGCCGCGGTCTATCGGCTCAATCACGGACGTCTCTGGAATACTGGCTCACCCGCCTTCGCGGGTGATGACGGTCGGAGGGAATGCGCGAGTGCGTAGGGTGGGCAAAGCGCAGCGTGCCCACCATTCAGAATAAGATTGCCGATGGATGGTGGGCACGGCGCAAGGGCGCCTTTGCCCACCCTCATATGGGGCCTCTTGAGTCAAGCGTCCTAGCTGGGGCTTGGGTTTTATTTTGATCGCATGGCGCAGCGGCGGTGCGCGGAGCC
>Ga0307479_10000874_pt1 | contig 27214 bp, 24 predicted proteins | sample atmos_gasesECM4C_FD_203743 | JGI IMG/M metagenome (GOLD analysis project Ga0307479, IMG submission 203743) | Hardwood forest soil microbial communities from Morgan-Monroe State Forest, Indiana, United States - atmos_gasesECM4C_515 | ecosystem: Environmental > Terrestrial > Soil > Temperate... | reverse complement strand
AAGGAGATCAACAAAGTCACCTTCATCGAGGCCATGCGGTAGGAACAAGTTCTCCTATAATGACGGACAGGGCCTGGCGCGGCATGGTTCCGCCCGAGGCCCAAACTTGCAGGCTGGAATTACGGATGAGCATCACCGCCAAAACGAGCGCAAAGCCGAAGGTCGCCTGCGAAATTTCCGCCGACCGGGTGCTGGCGGGGCGGCTCGCCGATCAGGGCAAAGTGGTGGAAGCATGCGCGGTGCGCGAGCTTGCGCCCGGCAGCGTGGTGCCGGACCTGACCGAGGCCAACCTGCTGCAGCCCGAAGCGGTCCGCAAAGCGATCAATGATGCCCTGGCTGCGGTGGTGGGGCGCTCGCGCGACGTGATCGGCGTTCTGCCGGACGCCGCGGTGCGGGTGGTGCTGCTCGATTTCGACACGCTGCCGGCGAACGCGGACGAGGCGGAGAGCGTGGTTCGCTTCCGGCTGAAGAAGTCCCTTCCCTTTGACGTGGACAAGGCGAAGGTTTCCTATCACGTGCAGACGTCGCTCGGCGGGTTGAGGCTGGTGGCGGCGGTGGCGCTTTCGAGCGTGGTCGAAGAATACGAAGCCGCCTTCCGGGATGCGGGTTACAGCGCGGGCATCGTGTTGCCGTCGATGCTGGCGGCGTTGGGAGCGGCGGACGCGGACCGTCCGACGCTGGTGCTGAAAGTGGATGCGCGCACCACGAGCCTGGCGATTCTCGACACCGGGCAGCTGCTGCTGTTCCGTACGCTGGAGAATACGCGCGGCGTAACCGTCACGGGGGAGCAATTGGCCGAGGAGGTCTATCCCTCGGTCGTGTTCTTTCAGGACACGTACCATACCAACATCGAACGGATTTATGTCGCTGGCCTGCCCGAGTCGGGCGGCGCGGCGCCGGCCCTGCGCGCGCAGACCGGGGCGGATGTGCGGGAACTGGTGGACTCGGCGCAGCTGGGATCGAGCAACGGAGTTCCGCGGTGGCGGATGGCTGGCGTGGTGGGGGCCCTGATCTCCTAAGTTATGCGCCTCGACATCAATCTCGCGACCCACCGCTACGAAGATGCGCGGCTGTTCTGGTTCCGGTGGGGCACGGGGCTGGGGGTGCTGGCGATTGCGACCCTGGCGTTACTGGTCTTGACCTTCACCAGCTGGTGGGACGCGCGCGTGGATCACAAGAAGATCGCCGACCTGCAGGCGCAGATCGCCGAGCGCGACAAGGAACGGGCCAGCGCGGAAGCCTTGCTGAACGAGCCCAAGAACCGGTCGATGCGCGACAAGTCGCAGTACCTGAACGAATTGATCGCGCGCAAAGCGTTTTCGTGGACGCGGGCATTCGAGGACATGGAGCGAGTGATGCCACCGCGGCTGCACCTGGTTTCGCTGCAGCCGCAACTGAATGACGACAACCAGCTGGTGATCAAGATGATCGTGGCGGGGGATTCGGCCGATCATGCGATCGAACTGGTCCGGCGCATGGAGGAATCGCAGCACTTCCGGGAGACGCGGATCGACACCCAGTCGGCGGCGCAGGGTGGCGGCGCGGCGGGCGGGGATGCGGTTCAGTTTGTCATTGACGCGATGTACGTTTCCACCCAGGACGCGCGGATCAAACCGGCGACGGAAGCAGCCAAGCCGGACGCACCGAAAAAGCCAGTGAAGCCGGGCTCGCGTCCAGGGCCGGATGCGCGGACCAAGCCGGTCTTGGGGAGTAAGAGCTGATGCCTGACCTGAAAGAAACCCGGCGCAAAGTAAAGATCGCGATCGGCGTGATGGCAGCAGTAGATGCGCTGGCGATCGGGCTGCTGGTGTCGCCACTGGTGGGCTCGCCGGCGTCGCGCAAGCAGGAACTGACGCAGCTTTGGCTGACGTTGCAGGCGAAAACCAAGCAGGTGGAGCCTCTGCGCGGGCTGGACAAGAAGATTCCCATCGCCACCCAGCAGATTGATCAGTTCTACCGGGAACGGTTTCCAGCGCATGACTCGGATGTAGCGGAAGCGCTGATCAACCTGGCAAAGGAAACGGGGGTCAAAATCCAGTCCACGAAGTACAAGTGGGAGGACCCGGAGCCGGTAGGATTACGCCGCGTGGACATTGAAGCCGAGATCCAGGGAGACTACCAGCCGCTGGCGAAATTTCTGAACGGGCTGGAGCGGGACAAGCTGTTCTTCATCGTGAACAGCGTGGGGCTGGCGGAACAGAACGGCCCGGTGGTGCTGCAAATGAAGCTGGAAACGTATCAGAAGGTGGGAAGCTGAGTGCAGATCGGGACTGAGAACCGGAAGAAAGTGATGTGGGCGGGGGGCCTCGGCGGGGTGGCGCTGATCCTGTTCGCCTACGAACTGCTCAGCACGCCCGATGCTCCGGTCACGGCGGCACAGCCAACGACAGCGGTGGGCGCGCGGCCGGCGCAAAAACGCACAACCCGCAGCGGCAAAGAGCGGCCGGTGGTCGAAGCGAGGCTCGATCCGACCCTCGATTTGGGGATGCTGGCGGAAACCGAAGGAAGAAGGTACGCGGGCACCGGGCGGAACATCTTTGTGGCGCAGATCGAGATTCCCAAGCCGATCGCGCCGGTCACGACTGAACTTCCGCCGACCGGTCCGCCGCCACCCCCACCACCGCCGCCTCCGCCGCCGGTCACGTTGAAGTTTTTCGGCTTCGCCAATAAGCCGGGAGAGCCCAAGAAGGTCTTTCTGTCGCAAGGGGAAGACGTGTTCATCGCGGTGGAAGGCGACATCGTGGACCGGCGCTATAAGGTGATTCATATCGGGCCCGCGTCGGTGGAAGTGGAAGACGTTCTGTACAACAACAAGGTGAGTATTCCGCTGACGCAGGCGCCTACGGGGTAATGGAGCGATGATCACGGGCAGGACAACCCGAAAGAGAGGGCGAGGCGCGCGGAGCGGAGAGGCGGGGTATCTGCTGATCACCCTGATGCTGTTCGTGACCCTGCTGGTAATCGCGGCAACGGCCGTACTGGCTGACCTGAAGCGGCAGATGGAACGGGATCGCGAAGAAGAGATGATCCATCGCGGCGTGCAATATACCCGGGCGATTCGCCGCTACTATCGCAAAATGGGGACCTACCCGACCACCCTGGACCAGCTGGAAAAAACTCCGGGCAATCGCTTTCTGCGCAAGCGTTACAAGGATCCCGTGACCGGGCAGGATTTCAAGCTCCTGCATATCCAGGATGTGGTCAGCGTCTTCGGGCAAAGGCTTGCGGGCGCGCTTACGGTGGCGCAGATGAATCGCTCCCATGCGGGCGGAGACACCAGCACCACGGGGGACGCTACGACGTCCACCAACTCCACGGCCTCGGCGAACTCCACGAGTGCGGATAGCAGCGGCTCGAACACGCCGCCGGCCGATGGGTCGCAGCAGTCCGGGAACAGCGATTCGTCGACTTCGCCATTTACCACTGTGTCGGGCCAACCGGGAGATCCGAACTTTGGCGGCGGCCCGATTGTGGGCGTGGCCAGCACCAGTACGAAGGAGTCGGTCCGCATCTACAACAAGAAGGACCATTACAACGACTGGCTGTTTGCCTATAACCCGCAGGCCGATCGTGGCGCGCTGATCGTGGGCCCGTACCAGCCTCCGCTGGTGGCGGCAGTGCCGAATCAGAACCCGCAACCGATCCCGACTCCATCGGGATCGATGCCGGGAGTGTATACTCCTGGAACCAGCCCGATGAACCCGCAACCGCAGTCCTCGCCCCCGCCATCGCAGTAGTCAAGTTTCACCGTCAGAGCAATCGGCATAGGGGGAGCAGTCACCTGCTCCCCTGCCACACCCTCGAAAAAACTTATAGGCCGACGTCCGGAGCCGCGATCGGTAGCGCCGGATTTACCACCGGTCCGCTGGGTGGATGCGGGCTTCGCTGTCAGTGGCCAACTCGTCCCTCACCGTGGGCCTCTTCATCCGGTTCTTGTTCATGGGCTCGCGCTTTTGATCCACGCTTCTTTCGGAACCCGCCTCGCGACGACCCCTTGCGCTTCTCTAGTCCTTCACCCCCACCAGGTGGGACAGCGGACTTGCACCCCCAGCTGGCGAACATGTTTAGCACGCAACACGAAGGCCTCATCGCGTGGATGAGGCCTTTCGCTCGCAAATCAGAGACACAAACTTAGACGCTGAACGAGGAACCGCAGCCGCAGGTGCTCTTCACATTCGGGTTCTCGAACTTAAAACCCGCGCCCTCGAGCGACTCGACGTAGTCCACGATGCACCCGTTCAGGTACATGACGGAGGTGGCATCGACGTAGACCTTGAGGCCGCCGAAGTCGAAGACCTTGTCCATCATGCCGGCGCTGTTTTCAAACTGCATGGAGTAGGAGAAGCCGGAGCAACCGCCGCCGACCACGCCCACTCGCAAACCCGCTGGGACAGGGTTCTGCTGCGTCATAATTTCTTTCACCTTCGCCACCGCATTGGGGGTAAGGGTGATGGGCGCGACTTTTACTTCGGGGGTAGTGGTCGTAGGTGTCGTTGGTGTCGTGGTCGTTGCCATTTCTCTCTCCTTCGCGATGAGAACTTACGCGATTATAACAGAGGCTTTCTACAATGCTCCCGGGATCGCGGACGGGAGGTGCTCGGTTCAATAGTGGCTTCAACCACTTAGATGTTCCGGGCGGCCGGGGGGGTCGCAACGTTTTGCACTCCAGAAAAATGGGCCTTGACGGGCGGGAAACCGGGCTATAATCCTCACCCAGGGCCCTTCCCCGACGTCGGTTGTGGGGAGCCGAAAAGACCTCGCTTCCGGGACTGCAGCAAGGGACCGGCTCGAAATCAGTACCGAGGTGGCATATGTCTCCTTTGGTCTGGATGCTCACGGTGTGGGGTGTTGTCACCGCCGTCCTGGTTATCCTGCTGATCTATCGCGGCACGCTCACCATGCAAGAAGATGACCAGCTGTTCCTGGATGATACGAAATCGCACATGGAACTGGAACAGCAGGAACTCATCGCCAAGGTCAACAAGCTCAATCCATTCGTGAAGGTGCTCGGCGCGACCTCGGGCATCATGTTCCTGGTCATCGCCGGCATGTTCATTTATCAGGGCCTGAACAACACCGCTCCCTGATCAGCACGAACAGATGAATTCGTCCCCTTCCCGCCCTGGGGTGAGCCGACGGAGAAGTGTGTTCACCGCACGTCAAGCGCGACCCCGTCCTTCGAAATTCGGCGGCGTGTGCTTGGGGGAGGACTCAGATCCGGGTTACCGCCATGACCCTCCCGCCTGACACATGGGTTGAGCGCTGTTAGCGGCGGAGTAGCGGTCGAAGCGCGACTGAAAAAAAAGCCGGTGCAGCCGGCGCACCGATTCCTCCGCTTGGGACTCGTCCAGCAGAAAACTGATGTTCCGCTCGGAAGCTCCGTGACAAATCATGCGCAGGTCAACGTCCGAGAGGGCGCGAAAGACCTGACTCGCGATCTCCGGCTGTCTTCGCACTTTTTCCCCCACGAGACAGACGAGGGCTTTCTCACTCTCCCAGCGCACGTTGGCAAGGCCTTTTAATTCCTCGGTGATGGCGGGAAGAGCGGTGGTCGAAGTCACCAGCAGCGAGAGGCTGCCGCGCGAGGCGGAGAGGAAGTCCAAGCCGTACTGATGGCGCTCGAAGACGTCGAAGATCTCGCGCAGCAGTTCGGGGGCAAACCAACGAACGGCTTCCACGTCGACGACGGTAATCCCTTTCTTGGCGGTGATGGCCTTGATGGAGCACTCGTCGGGCGGATGGGCGACGATCTCGGTTCCTTTCCCTTCGGGATTGCGCGAGTTGACTACCCAGACCGGGACGTTCTTGCGCATGGCCGGAGCGATGGCGGCGGGGTGAAGAATCTTGGCCCCGAAGTAGGCGAGGTCGGCGGCTTCCTCGAAGCTCATGGTGGGGACGCGGCGGGCGTCGGGACAGAGCTTGGGATCGGTGGTGAGGATGCCATCGACGTCGGTCCACATTTCGATGCGAGCCGCTTGCAGGGCGGCCCCAACGATCGAGGCTGTGTAGTCGGATCCACCGCGGCCGAGGGTGGTGGGGATGCCGTCGGAGGTGGACCCGATGAAGCCGGCGAGGAGCGGCACTTTGCTCGCAGCGAGCAGAGGCGTTAGCGCAGCTTGCAGCAGCTGGTTGGTTTCTTCCCAAAGCGGCGTCGCATGGGTGTGAGCGGAGTCGGTCATGATGCAGGCGCGGGCGTCCACCCAGGCGGCGTCGAGTCCTGCCTCGACGAAAGCGGCTTGCACGATTCGGCTGGCCAGGCATTCGCCGAGGCCGAGGAGATGATCCTGCAGGCGCGGCGTGAGAGCCCCGGCTGCGGCGATGTTCTTCAGGACCTCGGCAAGCTGCTGAAAGTCGGATTCGAGTTTGGGGAGGAGGAGTTCGGAGGCGGCTGGACCGACCGCGTCGAGGACGACCTGCAGGTGACGCTGGCGCAGGTTCTCGAGAGCCTGGTGGGCGGCCGAAAGCTCGCCGCTGGCGGCGGTCTTGCCCATCTCCAGGAGCTGGTCGGTGACATCGGAGAGCGCGCTGACAACCACGACCGGTTTGTTGGGGAGGCGCAGCTTGACGATTTGGGCCGCGCGGCGGATGGCAGCGGCGTCTTCGACGGAGGTGCCGCCAAACTTCATCACGACCGACCGGGGGAGGGACTCCGCTACTTGATTGGGCTGTTCACCGACTTCACTCATCGATCTTCTCCTGGGTTTGGGCTTCCTGATAAAGAAAAAACCCACCGGCCATTTGCTCTTGCTTCTGGCGGTGGGTCTTTCAACCTGTTTTGAACTCTTGGGACTAGCTCAGCAGGCGCCCTCCGTCAGAAGACAATGTAATTCGCTTAGCCTTATCTGTTACGGCCGGCGTAACTCGTTTTGTCTTCAACGTTACAGCGTTCATTGGGACACCAAGCTCGATTGGGTAGTCAATTATCCATGTCGCGGGAGGATTTCTCGTCCCGGCCCTTCAGCCCATCTTCGAAGAACTGAACCAGCCGGTCGATCAGCCTTTGCTGCCCGCCTATGATGTGGAGACCGCTTTCGTGTCGGTGCTCCTCCAGGACTTTGCTTAAACTGCGCTCCAGATCCGTCATACTCACACTCCTCAGGGGTATTCAGCGGAGAACGCTGCGGCCTTGTTCGGCCTCAAATGCTTACCCAGGACTTCTGTCTACGAATCACACTCAACGGGACGGTAGACGCCTGAGGTTACTTAAATACGCTAAGCCGCGAAGGGGGCAAAAGGGAAATTGGAAATTTCGATGGAGAGGATCGGAAAAACGGGCCGGGGCTGCTATCGCTCCTCCTGGGCTCGGGTTAGTGGCTCGTCGTGTCCCCAGGGCCTACGCCGTGGGCTTCATTCTTGCGCCGCTTCGCGGCTGGAGCGGCTTATTCTCGCACCTCCGGCCTCTGCTTCTTCATGCACGCGCGCGCGCCGCGCACAAACGCAAGGTCCCTCGACTGCGTTCGGGATAGCAAACTGAGACGGACTGGGTTCGGCGTCGCCTGTCCAGACGTGCTACTTAGATGCCGCTGCGAGCTGTCGGACTGTGGCGATGAAGGTGCTCGTCGCGCGAGTTAGCGTGCGGTCGCGTCGGTAGGCAATCGCGAGTTCGCGCCAGAGCTCCTTTTCTTTGGGGGCGATGAGTTTCACGCGGCCGGCCAACACCTGGTCGCGGGCGAAACTGGCGCTGATCAGCGAAATTCCCAGGCCAGCCGCCACGAAGCTCTTAATCATGCCGACGCTGGGCAGTTCCATGGGGACCTGGAGCTGGGCTTTGTAGGGCCGGAGAAGCTTGTCCATCAGACGGCGCGTGTACCCGGTCTTGGGAAGCAGGATGGGATGCTTGGCAGCTTCAGCCAGCGAGACCACCTCGAGCTTGGCCAGGGGGCTTTGCGGGTTCACCATCCACATGAGTTGATCGCGGTAGATGGCGTGTGTCTTCAAGCTGGCGGATTTGACGGGCAGGGTAACGATGCCGACGTCGATGGTGCCGTTCTCCAGCTTCTCGAGAATCTTGTAGCTGAAGTTGCGGTAGATGCTCATCTGGACGCCGGGATAAAGGCTGGAATACTTGGCGAAGACGTCGGGGAGCACGTAGAGGCAGGTGGCCTCGTTGGCGCCAATGACGATGGTGCCGCGAGGGCTGGTGCCATGGTCGGCGACGGCCAGCAGGGACTCGTCGCGCATCTGCAGCAGGCGCTCCGCGTAGGCAAACAGGACGCGGCCGGCGGGCGTCAGGGTGACATCTTTGCCGGAGCGATCCAGGAGCTTGTCGCCGTAATCCTGTTCGAGCTGACGGATCTGGGCGCTGACCGCGGATTGAGAGCGGAAAACTTTCTGTCCGGCGCGCGAGAAACTACCGAGTTTGGCTACTTCGAGGAAGGTTGTGAGCTGATCGAAGTCCATGGATTGTGGGAGATTATACCGAAGAGGGCTGAGTGCCTTAAGAAATTCTGCCGTCCCTGCTCTCGAAAGACACGGTGGCGACGGATGAGAGCAGTGCGACGAATGGCTAGCGACTAGCGACTGAAGACTTGCGACTGACGTGCAGCGACTGACCCTCACCACGTGCTGTACGCTGTCCCATCCGTGTCCGCCAGGTTCGATGCGCTGTGCACATCGATGATACCTGACCCCATGCTCGGTAGAGCTGGATCTTGGATCTCAGGCTCAGCCTCTAGAACCCAATCGGCCCGGCCAGTAAACGGATCGACTGGGATCGACTTCAGATACCCAGACTCCACCAGGTCATGGAGAGTCTGTGGCGCCCTTTGCTTGTCAAGTGTGTATTGGGAGACGACCTGCCGCAGTACGAACAAGTCCTCTCGCAGTTTTGCTTCCCTTTCCTGCCGAACGTTCGCCGCTGCCATTCCGGCCAAGAAGATCACCAGCGCCACTACGCTCAACACCGTTCGCACCGCGTGGAGCCTTCCCCACTTCTTTAACAGCGTCCGCGCTAGCTCGGAGTTCCGGTCGAGTAAGGGATCGAGAAGCTTCTTGTTGGTGGGAAGGATTGCGATCAAGGTAAAAGGAACCACCGCGCCAATGAGGATCCCCCCTACCAGCCACGCCCCTATCGAGTTCAGCCACCACGCCCAGGTCCCCGTCAGAAATGCTGCCACTGCCAGCGACGCCTGCATCACCGTGGCCCGCCGGTAACTGGGACCAAACTCAACCGCCGCCAGAGCGGTTCCACACTCCATCCGTGCCGGATGCTCCACCAAATTGATGTAGAGAGACGCACCCGCGAAGAGCGCGGTGCAGAGGCTGGCCACAAACTCAAGCACGAACTTCATCGGATTTTCCGACGACTATAATAGTGGTCGGACGGCCGAAGACCGATGGCTCACCACGTGCTGTACGCCGTCCCGTCCGTGCCCACCAGGTTCGACGCGCTGTTCACGTCGATGATCCCCGGCTCCGTCTGGTCTGCGGCCATGAGGGAGTCTTCCTGCACCACCGTCCAGTTGCGCTCGTTGGTAAAGGGATCGATCGGAATATCCCGGATGTACCCGGCGGTCTTCAAATCATCGAGCGCCTGCGGCGCCTTCTGTTTGTCGAGGGTGTATTGCGAGATCACCTGCCGCAGCGTGAACAGGTCCTGCCGCAGGGTGGCTTCTTTGGCCCGCAGGATGGAGCGGTTGTAAATCGGCACCGCGACCGAGATCAGGATCAGGATCAAACTGATCACGATCATCATCTCGATGAGGGTAAAGCCGCGGCTCGGCCGGATCATGCGTGCTCGTCCCATTTACCAGTCCTTGTACTTCGTTCCGTCCAGCGCCGTGCCTTCCGACTTGGTGTATACGTCGAACACGTTCTGCTCGCCCCAGGAATCCGATGTGGAGTCGTCCTGCATCGAACGCATGCCCCACTCCGGCTTGCCCGTCATGGGATCCACTGGAACCCGGCGCAGGAATTTGAGCTTTTTGCCGTTCGAATCCACGCCCTGCACCAGCGTGTCCAAGTCCGGCGGGTAGCCCTGGCTATCGACTTTGATCTGGAACGCACCGCGATCCGCCTGGTCCTTATAGCGGTCGATCGCGTCGCGCATCATCCACAGGTCGTAGCGCAACTCGTGCTCTTTCTCCCGCGCGATGGTCACACGCGCCAGCGGCAGCGCCATCCCCGTCAGGATCACCATGATGGTGGTCGCAATAATCAGCTCCACCAGGGTGAAACCCCGGGCCCCGCTTTGCCCCGAAGCTCTGTCCGCGCGCTTTTGTTTGACCGACCAGATCATTTTCTACCGCCTCGTGCCCATCACTGAATGTTCACCACCGCCTGCGCACCGTTCACCGTAATCGCCTGCATCGCCGGATCCCGCGCGCCGCCCCGCGTAATGGTGAGCGGAGCCTGGCCGGGCGCCTTCGCCATGAAGGTCAGCGTCACCACGGCGCCTTGCCCGGAAACCCCGCCCGAGTTCGGCGGACGGGTCGCCGTAATCTGCAGCGTTCCAGTCGTTTCATCCTCGCGATGCACCAGGGCCACGGCCTGGCCATCCTGCGACAGGAACCCGCCATTCGACACATTCAACAACTGCAATTTCGCCGGATCGTAGTTCAACTGCAGCGGTACCGAGTACACGTTCTGCGCGCCCGAGATCACGATGTTGACCGTGAACGTCGCGCCCTTCGGCTGTGTGACCGATCCCGGATCGAACAGGAAACTCGCGCCGCTCGACACTGGCGACGCCGGCCGCGGTGCGGGAGGCTGCGCTCCTGCAGGAGCCGCGCCCGCCGGAGCCGCCGTTGGGGCGGGCTGAGCCGGCACAACCTCGGTCGCCTTCACGTGCCGCAGTTCCAGCGAATTCGCCGTGCCCACATCGATCATCTGCTGGTTCGCATCGTTGAGGTCGAGCCCGCGCACTATGTGCGGAATCAGCGCGAACACCAGTTCCTGCTCGCTATGATCGCGCGTTTCGGATCCGAAGAAGTACTTCAGGAACGGAATTTGCGCCAGGAGGGGAAGGCCGCCAATGGATTGCGTCTGGCTGTCTTCAAACAGCCCCCCCAGGACGTTGACTTCCCCTTCCTTCAATCGGATTTCATGTTCGACCTTGCGCTGGCCGATGATGGGCTGGCTGATGCCGCCGATGTTCGCCTGCCCGGTCTCCGAAGAAATATCCAGACTGACTTTCAGTGTCACTTCCCGTCCCGCGTGCACCCTCGGCGTGATATCGATGTTCACGCCGACATCGAGATACTGAAACTGGGTGTTGACCAGGGGGTTGATGCCCACGCCGCCGATGCCGGGCTGGAACGAACCCGTCGCCACCGGAATGCGGTCGCCGATCTTGAGGGAGGCCTTCTGTCCGTCCAGCGCCCGAATCTGCGGATTCTGGATGATCTTGGTATCGGTGGCGCCCATCACAGCCGACGCCGTCACCCCTGGAATCGAGATCGAGAAGTCCGTCGCGTTCAGGTTCCCGATGCGGTTCAGGTTGATGCTGTTGCTGCCCGAGCTGCTGCTGCTGCTTGAGCCCGTCGAGCTCGGCGTCGTGCTGTTGACGTTGCCGTTGAGCGAAATGCTCGTGCTGGTCGGAGGATTAACGCCCAGGGTGCGGCTCTTATCCCGGCTCACCTGCATGATCACCACGTCGATGAGCACTTCCGCTTTGGCTTTGTCCAGATCATCGACCAGCTTTTGCGCCAGCACCAGCTGGTCCGGGGTTCCGCGCACGATGATCGCGTTCTGCGACTGCAACTGCTGAATGCGGCTCACTTCGAGCAGCGTGCGCATCGCGTTCACCACGTCCTGCAGTTCCGTAGCCTGCGACAGGTTCGACAAGTAAAAAGTCTTGATGACGCTTTGGTCCAATTCCTTGCGCTTCGCCGGGTTGTCGGTTGCGATAAAGATCGTGTTGCTGGTCACCGGTCGCCAGAAGGTCTTCGACTCCAGCGCGATGATCCCGAGGGCGTCTTCCAGCGTCACTCCGTTTAAGTCGATACGGATTTTTCGAGAGGTGTAATCGGGATCGAACAGCACGTTGATCCCCGCCAACTTTCCCACCGTCTCGTAAATCACCTTCGTGTCTTCGGCCATTTTCAACGTGATGGGGATGGCCGCGATGGCTGTCAGTTCGACCGGGCCCGCCGCTTCGGCCAGCCTCTTTCTCAGAATATCCGGGGGCGGTGCCACCGCCTGCTGCGGGTTCGCGGCCTTGTTGATCATCTCTTGCGTCCGCCGCATCTCCTGCACCGCGATGAAGCTCGAGGAGTCGATCAGCGTCGCCTTCTGGAACTCCGCCAGGGCCTCATCCAGTTTCCCGCTTTCCCGCAGAATCTGGCCTCGGTGTACGTGCGAAGCCGAGGCTAGGAACTTGACGTGCTCGTAGGCCGTCCGGTACCGTAAGTCCTTCGGTTTCAGGTTGAAGGCCTGCCGGTAGAACTCAAAGGCCTTCTCGTAGTCCTGGCGGGCCTCCGCATCCCTTCCTTTGTTCCACAGCGAATGGGCATTGTCAGCGGCTGCCGGCAGGGTTATAACCAGGACCGCGAGCAGCAAAGCCGCCGGGCGCAACAGACGTCTCATTCAATCATCCCTCGTATGCGATCTGGATCCGGGGTGGCTAACCCCCTTGGGGAGGACCTTTTCGCCTTTGTCAGCAGAAAAAAAACGCAAAAGCAGCGTGATTATAACATTCGCTGCGATCACTTCCGAAGTGCCTGTCTGCCCGACAGTTACACTCTTTAGTCGTAGTCCCAAAAGGGTCCAAAATCGACCCAGGAAACACCCTCGACGCGCACCTTCCCGAGAGCCGAATCCGCCAAACCGCCCGTCCCGCCCGGCTTCTCCCCTAATCCGAAACCGCTCAAATCGGTGGTTTCGGGGATCTTGGACTTAGTTTTGAAGGGGCCTGGCTTCAGCCGGGCCGTAAAAAGCCCGCTTTCGTAGGACGGCTTGAGCCGCTGAGGTTCACCAGGGACGATCAAGCGACTTCCCCGCACCCTATTTCAATCCTGGCGCGAATCCTCCAAAAGTTGCCCCCCGTCTCTCAGGAAGGCTCCATTCCGCAAGCTGCCACGTCACCGTTGTGCTAACGTTTTCGTAAGCCATGGCCCGTCAGTCCACACATCAGACCAAGCCCAACGCGGAGAAAAATCCCCGGCGCGACCCGACCGCTTCCGGACAACGCGACGCCGCTGTCAATAGGATCGCTTCACATAACTACTTCTTGCTCGAAAAATTTGAGACCGGTGTCGTCCTCACCGGCACCGAAGTCAAATCCATTCGCGATGGCCGTGCCAACCTCAAGGATTCCTATGGCTTAGTGAAAGACGGCGAGCTCTGGCTCCTGAACGCCCACATCGGTCCCTACGACCACGGCAACATCTTCAACCACGCCCCCCTGCGAACTCGCAAGCTGTTGGTCCACAAGGACGAACTGCGCAAACTACTAGGAAAGACTCAGCAAAAGGGCCTCACCCTCATCCCCACCCGCATGTACTTCAAGAACGGCAGGGTGAAAGTCGAACTGGCCCTGGCCAAGGGTAAGCAGCTTTGGGACAAGCGCGAAACCGAACGCCGCCGTACCGCCGACAAGGAAGCCCGCGAAGCCGTAGCGCGAGGCCGCAAGCGAGCGTAGCCAGCTCGGGAACAAGCCGAAATCCGTAGCCGGCGACGTCCGCATCAGGGCATGGCTTCGCCCCCTTAGAAAACATCCGGGTAGAGACGCGGCTCCCCGCCTCTGAGCCATGGCCAAGCCTATCAGCCCCGACTAAAGTGGTTTGAGCAAGGGACAGCCAACTTCCCATAAGCGCTTCGGGACCCACCCCGCAAAGCCATCATTCATCGAGAATGGCCGCTACCGTTTCGCTCGCATATACAACCGTGAGAACTGGAATCCCAAGCTGCATGCCCCTTTGACTCAACCAGGCGTAAATGTGCAAAGCAGGCGAATATCTGCTGGCCGTTAACGGTCGTGACGTGAGGCCTCCCACTGATGTCTACAGCTTTTTCGAAGAGACGGCAGGAAAGCAAGTGGTGCTGAAGATCGGCCCCACGCCCGATGGCAGCGGATCGCGCGAGGTAACCGTGGTCCCTATGGACGATGAGAAAGGGATTGCGAAATTATGCCTGGATCGAAGCCAACCGACGCAAGGTCGACGAACTGACCGGCGCCGCGTGGCCTATGTCTACCTGCCAGATACGTACGCTGGCGGATACACGAACTTCAACCGCTACTTTTTCGCGCAGGTTGACAAGGACGCAGCGATCATCGACGAACGTCATAACGGAGGCGGCGACGTCGCCGACTACGTCATCGATTATCTGCGGCGCCCATTACTCAGCCACTGGAACATGCGGGAGGGGAAAGACATCACGACTCCGATCGAGGCCATCTTTGGTCCGAAGGTGATGATCACCAACGAAATGCCGGTTCCGGAGGGGATGCTTTGCCGTGGATGTTCCGCAGGACCGGCATCGGTCCGCTGGTCGGCAAGCGCACGTGGGGCGGTCTTGTCGGTCACTACACAAATCCTGGAGACCTTCTGGACGGTGGCTTCGCGGGCACGCCCGACCTGGCCTTCTATAATCCCGACGGCACCTGGGACGTGGAGAATCACGGTGTTCCGCCCGACATCGACGTGGAATATGATCCGCAAGCCGTGCGCGCTGGCCGCGATCCGCAGTTGGAAAAGGCGGTCGAGGTCGGGATGGAATTGTTGAAGAAGAACCCGCCGCCGGCAGTGGCTCATCATCCGCCCTTTCCGAACTACCCGAAGAGCGCTGGGCAATAGCTCGCGCTCACCTGGCGTGCGCGAAGTTCTCTTGTCAGAACTGCGACTGTGGAAGTGTCGTTGGAGTTTGTTCCGGCGACGGACAAGTTATTCGGGGCCGTCAGTCGGCCTATGGGGCCAAGCCCCCGCCTCTGCTCGACAGAAAAAAAGGGTCCGGAAACCAGTCCCGGACCCGTTGGAGAGAGTTGACTACTCAGCGTACAAACTTGGCTAGTGAATCGTCAGGCTGAGTGGAGCCGAGTGCGTGACTCCGCCTCCGGTTCCCACCACCATCACCGTCTGCGCTCCCGGCGCCGCCACATGATTGCTCGAGCTGCTGCCGCAACCGACTGCAGCCAGCAGCAGCCCGAGCAACAGCACGACGGATCCCAGTGCCCATATCCCAGTCCGCCGTGCCTTGCCCCTCTGGTCACGCTTTCGCGCCCCATAGACCAGTCCGAGCAATCCCATGCCAGTCACTGAACCTAGCGCCAGGTACCCCGTCGGGGGAACGTAACCCGTGCCCACCGCGATCGTGAGCTGCGAACTCGCCGCCGTGCCGCCGGGCGTGATCGTCGCCGGCACGAACGTGCAGGTCACGCCCGTCGGCAATCCCGAGCACGACAGGTTGATTGGGCTGTTGAATCCGCCCGAAGCGCTCGCGCCGATATTCACCGTCGTCGAACCGCCCCGCGGCACCGTCGCCGCCGGCACCGACAGGTTCAGATTGAAGTCCGTCCCCGCCGCCGCCGTCGGCACCAGGGTCCCGAACAGTCCCGAGGTCTGCGACGCACCTCCCGCCGTGAAGTACAGCGTGTTCGGATCCCCCGTGCCTCCGGCCCCAAACACCAGCTCCCACAAGCCGGGGTTGGTAATCACCTGGGAGTTGCTGTTTTTCAACTGCCCCAGGAAATTTCCGGCCGTATCGTACGCGCTGATCGTTCCATCCCCGAAATTGCCCACCAGCACATCATTCGAGAACGTCCCGAAGTTCGCCGACGCCAACGCCACGCCCCAAGGCGCATTCAAGGTGCCGCCCATCATCCCCCGCCGCAGGAAACTGCCGTCCGTATGGAACAGATCCACCAGCCCCAATCCCGCGCCAATCGTCGGGTCGTGCTTGGGTGTGTCCTGCAGCGCGTACGCCACAAAGACCAGATTGTTGATCACGTGCACGCCGTGCGGAGCGTACCCTGCCGGCAGGCTCGGATCGGTAAACGTTCCTCCACTCAAGACAGCAGGTTGAAAGTTATGATCGAAAACATCGATTTTCCCGCTGCGGAAGTTCGCCGCCAGCAGGAAATTCCCCTGCGCGTTGCTGACCAGCGCGAGTCCCTTGTACACCGCGGCTCCCGGCGAATTGTCCACCTTGGTGATGGCATTCGCTGTGCCGTTCCAGCTGGCGATGATGCCGTCCTCGGTGTCGAACACGAAAGTGGCGCCTCCGAAATCCGTCGCGACGGTATTCGCGATGGTTCCAGTCGGACAACCGGGATTGCAAGGATTCATCGACGCCACCGGAATCCCCGCCGTGATCGCCTGCTTGACGCCCTGCGCGTCGTAGGTCGTCGACGTACCACCGTTGTTGTTGGCGATCCAGAACGTATCGCCCGGTATAAACGAAATTCCCCATGGATTTGAAAGCTGAGCGTCCGTATGAGCCGCCACCCCCGCCACGTTCGCGGTCAAGTTGGCCTGTGTGTAACTGGTTTGCTGCGCAGGCGCCGCCGGCGCGAAACCAAGCGCCAACCCTATCCCAAGGACTAATAGCAAAGTTCGTTTCGTCACCGCTGCCATTCCTCCAACCAAATTCTCGAAGCCCCGGGGCAACGGGTATGTTCAAGTGTTGAACAGAGCGTATCGGTCAGCGGAGGTACGGTTGTCATCATCCTGTCAGCAGTGGGTAAAACGTTTGCGCGTTTCAAATCAACGGATCATGACTGCGAAGTTACGAAACGGAGACATATGGAAGCTGACGCCAGTCTCAAGTCGTCGGTCGCGGGTCATTTATCGGCAGTCCTCAAGTCCCGCCCCATCGATCAAGCGTTCCGGAAAATTCGCTTCCACTGAGAACTGGACTCTGAAATTTGTGACCTGACGACTTGCGACCAAGGACTAGCGACTGACGACTGATCTTGCGCAATTCCCCGCCCGCCGACGATACTGATTACCGACACCATGAAAACCCACTTGCTCGTTACCCCTCCGGCCCAAGTCGAAACCGAATGCCTGGTCGTCGTCGCCCTCGATCGTGGCGCAAAAGACAAACCCGAAGTCGCCCTCGAAACCACCGACGAGGCCGTGAAGAAACCCGCCGCTGAAGTCATCTCGAGCGGCGAAGTCACCGGCAAGGCTTTCGAGACCACCCTCCTGCACCATCCCCCCGGGCTGAAAGCGAAACGGCTGCTGGTCCTCGGAGGAGGCAAAGCCAAGGTCTTCTCCGCCTTCGACCTCCGCCGCCTCGCCGGAGCTGCTGTGCGCACCCTGAAAGCCCGCGGCCTGCGCAGCTTCGCCTTCGTCGCTCCCCAGACCGGACTCACCCCCGAGGCCGCCGCCAAAGCCATTGTGGAAGGCGCCTTCGTCGGCAACTTCGATCCCGATACCTACAAGAGCGACCGCAAAGATCAGAAGATCGACGAACTCACCGTCGTCGCCGCCGGCGATTCGGCCAAACTCCAGGCCGCTGTGGACGAAGCCCGCACCATCGGCGAATCGCAGAATTTCACCCGCGAGCTGGTCAACGAGCCGAGCAACCACATGACGCCCACCATGCTCGCCGACCGCGCGAAGAAGATGGCGCAGGAAGTCGGCCTGAAGTGCGAAGTCCACGGCGCGGACAAGATCAAGGAACTCAAAATGGGCGCGTTCTGGGGCGTGGCTCAAGGCTCCGACGAACCGCCTGCGCTGATCATCCTGCGCTACGAACCCGCAGGAGCACCCGAGAAGCCGGTGCTCGGCCTGGTCGGAAAAGGCATCACCTTCGACACCGGTGGCATCTCCATCAAGCCCGCTGACGGCATGGAGAAGATGAAATACGACATGGCGGGCGGCGCCGCCATGCTGGGCGCCATGCGCGCCATCGCCCTGCTCAAGCCCAAAGTCAAAGTCACCGCCATCGTCTGCGCGACCGAGAACATGCCTTCCGGTAAAGCGCAGAAGCCTGGCGACGTGCAGATCGCCATGTCCGGCAAATCGATCGAAATCATCAACACCGACGCCGAAGGCCGCCTCGTCCTCGCCGACGGCCTCTTCTACGCCCGCCAGCTCGGCTGCACCCACCTCGTCGACGCCGCCACGCTCACCGGAGCGGTCGTGGTCGCGCTCGGCTACGTAAACGCCGGCATCTTCGCCAACGACGACCCGCTCTACGCCCGCTTCAGCAAAGCCGAAGACAAAGCCGGAGAGAAATTCTGGCGCTTGCCCCTCGACGAAGAATACAAAGACGTCATCAAGAGCGGCATCGCCGACATCGTCAACTCCGGCGGCCGCTGGGGCGGCGCCATCACCGCCGCTATGTTTCTGAAAGAATTCGCGGAAGACACCCCCTGGCTGCACCTCGACATCGCCGGCACCGCCTGGACCGAAGAAGCGAAACCGTGGATCGCCAAGGGCCCGTCAGGAATCGCGGTGCGGAGTCTGGTGGAGTTTGTGAAGGACTTTGGGGAGTAGGCTGCGAGCTCAGAACTGAGAGCGCGACCTAGCCGCCGACTGGTACGAAACGCAAGGTCCCTCGACTGCGGGCTCGTTCACTCCGTGAACGAGACGATCCCACCCCGCCCGGAAACCCTATCTCATTCCGACACGCGAGCGCAGCGAGCAAGGAGGAATCTGCGGTCCGCCCTCGCCCCGCGCTTGGGGACACGATCGAATCGTGCCACCCCCTCAGGGCTTGGCCACGCCCATCCCCAGCAACTCGCAATTCGCCACACACTTGTACGTCTGCACTTCGATCTCGGCTTTCTTGTGCGACTTGTCGTTCGGAACGACCAGCAGCGACTGCGGCCCGTCGGCAAGGTTGAAGAAGCAATCGAATTCCATGGTCTGCACGCCACGCTGCTTGCACGTGGTCTGCGCCAGCGCGGAACTCAACTGGTCGGGCTTGTCGTACACCTGGTCGGCCAGCGACGCCGGTAGCACTCCCAGCGTCATCGGGACAGGCGCTTTGATTTTCATCCACAGCTTCTGGCCATCCTGCTCGGGCGTCAGGATGCTGTAGAGCTTGGGCACCGCCGAGAGTTCGTACTTCTCCTTCACCAGCCGCACCCATTGGAACTCGGGCTGCAGACAGTTCGCAACGCAAGACCAGCTGTGATACGTGATCTCCACATCGTTGGGCGAGACCAGCATGCGGGCGCCGCCCTTGCCCAGGATCGCTCCGATCCCCTGCACAATGGCGCGTTCCGGGGTTCGTTCATCATGAATGACCAGCACCATGGCTTGCGACGGCGGCAGATGGCACTCGTACGTGGTGCTGGTGACGTGCTCGCGCAGGCAGCGGTATTCGAGATTCCTCCACTTCTCGGGATGCCCCTGGGCCCCGGTCCACTCCTCGGCCCCAGTCATGGCCAGCGTTACGGGCTGCTTGGCCTCAATGATGACGTGCATGTTCCCGCCGTCCGGCCCCGGGCGGTAGACGCGCGCAGTGTGATAGTCGGCGGGATCAAGCTGCACGCTTTCGACGCTGGCGCGCACCCAGTCGAAGGTTCTGGGTGGAACTTGCGCCGACACGGACGCGATCGATGCGCAGACGAATAGGGTGAGTAACCCTGTTTTCATGTGAGGTCCCACTTTCGATGGAGATTCGCTCCCTCGATTGTGGACATCCCCCATTCGGGCTACTACGGTTTTTCAGCGGGGAAGGTTACATAGGTAATGCAGTTTTCGGCCGCCGGGATGCGTCGCGCAGCGACAACCCATGATGAAAAAACCCGCTCAAGCGAAAACCACGGTCGCGGCGCGCGCAAGATCAGGTTCGATCTTGGAGCGCGTGCGTTTTCCGTGGTTCGCTTCCTACAACCCGTTATTGGTGAGTCGGTTGGCCCGACTTCGCTTGCACTCCTTCAAAACCCTTCTCGAACTGGGTGACGAGTGGCGTCTCTGCGAGTTGCAGGCCGTCGCGACCCATCGCCCGCCACAGGTACTGATCGCTTGGTGACTTCGCGTCATACACCGCGAGCACATCTTCCGACGGCCGGCTCTCGACGCGGAGGATGATGTCGGCGTCCTGCGGGCGGTACACCACGATCAGTTTGCCCCAACTCTGAATCGCGTCTTGAACCGCGCCGATCGCGGCGCGATCGGCGGGCAGCAGGTTGAGGTTGAACTCGTCACCATCGTAAGCCGTGACGTAGACATAGCGCGCATTTCGCAACGTTGCGGGGAAGGGCTGCTCCGATTGCGCGCTGGGCTTCGGTTTCGCCATGGCCACAACGGCCAGTAATAGGACCGTGCTGATAACGCCCCACAACGTCCGCATAAGTCTCCGTGACTTCCTTGGCTAGTTCGATGCAGACTGGAGGAACCTGGGTTGCTAGGTCTCAGGTCTCAGGTGTCGGGTCTCCAGGATCAGCATCTCGCTCGATCAAATCCCCTGACACCTGAGACCTGATACCTGGATTTCCTCAACTTGCGGATTTTTCCATAACTTATAGATATTGAAAAGCGAAGGACACGTTTAAACGCTCCACAGTGCGTTGCCGGCATCAGGATGACCCGTGGGCTCACGCAGGCGCTCATCGACGATTTTATGCCTGTTTACCCGCGCTCTAGGGGTATTCTACGCGACGGTTGTGACCGTGCGGAAGGGTCCAGCCATCAGTCGCTGCTTATCTCATAGTTACATTTTGCAACAGTGTGAAAAAGCTACGAGCCGTGAGCTTTGAGCTTTGACGCCCTCTTGGACACGTGACTGCAGATGGAGATCTTGCGGCCGACACCCTGAGACCCAGCTTCAGATCTGGCGCAGGGCTCGCAGCTCGAGGCTCGTAGCTCGCTCACATCACTGCCGGCACCGTGATTCCCAGCACGCCGAGCGTGCGGATCAACTCGCGGCGCACAACCGCAACCGTCGCCAGCAGGAAATTCTTACGGCCTTCGTCGGCTTCGTTCAGGATCGGATGCCGGTGGTAGAAGTAGTTGAACAACTGGGCCAGCTGAAAGGCGTGTTTCGCCAGATACGCAGGCTCGGTGGTGGCGATGCACTGGTCGACGATGTATGCCGTCTTGGACGCAGCCAGCCATAGTTCCCAGATCTCGTTTCCGGCTTCGCCGCCCAGATACTTCTCAAAATCCTGGGTCGAGAGGGAGCGAGCGCAAGGTTGACTCGGGCCGCTCGCAAACTGATCGGGATCGAGGCCAGCTTTGCGGAAGATGCTGGTGGCGCGGACTACGGCGTACTGCGCGTAGGGGCCAGTATCGCCTTCGAAGCTCAACGCGTCTTTGAAATCGAACGCAATCACCGACGGCTTGGTGTACTTCAGCATGAAGTAGCGCAAGGCGCCGATGGCGATCTGGGTCGCGGTGGCGCGGCGTTCATCGTCGCTCAGCTCCGGGTGGCGCTGGTCGACCTCTGACTTCGCCGAAGCGATCAAGCGGTCGAGCAGGTCGTCGGCTTTCACGCCAAAGCCTTTGCGGCCCGAGACTTCGATGTACGACCGCGCTTTGTCTTCCTCGGACAACTCGTAGCCAAGTTCCGCAGCGCAGCGCGGGGTGAGCGCGACCATCTCGTAGGAAAAATGCGTGTAATGGTCGGCGGCTTCGTTGTGGCCGAGTCCGCGAAGCGCTTCGATGACAGTGTTTTGCGCTTCGGACTGGCGCGCGTCGATGACGTTATAGATCTCGGCCACATCGCCAAAGTGCGGATGATCTCTCTCGCCCTCGGTCGCAGAGATCCACACCTGATGTTGGTTGGGATATTTGTAGAACCTGCGGTACTCGAAGTCGCGCCCGAGCAAGCCGAACTTCCACATGTGGTAGGCGATGTCTTTGCCCACGTAACCTACGGTGCCGTTGGAGCGTACGATGACTTTCTGGTCTTCCTCGGCGACATCGTCGGCTTTGCGGAGATCAACACCTTCGAGAGGTTCGATTGTGCGAAGTAGATCGTCCTCGTCGCTCCGACAAGCATCGAGTGTTGGTTTTTTTTCCGTACCCTCTGTGTCCTCTCTGGTTTCAGATTTTCGCGCCGTTCCCGCGCGGCGCATCACCCAGCAACCTTTGTTCTTGCCTTCATTTTCGAAGAACAGCACAGCGCCTTCTTTCAACTTGGTGAAGGCCGCGTCCCAGAAGTGCAGGCGCAGGATTTCGCTTTCGCGCGGGAGGAAGTCGTACTCGATGTCGAGCCGGTCCATAGTTTCAAGATGGCGGCGCAGGACGGCGACGGAAATCAGGTCGGCGAGAGCGGCGGTTTCGTTGCCGCCGACTTCGATTTCGTGCAGCGTTTTCAGGCGAACCTGCAGATTCTGTTTGTCTTCGGCGTACCACTGCGACGCGCGCGCGTAGAGATCCCAGCAGTAGTAATCGAAGCGCGGCCGAGCGGCCAGTTGCTCGATTTCGGCGCGCGATTTCTTTTCCAGATGTAGAAATCCCACAACCACGTCAGCGACTTGCACACCCGTGTTGTCGATATAGTTCTGGATGTCGACTTCCCTGCCCGCAAAGCGCAGCAGGCGGACAAACGTGTCGCCGAGGATGGCGTTGCGCAGGTGGCCGATGTGCGCGGCTTTGTTGGGGTTGATGCTGGAATGCTCGACCAGAATTTTGCCTGGGGGCGTGTCGACTTTGGGTCTCTCGTCGGCCGCGAGAGCGGCGGCGACGGCTCCGCGTTTCACGCGTGCATTGAGATAGCCCGCACCCGCAACTTCCAGTTTTTCAAAACCTTCGATCGCTCCGATGGCGTTGACGATCTCTTCCGCAATTTTGCGCGGCGCCTTGCGGAGCTTCTTCGCCAGCTCGAAGGCGAGCGGCATGGCGTACTCGCCGAGTTCGACTTTGGGCGGCTGTTCGACCACGATTCTGGGCAGGTCGAGGTTGTAGGTTCGGAGCAGGAAGTCGCGCACCTGCTGGGTCAGACGGCGTTCGAGAATGCGGTACAAGGAGTCCCTCTAACTTGTTGAAGAAACTATGGATTGTAGCAAACAGCCGGGCGCCGGGACGGTTTGACGGTGGGGGAGGGGTTGCCTATGATGAGAAATCAGTCGCAAGTCGTCAGTCGTCAGTCTGCAGCGAGAACCTGTCGTTGGCCTGATCGTCGCAAGCGCCGATCGGGCGGGCAAAGCGCAAAGCGTTTTCCAGTTCTATCAAATTGGGTAGGTTGGGGCTAGCTGACGACTTGCGACTAAGAGCTGCGTGTATGCGAATTGCTTACCTCGACTGCTTTTCCGGCATGAGCGGCGACATGTTTCTGGGGGCGCTGCTCGATGCGGGCGTGTCTCCGAAGCTGCTGGAGAATGCGGTGGCCGCGCTGGATGTCGGGGCTCGGCTGGAAATTTCGCGCGTGAATCGCAGCGGGATTACGGCGACGAAGGTCGATGTGTTCGTGCGCGGCGAAAAGGAGATGCCGCGTGAGGAGGCGTGGGAGCCGGGCGAGCCTGGGCACCTGCACTCGCGCAGCGAGCACTCGGATGCGCATCATCAGCACGGACACTCGCATGAACACCCACATGAGGAGGCTCATCCCCATCGAGCGGAAATTCTTCAGCACCCAGGACACGAAGGATCACGAAGGGGGTCTGGGAACGAGCTACGGGAGCATTCCCATGAACCTTCGCGGACCGGAGTGTCCGCGTCACACGAGCATTCGCGGGCGGGAGCGGCCGCGCCACATGAACATGGGCATGCCCACGGGCGCGGGCTCTCGGAGATCCGGAAGATCATTTTTCGGGCGGCTATCAGCGACGGCGCGAAGAAAACGGCCATCGCCATCTTTGAGGCGCTGGGCACGGCGGAGGCGAAGATTCACAACGTCGACCTCGAGTCGATTCACTTTCACGAGCTGGGTGCGGTCGATGCGATCGTCGACATCGTGGGAGCGGCGGTGGGCGCGGAGGCGCTGGGCGTCGATGAGATCGTTTGCTCGCCGCTGAACGTGGGCGGCGGGATGGTGAAGTGCGCGCACGGTGAGTTTCCGGTACCGGCGCCGGCGACGCTGGAGTTGCTGACGGGTGCGCCGGTGTATTCGTCGGGGATTCAGAAAGAGCTGGTTACGCCGACTGGAGCGGCGATCGTGAAGCTGCTGGCTTCGCGTTTCGGGGCGTTTCCCGCGATGACGGTCGAGAAGTCGGGGTACGGGGCGGGTACGCACGATCTGGCGGGTCATCCGAATGTCGTGCGGTTGAGCGTGGGAGAGGCGGTGGCGACAGAAGAGGCGGCCAGCCGCGTCGCTACGCTGGAGCACACGATTGCGGACACCGTTACCGTGCTCGAAGCGAATCTGGATGATCTGAATCCGCAGGTGTTCGGGTACGTGATGGACCGGCTGCTGGAAGAAGGAGCGTGGGACGCGTTCGCGATGCCGGTGCAGATGAAGAAGAATCGCCCGGGAACGCTGCTGACGGTCCTATGCAAGCCGGAGGATGCGGCGAAGCTGGTGCGGCTGATTTTCGCGGAGACTACCACGCTCGGGGTGCGGCGGCGCGATGAACGCCGGCAGACGCTGGCACGGCGCTGGGTGACGGTGACGACGCAGTGGGGCGATGTGCGGATGAAAGTCGCCAGCATGAACGGGACAGTGACCAACTACGCGCCCGAGTACGAAGATTGCCGGCGGATCGCGGCCGAGCGGCACGTGCCGTTGAAGACGGTGATGCAGGCGGCCACGCAGACTTACCTGCGCGAGGATGGCGCGAAACACTAACCCCAGAGGGCACAGAGACCCACTGGGTAAAACAGCGTGGGGCTCGGCATGGTGTGGGTCGTGGCGAACCGCGGTTAGAATCTTGAATCGCAGGCGACGCTGAGGATTCGGAGAGGACGCGGAGAAAGCTTTTAACCGCAAAGAGCACGAAGAAGGGCCGCCAAGGACGCTGAGAAAACCTGGTCAGCAAGAAGGTCTCAGCACGAAGATAAAGGTACACTGAGAAAATCCCGGAATGCTCTGTGGCCTCTGTGTCCTCTGTGGTTGAAGAACTAACGAAGAAATGAGCAAGAAGTTCTACATCACGACTCCGATTTATTACGTGAATGCCCGGCCGCATATCGGGCACACGTACACGACCATTGCCTGCGACACCATCGCCCGCCGGCACCGGATGCTCGGCGACGATACCTATTTCCTGACGGGCACTGACGAGCACGGTCAGAAGATCGAACGCGCGGCGCAGGCCGCGGGGAAAACTCCGCAGCAGTTTGCCGATGAAGTGGCGAGCGAGTTTCGCGCGCTGTGGAAGCGGATGGGGCTGACCAATGACGACTTCATTCGCACCACCGAAGAGCGCCACAAGAAAGGCGTGCAGGCGCTGTTCCGGCGGCTGCGCGACAACGGCTACATCTACAAGGGGAGTTACACCGGGCAATATTGCGTGTCGGATGAAATGTACGTGGACGTTGGGCCGGGCGAGCCGTGTCCGGAATGCGGGCGCATTACGGAAACGGTGCGCGAAGAGAATTACTTCTTCAAGCTCTCGGCGTTTACCGACAAACTGCTGCAGCTTTACACCGACCAGCCGGAGTGGATCCGGCCGGAGACGCGACGCAACGAGGTGATTTCGTTCGTGCGCTCGGGGCTGAAGGACCTTTCCATCAGCCGGAGCACGTTTTCCTGGGGCATCCCGGTGCCCGACGATCCCAAGCACGTGATCTACGTCTGGCTGGACGCGCTGGCCAACTACATCACGGCGCTGGGGTACGGGTCGGCCGACACCACGAAATACGACAAGTATTGGCCGGCCGACGTGCAGATGATCGGCAAGGAGATTGTGCGCTTCCACTGCGTCTACTGGCCGGCGTTTCTCATGGCCGCCGGACTGCCTCTGCCGAAGGGGATCATGGCGCACGGGTGGCTGCTGTTTGAAGAGAGCAAGATGTCGAAAACGCGCGGCAACATCGTGCGTTCAGAGACGATTCTCGACGTGCTCGGAGCAGACGCGCTGCGCTACTTCCTGCTGCGCGAGGTGGTGTTCGGGTCCGATGGGTCGTTCTCGTTCGACGCGCTGGTGCAGCGTTACAACTCCGACCTGGCGAACGGACTGGGGAACCTGGCCAGCCGTACCTTGACCATGATCACGCGCTATTTCAAGGGCGAGGTGCCGTACCCGTCGCACGCGGCGGCACGGGAGCCGGCGGATGACGCGATTGCAGAAATTGCGGCCGACGCGATCGCCGACTTCAACGGGCTGTTCGACACGTTCCAGTTTTCCAAAGCGCTGGAAGTGTGTTGGGGGCTGGTGGGCGCGGTGGACAAATACATCGTGGAAAACGAGCCGTGGGCGCTGGGCGAGAAGCAGGATGAAAACAGCCGGGCGCGGCTGGCGACGGTGCTGTACACGTCCGCGGAAGCGCTGCGCATCGCGACGGCGCTGGCGCATCCAGTGATTCCGGATTCGACCGCAAGGATCTGGACGCAGATGGGGTTGGGCGACATCCGTAAGTTCGATCTGACGAGTTTGAAGTGGGGACAGCTTCGCCTGGGAACGAAGCTGGGGGAAGTGCAGCCGGTGTTCCCGCGCGCGGACAAGAGCGCGATAGAGAGGATGCAGAAGATGGAAGAGCAAGGACGTCCGGCGGCGGTGGAGACGAAGCCGGAGGCAGTGGCGGCACCGGCCGCGCCGGTTCCTGCGGCCCCCGTCAAGGCACCCGCCGCGGTGCCCGACGGGAAGATTGGCATCGAGGATTTTGTCAAGGTGGAGCTGCGCGTGGGCGTGGTGAAGGTGGCGGAGAAGGTGAAGAACGCCGACAAATTGTTGCGCATGGAAGTCGACATCGGCACAGAAGTGCGGCAGATCGTGGCCGGGATCGCGGAGGCGTACGCGCCGGAGACGCTGGTGGGGAGAAAAGTGGTCATCGTGGCGAACCTGGCCCCGCGCAAGCTGCGGGGGCTGGAGTCGAATGGGATGATCGTGGCCGCGTCGCTGGAAGGCGGGCAGCCGGTGCTGGCGGGGTTTCTCGAGGATGTGCCGGTGGGGGCGAGGCTGAAGTGAACCAGTCGTCAGTCGCTCGTCGCTAGTCGTCAGGAAAGACGCTGATGGCTGATGGTCGGCGGCTGATGACCGGAAGCGGTGGCGCGAATTAGGTGAGCCAACCGAAGACACAGGGTCCCTCGACTTCGTTCGGCTGTCGCCTCACTGCGCTCGGAATGACAGTTTCTGTTTTGTCATCGCTCCTCTCGCGGCATAGAAAGTGCTTGCCGAGGTTTGCTCGGCCTGGACGGCCGGGGCGTCCGTCCCCACGTGGGTCTTGCTAATAGCCAACGACCATCTGCTATAGCGGTTCTTGCTAACGACTGACGACTAGCGAGTAGAGACTGTGTTTATCGATTCTCACGCTCATCTCGAAGGGCACCGCTA
>Ga0307479_10000873_pt1 | contig 27222 bp, 24 predicted proteins | sample atmos_gasesECM4C_FD_203743 | JGI IMG/M metagenome (GOLD analysis project Ga0307479, IMG submission 203743) | Hardwood forest soil microbial communities from Morgan-Monroe State Forest, Indiana, United States - atmos_gasesECM4C_515 | ecosystem: Environmental > Terrestrial > Soil > Temperate... | reverse complement strand
GGTACAGCCACTCACACTTGAGTGGCTCCACGCGAAACTCGACAGGTTTCTAGCCCGTGTTACTCGTAGGTACCTCACCTAGGATCTGATTTATTTACCGCAGACCCGACCGTGAATCCCCCAAAACGTCCGGCAGGTTCACACAACCCCCGAACCATTTGCAAGTATACCCGATTTCCCTAATCCGTCAAGCCCCCTCCCCAACTTTTTCCTCCGCCCTCTGTGCCTTTCTGTGCAAAAGCTTGGCGCTTTCTAATGGCGCTTCTAGACCCCCCTCAGTCTATGCCGACCTTAGCTTTTCGCTCCACTGACCATGGATGGTCTAGTGACTGCGATCGAGAGCCTTCCACCGGGCGCGGGGGTAATAAAATGTCAGTGTACCGAATGTAAAAGGGTATGATATTTTCTGTTCTTACCTGAGGTGTTAAATTCAGTTTATTTCTCGCATGAGAGTCTCTTATGAATCGTACTACGTGCGTACTCTCTGCCACTGTTTTGTCCTGCATATGGATTATCACCGGATGCGGTGGAGGAACAACGGCTCCAGCTAATCCCGCACCAATCTCAAATCCCGTGCCGGCTATCACCGCTATCACTCCGTCTTCCATCATTGCTGGTTCAATGGACACGTCCGTCACGATTACCGGTTCAGGATTTATTTCCAGCTCGACGGCTCAATGGAATGGCGCTGTGCTCACCACCACATTTGTGAGCGCAACAGAGCTGAAGGCAGCACTTCCGGCGGCCGACCTGACAGGCAGTTCAGCAAGTTTCATCGCTATACAGAACCCGGCACCAGGCGGCGGGACTTCGGCAGCGGCGACGTTTGATGTGAATAGCCCGGTGGCTATTATCACCGCTATTTCTCCGCGGTTTGTTCCACCCGGTAGTTCAGCTACGATCACGATTACTGGAACGGGGTTCGAATCGAACTCTGTTGCGTTATGGAATGCCTCAGCCCGACCCACAATTGTAGTGAGCACGACCGTATTGCAGGTCGTCCTAAGCGCGGCTGATCTGCAAAACCAAGGCGTGGGGTCATTGACAGTGAGCAACCCGGCACCGGCCCCATCCAAGAGTTCTGCGGCACAGCTGACAGTCACTTCTCAGCCGATTCCGGTGATCCAGAGTGTCAGCATAACAAGCGGTCCTGGAATCTCTGGGGGCTGCCCACAGTTACAGGTTGCGATCACGGGCCAAAACTTCCTTTTTGATTCAACAATCCAGGCAAATGGTGTTTCGCTTCCAAACATTTTGTATGCGGGAAATCTGTCAACTATTATCAATTACTTGCCATTGGGTTTTGTCAGTCAGCCCGGCGCTCTATCCTTTACGGTGACGAATCCAGGGCAAGTGGCGATCGTCTCCAATCCGTTTCCGTATCCTCAGACGAGTGCGCCGGCACTGGCGTTGTGCGCCACTCCATCTCCGACCACAGTTTATGCCGGGAGCAGTTTCTCCTTTACCGTACAGCCCTCCGAAGTGAACATAAGCGGCAATGGAACCCTGACTCTGGGCAGCTTGCCTTCGGGGATTACTTCCACAACTGCAAGCGTGGCGCTGCCGCCCAGTGGGGCCACCCTGCACCTTCAAGCTGCGAACTCCACAGCCGCAGCGACTTACGACCTCGCCCTGAATGGCGCGGCCGGAACTGCGACTGCCAAAGGCGACTTCAATTTCACTGTAAGCACCGGCGCGGTCCCAAATTTCTTCTTCGTTTCACCTTTGGCGACGGAGGTAGGAGTGCCGATCGGTGGGTCGGGCAGCATTCAGTACGGGACATCGGTAAATTCGATCAGCAGCGTGGATTTTGACATTACTCCTTCTGTGAGCGGCTTGCCTCCGGGAACTACTGCAACTTTCTCGCCCAGCGTATTTTCAGCGGGACAAAGTGTGACCGTTACGCTCAGTGCAGCCAGTAGTGCTCCCGTGACACAAAATGCATCGGTGACTCTTACTGGAACACCATCGGCTCAGGTTGCAAACGCAACTGCAAGCTTCCTCGCTGACGTTACCCAGCCCCCAGGCTCGCTGCCTGGAAACCGCACTGATTTTGTGCCCACGGCGGGTACGCCCTATGCGGCCGCTTACGACACCACACACAACCTGATCTTCTCGAGCAATCCGGACTGGAATCACGTAGATGTCATCTCGAACGCCACACACAAGATCGTAAAGAGCATCCCGGTTCGCTCCCCACGCGGACTGGACATCACCCAGGACAATTCCCATGTGTGGGTGCAAACCGCATCGCAGAATATTTACGCAATCAATACTGCTTCGCTGCAGGCGCAACAATATTCTTTGCCCAACACCACAATCAAGAGTTCAGGGCTGCCGATTTTATTCGCCGCCGATCGGGTGCTGGCCCTGTCCGACGGAACTCTTTTCGTCTATTTCAATGATTCGGGGAGCACAGCCAGTGGCTTGGCCGGCATTTGGAATCCGCAGAGCAACCAGATGAACGTACTCACGAGCGGCCCGATTTCGCCGATGGGTCTTCCGGTGCGAAGTGGCGACGGCAAGCGTGTCTATGCCACGAATGACACGGGTTACGCGACAGGTGTTGAAGTGTACGACGTGGCTTCGCAGATTCTGAAAACAGTCGGCGGAGGAACGGGTTTCGGCGGCAGCGTAATAGCAGCGAATCGCGACGGGTCGAGACTCGTGATTAGCAGCACTCTGGCAACCAATTTATACGACTCCAACCTGACTCTGTTGAGCGGCTTGCCAGGGAATAACGGCAGCGGGGGCGGAGTGCTGTTCAGCGGGGACAACACAAGGATCTATCAGCTGGGCGGTTACAAATCCGTCACTGCCGTGCTGACGATCGATGCTGCGAGCCTCAACGTGTTGGGAGCGGCGCCAGCGCTTGGAGGAACGAACGGAATATTTGGCGTGAGCACACCCTTCGCGATCGACTCCACGGGAATGGTTCTGGGTGTGCAGAACTACGGAATCTCTTTCGACGATTCCACGTTCTATCAGAACTATGTGATGAATCAGCCGAACAACGGCGGTATCACCGCGTTCAGGACTTACGGGGGGCCGTTGGCGGGCGGAACCGTTTCGAGCATCTATGGTTTTGCTTCCCTTACGCCCGACGTGTGGTTCGGTCAAACGCGCGGCACGACGAATACGTCTCAGGGAGAATTGCAATTCACCTCACCGCCCAGCACGACCCCGGGGCCCGTGAACGTCAAGTTCATTTATCCGGATGGTGAGGAGGCGTTCTATCCGCAGCTTTTCTCCTACTCAACGTTTCCGGAGTACGCAGTAACATCTGGTTCCTCGCCGAATGGCGGCGCGGCCGCCCAGATTATTGGATATGGACTGCCGCAAGATCCGAGCGGCGGGACACTCACGGTGGGATCCAATACAGCGACGATTACGACCACGACAGGCCAGTATCCCCCGCTGAGCCCAGAGCCTTTCCCGTCGACAAACCTGAACTATATTTTTCCGCCGGGGACTTCTGGCTGGACGGATATTCGGGTGCGCACGCCAATCGGCGCGGGCAGGCTGCCTAAGTCCGTCTTTTATGCGAAAAGCGTGACCGACTATTCGTCGACGGATTCGTTTACGGCGGTTTTGGTCGACAACAAGCGGAAGCAAGTGTATCTGTCAGCGGGCGATCACGTGGACGTTTTCTCGATAACGACGAATCAGTTCGTCACTCCGCTTCATCCAACCGCTCAGGGCTCTCAGAAACAATTCACAGGACTCGCGCTTACCCCTGATGGAAGCCAGTTGTTGGTTGCGGACTTGCTGGACGGATCACTCGCCGTCATCAATCCCGATTCGCCTTCGAATACCTACGCGATTCCCATTACAAGCGTGCACACGGGTGTAAATAATTGTGGGGTCGGGCCGCTGTACGTCGCTGCAACATCTGCGAACCAAGCTTTTGTAACAACCGGAAGTTTGCCGGCACCCTCTTGCCCGTCATCCGGGCCCGTCTATATTGCTAATCTGCAGACGCGTGCTGTAGCGCAACCTGCGCAATGCAGCGGCGGATTAGGAGTAGACGCAAGTAGCGATGGAAACTTTGTAGCCATCGGAGGGGGACCCTGTGTCTATTCTGTGCAGGGCTCCTCGTATAGTGTAGGGTCATTCCCGGTTTATTACGGTTCGACCGGCATCGCTATATCCGCAGACGGGAACGTCATCGGTTCAGATCAAGTTCTAGGCGACTTGAAGGCAAATATCGTCGGCACAATAGCTCACCCGATCGCTCTCTTCGGTCCGACGACTCAGGTGAACCCGCCAAAGCTTTTGCTGGAACCGAGGCTGAATGCGTCCGGCAGCTTGTATTACTTCGCCTACCCGAATTATTTCGAGATCGTCGACGTTGCGCACGCCGCGTTGCGCATGCGCTTCGCACTGACGCAAACAATTCAAGACACCGCGACTCCACTTGCGATTGATTCGGGCGGTCGGTTTGTCTACCTGCTGGCCGACAAAAGATTAACGGTGGTTGACCTTGGTGCCGCGCCCCTCTCCATCGGGCACCTCAGCCAGCAGAATCCGTCTCCGGGAACCCAGATCGTTGTCCGGGGCAGCGGCTTCGATTCAGGAACTACCGCCACCGTCGGTGGCGTCGCCGCTTCAGTCAGCGTCAGCGTCACCGACGAAAACACCCTGACTTTGACCATCCCGAGCGCAGCTTCCGGACCAGAAGATATAGTCCTCACTAGAAGCGACGGGGAAGTCTACACCCTCGAAAATGGTGTCGTACTACCATAGCCTCACGATTTTGCTTTTAACAATCGCGCGGCAATGGAATTTCGATGTTTCATCAATCACTGAAGATTCAAGGGGAACACCCCGATGGCTGACCTGACAGACTCACTCGTACAAGCCCTTTCCGACGGCTCGCCAGCGTCCCATGTCTTACTTGACCAGAAGTATAAGTTGTGTTATGCTTCTTTTAGGAAGAAGTACGGACAGTTTGCGGCGGCATCCAATGCCGCCTTTTTTATTGGGATAAGCCCTCGTTAACGGGTTCAACGGGACTGTATAACTCCCTTGTTTTCAAGATTTTGCATGTCAACGGACCCAACAGGAACTCCCCCTAAGTCCTTTGTGTACAATGGTTTGTGGCCTCTGTGCGTTACAACAAGGGGGGGTACACCCTACCCCCCTCGCTTTCTGGGCCGATACACCTCAATCGGCTCCGGTCAGAAGCTTAGCCGGCGAGGATAACTAGCTCCTGGAACTGAGTCTGCCCGTATTCTCGTTCATCGGCTGTTTAGGAAGCCGATGATAGATTAGCGCCAACGCGCCAGACCTTTCCCGCGTTAAGGAGCGACAATGAAGACAAATTATCTTTTGGCATTCGCGACCATCGGATTACTGCTTGCCGGAACCGCGTCCGCCCAGGAAAAGAAAATCATGCGTACAGATCTTCCGCCTGCGGTCGAAAAAACCGTCGCGGCACAAAGCGAAGGAGCGACCATTCGCGGGTTTTCCTCCGAAAAAGAAAAGGGACAGACTTTCTATGAAGTGGAAATGACGGTTAACGGCCACAGCAAGGACGTTCTCATCGCCGCCGACGGCACGGTCGCCGAGGTCGAGGAGCAAGTCGCTCTTGGATCTCTCCCAGCGGATGTGAAAGCCGGGTTGCAAGCAAAGGCGGGAAAGGGCCAAATCCTCGAGGTCGAATCCATCACCAAGAAAGGCAAGCTCGTCGCCTACGAGGCCAAGGTCGAAACCAACGGAAAGAAATCAGAAGTGCAGGTCGGACCGGACGGGAAACCTCTCGATCACGAAGAGTAGGACCTCGATCGTGAGGGAATTTAGTTTTCTTCGACCAGAAGATTCAGCAATCGGATGATCTGCGCTTGTTCGTGCTCCTTAGGGACGCTGGCGTCCTCGCGCTGTGTGAGCGATGCGAGCCGAGCCGCCAGGATGCGCAACGCTGCGTCCCTCGGCACATACATATTTTCATTCGCCGGATTCATCACCCAGCCTTTTTTCGTGCGCTGGAGTTCCAACCCAAGCTGCTCTCCGTCTCGTTGCGGTTCCATCCGCCCACTGCCCAGCAGGGCCACGCAGTCGATCTGGACTCGCGCACTGCCGCGCTTGCCCTTAATCTCGACGCCAGTCACTCGCAAGTCCTCGTAGATAATCACAGGGCGCCCCAGCTGCTCGAGGTTCCCCGCACGCAGGATCTCGCCCGCATCACGATTCGCTTCCGCGAGTCCTTGCGCTACGTCTGCTGCCACAGGCTGCTTTCCAGAGACGTGCAGCATTATCTGCGGTGCAGCTGCCGATTGCTTTCCGCTTTCGACCCCTTCTTCGCTCCCGGCGGTCGCTGCCGTCACCTTCGTGGGCGACGTTTTCACCGCTTCCAGCGTTGGCCCGTAAGGTACGCTGCGCCCTCTTGCTCCTGGAACAGTCGGTTCCGGCTCCGGACCACGGCTGGCCCTCTCGGTTGTCGCCGATTTGTCCTTCAATGGGGTGTCGGTCAAATACCGGTAGAACCGCGCCGTTCCTCGCGCACGCCAATACGCCGAATTGTAGTATTCCGCCCGGGGCCCCGAGTTCACTGCACTATAGAAGGAATGCTCCCGGGGATCCAACACAATGCCGACATGCCCGCGCCATACAATCAAATCGCCCGGCTGCGGCGATCGCACGCGTACAAAATTTTCGACCCCCCAGTAAAGGTCACGCGAACTTGCGTAAGGATAAGAATATCCCGCCTGCTCGTAGAGATCGTGAACAAAATGCGAGCAGTCTGTGGTGCGGCCCTCGCTGCTCTCCACCCAGGACGTTTCGCGGACAATCGCCCGCCCTTCGCGCGCACTCAGGGGGCGCAATCCCGTCGAGTACTTATCCTCTGCCGCAACCCTTTGGACGAGTAGCAGCGAAAACGCAGTGATCCCTACCGCCACAAAACGGATTTGTCGCCTCATGTCTCAAGTGTGGCTGAGTCGCTTACGTTTCGCGCCGTCCTGTCGCAAAGCCATCACCGTCCTTGTGTACAGGTCTATCTTCGGCTGTGCACAGGTTGCCGAATTTACGCACGATTTGGAATGTGAAGCGTCTTATCGTCCTGTTGCGGTCTGAAGAACAACTCTGGTCATGCGCGCGTAAGTCAAGCCCGAGCGGCTTTGCTCTTTCCACTCATGCCTCGCATCAGTGGTTTGCCTTCGAGGTGAGCGGCGGCTTGCACGAGTTGCTTCAAGCCTTTTTGCTCCAAGTCCTCAAGGCTGCGCAGCTTCACATGCCGGATATTTTCCCCCGTGCCTTCCAGCAGCCCCTGCGGATCCTCCAGCGAAGTGCCGTAGTGGAATCCAAACGTCACGTGATTCTTGCCCACCATGTAAAAACAGAACGGGTCTCTCGCCTCAAACGTCGGAATTCCCCAGGCATTCACCGTTTCCTTCGTCCCTGGCACGGTTCCCTTTACAAAGCTTCGCAACACTCGCACGACTTTGCGCAGCTCTGGGTTATCATCCCGCGCGTACGAGCTCTGCTTCGCTTTTTTTCCGTAACGAGCTGTCATAGAGAAGCCTCCGTCCTCGTTTCATCACTCAGGAAACGTTTTCGCGCTGATCCCGGGCACCAGCTTCAGCGCGTTTTTGTAATAAACCTTCTTCAGCACTTCGTCCGGCACTTGAAAACCGTAAATCCTCCAGAAGGCGTGGCGCTTGCGGTAATACTCAAAATATTCGTCCCGCGTTTCGAGCACGCGGAAATACCATTTGTATTCGTTCACGTCATAGATGTCTTTTCCCATCAGGACGCGGTCCTGATACTTGATCAAAAAATCGTGCGCCGAATACGGCTGCCGGCCGAGCTCCGCCAGCACCGCGGCGATGTCCACACTCACGTTCGGGTAGGTGTCAAACAGTTTGCCCAGCCGCTCCAGGTCATTCCCGTGAAATCCGAGATGCGCCGCGATGAAGTTCGTCCTGAGATGCTTCGCGAACAGGTGATTGCGCTCCGCCATCAGCGTTTCAAACGGAGGATACTTGGCGGGCGGACGCGCGCGGCCGGGAAACTCTTTCAGTTCCAGCCAGCGCTCGTTGTACTTGTCCCACGGATCGAAAAACGCCGAAGGTTCCGCCACGTGGATCAGCACGGGAATTCTCAGCTCGGCGCATTTTTCAAAAACCGGATCGAATTCCGGGTCGTCCACATGCACGCGCTCGCCGTTGGCGTACTTCAGGTCCATCCCAAAATTCTTGAAAATTTTCAGCCCTTGTGCGCCGTTCTTGACGTCCTGTTCGAGCCGCTCCGCCTGGCGTTTGCCGAATCCCGGAGTGTTCAAGTCGTCGAAACTCATGTTTGCGAAAACGACGAACCGGTCCGGGTAGCGTCCTTTCATCACCGTCAACGTACGTTTCAGATGCTCGCCGGTGCCGCCACTTAAATTCACCAGCACTTGCAGGTTGATCGAGTCCATCTCTTTCACGAGCTTATCCACGTATTCCGGCGTGACTTCCCAATGATGGCTGTGGACGTCAATGAACGGAAACTTCGCTCGCTCAATCTTATGTTCCTTGACAACGAGCGTGGATCTGGGCTGGTACTCCTCGATGGTCGGCGATAGTTGGGATTGCTGTTGCGTCATCGCCTCCCGGGGCCACAAGAGGAGAGAGCCGCAAACCAACACGAAGATGATCGAGAGAAATGCGAAGGTCCGCCAGGATTTCATCGTCAGCCCCTGAATGTGAGGAGACACTATCTTCGCACAGGGGGCAATTCTGGAACGCCGGAAAAATCAGGCAAAGTCACCCTGGGAATTGCATATACTGTGCGTCACGACAGGAAGAAATCAGGGGTTGCCCGAAAAATTGCGTGAGCAGGAGGAGCCATGGCGACGGACCTGCAAGCTACTGATCTAAAGGGGCGAATCCAGCAAGTAGAAGACCGGGTCAAAGCTCTGAGATGGCTCCTGGCGAGCACATTTGCTGTGCTTGGCTTGCAAATCTGGTTCTTGATTCACCCATCGCTTTTCCAGGCCGGCGCGGTGCGCGCGCGCAAGTTCACCGTAGTGGATGATGACGGCAAAACGGTCGCGGAGCTTGGAACGAAAAACGGCGTGTCCTATCTTTCGTTTTACGATGCGAATTACAAGCCCAAAGCGCAAATCGTGGTGAGCGGCGTGGAAGGACCAAAGATTATTTTGTTTGATAAGGATCAGAATCAGCGGGCGCTCCTGGAAGTGACGAAAACGTCGGAGCTGGTGCTGCACAGTTCGGATCATCAGGTGCGCGTGCTATTGACGGCCGACGACGAGACTTCTGTTTTCTGGCTAAAAGACAAGAAGGGATTCACCACAATCTTAGGGAACGCGGTTGAGGAGAGCCGGAAAATAGCCAAGGGCAGCGGCCAGCCGGTGGTGACCGACACGGTGAAGAGAACGCCCGGCGCCTCGATTCAACTACGGGACCCCGGAAACAGCACACTCTGGAAGGCGCCGTAACTCGATAGAAGGGATGCGGACCAGAAGGCTATTGTTGCCCGCGTGTCGCGTTTTTGTCTCCAAACGGACAGTTCAAGCAACTACATTCCCCGCCCGGAGTACGCTATTCTTTCCTGACCATGCATGACCTTAACTACTTCCGGGAACACCTGGACGTCTTCGCCGAAATGGCGAAGCAGCGGGGCATTACGCTGGAGCTCGATGCGTTTCGCGCGCTGGACAAGGAGCGACGCGAGCTGATTACAACGAACGAACAGCGCAAGGCGCAGCGCAACAAGGCGAGCGAGGAAATCGCGCGGCTCAAGAAAGAAAAACAGAACGCCGACGCGCTCATCGCCGAGATGAAGCAGGCCTCCGACTTGATCAAGCAAACCGACGAGCGCATCGCGGAACTCGACGCCAAACAGCGCGATTTTCTGCTGATTATTCCCAATGTTCCACACGAGAGCGTCCCTGTTGGTCACAGTGCGGCGGAAAATATGGAAATCCGCCGCTGGGGTAAACCGCCGAAATTTGATTTCCTTCCGAAGCCCCACTGGGAAGTCGGTGAAGGCGCGGGCATTCTGGATCTTCCCGCAGCCACAAAGATAGCCGGTGCGAGATTCGCCGTCTACAAAAGCTGGGGTGCGCGGCTCGAACGTGCGCTGGCAAATTTCTTTCTTGACGTGCACACACGCGAGCACGGTTACACGGAGATCCTTCCGCCATTTCTCGTGAACACCGCGTCGCTCATGAGCGCCGGACAACTGCCAAAATTTGCCGCGGATCTTTTCAAGGTGGAGAACAGCGACTTCTGGCTTACGCCGACATCCGAAGTCGAGCTCCACAATCTCTATCGCGACGAAACCATTCCTGAGGACAAGCTTCCCATTCATGTCACCGCGTGGACCGCCTGCTTCCGCTCGGAAGCCGGCGCCGCGGGAAAAGATACGCGCGGAATTCTCCGACAGCACCAATTTCAGAAAGTGGAGCTTTTCAAATTTACACGTCCGGAAAAAAGCTACGAAGAGCACGAATCATTGACACGCAATGCGGAGGCGATTTTGCAGAAGCTCGGGCTGCACTACCGGACCGTGGTGCTCTGCACGGGCGACATGGGCTTCGCCTCCGCGAAAACCTACGATATTGAAGTTTGGCTACCCTCCAGCAACGAGTTTCGTGAAATTTCTTCTTGCTCGAACTGCGAAGCGTTTCAAGCGCGGCGCGCTGGCATTCGCTTCAAACCGAAGGGCGGCGGGAAGAGTGAATTCGTACACACGTTAAATGGCTCCGGTCTGGCGGTCGGCCGCACCTGGATCGCGGTGGTGGAGAGCTACCAGCAGACAGATGGTTCCATCCTAATTCCCGAGGTTTTGCGTCCGTATATGGGCATTGAACGGATTCCCGCCCTCCCGCAAGGGAAATCAGTTTGAGGATTGTATTTTGCCCGGCTGTTCTCATAACTTCATGCAAACAAAAGGTTTACCAAGATTCGGGCAGGGAAATGCGCACTTCACAGTATCCCATGCGACGCGCAACCTGTTGAATTTACGCCTTTTCGTTTGACTCTCCCTTTTACCCTTGCATAAACTCCCCTCACCGCTGCCTGGCAGGGTTAAGAGGGGACTCCGCGGGTCGCGGCGAAGATGCTGACGGCTCGGCGTTTACTCGCGAACAAGATGAGTTTCCGTCGTACCAGAAAAAATGATGAATCTTCTTTTCTATATCGCGAGGTTTCTGTTCTGGGTGCTGGTGGTGTCCTGGAGCGTGACGCTGTTGCGCCGCGCGCTCCGGTGGATGCTGTGCGGTGCAACGGCCGCGCCATCGCCAGGCGCGGACAAGTTTGGCGCGCCACAGGATACCGGTACTCCACGGCGTCTTGTGCGCGACCCGGTGTGCGGCATGCACGTCGCCGAAGAAGTCTCGCTGCCACTTCTGGAGGGAAACGAGTTGGTGCGATTCTGCTCCGAAGCTTGCCGCGATGCCTACGCCGGGGGAGCGCGAAAGATGGCTGCGAACGGATAGATGGAATTCCATGCGAGCGGATTTTGGAATGCAGGCCAAGTGAGCTAAGCAGGAACAATCAGAAGCAGCGCGAAGTGATCAAAAAAACGAGTTGATGAAAGGACCGACGCCGATGGCCACGGTCGCAAAGTCTGGAGCCCCGTTACGACAGATAGGCACTCCGCCGATGGTGCCGCGCATTGCCCCGCGGGAAGATTTAAACCCTTTCCGCATCGCGCAGATTCAGTTTGACATGGCGGCGGAATTTTTGAAGCTCGATCCCGGCTTGCGGCAAATCTTGCGCACGCCGAAACGCTTGCTGGAAGTTTCCATCCCGACGAAGATGGACAACGGCCAGGTGAAAGTGTTCACCGGCTACAGGGTGCAGCACAATATATCGCGCGGACCGGGCAAAGGCGGCATTCGTTACCACCCAAACGTGACGCTGGATGAAGTGAAGGCGCTCGCGGCGTGGATGACATGGAAGACCGCGGTGTTGAACGTGCCGTTCGGCGGCGCCAAGGGCGGAGTGATTTGCGACCCCAAGCGCATGTCCAAGACCGAACTCGAACGGATGACGCGGCGCTATGCCAGCGAGATTTTGCCGATCATCGGCCCGGCGCAGGACATTCCCGCGCCGGATGTTTACACCGACGCGCAGACAATGGCGTGGATCATGGACACGTATTCCATGACCGTGGGCCATTCGGTTCATGGGGTGGTGACGGGCAAGCCTGTGTCCATCGGAGGTTCCGAGGGGCGCAGTGAGGCCACAGCGCGCGGACTGCTTTATGTGGTCGAGGAAGCCTGCAAGCTGAAGAAAATTCCCCTGCGGGGCGCGACGGTGGCTATTCAAGGTTTCGGAAACGCCGGCGCAACGGCGGCGAGGCTCTTCGCAGAGAAAAAGGCGAAGATCATCGCGCTAAGCGACACCCGCGGCGGCGTCACTAACTCGCGCGGAATCGATCCGATCAAAGCGATTCGTTACAAAGAACGCTCCGGCACGGTCGTGGGCATGCCGGGCGCTTCGCGCACAACGAATGAAGAGTTGCTGACGATGAAATGCGACATCCTGGTGCCTGCGGCGCTGGAAAACGTCATCACGCTGCAAAACGCGGATTTCCTCAAGGCGCGCATCGTCGCGGAAGCGGCCAATGGCCCGACCACACCGCACGCCGATGAAATTCTCGCGCGGCGCGGTATTACCGTGCTGCCAGACATCCTGGCTAACGCCGGCGGGGTGACCGTGAGCTACTTCGAATGGGTACAAAACCTGGAAGGGCTCATGTGGGACGTTGATGAGGTGAACGCAAGGCTGCAAAGGAGCATGGTTCGCGCGTTCCATGAGATGGTGGACACGATGCGCAAGCACCACGTTCCGCCACGCGCGGGGGCGATGATCCTCGCGGTGGGACGCGTGGCCGAGGCGACGCTTGTGCGTGGCCTTTTCCCATGATGCGAGGTACGATTTCCTCGTAACGCTACAGAGGTCCAATTTCATGCAACTTTCAGGCCCCTCGCGCCCTTGGCGTGCAGCCCTGCTTGTCTTTTTTTCCGCGTTCACTGCAGCGCAATCTGCAAGAGGACAAACAGCGGCCAGCAACCGAGGCACTGAGCACCGCACAGGGCAAGCGCTCGACGCGGGGCGTACAAATCCGCTCGAGTTGCGGGTGTTTTTGCGGGCTATGCCCAAGGGCACCGATTTGCACTATCACCTGCGCGGCGGCGTCTATGCAGAATCTTTCATCCGTGCGGGGGCGGAAGACGGCCTTTGCGTTGACCTTGCGAAAATAGCCTTCGTGAAACCCGTGACGCCCTCGACGAATGAGTCTCAGGCTGCAACATGTGAAAGAGGCACTGTTGCCGCCGCAAGCGCTTTCGCGGACCAACACCTCTACGACGCGCTGATTGACTCCTTCTCGATGCGCAGCTTTGTCCCCTCTGCTGGAGTCTCTGGACACGATCACTTTTTTGATTCCTTCGGGAAATTTGACGGAGTGAGTTCGCGGCACAAAGCGGAGTGGCTCGATGAAGCAGCCACTCGCGCGGCGGCGCAGAACGAGCAGTATCTGGAGCTGATGGAAACGCCGGATTTCAGCCGTGCGGCGAAGCTCGCTGGAGAAATCGGCTGGAAGGACGACCTGAAAGCGTTACGGGACGAACTGCTGGCCCGCGGATTGCGCGACGACGTCCAGGCTTCCCTGGGCCATTTCCAACGGGCCGAAGCCGGACGCCGCGAGCGCGAGCACTGTGGAAAGCCGGATGCAGCGGCCGCATGCAACGTGGAAATACGGTTTCTTTATCAAGTGCTGCGCGGACTCCCAAAGGAAATCGTGTTCGCGCAGACGGTATTGGGATTTGAAGCGGCGTCCGCGGACCCGGAAACCGTGGTGGGAATCAACTTTGTCATGCCCGAAGACGGCTTCACGTCCATGCATGACTACTCGCTGCACATGAAAATGGTGAAGTACCTGCACGAGGTCTATCCAAAAGTTCGCATCACGCTGCACGCGGGCGAGCTGGCCTACGGCTTGGTGACGCTCGAGGGTCTGTGCTGCCACATCCGGCAGGCAGTGGAGGCGGGGGCGGAGCGGATCGGCCATGGCGTTGACGTGATGTATGAAGAGCGGCCGAAGGAATTGCTAAGGGAGTTGGCGGCCAAGCACGTCATGGTGGAAATCAATCTAACGAGCAACGAAGTGATTCTCGGCGTACGCGGAAAAGACCATCCGCTGCCAATTTACCGCAAGTTTGGCGTGCCTGTGGCACTATCCACAGATGACGAGGGCGTCTCGCGAATTGACCTGACCAACGAGTATGTTCGGGCGGTTCAGACTTACGGTTTCGGTTACTCTGACTTGAAAAAGATGGTACGGACCGGTCTGGAACATTCCTTTTTGCCGGGGACGAGCTTGTGGGAAAAGCAAGATACATTCACGCGCGCTGCGAGCGCCTGCTTGCGCGACGCAATCGGCGCGGAAAAACCGTCAATCGCCTGCGTGGGGTTCCTGAAATCCAGCGCAAAGGCCCGGCAACAATGGGAGCTGGAACACCGCTTCCGGGCGTTTGAAGAAAAATTCTGAGTGCCGCTCGGCCCGGACCTTTTCTCGCGGGCTGTCACTAACCTCTCAGCGCGTATCCGCGACACTCCGTCATCAAATTTTTTCTTGCGTGCGGGAGTCAGCACGCGTACATTCGCAGGTGCCGGTGCGTTCCGGATTTTTGTGGAGCGTGACCGGCACTTTTTGCTACGGACAAGGGACGGAAAGCAAAAATAGCGGGATAAGCCCGCCGTTACAAGGAAGACGCAAGAACGATGGCGAACAACGGACACAACGTACCGCCAATCCTGCTGACGATCGCAGGATTCGATCCGTCCTGCGGGGCGGGGACGGCGGCGGACTTAAAGACGTTTGCGGCGCACGGCTGCTACGGGATCGCGGCGATCACGTCGCTGACGGTGCAGAACACGCAGGGCGTAGAAGACGTACAAAACACGCCAAGCGCAACGCTGCGAGCGCAGCTGGATGTCCTCGCAAAGGATTGTGAGATTGCAGCGGTTAAGATCGGGATGCTGGGGAACCGCGGAAATGCCATGGCCGTGGCGGAATTTCTGGACGCGCACAAATTCGCGCACGTGGTGTACGACCCGGTGATGAAGTCTTCGAGCGGACGGGAATTGCTGGACGCGGGCGGAATCAAGTTTGTAGCAACGGAGCTGCTGAAGCGCGCGAGCGTGATCACGCCGAACGTGCCGGAGGCGGAGATTTTGACGGGCCTGACAATTAAAGATGTCGCGGAAATGGAAGCGGCGGCGCGGAAGATCGTGGAGATGGGGGCGCGCGCGGTGATCGTCAAGGGCGGACACATGGAACGCGCCGTCGACGTGGTTTTTGACGGCACGGAATTGACGCAGCTCGCGGGAGACCGCGTGCAGGAGGATACCCTGCACGGGACAGGCTGCACATTCGCGTCCGCGCTGACGGCACACCTCGCGGTGGGCAGGTCGCTCCTGGAAGCGGCAACACTTGCGAAAGCTTACGTGACGAAAGCGATTGAGAAGGCTTATCCGGTCGGGAAAGGCAGACTGCCGCTCGACCATTTCTATCGCCAGAAGATCGAGCCGCCCGCGCGTGGCGTGCATGAAGTGCCGCAGCACGGCATGCATCCGGCCGTCGAACCCGCCGCGCACTGAACACAATACGCCCCCTCGGGCGCCGCATCGGACCGTTGTGAAAACAGGCGCAGACCGCCCCGCGCTTCCTTTACAGAAGATTTACAAGGTAAGGAGCAAGGCCGCATCCGCCAAGGACAGTGGACGCCGCTTACGCGCGAGGAATGGCAGGGAAATAGCGCTCTTCGAGAATGCCCCGGTGGTGCAGTTCGTGTCCGGCAATGACGAACGCGAGAGCTCGCACGGTCACTTCATTCTTGTTGGCGACGCCGCGGCGGAGCCAAGCTTCACCCGCGAGGCCGCGAAACAGAACGATGGTGGCGCTGCGCACGAACGCAAACTCTTCCGCCAACTCGGCCAGCGGACGTTTATTGAATGCGGCGTTCCGCACGTAATCGTCCTGCTCGAAACCTTCGATCGGCGTCTGGTCGGCGCGCGCGATACGCATGGCACGGTACGCAAAAATGCGTTCCGTATCGGTGAGATGGCCGAGGACTTCTTTTACTGTCCATTTGTCCGGTGCGTAACGGAAATTGCCGTCGCGCTCGCTGCGAGCGGCGAAGAGCTGAATCATTTGCAAACGCTGCGTTTCGAGTGCGCTGAGAACGTCCCTTCCGGGAACCAGCGCGATGTATTTTTCGTAGTAAGGGGCGTATTCGCCGGCCTCCGGCCGCGCCACCATGGCTCTTTTGGCTTCCATGGGCACCTAGTATAGCGCGTCTCGGTTTCAATGAACGCCAATCTACTCCCGCCCGGTTTGCTCCTGAACGGCGCGCCGGAATTCCTGGGGATGCGCGATCATCAAGAAAGCTTCGGGAGTGCCGCCGGTTCCGCGGACGATCACGGTTCCATAGCCGAGCATGCGGCCGAGGACCGTCTCCTCAACGCCGATGCTTTCAACGCGGGAGAGCATCATGTCGAGCGTTCTGCGGCTCGCCATGCCTGTTTTGATCAGAACGCGTTTGTTCGTCACCGCCATTTCGGTCGAATTGCGCTTCGCAATACCGTATGTAAGGGTGCCGGCGGCGGCCAGCAGTAGAATCAGCGCGACAATCGCCATCTCTCCCGCGCCAATGCCTGTGCCCGCGGAACCCTGGCTGCTCCCGGCTTTGCTTGCGATGGATTCCACGAGAAGTCCGAGCCCCAGGACGCCAAGGAGCAGACTCACTAGAAGCGGCCCCAGCAAAACGATCCAATGATGCCGCGTTTGATACCGCAGCGTTTCTCCCGCAACGAGATTGTTTTCCACGTAACTCAACTGGAACTCCCCTGGCATAGAGCCGGTAAGGGCAACGAGACTTTTATGCGCTGCGCGAATCATACTTGATACTCTGGACTCGTCAAGAAGTCACATCACCGAAGCTTTGCAATCCGCCGGGGAGGCGTGCATGATCGTGGCACTCCAAAAAGCGCGCGTGGCATTTCAGGGCGAGCCGGGGGCCTTCAGCGAAGCGGCGGCGATCCAGTTGCTCGGGGAAAAGATTACGCCGGTTCCGCGGCCGACGTTTGATGCCACGTTCCGCGCCATCGCGGAAGGCGCTGCGGACGCGCTGCTGGTGCCGGTGGAAAATTCGCTGGCAGGCTCGGTTGTGCGGGTGTTCGACCTGCTCCTCGAAAGCAAGCTCTCGATTGTTGCGGAGACCATATTGCCCATCGAAATGCACCTCATTGCCCCGCCCGGCGCTACGCTAGCCGGGATCCGCTCCGTCGCTTCCCACCCGATGGCGCTGGCGCAGTGCGAGCGTTTTTTCGCCGCGCACCCAAAATGGAAACGCGTTCCCGCGGAAGACACCGCCGGCAGCGTGCGGGAAGCGCTTGGGCGCGGGGAGAAGAGTCACGCGGCAATTGCCGGCCGCCGCGCGGCGGAGCACTATCGCGGCGTAATTCTTGCCGAAAGCATTCAGGATAATGCGGAGAATTTCACGCGCTTTGTTCTGTTGACTCCCCCCAAGCAAGCGGCCGAGAGTTCCAACCCGAACGCGCGAAAGATGACTATCGCCATGCGGCTGGCGCACCGGCCTGGATCGCTGCTTGCGGCGCTTGAGCCCTTTGCCCGCCATGGCGTGAACATGGTCAAGATCGAAAGCCGCCCCATCCACGGCCGCCCGTGGGAGTACCAGTTTTTTCTGGATGTCGAAGCGGAATCGCGGGAGCGCCTGGAAGGCGCGTTAGAAGAGGCTCGAAAAGTTACCAGCGAACTCCGTGTTCTTGGCTTATACGGCGCGGCGCAAAGTCCCTTGCGAAATCAATCAGCGAATTTCTTGAAATAAGGGGAACCAACTCGTGTGGAACAAAGAAGGCCGGCGTTTCCGCCGGCCTTCTTGCTGGTCTCTCCACCCACAGGAGCACAGCACGCCGCGCTCCTGATCATCTTCGTCGGCGAGGTTTTATCAGCAGTAGCTGCAGGCCTCATCTCCCATTCCGTTCGTCCCGGTCATGTCGTACTTCATCCGCCGCAGGCGCCGGCCGAGCCGCTCGGCCAGTTGATGACGCGCGCGCCACAACCGCGCCTTCAGTGTGTTTTCCGTAACGCCGAGTTTTTTCGCGGCTTCACCGGTCGAATAGCCCTCCACCTCGCGCAAGAGAAACGCGGTGCGCAAGAGCGGCGAGAGCTCCTCGAGATTGGCACTGATCATTTCGCGCAGCTCGGTCCCGGCGAAAACCTGCTCCGGGTTCGGGCCGTCATCGGCGAAACGCTCCGAGGCGGGCAGCTCCTCCTCATGCGGCGTTTCATCGAGCGAAACCGCCGGACGCGCTTTGGCGCTGCGCCGGCGCATCAGCGCCGCGTTGATGACGATGCGCGTAAGCCAGGTCGAAAACTGCGAACGGCCTTCGAACCGCCGCAGGTTGCGGAATGCAGAGAGCAGCCCGTCCTGCAAGGCGTCTTCTGCGTCTTCCGCGTTGCCGAGGACGCGCAGCGCTGTCCGAAAGAGCTGGCGCTCGTAACGGCGGAAAAGAGTTTCCACCGCTTGCCGGTCGCCCTTCTGTCCGGCGCGGATCAACTTCTCTTCATTCCACTCTGTTGCCGTTGCCACTTGTGTTGCCACTGCAGCTTGTGTTGCCATCGTTTGCCCCCATTTACTTCGAAACTCTCTTGCCGCATTCCTGGTACGGAGAATATTCCACGCTCAGTGCACCGGCGCTCCTCCGGCCCGCACTCTGGGTTTCCTCATCAGCACCAAAAACGGAATCACCCCAAGTAAGACGACGCCGAGCAACTTGAAATTGTCCAGGAAGGCGAGCATGGCGGACTGCCGCTGCACTATGTTGTAAACCATGCCGTGCGATTGCACGGCCGCCGCAGTTGTACTTGAGCCGTGCGAGATTAGACGCAGCGTTGTGCCGTTTGTTATCGTGCGTAGCGCGGGATTCAGATTATTGACGTGATCGACCAGACGCGCCTGGTGGAACTGGGTGCGCCGCGCCAGGAGAGTCGTCACCGTGGCAATCCCCACGCTCGCGCCGACATTACGCGCCAGGTTGATAATGCCCGTACCCATGTTGGTCTTCTCTTTCGGCACGTAAGCGAATGCCGAGACGTTGATGGGGATAAACAAAAACGCCAGCCCGAAACTCTGCAACATGCGCGCGCGCACGGCGTGGCCGTAGTCCAGGCCGAGATCCCAGCCCGCCATTACAAACAGCGCCGACGCAGAGACGACGCAGCCGAACGCGATGAGAATTCGCGTGTCGACCTTCGACACCAGGATTCCCACCACCGGCATCATGCACATAATCACGGCGCCGCCGGGAGAGAGCGCCAGCCCGGCAAGCTCCGCCGTGTAGCCCAGCAGCTGCTGCAGCAACTGCGGGATCAGCACCGTGGTCGAATACAGCACGAAGCCGAGGAAAAACATCGCGACCGTGGAGATCGCGAAATTCCGATCCTTCAACATGCGCAAATCCACGACCGGCTCTTTCTCCCGCAGCTCCCAGATGATTCCAGCAATGAGTCCAATGAGCATAAGCACAAAAAAGGCGCGTATGAAATTCGACGACAGCCAATCATCGCGCTGCCCTTTGTCCAGAATAATCTGCATGCTTCCCAATCCCAGACTGATCAGGCCGATACCGATGTAGTCGATGCGGAAGCCGCTCTTCAGGTTCGCGCGCTTCATGTACGGCGGATCCTTGATGAGGACCGAGGTCAAGAGCAGCGAAATGATCCCCACCGGCACGTTGATGTAGAAAATCCATCGCCAGGAAAAATTGTCCGTGATCCAACCGCCCAGCCATGGGCCAATGGTGGGAGCTACGACGACCGCTAGCCCGTACACTGCAAACGCCATGCCACGTTTCTCGAGCGAAAAGGTATCGTTCAGGATGGCCTGCTCGCTCGGCTGCAATCCGCCACCGCCTACCCCTTGCAAGATTCGAAAGAGCACCAGCACGCCGAGGCTAGGGGCCAGGCCGCAAAGGAACGAGCTAACCGTAAACACCGCCACGCACGACATGTAAAAACGCTTTCGCCCGATCAACCCGGAGAACCACCCCGAAAGCGGCAGGACGATTGCGTTCGAAACCAGGTATGACGTCAGTACCCAAGTGGATTCATCCGCGCCCGCCGACAGATTCCCGGAAATGTGCGGGAGCGCCACGTTGGCGATGGAGGTGTCCAGCACTTCCATAAACGTTGCGAGAGTTACCGTGACCGCGATCACCCAAGGGTTGATCGTCCCGTCCGGCATCCGCAACTTGGCTAGAATCCTGCTTCGCATGGCCTTTTGTGCTCTGTCTTCTTCCTTCTACTTTGTACTAGCGTTAAATTCACGCCCTCATTCCGCGCCGCTACGGCTTCCCCTCAAAATTCAATTTGTCACCACTGTTGCGTCCACGTTCATCCCGGGCCGTAGAATTGCTTTCTCTGGAGAAATCGGATCCAAAACGATTTTCACGGGAATGCGTTGTACGACCTTCACGTAATTTCCCGTGGCGTTTTCCGGCGGCAGGAGGCTCAACACCGCGCCAGTGGCTCCGGCGATCGAGTCCACGTGCCCGGGAAACGTCTTACCGTAGGTGTCCACCTTGACTTCCGCTTTCTGCCCGGGCTTCATTTTCTTGAGTTGTGTTTCCTTGAAGTTCGCCGTGACCCACACGTCCTGAAGGGGCACGACCACGAGCAAGCCTTGCCCCGCCTGCACGATCTGTCCGGCTTCCACTTGTTTGTGCGTGGCCACGCCGGCCACCGGCGCGACAATTTCCGTATAGCTCAAATTTAGCTGCGCTGCTTCCAGGGACGCGCGGGCCTGCTCCACTTTCGCGAGCTTTGCTTGCGCGTCCGCGGAGCGCATCTTCACCTGCATCACATCCGCATGTGCGGAGCTCACTGTTGCGTGCGCCTGATCTACCCGCGCCTTCGCGGCGTTCAATTGCGCTTTTGTAATGTCCACGCTGCGTTTGGCTTGCGCCAGTTTTTCCTGATCGGCTCTCAGCGCGCTCGCGGTAGCGTCCGCATTCGCTTTCGCCGCGTCGTATTGCTGTTTTGAAATTTCGCCCTTTTCGAGCAACGGCGTGTAGCGCGCCAGATCGGCTTGCGCGAGTTGCGCGTTGGCCCGGCTCTTGTCTATGTTCGCCTGCGCCCACGCCAGGTCGGAAGTGAGCGCCTGGTCATACGTCGCTTGCGCGCGCGCCAGGTCCGCTTCCGCACCGGCTAGCTGGGCATCGGCGCTGGAAGTTCCGCTCGCCACGTTTTCTCTCGTGCGCGGCACATCCACGCCCGCTGATTGTGCTTCGCTTTCCGCCAGGGCCAGCGCGGCTTTGGCCTGATCAAGGCTCGCCTGATAGTCGCGCGGGTCAATTTTCACCAGCACTTGCCCAGTCGTCACTTGCTGGTTGTCCTGCACCAGCACTTCCGCTACTCGGCCATAAATTTTCGACGCCATCGGTGTAATGTGCCCGTCCACCTGAGCGTCGTCCGTCGTCTCACGGTTGTGGTAGTAGAAGAAAAGACCGGCCACCGCCGCGACCAGCACCGTTCCACCGAGGAGCAATAGCCGCCGCACTTTCGCGCTGGGCACTTTCTTCGGGGTCTCCTCCGGCAGATGCAGCTCGACGGTCGGTTTTACATTCGCGGCGTTTTCCAGTCCAACTTCGATCTCGATGCTCATTGTCCCCTCACTTCGAGTAAACCTTTTCCATCTGCCCGATCGCGCGGGCCAGGTCGGCGCGTGACTGGTTGAAGCGGTACAGCGCCGCAATCTGGTTGTCATTCGCGCGGGCCAGTGAATCCTGCGCCTGGATCACCTCGATGTTGTTGGCTACGCCGGCCTTAAAGCGGTCGCGCGCCTGGTCCACTTCTTCTTTCGAAAGTTCCACACCGAGGTTGGCGACCTGCACTTCACTGCGTGCCGATTGCAGATTCAACAGCGCCGTCTTCACGTCCAGCGCAATCTGGTTCCGCAAATCCTCTTTTTGTTGCTCCAGCTTGCGAATCTCCAGGTCCGCGCGAACAATCTCCGCGCGGATCCGGCCCCCGGTGAACAGCGGCATATTCACAGAAGCCGCGTAGGTGTACGTCGGAATACCAGTCGCAGACGAAGTTCCCAGATATTCCCAGTTCCCATCAAAACGGAGCGACGGCAGCCGCGAGTACTGCGAAGCTTTCTTTTCAGCTCCCGCGGACTTGATCTGCTCTTCGAGCGCCTTCCACTCTTGCCGCAGGGCAAGCGCCGCTTCGATGGAGGGTTCCACATCCGGCTGCGGGGTGTCGAAAAAGCTCAAGGAATCCGCCTGCTCAATGGGCTGCCGCGGATCGAGATTCAGCAGCTTGCTCAAGCCGTAGAGCGACGTTTCGCGGTCGTTTTGCGCCTCAATCAATCGCTGCTTTTCGTTTTGCAGCTCCACATTCGCGCGCAGCGTATCGATTCCCGTGCCCACGCCTTCTTTTTGCAAGTCCGCGGCTTGATCGTAAAGCGCTTGTGCGAGATCGACTCTTGATTGTGAAGCTTGAACATTGGCTGCCGCCCGAAGCGTGCCGATGTATTGCGACACGACAAGAAGAATCACCTGCTCGCGCGTGGAGAGGCTCGTGGCCCTGCTACTACTTGCAGTGTTCCGCGCCGCCTGATACCGCTGCCACAGCGTCAGATCCAAAACCGGGCCGCCGAAAGTTGGCCCAGCGGAGAAAACCTGATACGGCCCAACGTGCTGGGGGAACGCCGGAAAAACGTTCTTCCCGCCAAATTGTGCTTTCAGGTTCACTCGCTCGACCTGATCATTCACGCTTAAGTTGGCTTCGGGAAGCAGCGCGGCGAGCGCCACATTTTTGTCCTGGTCACTTTGTGCCGCCGTCAATATGGCGATCTGCGCCGTGGTGTTCTGCTTCACAGCCAGGGCGACCGCCTGATCCAGCGTAAGCCGCAGCACCTGCCCGGGCACGGCTGCGGGCAGAGTGCTGGTTTTCGGCGCATCTTGCGCCTTACTCACGGAAGCGCCCAACAGCAGGCTGAAAAACACCGTGTAGAAAATAATGTGCGAACCCTTGTCCCGGCCCCCGTTCCTGCTGCGGCCCCTCCTGCTTTCCTTTCGGACGATTTCATGAACGATCGCCTGGTTGTGGCACCCTTCCGCGAAGAGGCGCCCGCCCTGACTATGAATTTCCTTGAGTAATACTCTTCCCGCGGCGTCGATGAAGCTGACGCCGCATAGATTTATGCTGAACTTCTCGTCGGGGGAAGTGGCGCGCAGCTCTCGCCAACATTGTTCAAGGGTACCCACCGAGGGACCCGCAAGCCTGCCCTCAACATTCAGGCATACCTTGCCGCGTTTTCTGTCAGTTGTAACTCTCAGCATATGCACGACCCCGCTGTAGGCTAATGGATGCACGAATACACCCAATTGACTCCAAAATCAAATTTTCGTAACATATTAAAACCATGAGCTTTAATCTGAATCGGGGTGTTCTTCCTCAAAGGAGAGAGCCCATATAGGGGCACATGGTTATATACTGGCAATTACATTATGCCCATATACTGTCTTATTTCGGCGGAGTATCGGCCCCAATCGATCCAGTTGCTGGGGGAAGGCCTGCGCAGGGGTGCCGGGTCCGCTAGCTTCGCCTGGGTTTGGCTGTCGATCTATTTCCGAACAGCGATAGCCTGTAATTCAAAATGCCCGCCGCGCAAGAGCGTTGCGGCCCCGATGAATTCGCGAGCCGGCAGGTCCTTGGTGGTGAAGTAGCTGCGATAGGCGGCGTTGAACTTGTCATACAGCGAAAGTTCGGTACACGCGATCTGCACGTAGACCAGGTCATCCATACTCATTCCGGCCTGGGCCAGCGTCGCTTTCACGCGGTCGAGCAAGAGCTTGAGCTCCTCGTCCACTTCCGCGGGAGCCTTGCCGGTCTTGGGATCGAACCCGATCCGGCCGGAGAGATAGAGCGTATTCCCGGCAAGGATAGCGCCGCTAAATGGCAGCTGAGGGTTATCGTCAGAAAGATTGATGGCACGCCGCGCGGCTTGAGGCGCCGGTTGCGAAAATGCGCCGGAGAGGGTAATGATCCCCACAACTAGCAGCGCAAAAAGTAAAAAGCTGATTCGGCGATTCACGGGACACCCCTCTTGAAAAATCGTTTCGCGTCGAACGCTGAAGAAGTCGGCGGTGAGTCTATTCCGAGGGGGGTGGATCTGCAAGCATTGAGACAGACCGTCGCCACGCGCCTTATTTCGTGCAGCCAAGGCCCTCAGCCGGAATCTTCCTTGATATTGCGGGGGTGCCTCTGCTCTAGAACGCGATGAAACCCGCGCAGATAAAGTAGAGAGTGGCGGCGCCTACCACCATCCACAGAACCACGCCCTGTAACATCGGGCGCCAGCCCACTTCACGAAGTGTGGAGCGCGAGATGCTCGTTCCGATCAGGAAAAGGGTTGCGGTTAAGCCGAGTTTTCCCAGAGAAAAGAGTGCGCTGGTCAAAGATCTGAGGCTCGTAAGATAAGTATTCAGGACAGCAGCAAGACAAAAAAGAAGAATGAACCAGGGAAATTGGACCCGGGCGCGGCTGTGCGTCAACACGGCCGTGGCCAGCGCGAGAGGAACGATCCACAAAGCGCGAGCAAGTTTTACCGTGGTGCCAATCACAAGCGCCTGAGTTCCGTAGCGCGCTGTGGCGCCCACCACGGAGCTGGTATCGTGAATCGCGAGCGCCGCCCATAAGCCGAACTGCGATTGCGAGAGATGCAGTGCGCCGCCAATCAGGGGAAAAATCAGAAGTGCGATGGAATTCAGAATGAATACGGTCCCGAGGGAAACCGCCATCTCTTCTTCATCGGCGTGCAGGATGGGGCCGATGGCAGCGATGGCGCTCCCTCCACAGATTGCCGTCCCCGCGGTGATCAGATAAGACGAATTGCCGCGTACTTTAAATAGCTTGCCGAGCGTGAGCCCCACAGCGAGTGCAAACGAAATTCCCAATGCGGTGTAGAGAAAACCGCTGCGGCCAGCCTTCACCACATCGTGGAGATTCATGCCAAATCCCAGAACCACGACAGACGCCTGCAAGAGAATTCTCGCGAAGGTTCCGCTGGCCGAAGGGTACGGATGCGTGAAGCTCAGGCCCAGAACAATTCCCGTAGCCAATGCGACTGGGGGTGAGACGAGTCCGCTGGCCGCGGCAAGAAATGCCAGGATGAACAATACTTTCGAGATTTTGGGCATCGACTGGAAAAAGAATATCAAGCGAACTGCAGGCGGGCCAGCGGGATATCCCGTAGTTGTCCAAAACCGAAGCGAAAACGCTCCCGAGGCCCCCCTCTCCTGTCAGGCAGCCACCCAGGAGACGCATCCTTGGGACACCGACGTATAATAGACGGCTTAGACCAAGGAGATTTTCATCAATGAACTATCGCCGCTTTGGCCGCACCGGCTGGAAAGTAAGTGAAATCGGCTACGGGATGTGGGGCATGGCCGGATGGACCGGCTCGCAAGATACCGAATCGCTTGACTCGCTCCAACGTGCGATTGATCTCGGCTGCAATTTCTTCGACACCGCCTGGGCTTACGGCAATGGCCACAGCGAGGAGCTGCTCGGAAAAATCCTGCGCAACAATTCAAGCAAAAAGCTTTACACCGCGACCAAGATTCCGCCAAAGAACCGGCGCTGGCCCAGCCGCCGCGAATTTTCGCTCGACGAATCCTATCCGCCGGATTACATCGAGGAATACCTGAACAAGAGCCTGAAAAATATCGGCGCCGAAACGCTGGACCTCATCCAGTTTCATACCTGGGAAGACGGCTGGCTCGACGACGCGCGTCTTGCGCGCTCCATCGAAAAACTCCGCAAGAGCGGCAAAGTTAGCGCTGTCGGTATCAGCATCAACCGCTGGGAACCAGGGAACGGCATTCGCGCCACGCGAGAGGGCGTCGTCGACGCCGTCCAAGTGATTTACAACATTTTTGATCAGAATCCTGAGGACGAACTGTTTCCCGCGTGCCACAAAAAAGACGTCGCGGTGATCGCGCGCGTCCCCTTCGATGAAGGCTCGCTTACCGGCACGCTCACGCTGGATAGCAAATGGCCGAAGGGCGACTGGCGCAATACTTATTTCGTCGCGGAAAATTTAAAAGCCAGCGTCGCGCATGCCAATGCGCTCAAGCCGCTCCTTCGCGATGGCCTCACCATGCCGGAGATGGCGCTGCGTTTCATCCTCAACAACAAAGATGTCAGCACCATTATTCCTGGCATGCGCAAGCGCCGCCACGTCGAAGCCAATATCGCCGCCGGCGATCGCGGCCCGTTGAGCGCGGCCCTCCACGCAGAGCTGCGCAAACACCGCTGGGAGCGTACGCCCACGAAGTGGAGCCAGTAATGACGCCATCCCTCAGCAAAGTGATCCGCTATTTCGAGCGAAGCAAAAAATCTCTCCTCGTTCGCATGCACGGATTCAGGGTCGTGGGTTGCGGTTGGGAATTGCAAGCCCGACCGGGAAGATTGCCAGACGAAAGAGCGTACCGCGCTGAATGAAAGGACCAATGGTTGAATTTATGTAGTGCTCAGTGTAACCAGTCGTGGGATACGCGACGAGGAGATAGAGAAACGCACAAACCGCTGCGAATTTGAGTTTTTGCACCCGTTCTGAGGGCTCCGACCGCCACACAACTACGGCTAGCCGAATGAGAATATAAGGAAAACAAAGCGGAAGCAGCAGCCAGCCGAACCCGCCGTGTCCGGACCAAACGAGCCAGCTCAAGCCCGGTACACAACCCAAAAGCAGAACGCTCACTGGAAAGGCCAATACCGAAAGATACAAGCTGCGTGTCATTTGTCTTATCAGGGAGACGTGAGTGACAGTTCCAAGACCAAGGAGCTTTTGCACCTACGCCGTTTGCTTCAGAGCGCGCTCGACAAGCGTCAGGCAACGCTCGGCCTGTTCACGCAAGAGTTCTTCCTGATCGCCGCGTTCTTTTTGCGTGCTGTGAAGCTCATCGGAAATCGCCAGCGCCGCAAGCACGGCGAGCTTCTGAGTATCCACCGTCGCTGTCGCGTCGGCAATCGCGCGCATCTTCTCATCCACATACGCGGCCAGCTTCTGGACGTACCCTTCGTCCAGTTCACCGCGTATGGCATATGTTTGCCCGAAGATTTGTACCTTTACCGACCCGCTCATGATTGCAATCTCCAATCGCCAGCTCG
>Ga0307479_10000872_pt1 | contig 27257 bp, 23 predicted proteins | sample atmos_gasesECM4C_FD_203743 | JGI IMG/M metagenome (GOLD analysis project Ga0307479, IMG submission 203743) | Hardwood forest soil microbial communities from Morgan-Monroe State Forest, Indiana, United States - atmos_gasesECM4C_515 | ecosystem: Environmental > Terrestrial > Soil > Temperate... | reverse complement strand
GCCACGCGGGCCAGCAGTTCCCGGGCTGTAAAGGGCTTGATGAGATAGTCGTCGGCGCCGGCTTGCAGTCCCTCCACGCGTGACTCTTCGCCCGCCTGCGCGGATAGCAAAATCACTGGCGTGCTGGCCAGAACCAAATCCTCTCGAATAGCTCGCAATAAGCCAAATCCATCTACTCGTGGCATCATGATATCGGCCAGCACTAGCGCAGGATGTAGCTGTTTTGTCGCTTCGAGCGCTTTCTGGCCGTCGATCACCGCATGCACCTCATAGCGCTGCCCCAGTAAACGCCTGAGGTATTGGCGCATGTCGGCGTTGTCATCGGCAACAACTATCATCTCGCCTTTCGCAGCTGCTTCGATCTCCACTGCGGCAGCGAGCGCCTCCGGTTCGGAAAGCAAGACCACTTCGGCAGCCTCACCCGTCTGGTCTGGCAACCATCGCAGCGCCTCCTCAGCATATGCTTGCGCTCGAACTGCGGAAGATGCCATCGGTTGTGCGGCCTGAATGCGCTCGGCCGGGAGATGCGCCCTGCCGCGCGGAATCGTTACCGTGAACGTGCTGCCTTGACCGACCACGCTCTCCACTCCTACACTTCCGCCGTGCGACTTAACCAATTCTTCCACCAGCGCTAGTCCAATTCCCGTGCCTTCATACGTCCTTACGTGGACGCCTTCGATCCGGTGAAAGCGCTCGAACACCCGCTCGCGATGCTCCTCGGGAATTCCCACTCCTGTGTCGCGGACCTGTAACTCCACTGCACCATCCAGAGGTTTCAGCGTGACAATAACCTCACCATCGAACGTGAACTTGAACGCATTGGACAGAAGATTCGAGACCACCTTCTCCCACATGCCGCGGTCGACGTACACCGGTTCAGCGATGGCCTGGCATTCCACCAAGAACCGCAGGCCGGCGTTCTCCATCGCTGAACGGAATACGCTAGCTATTTCCGACGTAATGCCCGCCAGATCCGTCGGCTCATAAACAGCCTGCACGCGTCCGGCTTCAATATGCGAGAAATCCAGAAGCGTATTGACGAGCTTGAGCAATCGGAGCGCGTTACGGCGAACAGTGACCAACTGCTCATGACGTTCAGGATTGAGCCGCTCACGCGCTTCGAGCAACACTTCCTCAAGGGGGCCGAGCATCAGCGTGAGGGGAGTACGGAACTCGTGGCTGACGTTGCTGAAAAACGTAGTCTTGGCACGATCGAGCTCGGCTAAAGCCTCCGCCCGCCGGCGCTCCTGGTCGTATGCGCGAGCCCTGATCAATCCGATAGCGATCTGATCTGCGATCTGACTGACGAATTGGCGGTAGGCGTCGTCAAAGGCGCGCCCGGGATGGATTCCCACGACCAAGCCACCCACTGCTTCGCTGCGTTCCCCTAGCCGGATTGGCACGACACTCGCTTGTTTCGGAGGCCCCTGCCAATTCGGCACAGAGACACCCGATGCATGATTTCCGAGTTCGACCACGACTCCATCCCTCGTCAGTGCGGGGTCGAATCGCCAAAGGTTCTCCCTGTGGTAGTCGAGGACAGCCGGATGCAAAGCGCCATCGGTTTCCACGCTAGCGCCTACCAGATACGCTTGATGTTGCAAAGGATGGTGTTCATACAGAAAAGCGAACGGCACGCTCAGTCGATGTTCGCGGAGGGCTTCCGCGCTGAAACGCCAAACTTCTTCCTCGTTGCGCGCTTCTGAGGTTCGTGTCGCCAAATCGCGCAGCAGATGCCGCCGTCGATCTTCGATTACCCGTTCGGTCGTCTCCAGCGCAGTGACAAACACACCGCCCACATCCCCTCTGTCATCGGGAATCGGGCTGAACGAAAACGTGAAGTAGCACTCTTCTAGGTAGTTGTTGCGGTCGAAAATGAATGCCTGATCGCCCAGGGTACTGGCGGCCTGACCCTTCGTTATAACTCTGTCGAGCATCGGTCGGACGAAATCCCATGCCTCGGCATATATCTCACGGACACTACGGCCCAATGACCCCGGGTGCTTTCTTTGCCCCGGCACCGGTCGGAAGGCATCGTTGTACAGAATCGTGTAGTCTGGCCCCCAACAGATGCCCATCGGATAGCCGGAGCCCAGAATGATGCGCACGGAGATTCGCAGCGATTGCGGCCATTGCTCCAAGGGCCCCAGTGCCGTGGTCGACCAGTCCAGTGCGCGCATACGTGCGCCCATCTCGCCGCCTCCGGCGAAAACCGACTCAATCAACTGCGCCTTGCTGAGATCCATAGATCGATGCTTTCAGCTGGCGTAGATGAAACCGCCAACTTCCAACGGTTGAATGAACTGACGGTCCCTAATCTAAGAAAGCACCAAATTAGAACCTGAAGCGTGCGTGGAGTTCTATTTGACGCGCAGTGCCTACGGTGCTGAATATTCTGCCGACGTTGTCCGCGAAACTACCCCTTGTATCCGCGAAGACGGCGTCTCCATTCCCTCTCAGCGTGAGCGGATTTTGCGTGTTACTCGGGACTGCAAAATTAGGATGATTGAACAGATTGTAGGTCGCGGCTCCGAAAGTAATCTCCGTGCCTTCCGTCAGTTGGAAGCTCTTTTGAACCGCCACATCACATTGCGCAAACCCCGGTCCGCGCAGGATATTACGCCCTGCAGTGCCAAACTGACCGGGTGGCGGTAACGCAAATGTAGCCGGATTAAACCAGCAAGACGGAGTGCCTACCCTGCTGCCGTTTGGACAAACACCTGTGTAAGGATTGCCGACAAGGTCTTGGCCTTTCAGAAGTCAGTAAAGATTGCAAATCTGCATTGTCAAAGGCAAGCACGGGAGTAAAAGGGACGTTGCTATGAACGCTGGCAACTGCAGAGATCTGCCAGCCGCCGAAGCGGCCCCCGCGTCCGAAAGGTAGTGACAAACGGCGATCTGGTCCAGCAGGATCGAGCGTTGTAAGAAACGAATGGCGAGACATCTAGCTACCCTCAACGTCCTGCCGAAACGTGGTTGATATCGAAACACCCAGCGGGCCCGAGGCCGAACCGACTACTCTGGTGACTTCCTTGGGCGACAGTAAACGCGTGGTGATCAGCGTTCCGGCGACCAAGTAAATAAGAGTGACGCAAGTCCACATCAACGCGCCTGCGCATTGCTGGTCTTCGACAGCAGAGAAGCCAAACGACTGCGGCGAAGATAGAAAAACTGGGTAAACCACGCGGTCGCAAAACACCAGAAATCCGGAAAGGATATCGCACGGTAAAGTGGCCAAGAACAGATACAAAAGTACCGACCACTGCGACCATTTGGCGGCAATAGAAAGGGGATGGACAACCGGCCACCAGAAAAGAAGCCCTGTCGCGAAGAATGAAGCTTGTTCGATCCAATGCCACATTTCCGATCGCAATCCAAGCACAAAAAGATCAGGAACGTGCCATGCGACGAGTGCTCCCGTAGCGCCCAGCCAGCAGATCGCAGGGTGCGTCAGGTCTTTTGCCAATTGCTGAACTGGTGAAGAGCGGAAGAGTAGACCACACACGTGCAGTATTCTCTGCGGTGTTCCGAGCAATAAAGGCCTCAAAGGAGTACCGAGCAAGATCAGCGGAGGGGCAAGCGTCATGAGCAATAGATGTTTGATCATGTGCGCTGTCAGTAGCGTGTGGTCGAGCCGAGCGACGGGTGAACCGATTGCCGTCCAAATAAGGAAAAGTCCGAGAAGGAAGCTTATGACGCGCCAAGCGCCAACCGAATATTTCGAGTCAGGCCGGCGAACCCGTAGCCATCCGCGGATATAGACTAAAGCCGCAATAATCAAGCCTGCGCTAGTCGGCAGTGATACGCACGCGGCGTGATGAGCGTATGTCATGGCGCGGTGCCTAGGGTTGAGCTCCGGGCGCTTTGGGCTGGTCATCCCTAAACACAATTTCCAGTGCGGCATTCCGTGCCGGCGCTTGGGTTGGAGGATGCAACGTGCCCAGGAAAGCCACCAAGGCGGTTGTTTCCGCGGGACTCAAGTTATTTCCGTACGCGGGCATGTTGCCGCCACCTTGAATCACCTGCCGGATCAGTTGGTCGTGCGTAAGCCGCACCGCGACGTCATCCAGGGCTGGACCGCGTTGGCCTCCTCGATTGCCTAGTGCGTGGCAGTTGCGGCACTGCTTCGCCTGAAATACGAGCGCTCCCTGCCGCTCGAGTGCAGTTGTGCCGTGAATGTAGCGATCCGGGACGGGGTCGCCGCTCCATGCATTCATGTGCGGGCTCCACGGAGCAGATTGTGCAAGACGGGTAAAGGTGCCAAGCGCGATTGCGATCATCAGCACACTCACAACGGCAATTGGCCGCCGCTTCCAACTCTTTTCTCCCTCTCCGGAAAGAAGCGGAATAAGGATCAATCCCAGGATCACCGCCGGTGGACCGATGAGAAGTAAGGGCGTCTCGAGGGACGGAGGAAGCAACGATAGGAGCGCGAAAAGCCACAAGAAGAAGTAGTCAGGTCGCGGAGCGGTTTGAATGATTGTCGGATCCGGCCGTCCGGTCGGTCCGAATGGGCCGAAATAGACGGCACATGCAGCAACTGTCAGGATGATAAATGCTGCAAAGAACAAATCCTTCCAGATCGCATAAGGTACGAACGGCGCGCCTTCGCTCTTCGTTAGCGCGTGATATTGGGCCTCGTAGGTTGCTCGCCTGACGATGCGTCCTGGCATCGGCCATTCGTTAATCCCCAGTTTGAGCACCATCAGCAGGTGAAGTCCGACGAACACGATCAGAGTTCCGGGAATGACGAACACATGCAAAGCAAAAAAGCGGGAAAGAGTTGCACCGGCTATGATCGGCCCGCCTAACATCAGTTTTACGACCGCGGGACCGATCAGTGGAATGCGGCTGGCGATCGAGGCTCCGATTCCCAGCCCCCAGTAGGCGTCCTGATCGAAGCGCATGATTTGGCCTGTAAATGCCATACCCAGAGTCATCAGCAAAAGAAACACCCCAACGATCCAGGTGAGTTCCCGCGGGTATTTGTGGGCGCCGAAGAGAAACACCTGCGCCATATGAATGAGGACGATCGCAACCATAAAATTTGATCCCCATCCATGCAGGGCACGAACAAGCCAGCCCAGCGCTACATCTTGATTCAGGGCCTGGAGACTGCTCCAGGCTTCGCCCGCCGAGGGCACGTAGATCAGTGCGAGCAGAATTCCGGTTACAAGTTGGAGAAGAAAAACGGTCAGTGCCGCGCTGCCAAATACATACCACCAGCTCGCGGTGTTGCGCGGCACCGGATGTTCTGCCGCATCCCGAATCGGCGCTGCTAGCTGCAACCGATGATCGAACCACCGGGCCGATCGTTGAATCATGCGCACGACGGCTTCTCCTTTCGAAGCACAGCTTTCGGTGCCCCGGGTGTGGGCAACTCCCCGGCCTGGATTGTGAGCGTGCCGTCTTGCACCTTATATGGGTACTCGAACAACCCACGCTGAGGGGGCCCCGACGCGCGCGACCCATCGCGATAGTAGGCCCCGCCGTGACAAGGGCACATGAATAAACCGGATTGGGGGAACCAGCGCACAGGACAGCCGAGATGTGCGCAGTTGATCGCAAAGATCTGGAATTGGTCACCTTGAATCCGCCGCACCCAGCAAGCGGTGTCGATGGTTTTCCCATCTGTGGGCGTCACGAACGGATTCCGAAAGGTCGCGAGTCGCGTTTCGCCCTCGGGAAACTCAGTAACACGACCCAGAGATACCCAGGAGAGATGGGCGTCTGCGCGTCCGATTGTTAGCGACGAGAGAAGATATCGAACGATAGGCACAGTTAATATCAGGGCTGTGCATGCATTGAAGAAGATTCCGATCTTTGCCAAAAATCTGCGACGAGATAGTGTGGCGTCACTCGACAGGGCAGCGACTGGCTTGGATGACATGTCTCACTCCTAACGAGGGGAATTCGAAGCCGCATACGGCTGCTCAGTGTTCTGGGCCCGGTACGAAGCGAGCCACGCCACTACGTCGGTGATTTCCTGGTTCGACATGCGCGCTCCGGGAATGTTGCCCCGCCAATCCGGAGCGCCCAATTCCGGCCGGCCAGTAATGACAATCGTGCGGAGTCCCTGATCGCTGACGAGAGCCAAAAATGAACGATCCGTGATTGCGCTACCCTTGCGGCTACCACGACCCCCGGGACCGTGGCAGGAGACGCAGTATTTTCCATAGACAAACTCACCGTGCGCCACACTTCCCACTGTTCTCGTCGCATATGGAGGTGGAGTGGCGCCGTTGAGCATCCCTTTGCTTCCCCAATGCGACAATATCCCGTGTGTGATCACATCAATTTGTGGATCTGTCAGCATTCCTCCTGCATTTTGAGAAAAGGCCGGCATTGAGGTCCCGTGTACACCATTCGAAATCACCCGTCGCATCGATGCTTCCTCAATGATGGCGAGGTAAACGGGATTGGCGAGGGAGATCGCAGCTCCGCCACGTCCTTCCACGCCATGGCAGCCAGCGCAGTTCTGCGCATAGAGAACATCGAATTGCAGAACCTGATTCGGGGCTATCGATTCCGAATTTTTCCGTGATTGACCATGTGGCTTACTGCAACCTACGAGCAGCACGAGTGAAAGCACAGCAAATGCATTCACCTTTAGGCGCCATTTCATCGGCGCTGCTCCCCACTCTCTCGGGGCGGTGTGGTTCCAGGTGCTTCGATTCCTGCACGAAGCACAAATGACACATTCTCGCGGGTTGGAAAACTCGCTTGGCGTACAACGACAATGCCAGCAACGATTCCAAAGGCGACCTGCGAAAAGACGAACCACGGCCAGTCAATGTGGCTTGCGAGCAGCGGATTGAGGAGCCCGAGTATCGTGTAGAGGAGGCTTGACCACAACACCGGAGCAACCAGTCCGCCAAGGAGGATCGGACGACGAGGAAACATGGGGAGCATTGCTCCGTACAGCAAGCCAACAAGTATTGATACCAAACCGTGCAGGACAAAAGCGATCGCGAAGCCGTCGGCATGAAATGAATTCAGGTGTGCTGTGCCAAGCTTCAGTGATTCGGAGTAGATCACGGCCGCAAGAAGGTTGATGGGATACCAGACGCTTCCGGTCTTCAGCGTTCCATACGCGCAGGCCAGCACCGCCATCGCAAGACTGCCAGCGATTCCACCTCTTACACCCGCTGAGATCGGATACGTGCGGACAGGAAGCCAGGCACGCAACTGGTCCGTGGGGACCGGAATCCGGTCAACCACCTTGCGCTTTGTACTGAGATAAATTTCCTCAGGAACCACTGGCAGGGCTTCCTCTTGCTGTTGTGGAAGAACTTCTCGGAACCAGCCGACGCAGCCAGCGAGAGAGAGCGCAGCCCCCAAGAGACTGATCGACAGGCTGGTAACAAGGCCTGCGAATAGCAACGTCAGTCCCAATGCCAAAATAAAAGGCCAAGCGGTGGGTGCTGGAACCTCAATCGTGCCGGAAATGCGATGACGTTCCTTTAGTTGCTCTGTTGCGGATAGAGTCGCCATGAATTCCTCAGCGTCCAAGTACGTAAACCACAGTGAAAACCACCACCCATACCGCATCCACAAAATGCCAATACATTGAAAGCACTTCGACGCGCTTGTGTTGTTTCATTCCCATTCGTCCCGCCAGAGAGAACGTTGCCACGATCAAGAGCATGAGGAGACCTGCAGTGACGTGAAAGGCGTGCAGTCCGACGAGCGCGTAATAGGTCGTCCCAAACAGATTTGCCGAGATTGTGAGCCCGTGCTGATAAATCAGCCTTCGCCACTCCTGACCTGTGCCATATAGAAACAAGCTGCCGAGCGCGATCGTCAGGAGCCAGAGGCCGAGGAATAACCGTCCACGATTGCCTTCGAGCGCTTTCGCAGCGAAGTGGATGGTAAGGCTGCTCGACAACAAACAGGCCGTGTAAAAGACTGGGGTCTCCAGAACTTCGCGAGGAGTCGGTCCCGTGCCGCTTTTCCCCAAATAAAAAAGATAAGCAACCACGAAGATCGTGAAGATGGCCGATTCGGCGATGATGAGGCCAGCCATCGCAACCTTTCCACGAGAGTGGAGCTTCCACCCACTGGCGGCCTCCGGGAATGGAAATGTCATTACACTCATCGCGTTGTCCCCTCACTCATAGCGGCTGTCGGGATCCTCAGGATGCTTCTCGTCCCAGAGCGGTCGTCGGCTCGTGACTACCGGAATCGTGGCGAAGTTGTACGCCGGTGGAGGCGAGCTAACCGCCCACTCCAGCGTCCAGGCATCCCACGGATCATTGCCTGCCCTTTCGCCCTTGAAATAAGAGATAACGAGGTTCGCTACAAACACCAGGATGGCTACACCCTGTAGGAACGCTCCGATCGTGACAAGCAGGTTCAAGGTGTCCCACCCACGACCGGGCTCGTACGTATAGATGCGCCGTGGCATGCCCAGAAGTCCGGTAACGTGCATCACGTCGAATGTGAGGTGGAAGCCGATCACGAATAGCCAGAAATGCCACGTGCCCAGCTTTTCGCTCAGCATCCTTCCAGTCATTTTTGGATACCAGTAATAGAACGCCGCGAAGAGGGCAAACATAATCCCGCCAACGATTACGTAGTGAAAGTGCGCCACAACGAAGTACGAGAGGCTGAGTTGCCAATCGAAGGGTGCCGTGGCCTGCATGATGCCAGTGAGGCCGGCAATCAAGAATTGGAATAGAAAGCCGATGCTGAACAGCATCGGTGTCTTGAACTGGATCCTTCCTCCCCACATCGTGCCGAGCCAGTTGAAGATCTTGATGCCCGTAGGAACAGCTATCACCATGCTGGTGATGGTGAAGAAGCTATTGGAGGTCGAACTCATTCCAACAGTGAACATATGGTGCGCCCATACGCTCATGCTCACGAAGCCGATCGCTACCGTAGCGGCAACCATCACCGGGTATCCAAAAATGGGCTTTCGGGAAAACACCGGAACGATTTCCGACATGAAAGCAAAGGCAGGAATAATTAGGATGTAGACTTCGGGGTGCCCGAATATCCAAAAGAAATGCATCCAGAGCACGGCTGAGCCACCGGCCTGGGCGTCGAAGAAGTGGCCCCCGAGATATCGATCTATGAGCAGCATGATCTGTGCAGCCGACAAAGGCGTGATGGTGATCAGAACCAGGCCCGACATCACGAGATAAAGCCATGCCAGCAGGGGCATGCGGCTCAGTTCCATACCCGGACACCGCATGCAAAGGACCGTGGCGATGATGTTGATGCCTGTTGCAATGCTTCCAAATCCAGAGACCAGAAGGGCGAGCGTCCAATAGTCGGAGCTATGTCCTGGAGAAAACGCCCGCGCCGTCAACGGGGCATACGCCCACCATCCAACATCAGGCGCGTTGCCTGCGCCATAAAGTCCACTCCCGCCGAGGAAGCTGAAATAGAGCAGCAATCCACCCAGCGCCGTCAGCCAGAAACTGAATGCGTTGAGACGTGGAAAAGCCATGTCTCGCGCACCGATCATTAGAGGGACTAGATAGTTCCCAAATCCAAAAAGGACCGGCATGATGACGAAGAAAATCATCGTCGTGCCGTGCATCGTGAACATGCGATTGAAGACTTGCGGCGAGACAAGGTTGTTGTGCGAGTGCATCAGTTGGACGCGAATCACAAGGGCCTCGACTCCAGCAACCAGGAGAAAGAGAAGAGAGTAGGCGATGTAAAGGAGGCCGAGCCGCTTGTGATCTACGGTCGTCAACCATTGGTGGAGCGTGTCAACCCATACCCGACCTTCAATGTTTCCAGCCGGGATCGTCATCGCATTCGTTGACATGGTTACTTTTTCCCTAGCGGAGCGTTTCCATATAGGTCACGACGGCGTCCAGGTCCGTGTCGCTTAGCTTCATGGCCGGCATAAGCGACGCGGGCTTGATCGAATCCGGCTCCTGTATCCAAAGGCGGAGATTCTCCGGTGTGTTTTGAGCAGCGCCCGATGCGATTGTGGCGCGGCTCATCAAGTGCGTCAGGTCGGGACCAAAGCGGCCGTTGGCCGATGTCCCGGCGACCGTATGACAGTTGATGCACGCGGTCTGTTCGAAAACGCGCTGCCCTGCGGCTGCGCGTGCATCGGAAAACGAGGGCTGTTGCTGATCATGGACCCATGCAGCAAATACGTCCGGACTGTCTACAGAAACGCGCAGAAGCATCTTCGCGTGCTGGACCCCGCAGTACTGGGCGCATTGACCGAGAAATACTCCGGTGCGCTGCGGATCCATCCACAGACGGTTGGGATGATTCGGAATGAGGTCGGTCTTGCCTGCAAGCTCCGGTACCCAGAAGCTGTGGTCGGTATCGGCAGAAAGCAACTGCAGGAAGGTTGGCATCGGACGCGCCGGGTCGCTCACTGGAATGTGCAACTCGTTCGCCGTGACGATCCCAAGCTTCGGATAACGAAACTCCCACCAATACTGGTGCCCGATTGCGATAACGTCCAGCGCATTCGGTGGCTCCGGTGCATCCTGCAGTGCATGGATGACTCGAGCTGTGGCCAGATAGAGGACAACGACAATCAGGATCGGGATGATCGTCCACGCCGTCTCAATTTGCGTGCTCCCATACACCTGAGCGGGCTCTCGATCTTCATCGCCGGCCCTCGTTCTGAATTTGACCACGGCATAGAGCAGCAGTCCGGAGACGACAATAAAAATGATTGCCGTGATCGCCAGCACAAACAAAGACAGGTCTAAGATGGAATGGGCAGGAGTCGACATCGGCGCGAAGATGTTCGTGGGGCTCGCGAATGCATGTCCAACCACTTTTCGATACCTCGTATCAGGCGAGCGCCAGAATTAGCATCGCTCTTTCCAAAAAACTGGGAACGCGCCACAGCCTCTGGCGCAATTTGGTGCATTCGGTTTGCCACAGTACACGGGCGGAAGAACGTGCAAAAAAGACAGGTTCAGTAATACATCGTGTCCAACGTCCCTGGGTCGACGTCAGGTGTCCCTCCGCGGTCACGAAGTTGCAGCAATCCCTGCCTTGATCCCAGTCGCAACCTGCGATGATTGCAGCCACAGGCTGGCGAACGCTATCATCCTTAAGCAGCTGGCGTTCTTCGTGGAGGACGGCGCGTCAGAGCTATTTGTGCGCAACGGAAGCGGAACAAACGCTGGCCTGCTTCTCAGCGCAAGCTACATGTAGGAACCCGACACCGGAGAGCGTGCCCGTGACACCACCGACTCGACCTACCGTTTTCGTCGTCGATGATGACGAATTAGTGCGTGTAGCCATTGGGGGAATGCTGAAGGCGGTGGGCTTGCACGCGGAGACCTTCGGATCTCCGAAAGAGTTTCTGAACCATAAGCGGGGGGATGTTCCAAGCTGCCTTGTTTTGGACGTTAGACTTCCGGAAATCAGCGGTCTTGATTTGCAGCGCGAGTTGACCCAAGCCGGAGTCCAGATCCCTATCATCTTTATTACTGGTCATGGCGACATTCCGATGAGTGTTAAAGCTATAAAGTCGGGTGCCGTGGAGTTCCTCACCAAACCATTTCGAAACCAGGATTTGTTGGATGCCATTAATCAGGCTCTCGAGCGCGATCGCTTGGCTCGCCAACATCAGGACGAGTTGGACGAACTCCGAGAGCGCTATGAAACACTCACGGTCCGGGAACGCCAGGTCATGGCACTCGTTATTTCCGGAAAGATGAACAAGGAAATCGCTTATGAACTCGGAACTAGCCAAGTCACAGTCAAGATCCAGCGCCGACAGGTCATGCGCAAGATGAAGGCTGACTCTGTGGCTGAGCTCGTAGGCTTGGCGGCAAAGCTCGGCATGGGACCTGCCACAGCCAACTCGCAGCGACCTTGAGTATTGGATCCCCCATCCCCCATGGGGGTCAAGCTTCCACCTAATCCTGCCTTGTGATACCCCTAGTCTAGTCTAGGGTCTTCGGGGGTATTCCTATCATCCCTAAGTGTGATTGCGCGCATCGTTGTTTGGATTTAGGTTTGCGGGCATGGCCATCGAGGAAGAGGAAAAAGTGGTCACGATCGTTGATGATGACGAGTCAATGCGCAACGCGCTACTGGGGTTACTCAAAGCGGCGGGATTGCCCGCAAAAGTGTTTGCGTCAGCAGAGGACTTCTTGAATTCAGGCCTTCAGCATCGAACCGCTTGCTTGATCGCTGATGTTCGAATGCCAGGGATGTCCGGTCTGGAGTTGCAGGCAAGGCTGAATGCAGACAATTGCAGCATACCTACGATCTTCATCACCGCACACGGCGGTATAAAGATGAGGATGGAGGCGCTGAGAGCGGGAGCCGTGGAGTTTTTGACCAAGCCATTCGACAACGCGGTCTTGCTGCAGCACGTCCGAGCTGCCATAGAGCAGTAAGTCTTTCAATGATCGTGCACGCTTCGCGCAAGGGGTATAAGTGTGGGTGCGTGGCAACAACTCGAGTCCAGCAGTCAGGAGTGGAAACAGCGAAGCTTTGAGCGGATTATCGGGAACAGCCCTGCTTTGGAAGTAGTGCTCGACCAGGTCGAACGGGTGGCGCCTACTGATTCCACCGTCCTGATCCAGGGAGAGACAGGCACCGGCAAGGAACTGATCGCACACGCAATTCACAACCTCAGTTCACGTTCGGGGCGCGCTTTCGTGAGAGTGAATTGCGCCGCGATCCCGCTGGATCTGCTGGAAAGCGAACTTTTTGGCCACGAGAAGGGTGCATTCACCGGAGCCATTTCGCAAAAGGTGGGGCGCTTTGAATTGGCCGACAAGGGCACTCTCTTTTTGGATGAAGTGGGAGACATCCCAGCCGCATTACAGCCCAAGCTATTACGAGTGCTGCAGGAGCAGGAGTTTGAACGTCTGGGAAGCACGCGCACCCATAAGGTGGACGTTCGACTCGTGGCTGCGACAAATCGGAACTTGCAGGATATGGTGCGGCGGGACCAGTTTCGCTGCGATCTGTACTACCGAATCAATGTGTTTCCGGTTCTGTTGCCACCACTGCGGGCGCGTCGCCAGGACATTCAACCCCTCGTGATGCACTTTGTAGAGAAGTTTGGTCGTCGGATAGGAAAGCAAGTGGAACATATTCCTCCGGACACGATGTCAGCGCTCACCTGCTATGAGTGGCCGGGAAATATCCGCGAACTACAGAACCTGATCGAACGCGCAGTGATCCTGTCAAATGATGGCGTGCTTCCTAATCCGTTGGACTCTTCTAGGATTCAGGCTGTCGCGGTTCCTTCGGTTGTAGGCACGTTGAAAGACGCTGAACGCGCTGTAATTCTGCAAACGCTCGAACAAGTCGGCGGGGTGATCGGTGGCCCCAAGGGAGCAGCCGCCAAGTTGGGCCTGGCGCGAACTACGCTCATCCACAGAATGGAGAAACTGGGAATTTACCGGCCACGTGCGCGACGCCCCAAAAATGCTGCGGACAACTCGCGCCAAGTAAACTAGCTCCCATCAATCTAAGGCGAGGTACGTCGATACCAAGGCGCCAATTTACCACTCGACCACAGTCAGCTCCATAATTTCCAGGGCACGATACACGCCAAAGTCTCTCTCGTCGCAATCAAACTAATCGACTTGAGTTGTATTGTTTGGCACGGTAACTACACTTCCCTCGACCTTGGCTTTTCTGGTGTTTGCTGGAGAATTTCTGGGAGGAATCGGACTGATCGTGGGGCTATTCAGCAGAATCGCTGCAATGGTCATTTCGGTAACCATGCTGGGCGCGATTGTAACGGTTCACTTCCGGTTCGGACTGTTTTTGAAATGGTTTGGAAACCAGAAAGGGCACGGGATTGAATACCGTCTGCTGGCGATCGCACTCGCTTTGGTAGTGGTAATCAAAGGGCGCGGGAGCATTCGCGGTCGACCGTATTGTATGCGAGCGTGTCTGAGCAGGCGAACAGCACGTAGGCAACAGCAGACAATGATCATGGCTGCGAAACGTGCTCAATCCCAGGTCTTGAAAGTTTTGAAATGAATCAATCGGGAGGCTTTATGAACATGAAGAATGTTTTCTGCCGGCGTGGCCGGAGATGTTTCTCTGGGAGGTGAACTGTCGGTCCATCGCCTTGGCTTCGGAGCCATGCGCCTTGCCGGTGAAGGCATCTGGGGTCAACCGAAGGATCGAAGATCAGCTCTCGCGGTTCTTCGCCGCACGTTGGAACTCGACGTCAACTTCATCGACACCGCGGACTCGTATGGTCCCCACGTCAGTGAGGAGCTAATTGTCGAAGCTCTGTTTCCTTATCCCAACGGGGCTGGTCATTGCCACCAAGGGCGGGTGGAACAGGCCCGGCCCCAATCAATGGACGCACGACGCAAGTCCAGCTCACCTGCGTGTTGCCGTCGAATGCAGCTTGAAACGGCTTCGTCTTGATCGCATCGACGTCTATCAGCTGCATACTCCAGATCCGGTTATACCCTTTGAAGCTTCGATCGCAACGCTTGCGTAATTGCAACATGAAAGCAAGATTCGGCTGGTGGCACTGTCGAAACGTGACGCGTGAGCATATCGAGCGAGCACTCAAGATCGTGCCTGTCGTTTCCGTACAAAACCGGTGTCGCACGAGCCCGTCAGGTCAGCCCAAATCAGGTTGCCTTAGCGTGGCTGCTACGCCGGTCTACAGTCATGCTGCCGATTCCAGGCACTAGTTCGGTTGAACACCTCGAGCAAAACGTTGCGGCTGCTTCGCTTCAGCTGAGTCAGGAAGAATATGACAGGCTAGCTGAGGGCCGGAGTTGCTCGCATCGCGATAGCGTACGCCAGTGAAGCGCGGGTACAACCGAGTCAAGGGTTGTGCGTTTTCCTCAAGAGCTCGATACATCTTCCGTTAGCGAAAGCCTTAATTCTTTGAGCTGTAATTTCCCCATGCGCAAACGTAGACTCTGTTTCGTGCAGGAACGCGAAAAGTATGCAAACTGGGTTCCATTCCAGACAAGAGGTGCGGTTTGCAGCATAGTGAGTCAAGCGGTTCGGAAGTCTAGCAGCCTGTAGAGTCCAACGGGGGTCTGTGAGACACACCTTAGTCGAAATACCGACTTGACTCGATTGGAGGCATAGTCCGCAATCTCGGCAGTTGTACACAAGAAGGCCGGCCCGTTTCCGGGCCGGCTGGGTAGAGCTAAATCTCGGAATCCCTCTTTGGAGAAGAGCCATCGAAGCACACTTGCAGATCGTCCGGATGCACGCCCTGCATCCAGCCTGTGCCAACTTCCTGCTCCAACCTAGAATTTGCGTTGTGATTAGTTCGGTAGCCTCCTGATGTCCATTGGGAAAGATGCGCTCTCGACGGTTGCCTGCTTAGCGTGTAGTGAACTCTTTGACAGGGCTCTGTACACCGTCGCTGTTGCCGTTCGTTTCCATCGAATCTACCTTATAGTAGTAGGTTGTCCGAGGCTGCAGGTTGGGCATCCACACCCGGAACACGGCATAGGAGTGGGTAGGGTTCAGCCTGATTGAGGATTTCGCTGTCTGGCTGAGTTCCCCGGGATTGGTACCGTAATACACGACTGCGTAATGTTGGGGCGACCCTCCGGGGTTGTTGCTCCTCCACCTGATAATGGCAGAATTGGGATCAACCCGTTCGATCGCTGGACCTTCCGTAATCCGGACGCTTGCAACTTTCTGAGTACTGGGGCTCAGCTGCGTGAGTGCCGCGGTTGAGCAGAGAAGGATCATAGCCATAACCCGCATAGTCAGATTCCGATGCCGAACATTCATTGTCAGCCTCCAGTCGAATTACTCGGTTTACATTGCCCGTGGGTGGAAAGATGCATGGAGGCATGGGAGCCTCCATGCATTGCTTAGTCAATAACGTTGACCTTCCAGCCCCCCGCACTCCCTGTGCTACGGAACAGGCGAAAGCGGTAGGGGTGAGAGGCCGCAAACCTCCGGTGAACAAGCGGGAAGTGGTGGAGTCGGGATCAGAGACTCGTTGCCTTGCGTCTTGGCCGAGCCGCCGGTCATGCAAGCCCCCGCATAAGTGTCGCCGTTGGGATATGGTGTTGTGTAGCCGTCCGTAAGCGTCATCAAAAATGCGACGATCTGGTCCTCTTCATGGTCTGTCAGGTCGAGCTTACCGATCGTCATGTCCTTAGTGGCGGGAACCTCGGGCTTGGGCCAGCAGTCCACCTTTTCGGTCGTTCCTGCCGGACAATGCCCCGAGGTAACGTCGAACGGATACACATCACGAGTGTTGTAGAAGTGGACGAGCTGCTTCAGGCTCTTGATGTAACCGTTGTGGAAGAACTCCTTCTGGAAGTAGGGACCCGGAGCATCCGTGCCTCCGGTGCACTGTGACGGAACCATAGCCACATTTCTAGCCGAAGATACTTGCATGAGGCCATCTTCTTGTGGCGCGTATTGTCTCCAACTCTGGTTCGGGCTGGCCCATGTACCGTAGCCGCTCCTAAGGAATTCTCCCAGTCCTAAATCCCGATAGGCAAAGCCTATGGGATTGGGTGTGAACCCGTAGGGATCTGGCTTGGTCTGATAAAAGAAAGCGTCTCTGGGGTTTAGAGGCAGACCCAGATTGGACGAGCCGAAGCAAGTGAACAGCGGCTCGGTATTCGCAATTGCGCCGGTGTCCTCTCCGTTCGGTGCCGTGCCTTCGGGGGGTGGAGGTGTGGGTGCTGTGGATCGACCGTCCAGATGGCAGGAGTTGCAGTTCCCCTTGCCGCGGAACAGGTCGTAGCCCGCCTTCTCGTCGGCTGTGAGCGGGTACTTGGTTGGATCGTGCAGCCAGGCGTCGAATTTCGATGTGAACGCGCTGACCTGAACCGACTGTTCGTAGGCGTCAATGGACTGCCCCCAGTGGTCATAGGCATTATTCGACCGGGTGCGATCCTCCGGACTTAGGTTTACTGGCGTAGTGTCGCTTCCGAACACCGCAGCGCCTGCCGGAGTTGCGCAGATTCTCTCGGTGTCGGGCGGAAATTTGATGTTGAGCGAGTCTTTGCCCCAGACCTCCTCAAAGAGCCGCCGATACTTAGCTTTGGAAAGTTTGTACACAATGCAAGCGGTATCCGGATTGCCCATTTCCTGGGTATCGACAGGAGGCCCCTGCGCTTGTTCAGCGTCGGGGTTCCTTATTTTGTATCCGGTTGCGCGAGAGTCCCAGAAGTTACCGCCGAAGAACGCACCCTGTGTTTGGTTGTACTGGAGTACAGGGAAAAACGGTGAATACGTGTACCTCTGCGGTGTCCGCTTGCCAGCTCGGAAGTGTTCCGTTCCGGGATATGCGATCATCGTGAGGTTGACCGATGGGATCGGGCCACCAAATGCCACGTACGGCATGTGGCAAGACGAGCAGGCTGCATTCTTCTTCGGCGATATATTTTTGTCGTAATTCATGAGCTCGCCAAGCGTTTCGATCGCTTCAGTCCCTGTGTTTGCAAGAATTGGCGGCTGATTTGTCAGAGTTGGTGGCGTTAATGCTTTCCAGCGCGCAAGTGCTCTGGCTTCAATAAAATCTATCTCCGCCTCAACCCTCGCTAGCTCGGAGTTCAAATTGGGCGGGAGTATGCCAGGGGGGTATGGGTTGTAAACCGCTGATCGTTGGAGTTGGTGCTCGTCAGCAGTGTCTTCTTGCCCGTAAGTAATCATGGTGAATGCCGGAGCCATTAGGACAACTACGGCTCCCAGCCATAGGGTTTTCAGACGCATGGGTGTTCCTCCTCTGTTTTGAGAGATACGGGGTTCTTCGCTCTGGAGAGGCGCGGTCGGACACACCCGCGAAGACGGCTCTTCCTCCCCCTGCGCAGTTCACTGTTCAGTTGTTTGGAAAAAGCGGGTGGTCGAGTAGAACCCTTAGGGCGTACACCCAAAAAGAATCACCCGGTTAAATCGTCAACAAAATGCTGTTGGCATAAGACAACCTGTGTGCACTCAAAAAGTGACAGCACTACATTTACAGTCAAAGACTTTTGGCAAGACTATTGCTTCCATTCGTGGGCCCGATTCCTGTCGCTTTCATGGATAAGTGTGGTGTCGCCTCTATTTTGCTTTCTTTGAAAAGGTGCGGACATAACTGGCAAGCGAACTGATCTGATCGTCTGAAAGACTGCCTTTGAACGGAGGCATATTGCCCTTTCCCTCGCTGATGATCTGTTGCAGTTGCTGGGTTGTCTGTTTCTGGACGGCTGCCGACCTCAGATTAGGTGCATCCAGGCTTTTTCCAACCGTGCTAGGAATGCCGTTTTGTCCGTGGCAAGAGGCGCAAGTGCTGTTGAACACATTTCGCGCGCTGTGAGCCTCCGGCGCAGCGGCAGCCGTTAGAGAGTTAGTCACAAATAAGACGACCGTCACTAAAAATACCCACCCGCGGTCCTGCACGCCTTTCTTGATGTTTTCTACTCTGGTCATCTACAAACCTCCCATACTCGTCTGAAGCATTTCCGATGCCATTCCTTCGAGGCAGTAGCAACCAACATAACGAGCGATCGCGGCCGTTCAAGCAACTTCGTCCAGTCGGCATCCGGACACGTGTCCGGGGGCGGACTGGACACCTCGGCGTGCACGCGTAGTCATCTATTAAGGTTCAACGAAACAAATAGGTAGGAGTAGCCCATTCCCCCCGTTGTAAAGTGGAAGGTTTGGAGGAAAGGTTGCAATCACCCAGGCTCGGACCACAAGTTGAGATTTTGAAATGGCCTATGAGTCGTAGCCACATTGATACGGTGTCGCTGCGGATAGGAAGTCAAAGTGATGAATCGAATTAGTGGAAACACTCAGCTTGGTTTCGTCGGAATTGGTGCGATGGGTGGTCGCATCGTTCGGCGCTTGCTAGCCAATGGGTACAAGGTAATGGTGTACAACCGGGACCGTAAAAAGTCTGAGACCTTGATCCCGGACGGTGCGACCGTTGCAGATGCACTCTCAGCGGTTTCAAAAACCTCCAAGGTCATCTTGTCCTGCCTGACAGATGACGCCGCTGTACTTCGGGTATACCAGGCACCCGATGGAATTCTTGCTCACGCTAATCCGAGCGCGATCGTTGTCGAAATGAGCACTGTACTCCCGCAAACCAGCCGCGAACTCGCTCGTGAAGCAGCCTCCAGGAACGTGCACTTCCTCGATGTAGCAATTTCCGGCAGTACTTCTGTCCTGGAGCAGGGCATGGTCACGTTGCTGGGAGGCGGTGATTCAGAAATCTTTGCGGCCGTTGAACCTATTTTCAAAGTCATTGCTAAGCAATATTTCCACCTAGGGCTGGCGGGATCCGGAACGGCAGCAAAGTTGGCTGTCAACACCTTACTCGGCGCAGGCATGCAGGCGGTGGCCGAAGCTTGCGTATTAGGTGAAAGACAGGGACTGAACCGAGAACAATTACTTACAGTCTTGTCCAAGACAGCCGTCGTTGCTCCAGCCCATGTAGGGAAACTATTGCGAGCCCTCCACGAGGACTACGGCCCGCAGTTTGCCTTGCAGTTGATGAATAAGGACTTTCGCCTGATTCTTGAAACGGCTTCGAAGTTGGACCTGACTTTGCCAGTAACGGAAGCGGCCTTCCGGATCAACTCTGAAGCATTCGCTCTGGGCCCGGACCAAGATTACTCCATTGTGATCCGGGAGATGGAATCTCGAGACCATAACAAAAACGTCAAAGAAGCGACCGCAAACCAGGTGTAGAGGTCTATCGCATGATTCAACTGACAGTCAACGGAACGGGGCAGTCATTCGACGGCGATCCCCAGATGCCCCTGTTGTGGTACCTCCGCGACATTCTACGACTAACCGGTACCAAGTTCGGGTGCGGCGTTGGACTATGCGGCGCTTGCACGGTTCACAAGAATGGACAAGCGGTTCGGTCCTGCATAACGCCAATGAGCTCTGCGGCGGGATCTCAAATTATGACGATTGAGGGCATCGGCTCGAATGGACTCCATCGTGTACAGCGAGCGTGGATGGAGGTCAATGTTCCTCAATGCGGTTACTGTCAACCCGGTCAGATGATGCAGGCGATCGCATTATTGTCAACAACCTCGAAACCTACAGACGAGGAGATTGATGAGGGTATGGCGGCGAATATCTGTCGCTGCGGAACGTACCAGCGGATCAGAGCGGCAATCAAAGCCGCAGCTGAGGAGCACCCATGAGTTCCATCACGAATGTCAGTCGTCGCGGATTTCTGATCGGACTGGCGGGAACTGGAGCCTTTGTACTCGGGGTGAGGTACTTGCCGGGAATACTGACGCAGCACGACTCGCTGGCCTATCGTACAGACGCGGACCTAGCCGAGCTGCATCCCAGCGCTTTCGTGGGTATCAACCACGACGGAACCGTGTTCATCGTGGCGCACCGTTCGGAGATGGGAACGGTGATTCGAACTACGCTCCCGTTGGTGGTTGCCGACGAACTCGACGCCGACTGGAAGCGGGTAAAGATTGATCAGGCAATTGCCGATCGCCGGTACGGCGATCAGAACACTGACGGATCGCATTCCGTACGCAGCTTCTACGATGTGATGAGACAGGCTGGCGCGACCGCTCGCGTCATGCTGATCCAGGCTGCCTCCGCACAGTGGGGAGTGCCGGCCACGGAATGCAAGACTGAACTGCACTCAGTGGTTCATCCCGCGACCGGCCGACGTTTGGGATATGGTGATCTCGCCCGCGCCGCATCAAAGCTACCCGTCCCTAAGCAACAAGATGTGCCATTAAAAGCAAAGGAAGACTGGCATTACATCGGAAAAGGCACGGTTAGTTTTGATCTCGCAGACATCTGTACAGGCAGAGCGGTGTATGGGATGGATGCGCACGTGGAGGGGATGTTATACGCGTCGATTGAGCATCCTCCTGTTTTCGCCGGGAAAGTGAAATCATACGATGCTCAAGCGCCGCTACAGGTCGCCGGAGTACATCAAACCATTCCGATCGCTCCGTTTCATCCGCCCTGCGCTTTCCAACCTTTAGGCGGAGTAGCAGTCATCGCTGACAACACCTGGGCGGCATTTCAAGGACGCAAGAAGTTGAATATCGTTTGGGATAACGGATCGAATGAGACCTATGACTCCGATGAATATAAGAAGGAGTTGCGATCAACGGCACGTCAGCCCAACAAAGTTGTTCGAGCTCACGGCGACGTAGACTCCGCGTTCGCCAAGGCGCAACACGTTTACGAGGCTGACTATTATGTTCCTCTGCTGGCGCACGCGAGTATGGAACCGATGGTGGCGCTCGCGGAATTCAAGGACGGCAGGGTGACGGCCTGGGCCCCCACTCAGAATCCGCAAGCGGCGCAAGACATCATTTCGAAGGAACTCGGAATCCCCAAAGAAAATGTAATCTGCCACGTCACGCTTTTGGGTGGTGGCTTTGGACGAAAATCGAAGCCAGACTATGTCGCAGAAGCTGCTGTGCTCTCGAAAAAGGTTGGACGTGCCGTCAAAGTTGTCTGGACACGAGAAGACGACATCAAGTTTGACTATTACAACGCGGTTGCCGGTATGTACCTAAAAGCGTCGTTGGACTCGAAAGGCAAGCCCGTCGCGTGGCTGCAACGATGCGTCTTTCCGCCTATCACCTCTATCTTCGACGTCAACGCGGTCTATGGCGACCCTGGCCACTTGCAGCAGGGCTGGACTGACATGCCATACGATGTCCCTAATCTGCGAATAGAGAATGGGCCCGCAAAGGCGCATGTCCGGATCGGATGGCTGCGATCGGTCGCGAACATTTATCACGGTTTTGCAATCCAAACATTCACAGATGAGCTAGCGCATCGTGCCGGCCGCGATCCAGTTGAATACCTATTGGAACTGATCGGACCCGACTGCACCATCGATTTCACTGGCGTTGATTATCCAAACTATGGCGCGCCGCTTAACACTTATCCATGGGAGACGGCACGTTTGCGTCGCGTTACCGAGATGGTCGCAGAGAAATCTGGATGGACGAAACGCAAGCGCGGGAGAGGGAAGGGCATCGGAGTTGCCGCGCATCGCAGCTTTTTGACTTACGTAGCTACAGTAGTGGAAGTGGAAGTGTCGGACGATGGCACAATCAAGATCCCACGAGTAGACACGGTGGTCGATGCGGGCCTGATCGTGAACCCTGAAGTTACGCGGGCGCAGTTCGAAGGAGCCGCAGTGTTCGGAACCAGTGTCGCTCGCACCGGAGAGATTACGGCCAAGGATGGAGTAATCGAACAGTCGAATTTTGCCGACTATCCCGTCGCGCGTATCCACGAAGCACCGTACCAGACAAATGTCTATCTCGTGGACAGCGACGCTCCACCGGCGGGAGTGGGAGAGCCAGGTGTTCCGCCATTCATTCCGGCTTTGTGTAACGCGATCTTCGCTGCTACCGGAAAGAGGGTTCGCGAATTGCCGCTGAGCAGAACGAACCTAGCGAAGAGCTCGTGGAGAGCCTTTTCGCAAGGAGGGAAGAGCGACGAGTACGAGACGAGAATTCCTTGAGATGGCCGCCGTTACCATGATGAGTGCAGGTTTTGGACAACGGACCTTTGCTGAAACAAAAGGGGGCATCCCCTACCGCACGCTGGGGCGGACGGGAGAACGGGTTTCGATCATGGGGATCGGCGGGTATCACCCTGGCGAGGCCAGGTTTGGAGTCACAGGAAAGTATTCGCATCGTGCGCACCCCGCTGGATGAGGCCATCAACTTTCTCGACAACTGCTGGGACTATAGGGGTGGAGAAAGCGAGATCCGAATGGGAAATGCGCTGCGCGACGGCTATCGCCAGAGAGCCTTCCTAATGACCAAGATCGATGGCCGGGACAGGGCGACCGCAACCAGTCAGATCAACGAGTCCCTGAAACGCCTGCAGACCGATCATGTTGACCTCTTACAACTTCACGAGGTCATCCGCGACTCTGATCCGGACAGAATCTTTGCCTCTGGAGGTGCGTTAGAGGCCGTCCAGCAAGCGCAAAAAGCGGGAAAGGTGCGCTTCCTCGGATTTACTGGACACAAGAGTCCCGACATCCATCTAGGGATGCTGTCTACCGCCACAGCTCATCACTTTAGTTTTGACACTGTCCAAATGCCTTAAATGTAATGGACCACCACTTCAGCAGCTTCGAGGCGAAGGTGCTTCCTGTTCTGCTGAAGCAAAATATTGGAGTATTAGGGATGAAGCCGATGGGCGACCACTTCATTCTTAAGAGCAAGACAGCGACGCCGGTAGAATGCCTGCACTATGTGATGAATCTCCGGATCAGTGTTGTTATCACGGGCTGCGACTCCCTGGCGATCCTGCAGCAAGCCGTCGATGCGGCACGCAGTTTTCAGCCGATGAGTCAGGAACAGGTGGCAACACTGCTCGCAAAGACTGCTGCCCAGTCCGGAGAGTATGAGCTCTACAAGATCAGTCATCACTTCGATGGCACGTTCCAAAATCCAAAGTGGCTCGGATAATCGTGCTGGGGCGCCGGAATCTTACCAGGACCCAGCGCACAACGGCCCTCAAAATCGACTCAAATCTCTCGTTGTCGTTGTTCTTAGGAGAAACCCTGCTTTAGACCGACTTTCGACAGACTGCGAGGATTGCAACGCGGAATCAGGCTCCGACTGCGGGTACTTTCTTTGCATCGGTTGCAGTAGGCAATGTGAAATGAAATGTTGTCCCTGGTCCCGAATTGCGAGTTGCCCAGAGATGGCCGTTGTGAAGTTCAATAATGGAACGGCTGATCGCCAATCCCATGCCGCTCCCTTGCGGTTTGGTCGTGAAGAAGGGGTTGAAGATCTGGTCCGCATTATCGGTCGGCAATCCCACGCCAATATCGCTGACTGAAACGAGCAGTTGGCCGCCCTGGCACAATTGACACTTTATCCTAAGAACTCCGCCCGTCTCCGCCATCGCCTCAATGCCGTTGAGCATGAGGTTCATCAAGACTTGCTGCAGTTGCACGCGGTCCGCCATGATTTTGGGAATGTTAGCAGTCAGATCGGCATGTATCGAAATGGCATACCGGTTGGCCTCGCCTCGCAGCAGCACAACCATTTCGTCGACAATCTCGTTCACATCGACTAACTCACGTTGTGGAGGAGCCTTCTTGTACAACGACCGCAAACGGTCGATGATTTCGCTTGCCCGCTTGCTGGCGTTCAAGATGTTGTGTGCTGTCTCGCACGCCTCTTCCAAATCCGGCTTCTCTCGCTCAAGCCAGCGTATGCAAGTATTGGCGTTCACCATAGTCACGGAGATTGGCTGTTTGAGCTCATGGGCGATTGAGGCGGCCAGTTCTCCCAGCAGGCTCACCCGATTCACGTGAGCAAGGTCTGCCCGTAGTTGTTCGCGCTCTTGTTCAGCGCGCTTACGATCTTCGATATCGGTTGAAATACCGTACCATTTGACGATCTTGCCGCCTTCATCTCGCAGCGGAACGGCACGAGCCAGGAACCAACGATATTGCCCATCTGCACGCCGGTAGCGCACTTCACTTTGGAAGGGTTCGCCGGTTGCCAGACAGGTCCGCCATTTCTCCAAGTGCAGCTTCAGGTCTGCTGGGTGAACCGCGGCTTGCCAGCCTGAGCCAACTGACTCTTCGAAGGACAAACCTGAGTATTCGTGCCAGTGACGATTGACAAAGTCCTCGGAGCCGTCGGGCAAAGCGGTCCATGCAAAGGTCGGCATCGTCTCGATCACGTCTCGAAGCTTCTTTTCTTGTTGCCGCAGTCGCCGAATGCGCGCTGCATAAGCTGCCCAAAGTAATGCAAGAAAAGCACCCAAACACAGCGTACGAAACCAGATAGTCTGGTAGTAAGTGGGGAGAACTGAAAAGTCGAGATGGGCCCCTGCCTCATTCCAGACGCCATCGCTATTACACGCAATCACGCGGAACCGATAGTGACCGGGGCGAAGGTCGTTATAAAAAGCCTGGCGCCTTGTTCCCGCCTCCTGAAACCGAGCATCTCGGTCCTCTAGCATGTAACGAAACGAGACTTTTTGCGGCGTGGCATAGCTGAGAGCGGTGTAGTCGATTTCGAGATCGCGCGTCAGCGGAGGAAGCTTAATTGCCGAGTCCATCGGGTATGGCTTGTGGTCGGCAACGACAGAGCTAATGTGCACAGTCGGCGGAACAGTAGTCTGGGACAGGTGTGGCGGATCGACCACTTGCAGCACTCTGCCGTTGGCAAACCAGAGTCGTCCATCGGGTGTTTTGGCGCTGGTATTGAAGTGACCCAAACCAGGCCGGAATCCATCGAGCGCATCGAACATCCTCAGATTCAATTTGCTGTCCCCATGCTCCCACCACAGCTGCATCTGTTCGCGCGGAATCTCGATGAGGCCGCACTGCGCATAGAGCCACAAGTTACCTGCATCGTCCGAAATCAGCCCGCTGACGTAATTGCAGGGCAAGCCGTTTTGCACCGAGAGGATTTGCTGCTTCCCATTTTTCCACGCTACAACTCCAAATGCCGTCCCTCCCAAAATAGAGCCATCGGATGCTGCAGTGATTGCCATAACACGAGAGTCAGGGTGTTCACGAAAAGTAAAGGTCTGGGCCCGCCTGTCGCGAAAGCGCGCCAGATCGCCCGTCACAAGACCTAGCCAGATTCCGCGTTGCGGGTCGGCCACGATCTTTCTGGCTAAGGGTGTTTCTGGCGCAGGAAACGTTTCTTGGACTTTCTGGTCGTGAATCCGAACGAGTGTGCCTGGCGGCCCCGTAGTCTCGACCCAAATATTACGATCTGAATCTTCAGCGATCCCCGCGATCATTCCGAGGGCAGTGCCATCATGGTTCCTGACTTCACGAAGCTTCCCCCGCTCGCGAACCAACAGCTTGTCGTTCATTCCCGCCCACAGACGGCCGGAGTGGTCAACCAAAAGAGATGTAACTTGGTCCCCTTTGAGGGCTCCTATCGTGTCCAATGACAGGCTCTTAGGCTCAAGAAGCTGAACACGGCTCGTTCCGATCCAGACCCGACCATCTCGAGCGGCGGCCACTGATTCCACTCCATCTTCACTCAACCCTTCCCGTGCAGAAATAGTTTTCACGCGAAGATCACGAAACATATCGAGGCCTTCCGACGTCGCGACCCAGACATCCCCCTCGCGATCCTGGAATATGTCCCCTACAAAGTCGCCGGATAAACCCTCGGCGCTGCCATAGTGATCGACATCCGTGCCATAGATTTTGTAAAGACCATGGGAAGTTCCGACCCAAAGGTTTTCCTGACGATCGATGCACAGAGTGAGCACCGTTAGAGTCTCGCCATTCAACTTTCGAGCAAGAAACGGCTTCAACGTGCCGTCTATCAAGTGCTGCAAGCCTCCACCCTTTCGGGGCACCGCAATCCCAACCCAAAGAGAGCCATCGGGCGCGGGCGTTATCCATTCCACGCCGGTATATCCCGGGTTGGATTGCAGCGCCTGCGGACGGTACACCTTCGAGACGGCACCAGCACGCCATTTGACAAGGGTTCTAACACCGCCGAGCCAGAGATCTCCGAAAGCATCTTGCGCCATCGCCGCTATGGGCCGCGTATCAAATACATCAAGTCCATCCTTGCTTCCATAGCAACGAACATCGCTCTCAAGAACTTGGCAAAGAGGACGGTCATCGTTCTGGTTCCGATATTGGCTGAACCAGATTTTTCCATCTCTGTCCTCCATGATCAGCGGGACTGCCGATCCTTTCTCGCATAGACTCAATCGGCCATTGACGAGGTGAGCCAGACCCGCTTCTGTTCCGACCCAGAGGCTCCCGTCTCGCGCGCCCAGCAGGAAACTGATGGAAGAGGAAGGCAAATCCTCCCCAGACTGTGCTCTCCAGCGAACAAAGCGCACACCGTCAAATTTGAACAGCCCGTTGTTAGTTCCGACCCAAATGTACCCATCGGTGGTTTGCGCAACATGTCTTGGCCTTCCCCCGAAATATCCGTCCTGCAAACGCCAAACGCTGTGGCCATGTTGTGAGATGTGACTTGTAGGGTCGAGGGCGACGATCCAACCTGCAGAAGTGACGAAGAGAATTGCAAGGAGCGCGAGTCTTCGTGCGAGAGTTCGGAATTTTGGCACCATTCCTCAACATCCCCCCACACAAGATGTTCAACGGTCTTCTGTGAGAACTAGAATGCGTCCGAGCTTAACGTCCAACCCCTGCTTTGGAATTGCTCGATACGTTTATCCGATAGATCGTTCCTACTTCTATGACTTAATCGCAACAAGCGAACGAGGCCGAACGCGGCACTCCTACTCGAACAGAATCTTCGCCATCATTCCTTTGTCTTCGTGATTCAGCAGATGACAATGGAACAGCGACATACCTTTGATGACAGGGTTGGTAAAATCTAGAATCACATCCACGGAGCCAC
>Ga0307479_10000871_pt1 | contig 27266 bp, 29 predicted proteins | sample atmos_gasesECM4C_FD_203743 | JGI IMG/M metagenome (GOLD analysis project Ga0307479, IMG submission 203743) | Hardwood forest soil microbial communities from Morgan-Monroe State Forest, Indiana, United States - atmos_gasesECM4C_515 | ecosystem: Environmental > Terrestrial > Soil > Temperate... | reverse complement strand
CTCGGCTCGACTAACGGTCTGAGCAGTTCCCACTGCACATCGGTCAGTTCCATATCTACCGGTGTGCCTGTAAATTCAACTCCGCACAATTACTTAGTGCGGTTCGTATTTATGAGATAGGTTCTAGTTAAATGAAATAGTCCCGGATAGGGCGATATCTTGCCGAACAGCGGCTTGCGTTGAACCGCCCTCCTCACAGGTAACCTGATTGTCTCCGTACCCTTTGAGTTCAATGCGTCGCCGGAGAAGAATGGCATTTGATCTGCTGAGTAGCAAATGTCGGTCCGGAGTAAACAAATTGGATTGTCACGCCCAGATCGAAGGAGCGCGCCTCGAAAGTGGAGCAGCGGCCACTCGGATTGAGTCATTATCTGCCTTCGAGGTGATGCGCAGTTCCGCGTCGTCGGATACACACTACTGGAGAGGGAACGAGACAGTCTTACTGGTGGAAGACCAGGCATTTGTGAGGAAGGCGACCGCCGACGCCTTGGAATCGGCTGGGTATCGAGTTCTGCTGGCCGGAAGCGCGGCCCAAGCCTGGACAGTCTACCGCCAGTGCTTGGAAGCGGTGGATTTACTTCTCTCCGACGTGGTCATGCCCGGAACCGGCGGCCGCGAATTGGCGGCTGAATTTGCGATCTCGTGCCCCCAAGTCCGAATTCTGCTGATGAGCGGCTATATCGAACAACTGACCTCCTGCAAGTCGGGCCCTTACCGGAAGCAATATTTGGAGAAGCCATTCTCGATTCCCATATTGTTGCAACGGGTGCGCGAAGAGCTGGACGGAAGTCCCCTCGATTTTGGAGCAGTTGCTTGACTCGCACTAGGCTAATGCCCACTCTAATCTTCAGGTTCGGTAGATTGCCCGGACAAGGCTGTGAACTTCCTCCATGTAGGAATCCAATTCGAAGGTCAGGCGAGCCCAGTCAAACTCCTCGAGAGTCGTGGAATGTTGGGCCAGGAGGCGAAACCCAGATTCTTCGATCAAGTTGACCTCCCGCTCTTCCACGTAGCCATAGTTCAACCCACTCATGCGGCAGAGCAAATCGGCCAACTGAACTAAGGCGACTAATCCTGTGTGCCTGACAGATTTTTCTGGAGAGTGGTGATGGCTCACCACCTCTATCAATTCGGGAGCCAACTCCCATCGTTCCGCAAGCAGACGCCCGCTATCGGCATGGGTGAAGCCCATGGATCTTTGTTCAGCCTCGTGCAAAGGGATACCCTCCGCTTTCCCGAGCTCCCAAGCCGCGCGGAATTCCCTCGGCAGCACCCAGAGGTTGACGATGATTCCCAAGTCGTGAAGCAGGCCGGCGAGATAGGCTCTTCCAGGATCGCCGAAATTGATTTTGCCTGCGAGATGGCGGCAGACCAGGGCACATCCCAGGGAATGTTCCCAAAAAATTACTGGATCCATGCTCGTCTTATCGCTCGGCAGCAGGTTCAACACGCCGCACGACATTGCGATATCGCCAACATGATGGAACCCCAGGCTGACTACCGCTCCGCGCAGCGACTGCACATTTTGCGAAAGGCCAAACAACGGCGAGTTCGCCATTTGGAGGCACTGCGCAGCCAACGACTTATCTTGAGAAATGAGATCGGTGACCCTTTGTACATCGAGTTGCTCCACCGGCTGCTGCAGGTAGCGGAGGAGGGGGGCAAGAACCGCTGGAATCGTCGGGATTTGGCGCAACCCTTCGAGCCGCTGCAGCAAAACCTGTTTGGTTGCGGTCGCTGCGCTCATAACGATTTCCCTCCAACGGGCGCTCGTTCACCCTTTACATAGGCGGTCGTTCCGGGCAAGTGGACCAATCGAAAATCGTCGTTCACCCCGTACAGGGACTCGGAGTGTCCGAGAAACAAATAGCCGTGCGGCAGGAGATTGTTGAAGAAGTGTTGAATAACACGCCGCTTCGACGCCAAATCGAAGTAGATAAGTACGTTGCAACAGAAGATGGCATCCATGCTCTTCATGAATGTCATGCGGGAATCGTCCGACAGATTAAGCCGGCTGAAGTTGACATCGGAGCGCGCCACCGTGTTCACTCGCAGGTTGTCGCCCTCTGGAGTGAAGTATTTATTACGGTAGACGGGTGTGACATTGCGGGTGCTGTAGTTGCCGTAAACGGCTTCCCGGGCATGCGCCAGCGAGCGCTCGTTGAGATCAGTCGCCAGGATTTCCGTAGACCAATCCTTGAGCAGGCCACCAGCGTCCTCCAGCAGCCGCATGCGGAGCGTGTAGGGCTCTTCTCCCGTTGAACATCCGGCACTCCAGATGCGCAGCCGGTGGATTGGGAGATTCGCCTTGGCCTGAAGAATGTTAGGAATTACGACACGATGCAAAGCATCCAGCTGCGGCTGGTTGCGAAAGAACGAAGTTTCTCCGATGGTGATCTCGTTCAGTAGCGCGATCAGTTCTGCATGCCGGTTGGGGCGATTCGTAAGGCAGTCCGCGTACTCGCACAGAGTTGGCACCTTGAGTTCGTTCATACGGCGGTGGCAGCGCTCCCGCAACAGGCGCAGCTTATTGTCAGGATGGAAAATACCTGCTGTCCGGTAAATCACTTCGCGAATGCGCACCAGTTCGGGTTCGGGAGGCCCGTCCATGTCAGGACCCGGGCGGAGTAAAGCTGCTGTGGTCACGCAAACGCCTTTCGGGCCGGCAGGGCAATATGGAAAATTGCTCAGCGATGGACACACCCAACCATGAACTTCATCGGCATAGTGCGTGGGTGCTTTAGGCCGGAGACAGAACTTGGAGAACGAATCATTTCCCCGAACTGCGCAGCGGCAAGAAAAACGGATCAGTTCGAAGGGATTGTCTTGACGCCAGCATCCGGCGCCGCAAGTGAAGCAAGCTTTGCCGCTTCCGAGGTCAGGATGACGATATCTACCCGGCGGTTCTGCGCTCGTCCCGGAGCGGTGAGATTGCTCGAGACGGGGTGATATTCCGCGTAGCCTGCAGCTGAGAGTCTTTCTGGCGCGAAGCGGTGGCCAATGATCAGGACGCGAACCAGTTCCGTGGCCCGATTCGTCGAAAGCTCCCAATTGGAAGGCATCTGTGGGGTATGAATTGGGACGTTATCGGTGTGCCCTTCGATGCGCAACCTGCAGGTGCGAATCGCCAGGATCGACGCAATCCGATCCAGCGCCGGCAACGCCTCGTGTTTGAGAGTTGCCGAGCCGCTGTCGAAGAAACCGAATTCGCGCAGGCTCACCACCAAGCCATCCGTCTCGCGGTGCAGAGACACTTGATGCCGGGCGATTTCGCTGTGAAGTGCCTGCTCCAATTCGCTCCTTAACGTGGAAATATCCGTCTCATCGGAAGCAGCCGTCAGAGAATCGCTGGGAGACGAAGCGATGCGCCCCAGTTCAGCCGTGCGCTCCACATTCAGAATCGCCTGTACGGTGCTGAAAGGCATTGGGTCGTTAAGATCCAGCGGAACCTGCGTGGTGGACGCCGGGAAGACCCCTAAATCCTGAAAGGCAACTTGGATGGCCAGAGCCAGTTTCCCAACTTTCCTCTGATCAACCTGCGAAGAAGCGTATAAGACCACAAAAAAGGCAAACAGAAGCGTGATGAAATCGGCATAGGAAACCAGCCAGCGTTCGTGGTTGGTGTGGGGACGCGGCTTCCTGCGGCGGCGGGTCATTCGTTAGTCTTCTCCGCTTGATCAGAGGCTTGGTTCGCCTCCACCAGGAAGCCAAATAACTTCGTTTCCAACATGCGCGGATTCATCCCTTCGAGAATCGAGGCCACACCTTCGAGTGTCATTTCCCGCACGATTTGCTGATCACGGACCCGCAGCTTCATCTTCCCGGCCATCGGAAGATAAAGAAGGTTGGCGGACCCCACTCCATAAATCGTTGCCACGAATGCGACCGCGATGCCCCTTCCGACTTCGTCAATCTTGTCGAGATGCTGCATGACCTGTATCAATCCCAAAACCGCTCCGATGATGCCCACGGTGGGCGCAAAGCCGCCGGCGGATTCAAATACTTGAGGAACTTGTTCCTCGTACTCCGCCTGATTGTCGAGTTCCAGTTCCATCATTTTGCGCAACTCCTGGGGCTCCGTACCGTCGACGGCCAGCATGAGTGTCTTTCTGAGAAAAGGATCATGAATTTCCGCTAACTCCGAATCCAGTGAGACGATACCTTCCCTGCGAGCCTTCTGCGCATATTGCACGAGTTGGTGAATCGTGGCCTGAGGATCTCTTTTTGGATTGACGAAGACCGATCCCAATTGCCGGAAGGCAAGCACAATGATGGGTAACGGAAATTGCAGCATCACGGCTCCCAAGGTTCCACCAAACACGATCATCGCCGCGGTGGGCTGCAGGATCTGGCCCACGTTTCCACCCTCGAGTAAGAGTCCGGCGAGGATCCCCCCGAGAGCCAGAATGATCCCGCTGAGACTGGCTTTGTCTACGCTCACTCTTCGGGCTCCCTGTTGCCGCTATGCGGGCGGTCTGGGAGCGAGGTGTGAGAACAAGAACTATCCCAGGAGAACGAAAGGCCTTGTAAGACCGAGCGCCGGAATTCGATGAGACGTGCCAGGACTTCCTCGGCGCTCTCCCGCACCACAATTTTCTCTCCCGTGACCAGGGTGATCAGCGTGTCGGGCGACTGCTCGACAAACTTGATGAGATCGGAGTTTACCGTCAAGGGCTGATTGTTGAGACGCGTAAGCCGGATCATGTTTTCCTCTGTCTGCGCTTACCGTCTCACTCTGCGAGGACGCAGGCCCCTAGGGGAGGTTATCGGCGAACCTGGATTGAGGCTCATGCGGCGCTGCAAGAGACGGCCGTTACCGAGGTGCTACGACTGACAGCAGGAAGCTCGCGAGAAGTGATTAAAGCGAAAAAGGCCGCTGCCGATGGACACAACAGACATTCAGGTTCCGAGCACCCAGTGGAACGGGAACTCCGCAGAGATTCAATGCTGGGGAGGCGGTTCCAAAGAAGGCGGGACCAACCCAAACCAAGGAGAAACAACCAATGCCTATCGGGATTCTGAATAACATCAATTCTCTAGCCGCGGAAAACGAATTAACTCTCACCAGCACAGCCCTGAGTCACACGCTGCAGCAACTGTCTTCAGGGTCGCGCATCAACAGTGGGGCCGACGACCCTGCCGGACTATCGATTGCCAATGGATTGCAGGCCAACATCAGCGCCCTGACGCAATCGGTATCGAACGCGAATAACGGCGTCGGCCAACTGCAACTGGCCGATGGCGCTCTGGCCCAGGTCACCAACCTGCTGAACACGGCGGTTACCCTGGCTACGGAATCGGCCACGGGCACGGTTTCCAACGGGCAACGCACCGCCATTCAGGCGCAGTACGCATCGATCCTGGCCGAAATTAACCGCATCGGCAATGCCACCACTTATAACGGACAAGCGGTATTTCAAAGTGGCACGGCGCCCAATCTCAACGCAGCCGTGACTCCCGCAACTGCTACGGTGAATGCCAACGACGTGTTGACCGTGGGCGGAACTACTTCAGTGACTGCGGGCGGCGCGACCTTCACCTACACAGCCGCGACCACGGTCGGAGCTAACAAGAATGAAGTCACCGCGGCCAATGCCGTCACCAGCGCTACCGTTCTTACCACCGGCGACGTCATCACCTCGACCCGGACCGCCGGCACCACGATCTATACCAGCGCCGTGGGTGCAACCGTAGGCAACCTGCTCACCGCCATCAATTCAGGCGTCAGCGGTAACGGCATCACCATCACCGGCACTGATGCCAGCCACGCTGGCTACCAGGGAACGCTAAACGCGGCCGGAAAACTGCAAATTGTTGACCTCAACAATAGCGGCAACCTTGGGGTGGTGGAGACTGTTGGCGCACAGAACGGTGCCTTTACCACAAACGCTGCCGCAACCTCCACGGTTCAGGACCTGATCAACGCCATCAACGGCAACACCACCGTCGGGGCAAAGGCGGCGATTGTCAGTGGCGCCCTTCAAATTACCGACCCCTTGAATCGGGCCGACATCTTAGCCACCACTACTGACACCGTGCTTGGAGCTCCCGTGCAAGGCGCCCCCACGACATTCACCACACCCAACAGTGTTGGAACCTCAACCCCCAATACCAGCCAATTGGTAGGCAATACCGCAGGTTTGTTATTGACTACCGCCTTAACCAACGGCGCTATCACGAGCTTCACCGTCGGCAGCAAGATCTTTACTTACACCGCAGGTGGCGCTTCAACGATTGGAACCCTGATCAACGCCATCAATACCCCCAGCACGGATGCGGCCGGCCTAAATGCCTACCTCAACTCAGCGGGTAGCCTGGTGGTCACGGACCCCAATAATAACGGCAATATCGCTGTGGGTTCGACCAACACCGAGACGGTATTGGGCACTTACTCCAACCCGACTACAACCGCTTCGACCACCACCAACATTTTCCTGAGTGACGCAACCGCGGTCGGATCCAGCCAGATCGCAGTGACCATTGGGGGCCTGTCGACGGCTGCGATTACCAACGGCAGCGGAGGCAGCGCGGTCAACCTGGCCACCACCGATTTGAATACCCAGGGCGACGCCCAGACGGCGCTGACTCTGGTCAATGCGGCGATCTCAAATATAGCCAGCGTTCGCGGCACGCTGGGCGCGAGCGTAAACCGGCTTACCGCGGCCAGCAACGTTATCAACAGCCAGGTGCAGAACCTGACATCGGCGGAAAATACCATCACTGCGGCCGATATTCCGTCGGCGGTGGCTGCCCTAACCAAGTATTCCATCCTGGAGCAGACCGGTATCTCCGCTCTGGCCCAGGCCAACCAGCAACAGCAGCTCGTACTCAAGCTGTTGCAGTAGGTCAAGTCTCGGAAGGAGGCAGGGCTGGCCCTGCCTCCTTACCAACTATCTGCATAACTCGACGAGAGCTTGGGCTCCGCCCTCATCCTTTCCCCTTCGACTGAAGTCGCAGTCGACCACGGAAGTGTGCGGGCGGAGACTGCCTCCATTCCCGATTCAGTGAGGTCGATCAGAAGGGGAAAACCGCTCGGTTACAGGTTGCACCGGCAAAACGTTCCGTCCACAAGATGCACTCAAAGTGCAGCGCCGCAGGAGGAGAAAAAACATGGGCATCAGCTTAAATCCTTCTATCATCCTTTCGGGACAAGGCATTAATGTGAGCTCTCTGGTGCAGCAGATCATCGCCTCGCAGAGCGGCCCCCTGTCGGTATGGCAAAACCAGCAAATTACGCTTGCCACTCAAGACGGGGTGCTGGCAGGAATGAACAACAATCTCATCAGCCTACAGACAGCTGTCGCCGCCCTGGCAGATCCGATCGGTGCACTCGCCGCTCAGGCAGCGACTTCATCGCAGCCCGGAGTACTATCGGCGGTCGCCCAGAGTTCAGCCATCGCTGGGTCGCACCAGATCGTGGTGACCAACCTGGCTACAACTGGGACTCTCTACACCGATCCTATCGCAGGCGGCGCGGCGGTTTCTTTCCTGGCCAGTGGACAAACTAGCGGCGACCTTCAGCTGCAGGTGGGAGGACTCACCGGCGCAACCCATGATCTTGTCATTACCCAGGGCAGCAACGACACGCTCACCACGTTGGCCAACTACATCAACACCCAGAGCGCGGCGAACAGCTGGGGCATCACTGCCAGCGTCGTCAGCGATGCCAACGGTTCGCGGCTCGCTGTCTTCAGCCAGAGCTCGGGCAGCAGCGGCGCCTTGGCCATCGTGGCCAATACCAGCACCACGCTGACCTTCGACACGCCGGTGGGCGGTACGAATGCGGCATTGACCATTGACGGTGTGCCCTTTAGCAGCAGCAGCAACACCGTGACCGGCGCGATTCAAGGAGTCACACTAAGCCTCTCCAGCCCATCGCTACCTACTACCCCGGTGCAGTTAACTGTGGGCCCGGATACGAACCAGATCACCAACGCTGTCAATAACTTCGTTTCCGCCTACAACACCGCAATCAGCACCATCAACACGCAATACGTCGTGGACCCCACCGGCTCAATTCCGCCACCTCCGCTCGAAGGTGACATTTCCTTGCGCTCGCTGCAATCCAGGCTGCTGTCCGACGCGGCGTATGCGATCGGCGGCAATAGCGGTCTGGTCAATCTGGCCTCGATGGGCATTAACATGAACAATGACGGCACGCTGACGGTCGGTTCTACTCCGGCCCCAAATAGTCAGACCTTCGCCCAGGTGCTGGCGGCGAACCCCACAGCGGTTCTGAACTTCTTTCAAAATGCATCTGGAACGGGTTTCGCCAACACTTTCAACGCCGATCTGACCGCCTTGACCAGCCCCACCCAAGGCCCCCTGAATGTAGCCTTGACGCAAAATCAGGCGGAACAACTCGACCTTACCAATACCATCGCCGGCTTCGAGGCCCAGTTGAGCACCGAGACGGCGGCCTTAACCTCGCAGTATGACTCAGTGAACGCTTCGCTCCAGGCCTATCCACTGCTTCTCCAGGTGATTACCGAAACCCTGGGCACACTCGGCTCTGGCACTTCAGCTTCAGGCGCGCTGGTCTCCGGCGGGCCTACCCTCACTTCAGGTCTATAGCAAAATGGACGCAAGATCTTCATACCGCGAAGCCAGCGTCCGGGGCGCAAGCCCGGTGCGCCTGGTTATTTCGCTCTACGAGCAAGCCATCGAAGACTTGCGCCGGGCCGTCATCGCGATGGATAAAGGCGCAATTGAAGTGCGAACGCGGGAGATTAACCATGCGCTCATGGTGATCGCGCAATTACAAGGCTCGCTCGATATGGAGCGGGGTGGAGAAGTAGCGATGAACCTCGCCCGCTTTTACGGAGTTGTGCGGGCCGGGCTGACCGAAGCCCAACTGAAACAATCTTCCATTCTTATCGAAGAGCAGATTTCTCAACTGGCCGAAGTTCATGAAGCCTGGCTGGTAGTGGAACGTGCCACAACATCACAGCAACCGGTTTCTGCAGTATCCACAACGGAGGCTCCCGAGGTCTCCCGCTCCGCAACCTCTGGCGCCAACTGGAACGCATGACGCCATCCCTGGTTCCATCCCTGATGCCTTCCCTCCGGTCGCAGAGCTTCCGCGAGACTAACTCTCGTCTGGGTTATTGGCTCGACAGCCTGACTCGCGAAGGCGAACGGCAGCGTGCCGCCACTCCCGAACTCATCACCGAACTGCTCTCCGAACTCTCGCGCGCCGGCGCAGAGTTGCGCTCGGAACCAGTCCCCGCCAGAGGGATCGATCCGGTGCTTGACAGAGAGTTGGATTTGTATCGCAGAAACGTGGAACTGCTTCGCGATTTTATGCCCTCCATCCACAGCCAACTACTGGTCGAGCGGTCGCGGCTTGAAGCGCAACGAGCACGGATGCAATCGGCAGCAGAATGGGCTCGAGCGTCACGCCAGACGCTGTAGGCGAGCCCGCGTTTCCCTCATTTAATCTTTTAATCTTTGACGTTTCGCCTATTTCAGATAATTGAAAAGATCGGTGTGAGCCGTCTGCCCCACCGCTGCCAGCGTCGCTTGGAGGGAGGTTTGCGCAGTCGTCAGGTTACTGATCACAGAGGTCAGGTCGGCACCGCCTGCGGTATTTTGTTGTTGCGCCAGTTGGGTGGTTTCAGTGCTGAGGTAGGTTTGTTGCGCAGACATCTGGTTCAGAGCGTTGCCGTAGAACACGCGTTGCGCGTCGATATGGTTCGACGCCGCGCCCAGTTCGGTGACAGCCGTGTCGATGCCCGTGCCGCTCTGCAAACTTGTAATTAAATCCTGAATGCTCTGAAACACGTCCCCGCCGGACGCGGAAAACAACTGGGAGCCGGGAAGATTAGTTTGCAGCGAAAAGTGATTGCCGAGCGTGACGCTGTTCACTCCGGTGTTTCCCTGATAGGTGACACCCGAAGTGGAGTTAGGATCGAACACATAGGGGGTTGTCTGGGTCGCGGTTCCCGCGAAGACGTAATTGCCCTGATAGCTGAGGTTTGCCAGGCTGAGCAGCTGGCTTTGTATGCCCTGCACCTGCGTCGCTATGGCGGCGCGATCGGCGCTATTGTTGGTGCCGTTGGCGCCTTCCACTCCCAAAGTGATGGCCTGCTTCAACGAGGCGGTCACGGAGCTCAGGGCCGCGTCCGAATTCTGTATTGCGCCTTGAATGCTTCCAATGCTGCGCTGAAACTGATCGGCTTGCGAGGTTTGGTCCGCGTTCTGGACCAGCACGGCCGCCGCTGCGGGATTGTCGGAAGGAACGATGACGCTGCGGCCGGAAGCGATCTGCTGTTCATCGCTGAAAATCTGCTGCTGAGTCTGGGCTACTGCAGCCAGAATGTCGGAATAAGGATTCGGATTTACGCGCATGGATTTTCTCCTCAGCTGGTCTTCATATTGATCACGGTTTGCATCATCGTATTGATGGTGGTAATGACCTGTGCCGAGGCCGAGTAAGCGTCCTGGTACTGCACCATATTGGCCGCCTCTTCGTTCAGGGACACTCCCGAGACCGCAGCCCGCTGGTCGTTGAGTTGCTGCAGCACCAGGCTGGAGGCAGTCTGTTCCGCGGAAGCGTTCGCGGCTCCGTTGCCTACGTTGAAGACAATCCCGGAATAGTAATCGGTGGGACTCTGGCCACCAATGATGGCCTGGCTGTTCAGGGCGTACATTGCTTCGGCATTGCCGTTGCTTCCCGCAGAGCCATCGGAACTGGCGGCAATCAGCGCCGGGTCGGTAATGGCCACGGAAAGACTCGCTGCCGCGCCTACGCCGGAAACAGGTGGAGGATTGAATAAATTCGTTCCGGCATGCCCGTTGAGATCGAATCCGCCTACTTGGACCCCGTTGACCGCATTGGCCAAACCGGCCGCCAACGTATCCAGTTGGGCACTAATTGCGGGAATCTCCTGGTCCCGAGCCTGCAGCGTTCCGCCCAGTTGTCCGGAGGTGATGGCGCCGCTTATGTCAGCGCCTTGGGAATACACGTCATGTAGTCCGGAGGAATTGAGCTGAGTCTGCAGTTGAAAGCTCTTCTGCCCAGTTACCAGCGGCGCACCGTTTGCAGTGATCAGTGTGAGTGTGTTGTCGCTGGGGATTACCGAGACATCTACTAGAGAGGAGAGCTGGTCGATCGCTCGGGTCCGCTGGTCGATAAAAGTTCCAGCATTCTCTCCGACATTTTGCAGGTTGCTAACCTGTACGTTGAGCTGGGCGATTTGCTGTGTGAGTTGGTTGATTTGCCCGACTTGCTGCACCACGCTGAGGTCGAGGCTGGTTTGCTGCCGAGTCAGGCTGTTGGCTGTGGTGTTGAAGCTGGTCGCCACATTGGACGCCGCAGTGAGTACGCCCTGGCGCAGCGATAAGTCGGAGGGGTTGGTCGATAGTTGGTTGATGCTGTCAAAGAATTTCGAAATGGCTGTTCCTATATCGCCCGTGCTGCTGGTGAAATTGACTTGAGTCTGCTGCAGCGCCGAAGCCAGCGTGCTGAACTGGCCTTGGGACTGGGTCTGCTGCTGGATTTGCGATTCGAGAATGGGATCGCGAATGCTCTCGACACTTTGCAAAGTCACGCCCGTACCGAAGGTCAGCGGATCGACGACCACCGGGTCGCTCGCGACCAGAACTGCCTGCTCGCGAGAGTAACCGGCGGTGTTGACGTTGGCCACATTGTTGGTGGTGGCCGAAAGCGCGCCTTGTTCGGCGATCAATCCGCTTAAAGCCGTCGATAGGCTGGCATTCAGGCTCGACATAACTCAGATCTGTTGGCCTCGCGTGGCATCCGAGGCATGCGGCAAGCCAACGCTTTGTGCCAGCCATGGACCGTAATTGAGGCTTGGATCCGCCAGCATGTTGGCCATAACCCGCATCTTTCGCTGCACTCGCGCCAGCAGCGCAGACTGCAACCGCAATGCCTGCATAACCTCGCTCTCGGTTCGTTTCAGTTCGCCGCCTGGATCAGAGTCACACACCAGACCAGCCGCGTGTTCTTGCGTTGAAGTACAGCTTTGTATCACCGACAGCCGCCTGCTCCGAACCATCTCTGCCAGCACCCGGCTCAAGCCCGATTGTTCCCGTGTCCCCTGCTCAATTGCTGCCAGGTCCATGCCAAGCAAAGCTTTACGGCTGGCAGAAAGGCTGGCCAGAAGTTGCCGCATGAACACCAAGCGCGTCCGCACCGGCTCATTGTCCTGCGTGACTGCGCTAGTGTCGGCGTCGGGAATCATCGATTCTCAGACAATACTGTCAATACGATGGGGGGACCGATCGGCATTGTCATTCTCATTCTCATTCTTCTTGTCCCCATTATTTTTATCTTCGCCTTCGCCCTCGCCCTTGCCGTCCGTGGCCGGCACTGCCAAAGTATCTTCCGCAGAAGACTCGCGGTGGCGCGGCTTGCGCTGCCCTGCCTCCGCCTCTCCTTGGCCGCTCCTGGTCTGAGCTGCCGGGAACATCTTGTTGGGTTCTGAAACTATGGGCAGACTGGCTCTTTCGATCGCCGTGGCTGCCCTCCTTTCCAGCGGCGGATACAATCACGCCGCGATCTTCGCCACCATATTTGCAAATATCGCCCCGGCCACCTGATCCGGGCCAGGCTGGTAGGTTCCGTTAATTACCGCTTGCCGCAAGGCGTCCACTTTTTCTTGCGCAGTCTCGGGAAGCTGAGACACCTGCGCCACCCATGCCGGAATTTGCGCGTGAACAGCGGAAAGCTGAGCCTGATCCTCGCCCAGTGGGCTCGAAACGCCGGGCAAGCCTTGGTTACTCCCTTGGGCCGGAGTTGCCGACGTCTGGTTGCTGATTCGAGCGCTGTCCGGAAGCGATTGCGCTCCCGGATTTGAATCGATTCTCATAAACGTTTCCTCCGCTGAATTCTCATTGCAATTCAACTATCGGCGAACGGTTAGGAAACTTTAATTCTTGTCCAGAGGCTTTCGCATCCCTTGCTGTGCTCGACCCCTATCTCATTCCATCGGCACATCTTAGCTGGACTTTAGGGGAGTTCTGGCAGCTTCGGTTCAGGCCCGCTGGATGCTCTTTTATCTACCTTCGTGCTTTCCAGATGCGGCTCTATCAAGCGCGCGATTCCAAAACCGCCTCCCGCCGAGAGTGCCGTCGCCAAAGCCTGCGTACCCAGATAGTTGTAGTCGTCCTGGCCCGCAATCGTATTCTCGCCAGGCAGCGCGGCAAAAGTCTTCTCCAATGATTCGAGCACCGTGCCGATGAGTTGAGCTTCGAATTCGCGGGCCGCTTTTTGTCCTTTGCCAAGCGCAGGAGTCGCCAGCGGCAGAGGCGCGATGGTAGAGGGAAAGAGACCATAAATTGTGTTCGTCAGATGACCTCCAACTCCGCCTCCAGCGCGCCTGCTGCCTTAATCGCCTGAAGGATGGAAACAATATCGCGTGCCGTTGCCCCGATGGCTTGCAGGCGGGTGACCAATTCCTCCACGCTTGCCCCTTCGTTTAAGGCGACATTGCGGGCCGGGCTGTCGGAGGCCTTGAGCTTGGTTTCCGGCAACACCTCAGTCTGTCCACTCGAGAACGGGCCAGGCTGCGATGCCGAGTAGGTTGTTGTCACCTCAATCGAAAAAGTTCCGTGCAGGATCGAAACCGCACCCAGACGCACCTCCCGGCCCAGAACCACCGTGCCGGTGCGTTCGTTGACCACCACCTTCGCCTTGCGGCGAACCCGGATCTCAAGATTTTCAATGCGGGCCAGAAGGGCTGGAACATTGGCATTGCCGGCAACAGGAGTCTCGATTTCCACGCGGCGGCTGTCGATGACCGTAGCCGCCGGGGTCGCCAATTCGCGGTTGATGACGCTGGCCACTTCCTCCACCGTGGAAAAGCTGGCATCGTTCAGCAGCAGAGACAGATGCCGGAGTTTCGTAAGATCAAGCGAGCTGTCGCGTTCAATTAAGCCTCCATTCGGTATCCGTCCAACGGTGGGATGGTTCACCTGCTTCGAGTTCCCCGCCGAACCGGCCGCGTAGCCGCCGACCACTAGGGGCCCTTGGGCCGCCGCATACACCTGGCCATCGGCCGCGTACAACGGCGTCAACAACAGCAAGCCCCCTTCGAGACTGCGCGCATCTCCCGCCGACGATACGTTGACATCGAGGGGCATGCCCGGCCGCGAGAATGGAGGCAGCTTGGCGGTTACAAAAACAGCAGCGACATTTTTGACCTGCACCGTCGATTGCACCACGCTCGGCGGAATCTCCACACCCATCCGTTGCAGAATGCTGGCCAGAGTTTGAATCGTGAAATAGGTTTGCTGTTTATCTCCCGTACCTTTCAGTCCCACCACCAGTCCGTACCCAATCAGCGAGTTGTCCCGAATCCCTTCCACGCTGGCCACGTCGCGGATCAGCACTTTGTGGTCTGCGCTTTGGGCCGCTGCGCCAGCGATCATTAGGAACCCAGCGATCATTAGGAACATTGTGGCCAACAACTCCGCTGCCGTGCCACGCCATCCAGATAGGACCCGGTGCATGACCATCTCCTTGGAAAGCACTAGAAACCCACGATCCGCAGAATCCATTTCACGACCGGATTCGGCGGACGCGTGCCCTCGCTGATGATGCCTTTGCCTTTCACTTCCACTTCGAGATTGCCCACGCTGTTCGAGGCTACGGTGTTGGTGGCATCCAGATCGCCGGGGCGAACCAGGCCACGCAAAATCACCGTCTCGCGCTGATCGTTCATCATGATCTGCCGCTCCGCTTCGACCACCAGGGTTCCGCTTGATAACAATGCCACGACCCGCCCGGTGAGGGTCGTGCTCAAAGACGTTTGCGAAGTTGCCGCCGCTTTTCCTGCCAGCACCTGCGAGGACGTGGGCGAGAACAGGCTGGCCACGCCGCTGGTCTTGATATGTCCGCCGAGAGCGGTGATTCCCGAACTTGCCGAGAAGCTGCGATTGGTCGCCACATTCCCCGTATTGGTCGACGAGAGGTTCTGCGAAATACTGATGGTGACCAGGTCGCCCACTCGCGAAGCCTTGTAGTCGGCCACCATGTTGGCCAAGCGGCCGTTGTCGATCCACAAGCTGCCCAGCGTTGGTGGGGCCGTCGAAGGCGCGGCCGCCGAGACCCGCTGAACATACTCAGCCAGCGCATCCCGCTTTGGAGTCGCAGCTTTATCTTTGGAACGCCGGGCCTCGGCGCCCGGAACAAACACGGCGGAAACAAGCACAACCATGACCGCCAGGGTGGCGGTCATGGCGTTGGTTCTTTTCCTGGCATTGGCATCGGCCAAGGCAAGGGGAATCACAGGGTCGCCCGCAACGTTCCTTGACCGACTACTTCCGCCCGCAGTGTGCGGCTGGCATTTGGCAAACGTACTCTCACCCACTGGCCAAGTTCCCCGGCGTCGAGACAGGTCACCGGTAACACCATCCGAATACCCGCCTGCTCCCAGGTAAGGCTTGCAGTCTGGCCCCGCTGTACCAGCGGCGAGCCATGGTTGCGGCCGGCGCTTGGCGTCTCCGGCCGCTTCGAGCGAGCAGCCCCAGCCTTGATTCCCGAAGGTTCAGTTTCGCGAGTCCAAACCAGGAATGGAACACAATCTTCCGGCTTGACGCAGCGCAACCCGAACTCCCAGCGTTGCAGCCGGGCGTTCCAGGCGGTCTTCAAAAGCTCGAGCTGCGAGTTCCGGGGGATATTGCCGGCTGCAGCACAGTCCACGTTCTCGTCAGATGTTGCAACGCCCGCGCTGCCCTCAGAGGCTGCGGCCAGTAGAACGAATTTCGCAATTTCCCGACAAGACTTGACTGCTCCGTCGCGGCGAACCACGATACGTTCGGGAATGCGCCGGCCTTCGTCCGTGTGTCCGTCGGCGCCGACAGTGGCGTGCCAAGCCGGAGTTCCGAGCGCCTCGATCATCCGGCGGACCTCGCGACCGTCGAGCACACGCTCACTCCCCGCCCGTGGCGCCTCTCCGAGACTCACCTGCGCGGCCAACTCATGCCAGCGCGGACAAACTTCGGGTTGCAGTAGATCCGCCAGCGTCAACTCTCCCGGTCCAGCCTCGATGCGAGATCGCACTGCCGCACTGGCGCAGGCAGGCTCGGCACGGCACTGCAACGATAACGCCGCAGCCCCGAACCCAACCCCGATCATCGCCATGGCGAACCGCTTCATACCCTCTGCACCCTGCTCCTCAGTTCCGCTGGCGGAGTTCCGCTACCGCCCAAGATTGTTGATGGTCTGCAGCATCTGATCCGCCGCATTCACCACCCGCGAACTGGCTTCGTATGAACGCTGGGCCACGATCATATTTACGAATTCATCTACGACGCTCACGTTCGACTGCTCGAGCATGCCCTGCACCACGCTGCCCAACCCTTCACTGCCGCCGGGCGGCCCGACGATGGGATCACCCGATGCGGTGGTCGCCAGTAGGAGGCTGCCGCCGGTGCTGTTTAGCCCGCCGGGATTGTTGAACAATGCCAGTTGCAGCGCGCCCACCTGCTGGGCCGCCGTCTGCCCCGCCAGCGTAACGCTGACGGTGCCATCGGAGCCGACCGTGACCGAAGTCGCGCCCGTGGGAATCGTGATCGACGGTTGCACCGGATTGCCGTCCTGCGTCACAAGATTGCCTTGCCCATCCAGGTGAAAACTTCCAGCACGCGTGTACGCAGTCTGGCCATCCGGCAGCAGCACTTGAAAAAAGCCTTGTCCCTGGATCGTCATGTCCAGGGGATTCCCCGTCTGGCTGAAGTCCCCTTGCAACTGGATTACCTCCGAAGCCGCGGAACGCGTCCCCAATCCAACCTGCAGTCCTGCGACCATCGTGGTCTGCTGCGTGGCGGCTGCACCCGGCATGATCAAGTTCTGATACATCAGGTCTTCAAATTGCAGCCTGCGGCTGCGAAATCCCGCCGTGCTCGAGTTCGACAGATTGTTGGCGATATTATCCAGATTGAGCGCCTGGGCGGTCATTCCGCTGGCGGCGGTATAGAGCGCGCGAATCATCTCTTTGTCCCCCTAGATCCCTGCGTTGCTGTCCGAAGGTTCAGACTTTCGGCAAATCCTGCGCCGCGATCTGATTGAGTTGTCCATCGATCGCGCTAAGAGCCCGCGAAAGCATTTCCGTGTTGCGCTGCACCGTAATCAACCGCACCACTCCCTCGGTCGGACTCACGTTCGAGCCCTCGAGCATGCCCTGGCGGACGGTGGACTCGGCGGCCACCAGCGCGCTTCCCTGGGGCGCGGCGTAGGTAGCATTGCCGAGCGCTGTCAGATTAGTTCCCGGAGCAAATTCCGCCAGGCTGAGCTTGTCGACCACCGATCCATCCACCGAGATGGTTCCGTCCGAACTGATGGCAACATTGCCACTGGGTAACGTCACTGCTCCCTGCTCGCCCAGCACCGCGTCGCCCTGGCTCGTCACCAATTGTCCGGTGGACGTAACATGAAAACCGCCATCGCGGGTGAAGACCACACCTTGCGGAGATTGCACGGTGAAAAATCCGTTGCCGGCAACGGCTACATCCGTTGGACTTCCGGTCGGCACCAGGCTGCCCGATGTCAGATCGAGGCGGCTGCCACTTAGAACACCGAAGTTATTGACCGCAACATTGAGAGCGTTTCCGCTCGCGGCTCCGTGACCGGCAAGCAGAGAGCGAAACGTCGTTTGCTCGCCGCGATAGCCCGTGGTGGTAAGGTTCGCCAGATTATGGGCGACTAATTCGAGAGCTTGGGTTTGTGCTGCCAGACCGGCGCATGCTGCGTAATACCCGCTGTCCATGAACTGTTCACTCCACATGTGGAGAAGCACGCCGGGGTCCATCCAAGGAAGCGCTCATGTCGATTCGGCCTTGGCTAACTGCGTGAAAAGAAACTGAGCGTGGAAGCGAAGTCGTAGAGGATTCTTAGATTGGAGAATCGGAAAAGCACGTTCTGCCAGGCAGAAACATCGCTCTCGGCAAAATCTTCCGGCGCAGCTCCCAAAGGAAATCCGGCTAGCTATGGATCTCGAGCGCCGCCATGATCGTTTCTCCCTCAAACCAGAAGTTTATCCGGAGATGGAGTGACATCTGTAGTCTCCGCCCGTAATCACTGTCGGCACAGACAGCATGCAGCCGTCTCCCAAGCCTGGAATCTTGTTCTTGAAATTTCCCGCGATCATGTTGCACAGTTCGCCCAGCGCATCCCATAAATGCGGGATCGCTCTGTCACTCTCGACGCCGAGCATCTTCGAGGCCATCTTTGCCCCGGTCTGCCAGGAACAACGCACTGTCAACAACCCGCAGAGCCGGCCAGCCAGTCCAACCATCGCCGTGACATCCACCCCGGCTTCGGCCATTGGTTCCGAAACCACGAGCAAAGAACTGCCCAGCATTGGTTTAAACACTTCTTGCGCGGCCCGTTCCAACCCCGCCACCCAGACTGTGTGATTGTCTTCGACCGTGCTCGGATGGGGCTCGATCAGGCTCACGATCTCCTCGCCAGCACCGGCAGAATGTGCAAAACGGCAAGCACCTCCGCACCCTTCCAAGCTTCAGAAAACTTGGGAAGTTCAATGCTCGCGCGGCCTGGTAATCGTAATCGTTCCATGATTCTTCGCGTTCCCGAGGAATCATCCACGATGAGGCACTCGCCTGCTATCGCTGATTGCCCGCTGATGTTCTCGCGAAGATTCCCTCCCGCTAAAGCTGAGGGCTTCCCTCAGCGATAATCGGCACATCCCGACAGGACTTTAGCCCAGAGCAGTGGCCGCAGGAAACCGGAAGTCCGACCGGGAAGGCTCCTTGGTAACTGGGATTCGCAACACCAGATTGACCGCTTCGCGCTCCAGTTGCTGCAGTCGAATCCATAGATGATTGCCGCATTTCACCAGACGAATTTCCTCGGCTGCCACTTTCGCGGCATAGCTCACGATGATGCGGGCGCATTCCCTGGCGTCTTCCTCCCTGTCAAACACCACGTCGCCCGATCCGCGAATTTGCGCCAGCGCCTCCAATCCCTTCTGCAGAGTGCTGGGGCACACGAAACACGCTTCAGTGTGATATCCGAGCATCTGCTCGACGGCGTAAAGCACAGAGTGGTCGATACCTTCGCTAAAGGCAAGGAGAAGCGTTTGTGAAGCTTCAACGAATTCCACGGGAATCATCTGAATCGACTCCAGCAGTAACACGGGAATCGGGATAAAGCGGCTCGCACCCAAGGTTGCCGGACTGTTTCTTAGAACGGGACACGACCACTGGCGCGCCAGGGCCGCTGTGATTTGCCACTCGGTGGCGTAACCCAACCGCTGCAGCCACTCGCCGATCTTTCCGTGGCCCGCGGTCCGTTGCCGTGCGAGCGCGGTTCGAAGTTGAACGGCAGTGAGTTGTTGTCGCGAGAGCAGCAGCAAACCTAACGGAATTCTGTGCGCCGAGAGCACATCTCGAGAGGAACCGGAACCACCCCGGTCCAGAATCTCTGACACAGCTCTCTCCAGGCACTCCGCTTTGCAGTACCACGATCCTCTCATCCGCACCCCATGGGGCCGGTGCCGCAGGCGACGCCATGGACTCCGCGGGTAGTTGCCGCAGCCCTCGCACTTCACGGCGAGCTTTGTCTTTAGATCGCGCCAAGCGGCGTTCCACGTCTTAATAGGCATATAGGAACTCACTGCGCATGCTGCACGGGTTCAAGGGACAAGGGCGAAACGTCGGTCACGCGCAGACCATAGTTGCCATCGATCACCACGACCTCTCCTCGAGCGATCAGCCTGCCGTCGAGCAAAAGGTCAACCGGATCCTGCACCCGGCGATCCAGCGCGACCACAGCTCCCGGGCTGAGGTCGAGCACTTCCCGCAACAGCAGCCGCCGGGATCCAAATCGCATCGTCACCCCGAGTTGAACGTCCATCAGGAGATCCAGAGCACCCGTCGCGGGCGTGTGCTCGGAGGGTAGGGTTGATGAGGAAGAATCCATTGCGGTTTTGACTGCTTCACTTTTCCCCGCGCGAAGCTCCGCCACCAATGCGGCACTTAAGCCAACTTCCAGCAGCAGGCCAGGCTCTCCCTCGATGGACGCCTGCAACCACATGGTCTCCGCCGGTGGCCAGGAAGGCGCGGCCGCCAGCTCGACGCTGAGTTGAACCTCTCCCCATCGCGCTTTCGCGCCGGTAGAAGCTATCCCTGAAACCTGACGCAGAAGCTCCAGCAGAGCCTCCCGATATTCTGCCGTCGGCTTGGCCGAAGCGGCGCCCGGCTCGCCCACGAAAATCTGCGCCAGGCGAAGTACCGTCACCGGCGGCACCCGCACAACCATCTCGCCCCGCAACGCTCCTGCCGATGTCACCAGAGCCCACAAGTCATCTTCGCCGTCGGGTGAAAGGTCCGCTGGCGCATTTGGTTGGACCAGACAAGGTACGGCGACGGCCATGATTTGCGTCATGACCTGCGAAAAACTTTCCGCCCAAAGCTGGACATACTCCGCGGGTTTGGGTTCGAGAGTGGAGACAGTCGCTTCGCTCATCGTTGTTTGTTTTCCTTCCTCTGCGGCCGTGAGGCTTGAGCCTCCGCCCCGCAGGCGAGCAACTGCGCGGCGCGTGTGTCCCCCATCCGTGCCGGCGCGGCGCCGAACAGATCTACCCCAGCCACCACCAGCGAGCCCGGCAAACCTGCGCTGCGACCGAGCCGCAGCAAGTCTCCTGGCACCATCTGCGTCAGCTCTCCGACCGAAGCGCTCAAGCCGCTGACCCCCAACTCCACCGGAAAAGAGCATTCCAGGAGCCGGCGCTTGAGCCGTTCCCGCCATTCGGTCGGGCTGCGCGGACGGCTGTCATTCGACGCGGCCGAGATCTTGCGCAGCAAAGCGTGAGAAAGAGAGACGGGAACCGCAAGATTCAAGCCCCCCCGCACTTCGAGCAGGGTAACCTCGAAGCTGAGCGAAAGTATCTTTTCGCTGGGAGGCATCAGCCGCTGGGCGTCTCCCAGATCCATGCGCGTAGCAAAATCGACCTGCAACTCGACGGCCTGCCACGCGGCTCCCAATTCGCGGCACACGATGCGGGCCACGCTCTCCACAATCTGCTGTTCGATCTCCGTGATCTCCCTGGCGGCGGCGATCCCCTTGCCTTCGCCGCCCAGCAAGAGGTCGATGATGGGGAAAGCTACCTTCAGGTCAAGCTGCATTGCGCCCTTCACACCCATCGGCTCAAGCTTGCAGGCTGCCAGATAGGTGGTTTCCGGGATGCGCTCGGTAAACTCCCGATAGGTCAAATGCTCCGCCGAAACCAGCGTGGCGGCAAAAACCACGCGCAAGTAAGTTTCCAGCGCGCTGGTCAGGCTGCGGGCAAAGCCTTCATGCAGCCGCGTGATGGCCAGCAATTGCTCCCTGCCGATCTGGCCTGCTCGATGCACGTCCCAGGACTCGACGTGTGGTGGCTTCGCATCTCCGGCTTCTCCAGCTGAGCCCGCTTGAGCCGCGCGCATCATGGCATCTATTTCTTCCTGGGACAATATGTTTTGCATTATGCAACCCCTCCAGCCTGGGCCGCCCGTGCTGCCGCCTTGCCCACGCTCATCAACTCTTCCAGCCTCGCCCTTAAACGCACCACCGCCAGCGAATGGATTTGCGATACCCGCGACTCTCCGATCCCAATCACCGCTCCCACTTCCTTCATCGTGAGTTCTTCAAAGTAATACAGGGCCAGGACCTGCTGCTCCTTCTCCGGCAGTTCCGCCACCACGCGCGCCAGCAGATCCTTCATTTCCGAACGCATGCAACGGAAAAATGGAGTGTCCTCGGGAGCGTTGGGCAGGTAATCGCACAAGTCTTCTTCCTTGCCGTCCCACGGAGACTCCAGGTGAAGGCTGCCAATCTCCAGGCCGTCCAATTCCGTCAGCAAATGCTGGAATTCACGCAGCTCCAAATTCAACTCCGCGGCCACCTCAACTTCCGTAGGCGCGCGGCTGAGGTTCAAGCTCAGCTTCCGTTCCGCCTCTTCGACCCGGCGCGCTTTACGGCGCAATTCCCTCGGACCCCAGTCCATTTCCCGCAAGCTGTCGAGAATCGCGCCCCGTATGCGGAACTTGGCATAGGAGCCGAACTGAACATGTTTGGACCGATCGAATTTGTTCAGCGCGTCGATCAGGCCAATCACTCCCGCGTGGATCAGGTCTTCCAGGGGAACATGCCGCGGCAGGCGCTCGTGAATCCGCCGCGCCAGATAGCGCACCTGGGGCAACTGTTCGAGCAGGATGCGGTCGCGTTCCTCTTTGTCCTGCCAACGCGTATAGGCTTCAGCGGTATTTTTATTCGTCATCCGGTTTTCGCTTCCTGGTCGGCTTTCACTTTTGCTTTTTGCCTCTCGATGCTGACCCTGACTCAGCGCAAGACCCCCAGCGATTGCACCTCGACCACCGGCGGCACTTCCAGCGGGGAGAGCACCACCACCTTGGGCAGAAATGGCTCCAGCAACCGCTTCAGGTGATAGCGCGCCGGCGTGGCGCATAAGAGCACCGGACTGGCCACGGCCACGTGCTCTCCCGCCAGCCGGCGCAGTCCCTCGAGAATTCGGCGGGCAAATGGAGGCTGTAATCCGGCAGTCCCAGCGGATGCCTGAACCCCAAAAGCGCGGCCCAGTTCGTCTTCCAGCGCACGATCGAGGGTGACTACGCGCAACCCTCCAGTCTCAGACAGCAGCGGACGCACCAGAGCCCGGGCCAGCCCCTGCCGGGCCGCTTCGACGAGCAGCACCGCATTCTTATTGAGCGGCGCGAGATCGAGCAGCGTCTCGAGAATCGTGGACAAATCGCGAATCGAAACCTGCTCCCGCAAGAGCTGCTGCAATGTTTTCTGCACTTCGCCCAAACTCAGAACTTTCGGAACCAGTTCTTCCACCAGTTTGGGATGACTTTCCGCCAGCCGGTCGAGCAGGCGCTTGGTTTCCTGCCGGGTCAGCAGTTCGTGAGCATGCTGCTTGACCACTTCCGCGAGGTGCGTCGCCAGCACGGAAGTCTGATCGACCACCGCGTAGCCGGAGGCCAGCGCCTGATTTTGCATGGCTGGCGGAATCCAGACTGCCGCCGCCCCAAAGGCGGGCTCGGTGGTGGCTACTCCCGGCAGCGGACGGGGAGACCCTTCCGAGCTGATGGCCAGCAGATTGTCCTGATAAAGTTCCCAACGCGCCACTTCCACGCCGCGCAGGGCGATAGCGTATTCCTTGGGCTTCAGACGAACGTTGTCGGTGATGTGAATGGGGGGGACGATGAAGCCGAGCTGTTGCGCCAAGTTCTGGCGCAGAGCGCGCACCCGGGCCAGAAGCTGCCCTCCCTGGTTCTGGTCGACCAGCACCACCAGCCCGTAGCCCACTTCCAGACTGAGTTCGTCGAGCTTCAGTAGATCTTCAACCGTGTCTTTATCTTTATCTTTTGCCGGTTTTTTTTCTTCGCCGCCCGCACCCGTCGAGGACGCGGCCGTTGGCTCCTCCCCGGACTTGGGAGCGCGCCAGGCCAGGTATCCAGTACCTGCGGCGAGCAGGAAAAAAGAAAATTTTGGCAGTCCGGGAATCGCGGCCAGCGCCAGCATTACGCCCGCGGCAATGATTAACGGACGTCGCCGTGACAGCACCTGCCGCCCAACGTCCACCGAGAGTGTTGCATCGGAGGACGCACGAGTCACCACAATGCCTCCCGCCATCGAGACCAGCAGCGAAGGGATCATCGTCACCAGGCCGTCGCCGACGGTGAGCACGGTGTAAGTCTTGAGCGCTTCGCGGAAAGGGATATCCAACTGGAAGACGCCGATCAGAAATCCGGCAATAATATTGATGGCCGTAATCAGAATGGTCGCGATGGCGTCGCGCTGGTTGAAGCGGGCCGCGCCGTCCATGGCGCCGTAAAATTCGGCGTCGTGGGCAATCTGTTCGCGCCGGGCGCGCGCCTGGCCTTCGTTGATCAGCCCGGCATTCAGGTCGGCGTCAATCGCCATCTGCTTGCCCGGCATCGCATCGAGCGTAAATCGCGCCGTAACCTCGGCGGTGCGCACCGCTCCGTGCGCCACCACCAGATACTGGATGGCGATCAATGCCATAAAAAGCACGAAGCCCACCACGTAGTTGCCGCCCACCACGAACTGGCCGAAGGCTTCGATCACGTGTCCCGCAGCCGACGGCCCCTCATTTCCGTGCAACAGGATCCTGCGGCTCGAGGCCAGGTTCAGCGACAGGCGAAACAAGGTCAGCAGCAGCAGCAGGCTGGGGAACACGGAGAACTGCGAAGGGCGCAAGATCTGAATTGCCGACAGCAGCACCAGCACGCTGATGGTCATGCTCATGGCCAGAAACAAGTCGAGCAGGATGCTCGGCAGCGGCACCAGCATGACGAAGATCAGGCCCACCGCCGCGATCGGCATGATCCATTCGGCGGCAGCGTTCTTCCGCCGGGAGGGAGCGGTCATCGTGGTAGTGATGTTTGCGGCCATACCTTAAGCTCTCTGTCCCGCTGCCGGATCGGCGTTCTGGTTTTGCGAAGCTCGCGCTTGGGCCCGCCAGATCGCCGCAAGAATTTCCGCGACCACGGTGTAAAGCTGTGCCGGAATGGCCTGCCCCACTTCCACTGCCCGGTACAGGGCATGAGCGAGGGGAACGTTTTCCACCATCGGGATGCCTTTCCAGCGTGCGATCTCCTTGATTTGCGCCGCGATCAGGTTGCGTCCCTTGGCCACCACGATCGGAGCGTCCATGTCGACGCGGTATTCGAGCGCGACCGCGAATTCCGTCGGATTGGTGATGACCACCGATGCGCGTTCCACGTCCTTCAGCATGCGGCGGCGGCGGCTCTGACGCTGCAAGCGCCGGATGCGCTGCTTGACCGCGGGATGCCCTTCCATTTCCTTGAACTCATCTTTCTGCTCCTGCCGGCTCATCTTTATTTCATTTTCGTGACGCTGGCGCTCCAGGAAGTAATCCGCTGCGGCCCAGACCAGAAGCACCAGCGACCCTTTCCAGGCCACTTCAAACATCCGCCCCGTAGCGAATGCCGCTTGAGTCGTGCGGCTGCCGCGCAACAAGGCCGGAAAGAATCGCCAGTCCCGCACCAACACCTCGATCGCGAAATAGACGACCACCGCCGTCGGCAAGAACGACTTCAGCAGGCGGCTTAGCGCGGCGAGTGAAAATAGTTGTTCGACATGGCTGGCTGGGTCCAGACGTTTCCAGTTAGGCGCCAGCGCCGTCGGCGCGAAGACCAGCCCTCCCTGCGCCAGACCGCCGACCGTGGCCACCAGCCAGCTCATTCCTGCGGCCAGCGCCACCCCGCGAAATACCGCGAGACCGTTGCGCCACACCGGAACAAACTGCTCCGGATGGGTCGCGGCCATCTCCAACTCCTGCCGCAGCAAACTGCGCCAGTCGCCGGCAAATGCGGGCATCTGCCAGGCGCAGAACACCACGGCTGTCATCGCCCCGAGGCCAGCCGTCAGGTCGCGGCTGCGCACCACTTGTCCCTGCTCCCGCGCCTTCTGCCGCCGCCGCGGGGAGGCTTTCTCTGTTTTCTGGTCGGCCATACGCCTTCAACGAATCCCGGTGCTTTGTGCCAGGTGCAGCAACTGTTCGGAAACATGAATCAGGCGCGCGAACTGCTGATTGAACATGCGCGGCCAATACGCCATCGCCGCCATCAGCACCGCCAGCCCCAAGAGATTTTTCACCGCCAATCCGATGAAGAGTACAGGCAATTGCGGGGAAGCTTTGCCCAGAAATCCCAGCGCGACGTCGGCCACCAGCGTGGCCACCAGCGACGGCGCTGCAATCTGCACTCCCGCCAAGAAAATCCCTCCTGCTGCGTGTAAGAGCCCGCTGGTCACCGCTAGCGTGACGGACGCGCTGCCCGCTGGCAGATAAGCGAAGCTCCGCACCAGCGAACGCAGCAGCCAGTGATGCACATCGAGTTGCAGAAAAATCAGCAGCGCGGCCATGCGATGAAACTCCGAAAGCACCGGCGTATCGGCCTGGGTCTGAGGATCGAACACGTTGGCCAGCGAGTAGCCGATTTGCACTCCCAGGATCTGGCCCGCCAGCAACGCAGATTCGAACAGGAAGTTCGCCACCAGTCCCAGCAGAAGCCCCACCACGACTTCGCCGATGGCGACTTGCGCCCACTGCCACGATCCCAGCGCGAGCCCGGCGGGACCGTGCAGCGGATGCAGCAGAATTGTGAGCAGTAGCGTCAAGCCGGCTTTCACCGGAACGGGCACCGCATCGCTTCCCAGAAACGGGCAAAACACCATCAAGCCGGAAACTCGTGCGCCGGTGAATACCGCGGCCGCCAGCAGAACATCGAAATTAAATCCATCGATCATTATTGGTTCTTCGTGTTTTCTGGGCACTGGGTGCTAGGTACTGAGTACTGGGTACTGCTCTTCATCGCAAAAACGGGCCAAAGTCGGAAAACAGCTGCAAGGTAAACATCCCGAGACGGCGCACCATCCACGGCATCAGCAGCAAAATCGCCGCGGCCACGGCTGCGAGCCTGGGGACAGTAGAAACCGTCATGTCCTGCAGCGACGTCAGCACCTGCACTACGTTAATCACGAGACCCACCACGACAGCCGCGATCAACAGCGGAGCGCCTATCCACAGGGCGGTTTCGATGGTGTGCCGCAGCAGCGCTACGATCTGGTCCGATCCCATGACCTCACCTCCTCAGGAAAAACTTTTCATCAGCGACCCCACCAGTAAGTTCCACCCATCCACCATGACAAACAGAAGAATCTTCAGCGGTGTGGAGATAATTACCGGAGGCAGTTGCATCATGCCAATCGAAGTGGTAACCGCCGCTACCACCAGATCGATCACCAGGAAAGGAAGAAATAGCGCCACCCCGATCTGAAATCCGGTCTTCAATTCCGAGAGGATGTAGGCCGGCACCACCACCCGCATGGGCACATCGTCGGCCCGCGCCGGGCGCGGAGCCTGCGCCAGTTCCAGAAACAGCGCAAGATCTTTTTCGCGGGCGTACTTGAGCATGAAGTGGCGCAGCGGCGGCGCTCCCCGCCCGACCGCCTCGAGGGCATCCACCTGCCCCTGCTGGAAGGGCACGACCGCCACCTGATAAATCGACGCGCCGACGGGTTGCATTAGAAAATAAGTGAGCACCAGCGACAGTCCGATCAGAGTCTGGTTGCTCGGCGCCGTCTGCGTCCCCAGCGCCTGCCTCAAGAAGTGAAAGACAATCAGCAGGCGCGTAAACGGAGTCAGGGCCACCAGCAACGCGGGCAGAAGCGTCAGCAGGCTCAGCAGGACGACAATGTTCCATGGCACCGAACCGCTGGCCCCGCCCATCCC
>Ga0307479_10000870_pt1 | contig 27309 bp, 22 predicted proteins | sample atmos_gasesECM4C_FD_203743 | JGI IMG/M metagenome (GOLD analysis project Ga0307479, IMG submission 203743) | Hardwood forest soil microbial communities from Morgan-Monroe State Forest, Indiana, United States - atmos_gasesECM4C_515 | ecosystem: Environmental > Terrestrial > Soil > Temperate... | reverse complement strand
CGCGGAAGTGATCGTTTGCCCCACCGCCGTCGAGCCGGAAGATCCGCGCAGCTACTATTCCGTGGCGAAAAAACTCGCGCGCGAAATTCCCAATTCCTACTATCCCAATCAATACGAAAACCCCATGAATCCGGAAGCGCATTACCGCACCACCGGGCCGGAAATCTGGGAAGACAGCGAAGGCAAAATCACCCATTTCGTTTGCGGCATGGGCACCGGCGGCACCATCAGCGGCGTCGGAAAGTATCTGAAGGAAAAAAATTCCAACGTCAAAGTCCTCGGCGTCGACCCCTACGGCTCGCTGTACTACGATTTCGTGAAACGCGGCGAAACCGTGAAGGCCAAGACCTACGTCGTTGAAGGCATCGGCGAAGATTTTTTCCCGGCCACCATGAACCTGAAAATCTGCGACGACGTCATCCAGGTCAATGACGAAGAGTGCTTCGTGGTCGCGCGGCGGTTGGTGAAGATGGAAGGCCTGTTTACCGGAGGTTCCGGCGGAGGCTGCATTTCCGCAGCACTGCAGCTTGCAAAAAACCTCGGGAAGGAAGCTTTCATCGTGGCGTTCCTGCCGGATACCGGAATGCGCTATCTCAGCAAGGTTTACAACGACGAGTGGATGCGCGAACGCGGCTACGTGGAAGCCGCGGTGAAAATCACCGCCGGCGAAGTGGTGAACGCCAAGCACCAAGCCGGCAAAGTCCGCGAACTGGTCATCGCGCGCCCGTATCAAACCGTTTTCCATGCACTAAAAACCATGCAGGATCAGGACATTTCGCAAATTCCCGTCTTCGAGGAAAACATTCCCATCGGCACGATTTACGAAGACCAGATCTTGACCATGGCGCTGCAAGGCAAGGATCTTCGCAAGCTCGTGGTCCGCGAAGTGATGAGCAAGCCGCTACCGCAAGTGCCGCGCACCGCTCCCGTCGAGCGCATCACCTACATACTCAGCCACGAAAATCCCGCCGTCTTCGTGGAAATGGGCGACACCCATTTCGAGATCCTCACGAAATACGATTTGATGAGCACCGTCGCCAGCCTCATGGAATCCAAGCGCTGATGTCGACCGCGCAGACCGATGCATAGGACAACCCGGCCTTGAAAATTCAGGAATTCAATGAGCGGCTGAAAGATACGATTCTCATCGCCGATGGCGCGATGGGTTCGCTGCTGCACGAAGCCGTGGGTCCGCAGCGCAGCTTCGATGAACTAAATTCCACCGAGCCGGAAGCCGTCTTTCGCGTGCACCAGGCCTACATCGAAGCCGGTGCGCAGATTATCGAGACCAACACCTTCGGCGCCAATCGCTTCAAGCTCGAACCGCTTGGCTTGGCTGATGAAGTCCAGCGCCTCAATGGCCGCGGGGTAAAAATCGCACGCGAAGCGCGCGATTCCGCTACCCGCGAAGTGTTGATCGCCGGCTCCATCGGACCGCTGGGTATCGGCGTGCAAGCGCGCCATCCGGAGCCCGACGAAATCCTGGCCATTTTTCGCGAGCAGGCATTGGCTCTGGAAGAGCGCGGCGTCGATCTCTATATCCTGGAAACTTTTTCCTACATCGAAGAAATTCTTCTGGCCATCGACGCCATTCGCTCCTTCTCCGGCCTGCCCATCGTTGCCGAGCTTACCTACTCCGAAGAAGGCACGATCTTCGGCGACTTGCGTCCCGGCGCGGTGGCCGCGCTGCTGAAAAATAAAAATGTGCAGATCATCGGTGCTAATTGCACGCTCGGGCCGCAATCGCTGCTTCCTATCCTTCAGGAACTCGCGGGCGTGGACGGCCTGCGCATCAGCGGCATGCCCAACGCGGGTTTCCCCAAGCGCGAAGGCGACCGCATCGTGTACCCGAAATCTTCGCCCGAATATTTCGCTCTTTTTGCGCGCGAAGCCGCCGCTCTCGGCGTCCGCATACTCGGCGGCTGCTGCGGCACCACGCCCGCGCATATCCGCGCGATGGCTGAAGCCGTGAAGTCGCTACGGCCGGTGAAAGCAACGGCCGTCGCTCGCGTCGAAACCGTTGCGAAACCAGCCCCCGCCTTGCAGCGCGAACCCGAAAGCAAATTCTGGAAGAAACTGCAGAAAAATGAGTTCACCGTCTGCGTGGAAATCGATCCGCCGAAAGGCATCGCGCTGGACCGCGTCTACGAGCAGGTCGACAAAATCATGGCCTCGCGCAAAGTCGACGCCATCGACATCAACAGCGGCGCCATGGCTCGCGTCGGCATGGATGCGCTAATCACCGCGGGCGCTCTCGAAGCGCGCGGCGTGGAAACCGTGCCGCACCTCACCACCCGCGATTACAACATCATCGGCCTGCAAGCCATGCTGCTCGGCGCCTGGACGGTTGGCGGCGTTCGCAACGTCCTCGCCATCACCGGCGACCCTCCCTCCGTCGGCGATTACCCGGAAACCAGCGGCGTCTACGAAGTGGATTCCGTGGGGCTGGTGAAGGTCCTGTATCGCTTGAACCAGGGCACAGACTGGGCCGGCAAGACGCTGGGCGGAGCAACAAATTTCGCGATCGGCGTCGCCGTGAATCCTGTTGCCGACGATCTCGACGGAGAAATCGCCCGCTTTCGCGCCAAAATCGAAGCCGGCGCGCATTTCGCCATGACCCAGCCGCTCTTCGATCCTGAACACTGGTACGCTTTCCTGAAAAAACTCGGCGGCAAGCCACCCATTCCCATACTCATCGGCATCTGGCCACTCAACAGCTACAAGCAAGCGCTACGACTCAACAACGAGGTGCCCGGAATAGTAATTCCGCAGCCTTTGCTGAAATCGTTGGAAGCGGCCGGCGCCGCCGCGCGCGACCGTGGCTTCGAGTGTGCCCGCGAGATGCTCGCCTGGTCGCGCACGGAATTGGCCGGCGCGTACTTAATCCCGCCGTTCAAGCGCTATGAAGAAGTCCTCGACATTCTATAGCTTTCACTGGGTCTTCTCGACCGTGCTGGTGTGATCGTGAATTATGCGCCAGCCTTCCGGAAAGCGCTGCCACACCAAAGAAAAAACTCCGCCGATATCGCCCTGCGCCCGGGAGAGATGCCAATGTCCGAGCACCAGCGCGGCATTCTTGCCGAGAAAGCGAAATTCGAGTCCGGAAAAATCGAGCTGGCCCATCGCCGCGCGATCCGGATAATTCTTTTTATAGCGCGCGAGTACGCCATCCCATCCGCGCGCAATTCCACCACTTCCGGAGAACGTCAAATCCGGAGAATGCCAGTAGCCCTGCAGAAACGCGTCCACATTGCCCTGGTTCCAATTGCTCTGCTGCCCATCCAGAATCTTGGTAATCGCGGCGCGATCGCTCGCATGCTCCTCGGAAGCTGCACTCTGCCTCGCGACGAGCACAGCCAAAGCGAGAAGCCCCAGCAAAACCGCGGGAACTGCGACGACTCGCGAAATGCGCATTACATGCCTCCAGCGTAAATCTTCGGGCAGGAGGATAGAGGAGCAAGCAGAAACACGCAAGCGCAAGCCTTCGTAGCGCAGTACCCAAGTAAGCCTTGTATTTTCATTGGCTTACAAAGTCCCATTCGGCTGGTACTCCGGGACTATTGGTCCGCTAGGACTGCGCGGGCAGACTTATGCGTGCAAAGAGAAAGAGGCTGAGGGATGTTCGCCGCCATGCTATTTGCGATCTCGATCGTGGCCCTGTCACAGTTCGCCGCCTACTACTGGCGAGCCACGCTGGCAGGAGCCGCGGCGCAGCCGATCTCCGACCGCATCCTGGTCGCTGTCGGCGTGGAAAATGGCCAACTCACTGGCCAAAACTTTCCTACGTTGCTGAGCATTCACGACCTGACGCCTGAACTGAACTCCGGCAGCAACGGCCTTTTTTTAGTTCGCGTCTACTACCGCTTCGTCGACGCCATTCACTCCCTGGCTGGCCGCACTATGCCGGCGATCGCCGCGTGGAGCCAGCGCGAACTCACTGTTTGTGCCCGCTATGCCGCGGTGCAGATCGACCGCCGTTGGCAAGCGAACCTCGATCTGGCCGCTTCGCTTCGCTCCTGCTAAACCAAGCGGCTGTTCCAACGCGGCCATCCTAACGTTTCAATAGAAGACGAACAGAATCGCTGGCCGAACTTCGTGCTTCCTGCTAGCTTTTGCAAAGTGCAAGCGGCAGGGAGAACACCATGGCCACGTTTGAACTGATCGAATATGCGGATGCGAGCCCGGAAGTTCGCGCGGTTTACGACGACATCATGGCCACGCGCAAGATCGACTGGATCAATAATTTCTGGAAAGGCATCGCGCACGACCCCGTGACGCTGAAGCGCACCTGGGAAAGCATCAAGCAGATCATGGCGCCAGGCGCGCTGGATTCGCTCACGAAAGAAATGCTCTACATCGCGGTCAGCGTCACCAATAATTGCTCCTATTGCATCGCCTCGCACACCGCTTCCGCTCGCAGCAAAGGCATGACCGACGCGATGTTTCACGAATTGCAAGCGGTGATCGGCATGGCCAACGAAACCAACAAGCTGGTTACCGGCTATCAGGTCGAGATCGACGAGCAGTTCAAAGCTCCGCTCGACAAATAAGTTTCTTTCCCCCCAAAACCTGTACGAACGGACAGTGTATGTTTCCCATGCAGTACGAGCGTACTATGGCTGGCCCACTCGCGTCCGCCGGACAATAAAAAGGTTCGCGCGGAACTCTGAACCGGTAGAGTGCAGCCGAAACTCTCTCGCAAGCGAGTAAGAAATGCCCCCGACGCTCAAAGACAGCTCCATGCTTCCCACGTCTCCTGAAAACCAGGAGCGCGCCGCGGAAGGAGCATTGGCGGGCCAACAAACCAGCAGTGCGCAACCCGTCACGCTGGAAGTGCCGGTGACGGTCAACGGCGCACGCGCGGTGGAAGGCAGCGACAAGCGCGAACCATTTTCGGAAAAAACCAACACGGTGCTAGTGCTTGCCAATGGAGCGGTGATCCGTCTTTCCTCGTCTGTTGCACCGGGCCAGCTTCTTTTCCTGACCAACGAAAAAACGAAAAAGGAAGTAGTCTGCCAGGTAGTAAAATCCAAGAATTACCGGAACGTCAGCGGCTACGTGGAGCTGGAATTCACCGAGCCGGTGCTCGGATTTTGGGGCATGCGCTTCCCTGGCGAGCGGCATAGCGCTCAGGTCAACGCGTCTCTGCCTGTTGCGCGAAAGGTGGACTCCGCTGCGCTGCCTACGGAAGTCCCGGCTACGAACGCAGATCCGAAATCAACTTTGCTTGTGGACGCGAAGCCCGTTGAAAACATCACGACAAATCTTGCTGACGCGGTGCAGGAGTTCAAGACAGAGATCAAGGCGGATTCGCGCCCATCGAGCAAAGCCGATTTTTTGGCGCCCGCGGAGACGTCCACTGGCGGGCTGAAGCTCGACGCGAATCGCTTGGAGGAGCAACTGTCGGCCCTGCTTTCCGACGATCAGAAGCAGAGCGAGCGGACGCCGTCGACTTCGGTTGCGCCGCCCTCCGGGCAGGAGCCTGGGGGCGCCGCAGCGAAAATTCTTGAAATGGCTAGCGAAGAGCCCGTGGTTGTCAAAGTTGAAACGGAGCCGGCCAAGTTGAGTACTCCAGCGCATGCCGCGCCGAAAAACACGCACGCGCCGGCCACGTCCAGCTTTGATGACGAAGAAGTGAAAATTCCAGCCTGGCTCGAGCCGTTGGCGCGCAATGCGGCGATTCCCGCCCCGCCAGCAGAAAAGGGCGCGAGCGAAGCCGCCGCGCAAATTGAAGAATGGCAGGCTCCGCAAGCGCCGGAATCGGCTTCCGCGGCAAAACACGGAACAGCAGCGGCAAAGAACGCGGCCAGCACTTCAAAACACACGCAGGCCGCCCCTCTATTTGGCAATTCTCTGTTAGGCGCTAGCACGCCGGAATTGACCAGCCCGCGCAGAAGCGGCAAGGGAATTTGGATGGCGATTGCGGCAGGCCTGATTGTCGCAGCGGCCAGCGGTGCGTGGTATTTTCGCGACTCGCTGGCATCGCTGGTGCCTGCGCTCGCTACTTCAGGATCGAACGGATCGCCGGTCTCCACCGCTGGTTCCACTTCGCTTACAAACGCGCCGTCCGGTAACTCCGCTGCGCTCTTGGCACCGGCGTCGACGCCGAGTGCAACGCCGGAGGCGCCTTCTGCGGGGAAAAAAGCGAACTCTGCGAGCGCAATTGCGGAAGCAGCGGGACCGGTTTCTTCACCAGCCCAAGGCAAAGTGCAGACCGCGGCGATTACCGAGCGCATCCCAAAATCGGGTGCCAGCAACGACGTGAGCAAGGGGCCGGACAAATCGGCTGAGCCAGTTCAGACGGTGGAGCCTGAAATCACGAGGCCTTCTCTCGGCGAAATTCGCCTGGCAAGACCCAAGGTCCGTCGCTCCGCTAGCGTGCAAGCGAACGGCGAGATGGAGCCGGCGCTAGAGGCAAGCAGCGACGGAGCGCTTGCAGCGGGAGAAAATTCCCTGGGCGCGAATTTGGCAGAGAACTCGAAGCAGCCGGCCGCTCCGGCGGCGCCCGTGGGCGGAGACGTCACGCCCGCACACCTGATTTCTTCCCTCCCGCCAAGCTATCCTTCACTGGCGAGGACTCAGCACGTCGCCGGCGACGTGCGCGTCGACGCGTTGATTGATGCGACAGGCCGTGTAACCACAATGAAGGTCGTTTCCGGCCCCTCCCTGCTGCACCAAGCGGCCATGGACGCCCTACGCCAGTGGAAATATCAGGCGGCCACGTTGGACGGCAAGCCCGTTCCGATGCACCTGACGGTTACCATCCAGTTCCGGTTGCAATAGCCGCGCCACCCCTTCCTGTCCCGAGAGCCGCGCGCCATAACTTAAACGTCGAAAAGACATAAATTTGACAAGTTTAGGGGCCTCCACAACTAGGCTATATGCGTCTAAGGTCGACTAGAGGCGCTGAACAGCCATCGTTCATAGGTGACCTAGTCGCAAGCGCCGCCGGACCTAAAGGACCACAGCATGAGCACAGAACCGAGCGCTCTAGTCCACCAAGAACCCCGCGCGAGCGTAGCACCGCCGGCGTTTGCAGCGCGTTACGCACGTTTCGGGGCGTTCCAGGCCGACCTGGAACGCGAAGAGCTGTATCGGGATGGCCAGCGCGCCAAGGTGCAGGCCAAGGTATTCCAGGCGCTCCTGCTACTCCTGAGCCGTGCCGGCGAGCTTGTAACGCGCGAGGACGTACGCCGTCAGCTTTGGCCGGAGACGTTTCTGGCCAACCTCGACGCCAACGTCAACACCACGATGAACAAGCTGCGCTTAGTGCTCGGCGATTCTCCGGAAAATCCTGTGTATATCGAAACGATCCCGCGGCGCGGTTATAGCTTCATGGCTAGCGTGGAATACTCGAGCGTTCCGGGCACGCCGTCTGCGGAAGGCGCAAAGACCGTTTTGAATGCAACTGCGCAACCTGGGAACTTCGGCACGGTATGGCTGAAGAAGCACATCCGCACGTTTCTACGTGTGGCCAGCTTGCTGTTCGCGGGAATGATACTTGGCGCGCTGCTGGCGTTCGTCTGGTTCTTTGCGCAGGCCAAGAATCAGCATTCCGCGAACGCACCGAAAGTGAGCGTATCCCTCATCGCGCGCGAATTCCGGCGCAGCTCTAGTCCGACTCAGCACACCACGCTCGGCGCGTACTGATCTCCATACGAGAAAACCACGAACGGCTGTGCTCTGCGGCTTGCGAGCGGCGAGGCGTGTTCGTATACTGGCGACCCGGCCAAGTGACAGGTCTGGCGGGTGGGTAGCCCGCCGAAACTCACCTCTTTCTTGGCTTCCAAATCGCCTCCAGCGCCGCAAACCGCGTGGGCGAACTGCGAAAGGACGGACGCCCCTGCGCGCGCGTCCGATTCAAAAGGAGACCTTCGAATGTCGCAAGCGCCAGCACCGGAAGAGATGAATGTTTACCAGAACGCGGAAGCGCGCTTCGAAGTGGCTGCCAACAAGTTGGGACTGGAGCAAGGGCTGTACCGGTATTTGAAATACCCCAGCAAGGAAATCACTTTGTACATTCCGGTGGGCATGGACAATGGGCAGCTGGAAGTGTTCATCGGCTATCGAGTTTTGCACTCGACGGTGCGTGGGCCGGGCAAGGGCGGAATTCGGTTTGCTCCCGACGTTTCGATCGACGAAGTGCGCGCGCTAGCCACGTGGATGACCTGGAAATGCGCGGTGGTGAACATTCCCTTCGGGGGAGCGAAGGGCGGGGTGATTTGCGATCCACGGAAGATGTCGCGAGGCGAACTGGAGCGGCTGACGCGGCGGTACACCGCAGAGCTGGTGAACTGGCTGGGTCCGGAGCGCGACGTCCCTGCCCCAGATGTCGGTACTGGCGAACAGATGATGGCATGGGTGATGGATACCTATGCGATGCACGTGGGTCAGGCGACCACGGCGGTGGTCACTGGCAAGCCCATCGAACTGGGCGGGTCGGCGGGGCGCCGTGAAGCCACTGGTCGGGGCGTGATGATCTGCTGCGACAAAGCGCTGGCCAAGTTGGGCATGAAGCGCGAAGGAAGCCGCGTAGTGATTCAAGGCTTCGGGAACGTCGGCTCCTTAGCCGGGAGTCTGATGCAGAAGGCCGGATACAAAATCGTCGGGCTGGCCGACATCGGCGGCGGGCTATACAACGAAAAGGGATTTGACGTCTCCAAGGTGGTTGATTGGGTGTACACGCAGAAGAAGCCGCTGCATGATTTTCCGGGCGGCGGGACAAAGATGAGCGCACGCGACGTTCTTTTCCAGCCGTGCGATATCGCAATTCCCGCGGCCATCGAGAATCAAATTACGGAGAAAAACGCCAACCAGGTGCAGGCAAAGATTCTTTGCGAAGGTGCGAACGGTCCAACCACGTGGCAAGCCGACGCGATCATCGACGCTAAAGGCATTTTCACTGTGCCGGACATTCTCGGCAATGCGGGCGGTGTTACAGTGAGCTATTTCGAATGGGTGCAGGATCGGCAGGGCTTCTTCTGGCGGGAGAGCGAAGTCAATGAGCGGCTGCTGGATGTGATGGAAAATGCCTTCGATGAAGTGGTACGCTACGCCGAAATGCATAAGGTAAACAATCGCATCGCCGCGTACATGCTGGCCATCGATCGCGTGGCCAAGGCGCTTAAGTTGCGCGGCATTTACGCTTGAGATTTAGCTGGTGCGCGCCGCTTCCCGCGCGTGCATCGTAGGACAATTTGTTCGCGAAAGGCTCGGAGGAGAGCTTCGAGCCAGGAAGGAGTCCGCCCCGTGTCTCCGGACTCAATCTTGCCAGGCAGCGCCAAAACCGAATTGCAACATCGCCTGGATATTTGTAATGCCGGGCGCTGGATGTATGAGCAGGGCTACAACGTAGCGTGCGAGGGAAACGCCTCTGTGCGTTTGGACGAGAAGCGCATTCTGACCACGCCGACGTGCATGAACAAAGGCATGCTCGCGCCGGAAGATCTGGTGGTGACCGACCTGGAGGGCCGCCAACTCGAAGGTGAACGCAAATTCTCTTCCGAGCTGGCCATGCATCTATTGTTTTACAACATGCGGCCGGATGTGAACGCGATCTGCCACGCGCACCCGCCCACAGCGACGGGATTTGCCGTTGCGGGCCGCGGGCTTGACCAGGCTTTGCTGCCGGAAGTCATCGTCGGCCTTGGCCGCATTCCGCTGGTGCGCTACGCTACGCCGGGAACGCCGGAGCTCAGCGCCGCGCTGGAGCCTTACGTACCGCATTATGATGCGCTGCTGCTGGCCAACCATGGGGCGGTCACCTGCGGTCCGGATTTGCTGACCGCGTATTTCCGGCTGGAAACCCTCGAGCACGTTGCGAAAATCACGCTGGCCGCGGAAATGGCCGGCACTCCGACATTGCTGTCGAGCCGGGAAGTGGCAAAGCTTATGGCCGCGCGATCGCGCTACTTCGTGACGCCACCGCCCGGCGGCGGCGCGGAGCTGCCGGTGACCTCGGATGCTAACGACGGCGGCGAACACGTGCGGCTCACGCGTGGAGAATTGGACTCGCTGATTGACGAGGCCGTCCGCAAAGATCGCTCCCGCCGCTGACCTGTTCCGGGAATAACGCTTGGGAGTAGAATGAAGGCACGGGTGTAGTCATGAAAGCGCAAACAGCCCGCGAGAATGCAAACGAAGAAGCTAAGCCTTCGTGCGAAGCGGTCTCCCGCCTGGACGAGCCGTGCAATCAATCCGCGGCAATCTTCTGCGACAAGTGCGAGCGCTGGTTTTGCGCCGCGCACATGCAGGATGATCAGTGGCACGCATGCCACCTTGAGCCCGGCGAGGAGGGCGGCGAAGGCTAAACGTCGCCCCACCTCCGGGCCGGTGGATAGCTCAGGGCGCGGTAAGGAACGGCCGGGCGCGGCGGAGGCGGTTGACCACGCGGTCGCGGCCGAGGACGACCATGGTGTCGAATAGAGGCGGGGCCACGGCTTGCCCGACGATGGCGACGCGCGTGGCGTTGATGAGCAGCCCGGCTTTTACGCCTTCCGCTTCGGCGAGCGCGCGCAACGCGTGATCGCAGGCATCATGGCTCCAATCGGAGGGCGGGATAGCGGCCAACGTTTCCGCGACTTTGGAGAGCAGCTCCGGAACTTTGGGATCCTTCCAGAATTTGACTTTGGCGGCGGGATCGATTTCGAAATCGTCGGAGAAAAACGCGCGGGACCAGGTGGAGAAATCAGGGAGAAGACGAACGCGGGTGCGCAGGAGGTCGACCGTTTTTGCGAACCACTCGCGGCCGGGGCCCGTGGCCCACTCTTCTTTCCACAAATTGGCGCGCTTTAGCACTGCTTCCACTTCCGGCAGCAAATCCTCAATGGGCAGCTTCTGAAGATATTGGGTGTTGAACCATTCGAGTTTGGGACGATCGAAGACGGCATTGGTGTGGCTGACACCTTCGAGAGAAAACTTTGCCAGCAAGTCTGAGGTGCGCAGGAATTCCTCGTCTCCGCCCGCGGACCAGCCGAGCAGGGCGAGAAAGTTCCGGAAGGCTTCGGGGAGGAAGCCCTCGTCGCGATACATGTTGACGTCGGTGGCGCCGTGGCGCTTGGAGAGGCGGGACTTGTCGGGACCAAGAATGAGCGGCACGTGGGCGAAGACGGGCGGCTGAGCGCCCAGCGCGCGGTAAAGCAAGACCTGTTTGGGTGTATTGGAGATGTGGTCGGCGCCGCGAATCACGTGGGTGATGCGCATGTCGATGTCGTCGACCACGACGCCGAGCTGATACATGGACTGGCCGAATTCTTCGTCACCTTTGCCGGAGCGGAGCAGGACGAAATCCTCGATCTCATCGTTGGAGAATTCGCGCTCGCCGAATACGGCGTCGAAAAATTTGGTGGTGCCGCCGGTGGGGACGCGAAAGCGAACGGCGGGCTTGGTTCCTGGGGTGGAGGGTTTGCCGTCGCGGCAAGTGCAGCGCACGATGCGGCGCGGCCCGGCGGCCTTCGGCTCGTCGTCCTGAGCCTCAACGGCGTGATCGCCGCCAGTGTAGCGCTCTGCCGGGCAGTAGCACAAGAACGCGCTGCCGTTGGCCAGAAGCTTTTTTCCCGCTGCTTGGTATAGCGCGGTGCGCTGCGACTGATAAAACGGGCCTTCATCCCAATCGACGCCGAGCCAGCGCAGGCCGTCGATGATGCCTTGGACGAGTTCGGGCTTGTTGCGCTCGGCGTCGGTATCCTCGATGCGCAGGATCATGGCGCCGCGCTGATGCCGAGCGAAAAGCCAGTTGAACAGAGCGGTGCGCGCGCCGCCTACGTGGAGATAGCCGGTAGGTGATGGCGCAAAACGCACGCGCACAGGGCCGACCGTATCGTTTGAGGTTTCACTCATTTGCCGGGGTCACTTGGGGCTTCCTTAGTTTTTCTCGCAGAAAGTTTGATTGCCCAGTGTAACGAAACATGGGTGGATGGTCCAACTTAGGCCTTCATCCGAGCGCCAAGTACGCGTCTGCCGGCGTTGCGAAGGTTTCCCGGCGCGGATGTGGCCAAGTGGTTACCTCACGGACGTTACCTCTAATCTGCTACCTTTTTGGCCACCAGTACCGCGGTACGCTTGCTACAACAAAAATGCATACTCCATAATCCAAGTGCTGTATTTTGTGTGTCCATGACGCCGTTTTGCGGGGTGGCGCGACGTGTGCGCGCCGTCCGCACACATGCGCATGCATTAGGGGATAGGAAAGCGCTTATAGTCTGCCGCATTCCGGGGCAGAGACAGCCGGTGGTTCCGCACGTCGTGCGGAGAATCGACGAGTGTTGGTCTACAACAATTTCATAGCGCTGGCCCTGTTGGCGGCAACGTCGCTGGTGGCGGGGTTCTTTGCGTACATCTACAGCCTGAAGCGGCAGGCGTACCTGCTGCTGTGGACGGCGGGGTGGACGCTTTTTGCCTTGCATTACTTGGGCGCGGCGCTGGCGCAGTGGGTGCCGGATACGCCGCTGCAGACGGCGCTGGATCGCTGGCTGTACGCCGTCGCGGCGCTGTTCTTTCTTTTGGGCGCGCAACTCTACTCACAGCGCAAGCCGTGGAAATTCGCGGCAGGCGCAGCGGCGGTGGTGCTCGGCGCGTGGGCGGTGGCCAACGCGCTGCATCTTTTTAACGTCACGGTGGTGGTCCCGGGCGCGCTGCTATTCGCCGCGGTGGCGGTGATCTTTTGGCAGGAAAGCAAACGACAAGAAACCCTAGCGGATCGCCTGTTGGGGCTTTCCTTCATGGCGTGGTGCGTGTTGCAGCTTGCGGTTTTTTTCTTTCTACGCAACGCACCGGCGGACCTGGCGATTGACAGCCCGATAACAGCGGTGCCCTCCGCATTCGTGGCCATGTTGATGGTGATGGCCTCGTACGAAGAAGAGAAGCGGCGCATCGAACGCAACATGCTGGCGTTGTCTAATTTGAATTTGGCGACGTCGAGTTTTGTTGGCGGAGAGATTCAGCGCATGCTGGCGCAAGCGCTGGACCGCGTCCTGGGAGTGGTGCGACTGCCGGCGGGCGCGCTGTTTTTGCATCACGGAGATCCGCAGGGGCCGACGTCGGTGGTGGCGGTGGGGCTGAACGACGACTTCTGCCGGGTGGCACAAAACGAAGGGTTGGATGATTACCTGGTGGGGCTGGTTTCGCGGCTGGGAGGCCTGCTGGGCTTCCGTGACTTGCGCAATGCGGAGTCCGTGGCGGCGCTGGAGCGAGAAGAGCCGATCAAGAGATTCCGGCAGCTAGCGATAGCGCAAGGGTTGCGCAGCGTGGTAGCCATCAGCCTACAGGCGAAGGAGCAGGCATTTGGGGTACTGCTGCTGGGGACGCCGGATAGCCGGAGATTCGCGCCGGCGGAATATCGCTTGCTGTTGGCGCTGGGGCACCAAATCGGCATGGCGGTGGAGAACAGCTATTTGGTGCAGCAGACCGCACGGCGCTCGGAAGAATTGCACGTGTTGAATGAAATCGGGCGAGCCTTGAGTTCGACGTTGAACAAAGAAGATTTGCTGGTCAAGATCTGGGAGGAATTGCGCCGGTTAATTGATGTTGAGAATTTCTATATCGCGGAGCTTGATCCAGTCCGCGATGAGATGCGCTTTCACTTTGAAGTCATCGGTGGGAAGCCAGGGCCGCGGCGCAGCCGCCGCACAGGAAATCATCTTACCGAATATGTGATCCGCACTCGGCAGCCGGTGCTGATTCGCGACAACTACGACGCGGAAGTCAAGAAGCTGGGCGTAGAACCGATTCAACAGAGTGGATGTTTTTGCTGCGTGCCGCTGGTGGCCTACGATCGCGCGATTGGCGCGATGGCGGTCTATGCCGACCAGGAGCACGTATTTGATGAAGGGCACTTGGAGCTGCTGCGCGTGCTGGCCAGCGAAGCGAGCATTGCCATCGAAAACGCGCGCCTGTTCCAGGAAGAGCGAACCAAGGCGCGGCATCTTTCGCTGCTCAACACGATTTCGCGGAATGCGATTGCCACGCTGAATCCGGATGAAATGCTGGCGAAGATTACCGAGCAGCTTGAAGCGGGACTGACCTACGACCACATCGGCATCGGCCAGCTGGAATACTCCACGCGGGAAATCGTGATTCAAGCGGAAGCCGGCAAGCGGCGAGGCGCGCTGGGGCAGCGAATTCCGCTGGGAAGCGGCCTAATCGGACAGGTGGCGCGCAACGGGCAGTTGGCTGCGTATAACGCCAACATACCCGCGGATGCCGGGTGCAAGCCGCTGTTGCCAGACACGCTGGCGGCAATTGCGCTGCCGGTGTTTTACGCGGAACAACTGCTCGGGATTTTGTACGTGGAATCGTCGCAGCCGGCAGATTTCTCCGAGGAGGAGGTTCTACTGCTGCGCACGCTGGCGGACCTGATCGCCGGTGCATTGCACAACGCGCTTTCGTTCCAAAAAGCGCAAGAGCAGGCCATCACGGACGGCCTTACGGGCGTCAAGACGCACCGCTTCTTTATGGAGGCGTTGTCGGCGGAATGGAAGAGGTCGACACGCGCGGGGCGTTCGTTTGCGCTGGTGCTGATGGACCTGGACCGGTTCAAATTCGTAAACGATTTTTATGGACATCTGGAAGGCGACCTGGTGCTGCAGCGCGTGGGCCACATTCTGGAGACGAATTGCCGGCGCTCGGATGTGGTGGCGCGCTACGGCGGCGACGAGTTCGTGATCTTGATGCCGGAAACGAACATGGAGCACGCGAGGCAACTGGCGTCGAAGCTGCGCGGGTGGGTGTCCGCGGACCCGCTGCTCCGGGAGAAGAACATCAGCGCGAGCTTCGGTATCGCGTGCTATCCGCTGCATGGCTCCTCGCCGCAGGAATTGATCCAGGTGGCGGACGCTTCGATGTATTTGTCAAAACACCAGGGCGGCAACGCAGTGTCGACGGCCGACCATTTCGACCCCAACGAAGCCAAAAAATGGAAGCGAGACGTGCTGGAAGCGTACCTGGGCGTGACACTGAAGCGCTTGTTTGCCACCGGCCCGGAAGCGTTTGAGGAGATTTATTCGAGGTTGAAGCAATTTACGGAGTCGCTGGCGGCAACGGAGGGGGCGAACGGTACGGCAACCGGGGCAACGGCCGCTTCGGAGGGGCCGCAGGCGCTGCCACAGGCGGTGCTGGACACGGTAACGTCGCTGGCGTTCGCGATCGACGCAAAGGATCACTACACGCAAGGGCACTCGCAGAAGGTATCCGCGTATGCGGCGCTCATCGGCGAGGCGCTGGGATTGAACGATTTGGAGGTTGAGGAGATCCGGCTCGGAGGGGTGCTGCACGACATCGGAAAAGTGGCGATTCCAGAGAATATCTTGAACAAGAACGGTCCGCTGAATCCCCAAGAGTGGGACACGATGAAATCGCACGTGACATTTGGAGCAAAAATTTTGGAGCCGCTGACACCCCTGGCGCGCATACGGGACATGGTGCTGCACCATCACGAATTTTTTGACGGATCGGGATACCCGCACGCCTTGGAGGGCGAGAAAATTCCGCTGGGCGCGCGGATCATCGCGGTGGCGGACGCTTATGACACCATTACGAGCGACCGCACGTATAAGAAGGCGCGCGCGGCCGCGGAAGCGCTGGCGGAGCTGGAACGCTGCGCTAACGCGCAGTTCGACGCGAAGGTTGTTGCGGCGTTTGTGCGCACGATGAAGTCGATGCCGAGTCCGATCATCGAGGTAGCCTCGATAGCCAGAAACTCGTAGCGATCGCCTGCTTTCCTTCCGGAAAGTCTCCCGTCCAAAGGCACAAGCGTGGTTGGTTTCCAGCCCAAGACCTTGAGGTGCCCATGAAAAGACGCGTGTGGATCTTTGCCGTAATCGCTCTTGCGGGAGCAAGCAGTGTGCTGGCCGCGCCGCACTCCACCGCCGCTTTCAAGAAGCTTCAAGGACTTGCTGGTGAGTGGGTAGGCACTGACGACAAACACCAGCCGGTGAAAATCAGTTTTAAGGCCATCGTTTCAAATACCGCGGTGATGGAGACGTTATCGCCCTCGGGCATGGAGGAGATGGTGACGGTGTATAGCCTGGACGGTGACGGAATCGCGCTGGTTCATTTCTGTCCCACTAACAACCAGCCGCGCATGCGTGCCGTTCCCGGCACGGATGAAGTGAAGGAGTTGGCTTTCGATTTTCAGGGGGCGAGCAATCTGCCCTCACCGAACACGGGTCACCAACATCACCTGGTGATCCGCTTCGAGGATCAAGATCACATCACGGAAATATGGACCTGGCGGCACGACGGAATGGATATGCCCATGGTCTTCCATCTCACTCGCAAGGGAAAGTAGATTGCAGAGGCGAGTGTACGTAGTTCCGAGCTACTTCCACTCGCTGTAGGTAGCAACCTCTGGGAATTGATGAGCAGCGTAGTGACGGACCTCGTGCAAGAGCTCTCGCAGGCGTTTGCGAGCTTTGTGCAATTGCGACTTGGAATTGCCCACCGAGCAGCCGAGCATGCTGGCGATTTCGTTGTGCTCGTAACCGTGGACATCGTGAAGTAGGAACATGGACTTATAACCTTGGGGTAATTGGTCAAGGGCGGCGTGCAGGTTGATGCGATCGAAAAGGCCGGTCAAGCGGAGGTCGGGAACGCCGATTTCGAAAGCGGGACGATCCTTCTCGTCGCCGGGGCCTGTCATTTCTTCCAGCGAGACGGGGACAGGCCTTTTCTTGCGGAAGCGCATGAGGACGATATTGGCGGTGAGGCGGTGCATCCAGGAGGAAAAGGCAGATTCACCGCGGAAGGTGTGGATCTTGCGGAAGAGCTGCAGGAAAGCCTCCTGGGTCAGATCTTCGGCTTCGACCGGATCGCCACTCATGCGCAGGCAGAGAGCGTAGACGCGGCGGCTGTGCAGTTGATAGATGGTTTCGAAGGCAGAAGCGTCACCCTGCTGGGCCAGGCGAATGGCTTCTTTAAGAGAAGCGGCATCCGGCTTCAAAGGTCTCCCTGCCTGGGCAGGCGTAGTTGCCACTGGCTGCGTTGACGCGTGGGGTACGCGCGGGCGGGCTTTCCCTGCGAATTGCACTCGCTGCTGCTTGGCGTCGCCGCCAGACGGATTGGTTGCCGAATTCATATAAAACCTCACTTATTTTGACGGCGCTGGTGGGCCAGCCTTGTCATCGCCGCGTCAAGGGGATGTCATCTTTGTTGCGTGGCAGAGTGCGGAGCATCAGACGAGTTTGGCGGCAGCCGTGTCATGACAAAGAGATGCAGCCTTGTTTGCTATTCTGTGGTGCTACGGCAGGAGGGCATATGCAGACGGCGGCGGTGAAATGGATTGGGGAGCAAAAGTTTGTGGCCACGAGCCCTTCGGGTCATGCGATGGCGGTGGACTCAGACCGCGAATCAAACAAGGCGCCGGGGCCGATGGAATTGGTGCTGATGGCGCTGGGGGCATGCACCGCGACGGACGTTGTCTCAATCCTAAAGAAGAAGCGGCAAAAATTGGAATCGTTGGAAGTGGTCTGTTCGGGGGAGCGAGCCGCCGAGCCCCCTACGGTTTGGACGAAGCTGGAGATCGCTTATCGATTGCGCGGCGAGTTGGATGAGGGCGCAGTGAAGCACGCGATCGAGCTCAGCGAAGAGAAATATTGCTCGGTTGCGGCAATGCTGAAGAAGACAGCGAAAGTTAGCTGGCGTTATGAGATTTTGCGGGGTGAGGTCTAGGTTGATGGCGGCGGACGGCGGCTTATTTCGCTGATCCCACTGAGTTCAGTGAGAGCACCGGCGAGAGTGGCTGTGCTACCCTTTGGGAACTTAAGGAGAATCATGTCGCATCGTATTGCTGCGAAGATTACCGGCGTTGCCGGTTATGTGCCGCCGAAGGTGCTGACCAACGCGGACCTCGAAAGGATGGTAGAGACCAACGACGAATGGATTCGCACGCGCACTGGGATTCGCGAAAGGCACATCGCGGAGGAGGGGATGGCCAGTTCGCACCTGGCTACCGAAGCAGCGAAGGCGCTGCTGGAGAAGACGAAGACCGATCCTTCGGAGATTGATCTGATTATTGTGGCGAGCGTGACACCAGACATGTTTTTTCCGGCGACGGCGTGCCTGGTGCAGGACCGCTTAGGAGCGAAACGAGCGTGGGGTTTCGATCTTTCCGCGGCGTGCTCCGGCTTTGCTTACGCGCTGACGGTCGGAGCGCAGTTCGTGGCCTCAGGAGCGCACCGGAAAGTGGTGGTGATCGGCAGCGATGTCATGAGCTCGATTTTGGATTATCACGATCGCTCCACCTGCGTCTTGTTTGGAGATGGCGCCGGCGCGGTGCTGGTGGAGCCGGCGAAGGATGGTGAGGGCATTTTGGATTTTTCGCACGACGTGGACGGCTCGGGCGGTCAATATTTATACATGCCGGGCGGGGGATCGCTGCACCCTTCCACGCACGAAACAATCGACAAGAACATGCACGTGGTGCATCAGGAGGGTTCGCAAGTATTCAAGTATGCGGTGCGACGTATGGCGGAGCTGGCGGGGTGCCTTCTGGAGCGCAATGGATTTACCGGCGACGATCTGGCGCTGGTGGTGCCGCACCAGGCGAATTTACGAATTATTCGAGCCATGCAGCAGCGGCTAGGCCTGGAAGATTCCAAGGTGATGGTGAATATCGACAAGTACGGGAACACGACCGGAGGCACAATTCCGCTGGGTTTGCGCGACGCGGTGGACCAGGGGCGCCTGAAAAAGGGTGACCTCGTGCTTCTCGCTGCCGTGGGTGCGGGTTACACGACAGGTGGATTGTTGTTGCGCTGGGCATATTAGGTCTCGTGTCCCGGGCTAGGGATTGTCTGATTCTTTTTGGATGGCGCCGCGTTTCAGGGCGTATGCGACGAAGCCTTCCGGAGCGTTTTTCACACCAAAGATATTTGCGTTCTTCACGATCAGGGTATCGTTCCACTTGAGGTTGTCGAGATCGGTGTTGCGCAGGTCGGCGTTTGCGAGCGTGGCCCCGGACAGATCAGCGCCCGTCAAATCAGCGCCGAAAAAGTCGGCCTCCGTCATGTCGGCACGCTCCAGTTTCGCGCCGCGAAGAATGGAGTGACGAAGATTGGTGGAGCGCAGATCAGAATCGGATAGGTCGGCGAAGGTGAGATCACTATCGCGCAAGTCGGCGGCGGAAAAATTCGACCGCGCCAGGCTGGCGCGCTGGAGACGCATGCCTTGCAGGAATGCGCCGGAGACATCCACACCGACGAGAGAAATTCCGTCGGCGTTTAGCTCTTGTAGAGCTTCGATACGCCCGCCATTGCCGCCTTTTCCCTGGGCGGTGTTGATGACTTGCCACGCCTGGTAGTGCTTCTGCTTGACGCGGTCGCCGGATTCGCCGAAATAGAAGATCACGGCGATAAGCACGCCGAAACTGCTGAGATATTCGAGCACTTCCAGGAAAGACCAATTGCTGAGGACGTAAGCGATCCATTCACAGAACCACTCGAAGGCCCACAAGGGCACAGTCCAGCTTAGTTTCAGTCCTTGCCTGCGAACGTTCCAGGGTTCAGGGCGTTTTCTGTGAAGGCGTACTCGCATCGTGTGAGCTTACCTCTTTGGCCAAGATTCTATTCCAGCGAAGGTCAGCACCAGACGAAAATTGAAAGAATACCAGGCAGGTTGCGCATACGCAGATCCCGTGGACAAACTTAGGGGCGTGAGTGCCGGGAACCCGAAAGAAATTCTTCGAGCAGGAGGCGAGCCAGGCGGGCGGGATTGTGGCGGATGACACCGTGCTCTTCGAGGAGATTGTCCAGAATGACGCGATAGCCGAGCTTCTGCAGGTTCGGGATATCGACGACGACGGGCTCGGCGCCTTGAGCACGATACCGCTTGGCGACTCCAGGGGAGACTGGCTGGCGATTGGCGACGATCCAGTCGATGACGCGGCGCGGAGTATGGCTTTGAATGGCGCGGAGGTGATCGGCCAAGGCGTAACCGGAGGTTTCGCCCGGCTGGGTCATGAGATTGGCGATGTAGACGCGCGGCGCTTTGGATTTGGCGATGGCGTCGGCGATTTCAGGGATCAACAAATTGGGAAGAATGCTGGTGTAGAGGGAACCGGGACCAAGAAGAATCAGGTCGGCGTCCTGAATGGCCTCGACCGCTTTAGGCAGCGGGCGGACGTTGCGAGGAAGAAGCGTCAGCTTCCGGATTGGCTTTCGGCTAGCGGTAATGCGCGTTTCCCCATGAACCTTGCGGCCACCTTCGAGCGTTGCGACCAGCGTCACGTTGGAGATCGTCGACGGGAAAATCCGGCCGCGAATGGCCAGCACTTTGCTGCTGACCCGAACGGCTTCCGCAAAGTCACCGGTAACGTGGGTAAGCGCGGCGAGGAAGAGGTTGCCGAAATTGTGGCCGACCAAGCCGCGGCCGGCGCTAAAGCGATATTGAAAGAGGTGGCCGAGCAGAGCTTCGTCTTGCGATAAGGCGACCATGCAGTTGCGAATGTCGCCAGGCGGAAGGACGCGGTTTTCGCGGCGAAGGCGGCCCGAGCTGCCGCCGTCATCGGTGACCGTGACGATAGCAGTAAGGTCGCTGACGGGCCTTTGCTGATTAACGGGATCGTCCCGACGGCGGGTAACGTATTCCTTCAGACCGCGCAGGAGCGTAGAGAGACCGGTGCCGCCTCCCAGTGCAACCACATTGAGGCCACGAGAACGGCTCTTTGAATTGGAAGTACGTTTTTTCACGGCAAAGTGATCATTTCAAAAAACAAGAATTCAAGGCAAAGAGAGCAGCGGGCACGGGGCTAAGGCCTATTATCCGGTGAAATCAGCTGGGATTCGAATCAACCGGCCGTCCCATCTTTTTCGGGATAGAGCAGCTCGGTGAAACGCGGGTCTTCTTGAAGAAAAGCGAAGTCTTCGTCATTGCGCGCATGATAGCGATTTTCAGGGCGAAGTTCGATGGCCACCTTCAGATTCTTCAAAGCGGAATCAGCTTCACCGGTGAGGCAATCGAGCGCGGCAAGGGCGTAATGAATGTAGTCGGCTTTGGGAGCGGCCTTGCGCGCTTTGTCGAGGCTTTCGCGGGCGTCGTCCCAGCGGCCGACGTTCATCATGGCCACGCCACGCTGATAATGCTCGTCGGCGGTGCGCGGATTTTGTTCGGTGAGCGGTTTCATGCGCTGCTCGGCGATCTTGATGTGCATGCGCGCACGGTCGGAAAGCTCTTTGCTGGGGCCCTCCAGGACCTTTTCCAGCTCCTGCTTGGCACGGGAGAATTTCTGCTGGTGAAAGAGCGCGAGAGCTTCGTCGTAGAGCTTGAGTTGTGCCTGCACGCGGGGATCAACCAGTTCGACGCCGCCACGCTGGGGTGGATGGGGAGGAGTTAAGTTCTTCTTTTTCAGCATCTTACTTGGTGAGTTCCTCGCTCGTTTGGCCCGGCCCGATGCGCCCGAAGAGGGCCTGTGCGCTTTTGCCATTGCGCGAATGTAGCAGAGCAGGTTTCGCACGTCAACGAGGGTAGCGCGCGCTGCGCGATAACGGTAACGTCACCTCCAGGCGCCTGCGCGCGCAAAAGCTTACCTGCTAGACTGAGACTTCGCGGAAAATAGAGATGAGTATGGGACACGCGACATTCCGCTGGCGGTATGCTGGCTTGCCCTCGGCGCGTGTGCTATAAGTTTCTGACCGAGTTCGGACCAACGACACGTGCCTTTCATCAATTTTCCTGCGCGCGAAATCAATTGCAAGCTGGTGTACTACGGTCCAGGTCTGGGCGGAAAGACCGCCAACCTGCAGTGGATTTACGACCATACGGGGCAAAATCAGAAGGGCAAGATGGTTTCCCTGGCGACGGAAACCGACCGCACCCTCTTCTTTGACTTTCTTCCCCTCGATTTAGGGACTGTCCGCGGATTCAAGACACGCTTTCATTTGTATACGGTGCCTGGGCAGGTTTTCTACGAAGCCAGCCGCAAGTTGATCCTGAAAGGTGCGGACGGGGTCATTTTTGTGGCCGATTCGCAGGAAGAGCGGCTTGATGCCAATTTCGAGACGATGGAAAATTTGCAGGAGCACCTGAAAGAACATAACTTGAAATTCGAGACCATTCCTTATGTGCTGCAGTTGAACAAGCGCGATTTGCCAAATGCCATGGCCGTGCCGGAATTGACCAAGCAATTGCAGAAGAAAGGCGAGCCGGTCCTTGAGGCGGTGGCGGTGACCGGTCAAGGCGTGTTTGAAACGCTGCGCGAGGTGGCCAAGCTGGTGCTCGCGGAGCTGAAGAAAAGCGGCTGACGGTTACCACCGGAGCAAGCACTCCCCGAAGATTACCAGCAGGTTTGAAGCGCCCTTGCGCAAGCTGCGTATAGCCGCGCTTGTAAGAGCTGGGCTCGATGCAATTCTAGCGTTCTACGCGAAGCTCGCCGCGGCAGCGGAATCGGACTCGTACGTCGGGATAGCTTCGACCAAGCGCGTGACGGTGAGGGAGTCGCGGACGCGTCCGGGGCCGCAAACGAGATGAACCGCGCCGCCTTCGCGCGCCAACTGAATGGAGATGCGCACTAGGGAGGAGATGCCGGAGCTGTCGATCTGCGGAACGCCATTCAAGTTGATGACGACTTTACGGCCGCCGCGCTGCACGATGGATTGCAGGGCTTCGTTAAGCTGCTCGGCGGGTTCGCCGATGGTGAGCCGTCCGTGGACTTCCAGCAAATCAATGCCGTTTTGCTGCCGAACGGAAATCTCCATGGGTACGTGCTCGGTCATTCTAACGATCTCTCTCGCGATGGAACCAGCGCCGCCGCGCAAACCGAACTGGTTGGGATTATACGACTGCTGGCCGTTTTTGGATAATCGCTGTATCAAAATTTTGAATTGTCGGTATGAAAATTTATAACAGAGCGATAGGCAAGCTCCACGCGTATAATTTCGGCGCGTTGAAAGTCTCTGGTCCCCGGAAAAGACCTGACCAGCGAATCGGGAGCGGCTAGTGTGGGCTGGCCGCGAAGCGGTCATCTCATACGCAGCGGAGCGGATATAGAATATGAAGCGCATGGTGTGGAAGTGTTGTTTGCTCTTTGCCATCGTGCACGCTGTACCGCTCCACGCGCAGCAACCCGCCGCAGCGCCCTCCTCGCAGACCGCACCTTCCACCACGCAAGCTTCCAATCCCACAAATGAAAAACTGGCGCAGTTGGATCAGCGGGTAACCGCGGCGCAATCCTCCGCGGACAACGCTTGGATGCTGGTGAGCGCGGCGCTGGTGCTAATGATGACGGGGCCAGGGCTGGCGCTTTTCTACGGCGGTCTGGTGCGGCGCAAGAATACGCTGGCAATCATGATGCAAAGCTTCATGCTCATGGCCGTGATTACCGTGATGTGGGCGCTGGTGGGCTATAGCCTATGTTTCGGCGGCAATGGTCCGGTCATCGGCGGATTTGAGCATGCATTCCTGCGGGGCGTCGGCGCGGAACCCAACGCCGATTATGCGGGGACCATTCCGCAGATGACCTTCATGGTGTACCAGTTGATGTTCGCGATCATCACGCCAGCGCTGATTACCGGAGCGACGGCCGAGCGCATGAAGTTCAGCGGCACGGTGCTGTTTATGATCCTGTGGTTTTTGGTTGTTTACGCGCCGCTGGCCCACATGGTGTGGGGCAAGGGCGGGCTGCTGAATGCGTCGCTGGGCGGACGATTTCCAACGCTGGATTTTGCGGGCGGAACGGTTGTGCACATCAGCTCCGGAGTATCAGCACTGGTATGTGCGCTGTACCTCGGTAAGCGAACTGGATTCCCGAAGCAGCCCATGCCGCCGCACAGCCTGGTACTGAGCTTTATTGGGGCGTGCCTGTTGTGGGTGGGATGGTTTGGATTTAACGCCGGCAGCGCCCTGGCTTCGAGCCCTTTGGCGAGCAGCGCATTCGTGGCCACGCATTTTGCGGCAGCGGCGGCGGCGTTGAGCTGGAGCGTGGCGGAGTGGATCAAGAACGGTCGGGCGAGCGCGCTCGGTGCGATCTCCGGCGCCGTTGCTGGGCTGGTGGCCATCACTCCGGCAGCTGGTTTTGTCGCGCCGATGCCCGCATTGATCATTGGCCTTGTGGCTGGGGCCTGCTGCTACTGGATGGTAACCCGCATCAAAGCGGTCTTCGGGTATGATGACGCGCTCGACGCCTTTGGCGTGCACGGCGCGGGCGGAACAATTGGGGCGCTGCTGACGGGTGTGTTTGCGACGCAAGTGATTAATCCGATTTTTGGCTTAGGCAAAGCGGTGGGTGGCAGCGACCGACACTGGGGACAAGTCGGCAACCAGCTTGTGGGCGTACTGATCGCCTGGGGCTTCGCACTGGTGGGAACCCTCGTGATACTGAAAGTCGTGGATTTAATTATCGGCCTGCGCGTGACGGAAGACCAGGAGATCGAAGGTCTGGATATTACGCAGCATGGCGAAGAGGCCTATAACCTAGAGTCGTGAGAGCAGGTGGAATGAGAAGGTATTTGGGACGCTGGGAGAGCAGAACTTTCCATGATGAAACTTGAAGCAATCATTCAGCCCTCGCGATTCGAGTCGGTCAAGGATGCACTGCGCGAAGTGGGCATAGAAGGGATGACGGTCACCGAAGTGCGCGGGCACGGGCGGCAAAAGGGCCACACGGAGGTTTATCGCGGACGGGAATACACGGTGGACCTGCTCCCAAAGCTCAAGCTGGAGATGGTGCTGCCGGACAAGCTTGTGAATACCGTTGTGGACACGATTCTAAAGACGGCCAAGACAGGAAAGATTGGCGACGGTAAGATATTCCTATCGCGGGTTGAAGAAGCCATCCGGATCCGCAATGAGGAGCGCGGCGAGAACGCGCTCTAAACGAAGTGACGACCGCAGCACGCCCCGGTCTAAATCCGGAACGCCAACCTGAACGACACATGCAAGGTTCCCCGACGCCTTTATCCGTACTCGGCCCGCAAGCCGACGACGAGCGACAACGTATACGCGACCAGTTCGAAGCAGGTGCGAGCGCGCGGGAAACGCTCCGCGCATTGTGCGCGCTGGCCGACAACAACATTCGCCAGGTTTTTGGCGAAGTTCTTCGCGTTCACAATACGCCCGCTTTGGGATTGTGCCTGCTGGCTCTCGGCGGCTACGGCCGCAAGCTGCTGTTTCCGTATTCCGATCTCGATATTCTTTTTCTTTTCGGCAGTAACAAGGCGGAGGACGAGTTTCGGCCGCTGATCGCGGACTTCGCGCGCACGCTTTGGGATCTAGGCTTTCGCGTCAGCTCGGCCGGGCGCACCGTGGAGGAATGCAAGCGCATCGAGGAGGACAACGCGGAATTTCATTTGGCGTTGTTGGACCGCCGGTTTCTCGCAGGCGATGCGGACCTTTTTGAAAGGCTGGACAAGCGCGTTCTGCCCGGTTCGGAAAAAGCGGCGCGGCCGTTTTTGCTTGCGCAGCTCCACAAACTGACCGAGGAGCGCCTCGCGCGCTACGGCAACACGATTTTTCATCTGGAACCGAACGTCAAGGATGCGCCCGGCGGGCTGCGCGACTATCAGGCGACGGCTTGGCTGCGTCAAATTTGCGGCGAGAAGCGGGAGCCGCTGAGCAGCAGTGCCGCGGAAGAAGAATTGGCCTCTGGTGCCGTCGATTTTCTCAGCGCCATTCGCTGCTTCCTGCACTATAGCAACGCGCGCAACGACAATACGTTGACGTACGAGTCGCAGGCCGGCGCCGCGGAGCGCTCTCTCGGGGTTACGGATGGAATTTCGCGCGATGCGGCGGAGTGGATGCGGCTGTATTTTCGGCACGCGCGCACGCTGAACCGCCAATTGCTGCGCTATCTCGAGCAGAGGGCGCCGGTGCCACAAACTTTCCGGCAGCGCCTTTTCAACGTAGCGCGTTCGGCAAAATCCGAGCCTGGGAACGGGAAGCCGTTCGCGGTGCGCGACGGCCGGTTTGAATTGCTCGACGCGAGGGCGATTTGCGACCGCAGCGTCCTGTTTTCTCTCTTCACTGAAGCGGCGCGCACGGGAATTCCGCTCAGCCGCCGCGCCGAGCGCAGCATCGCGTACATCATGAAACATCCGGAATTGCCGGTGAAGAACGCGGACGTGACCTGGGCCACGCTGCGGGAGATTCTTGGCGCGGATTACCCTGGAGTGGCCTTGCGGCCGCTGCAGCGGCTCGGATTGCTGGTGGAAATCCTGCCGGAGTTCGCACGCATCGATTCGCTGGTGGTTCGCGATTTTTATCATCGCTATACGGTGGATGAGCATACGCTGCGCACCATCGAGCATTTGCAGGAATTGACCGACTCGACGGACGCGCGCGGCGTGCACTTCAAGGAGCTATGGAAGACCGCGGAACGCCGCGACTTGCTGATTCTCGCGCTGCTGCTGCACGACGTCGGCAAAGGCATGGCCGTGGAAAATCATGTGGCGGGCAGCCTCGAGGCCCTGGAAACCGCCTCCGCACGCCTTGCATTATCGCCGGACGAAGCAGACGAAGTTCAATTCCTGATCGAGCACCATTTGGACATGTCTGCGACGGTGCAGCGGCGCGACATTTTTGACCCTGGAACCGTCTCTGCGTTCGCCGCGGCCGTGGGAAATCAAGAGCGGTTGCAAAGACTGTGCCTGCTAACCTACGCGGACATTCACGCGGTAAACCCCGAAGCACTGACGCCTTGGAAAGCGGAGATGCTGTGGCAACTTTACGCCGCCACTTCCAATCACTTCAGCCGCACGTTAGACACCGATCGCTTGCACGCGCACGACGAAGCCTCGCTCCTCGAGCAGGTGCGCGCGCAAACTGCCGGCGCAAGCACAGAAGAGATCGAGCGCTTCCTCGAAGGATTTCCGCGGCGTTACCTGGCCGTGCATTCCGCGGCGGAGATTGCCGCGCATTTCGCGCTGTACCAAGAGCTTGGCTCGGAGCCCGTTCAGACGGAGTTGCAAGTGCGCAGGCACGCATTTTCCCTTACGCTGCTGACCGCCGACCGACCTGCCTTGTTCGCAACGATTTCCGGCGTGCTGGCCGGATGGGGAATGAACATTATTAAGGCCGATGCGTTCGCCAACGCCGCCGGAATCGTCCTGGACACGTTTCACTTCTCGGATTTGCACCGCACGCTCGAGCTGAATCCCACAGAAATCAAGCGATTCTTGAAGAGTCTTAAGGATGTGGTGAATGGAAAGGCCCCACTCGAGCCGCTTTTGAGCGGGCGTGAGAGTGCGAGCCGGGCGCGGCCGCCAAAGGTCGCCATCGAGACGCGTACAGGCTTCGACGACAGTTCGTCCGAGCACAGCACGCTATTGGAAATCGTCGCGCAAGACCGCCCGGGATTGCTTTATGACATCGGCTCGACACTCGCGC
>Ga0307479_10000869_pt1 | contig 27322 bp, 24 predicted proteins | sample atmos_gasesECM4C_FD_203743 | JGI IMG/M metagenome (GOLD analysis project Ga0307479, IMG submission 203743) | Hardwood forest soil microbial communities from Morgan-Monroe State Forest, Indiana, United States - atmos_gasesECM4C_515 | ecosystem: Environmental > Terrestrial > Soil > Temperate... | reverse complement strand
CGGCGAGGCCGGGTACTACGACGAGACCAAAGAAAGCCTGGCGTGGCGGATCCGCCGGTTTGACTCCGGGATGGCGTGGGCAGAGGATCCTCCCTCGCGCACCCGGCATCTGATCACGAATATCGTCGTGCGCCACATCGATCCGGGCCAGCATCCCGACTTCAGCGCTGAGGATCTCGAAGTGCGCTCCGCCTTTCTGGTCTATCGCAACCGTCTCGAGCGCGAAGAGAACGTGTTTGCGGGGCGGCGGGTCGACATCCTGCGACGCACCGAAGAGGGATTGCGGGTGGCCAGGCGGGTTATCTTGCTCGACCAACACGTTCTGCAAGCCAAGAACATCTCGACCTTCTTCTGATCCGACAAGCCGAGGAGAAACGACGTGACCACGACCGAGACCGACCAATCGCAGGCGTCAATTCAGCTGCAGCGGCGTATCGTCAGGACGTCATACGGGGACATCGCTGTCGCCGAGGCCGGCGACGGTCCCGTGCTGGTGATGCTGCACGGCGGCGGTCCGGGGGCGTCGGGAGTGAGCAACTATCACCAGAATCTCTCTGCATTAACACAACACTTCCGCGTGGTGTTGCCTGACCAGCCTGGGTTCGGTGGCAGCTATCGGCCGACTGAGCGAGATCTCGATGCCGCGTCGATCACGCAGATCACCGTCAGCGCCCTTTTCGACGCACTTGACCAGATCGGCATCGTGCATTTCCACTTACTGGGCAACAGCTTAGGTGGTGCGGCGGCGATCGCCATGGCCCAAACACAGCCGCGGCGGGTCACCGGGCTGGTGCTGATGGCCCCCGGCGGAGGCTGGCTGCCGTTCGGTCCGACACCGACCGAGGGACAAAAGGAGATGTTCCGCTACTACAACGGTGGCGGGCCATCGGAGAAGAAGATGGCGAACTTCATCCGCACAATGGTGTTCAATCACAAGCAATTCGGCGAAGACGTCGTTAAGGCTCGCTACGAGGCCTCGCTCGACCCCAGCCACATCGAGTTCTATCACCGCTACAACGCCGCCTTCGCCAAGCGTCACGGCATGGATCCACTGTGGCGGGAGCTGCACAAGATCACCGCGCCAACGCTCTTGTTATGGGGCCGCGACGATCGGACCATCACTCTCGACGGAGCCCAGATCATGCTCAAGCAGATTCCCGACGTGCAATTGCATGTCTTCGGCAACTGTGGGCACTGGGTGCAGCTGGAGCGCCAGCGCGATTTCGAACGCCTGGTCACTGACTTCCTGTCGGAGCTGGGATGAGCGGCTGGCTGAAGGATTACGTCGCGCTGATCACCGGCGGCGGCTCGGGGATCGGCCGAGCGGTCGCCGAAAGGTTCGTCGCCGAGGGCGCCTACGTGACCATCGTCGGCCGCAATTTCGAGCAACTGATCGAGGTGGCGCATGCGTGTGCCGATCCATCGCGGATTCATGCATTGCAGGCAGACGTGCGCGATTCCGAGCAGTTGCACCGCGCGGTGGCCGACACGGTGCAACGGTTCGGAAAGCTCGACACGTTGGTGGCCAATGCCGGCATCTGGGACTACCAGCGCCAACTCACGAAATTGACTGCGGCCCAACTTGAAGAAACATTCGACGAGGTGTTCGCCATCAACGTAAAGGGATATGTGCTGGCCGCCGAGGCCAGTTGGCGAGAATTGGTAAAAACCCGCGGCAGCATCGTCATGACGCTGTCGAACGCCTCGTTCTACGTGAATGGGGGCGGCCCGATCTACACCGCCAGCAAGCACGCATGTCTTGGGCTGATGCGCGAATTGGCCTACGAACTCGCGCCCAAAGTTCGGGTCAACGGAGTGGCGTGCGGCGCCATGAACACCAAACTTCGCGGGCCCGAAGCGCTCGGCCTAGACACCCGGACGCTGGCCGCGTCGTTCGCCAAAAAGAAGCCCGACGACCCACCGCCGCCGATCCCGCTGCACGACTCCAGCACCGACCCGCGGGACTTCACCGCCCCGTATGTGTTGCTCGCCTCGCGTGAGCAGAGCGGCCCCATTACCGGCCAAGCGATCGAGGTCGACGGCGGTATCGGGGTACGCGGCTTCGCCTCCGCGGCCGGCGGTGACCACCTATGACGGCCACCGCAATCACGATGCCGCCATTAGGACCAGGATGGCGACAGCTCGACAGCGGCAGCCGTGATGTGAGGTTGCGATACACCGACAACGATGGCGTCGCCGTTGAATTGGGTGCGCGCCGCTGCGCGGAGGGCAGGCTGCGGGACAGCTACCCGGTCAGTGCGCATGACGTGGAGATCTATACCGGCAATGATGCTGCGCCACAAGCACTCCCGGAGCCGCTCGGCGAGTTGTCCCGGGCGATCATGGCCGCGGACCCGGAATGCCGGCGAGTCGTATTCGCCGCAAGCGTAGGGGACCTGGACGCCGTGGCAGCGGCGCAGGCTGCCGGGTTCCGCTACGTCCTCGATGTTGATGTGCCGGACGCCGAACTGAGCCTGCTTGTAGCGGAACCCGACTGGGTCAGCGATGTTGACGCCGACCTGGATCGAGTCCCTGGCGTTTGATCACGCGCTGCGGGCGAGCCCAGATCGCGACATTGCCTGGGACGCGGAGGCGCACACCCGCCGAAGGGACGTAGTCAATGGTTGCATGTCGATTCCGGCGGGCGCACAAACCGACATCGCCGCCAGGGGCCTACCGTGGCGTCCCATCACCGGAGCTGCGACGCAGGCCAGGCCGGGCTGGCTTTCTTCATGATCGACCGCGACACCGTCTCGGCGCACCCGCACCAACTCCGCGGCGAGCTCGTCCGCGTCACAGATCGAGTGGTGAGTCAACCGATGTAGCGGCGTCGACAGCGCTTCGGTCGCTGCTGCGGGATCATAGGCCAGCAGCACCTTTCCGACTGCGGTGCAATGCGCCGGCAAGCGAGCGCCGATTCGCGATGGCGCCGCGACAGTGCGGTGACCATACAGCTTGGCGAGGTACACAACATCGGTGCCATGCAGAGACGCCAGGTGCACGGTATGGCGGGTCATTTCATAAAGGTCAGCGAGAAACGGCAAGAGTAGGTCACGAATCCGATCCTGGCCGGGCGCGTAGACGCTTTTGCCTAGCTCGTGCAGGCGCGCCCCCAACCTGTACTTGGTACCGACGCGCTCCACCATCGCGTTGCGCTCGAGCATTCCCAAGACGCGGAAAGCTGTCGACTTGCTCAACTGGGCCCGGCGGGCGAGCTCACTTACACCAAGCCCCCAGCTGCCGTACTCGCCTAACGCGGACAGCAGGCTGAATGCTTTGTCGATGGCCGCCCTGTCATCACGGATCGGCTCGACGGCGGTCGTAGTCATGCGGCGAGGTCCTCCGACATTCAAGACCTGGGTCGTCAAATCAATTTGACCATCGGTCACTTTTATGTGAACAGGTCCACAATGACCGCCCTGCTGAGCCTGCCGCATCGGTGCGGATACCCGATGCCATACCTATTGGCATACCTGTCTTTCGCCTGGCCCTGGCACGCCCGCCAGATCGCTCAATAATGACGTTATGCCCGTTAAAAGTGACAGCGTGCCAACCCAAAACCAGCTGGTGGCACGGAATGTTCACCGCTTCCGGCGCGAACGTGCGATGTCGCTGGGCGAGCTCGCGCGCAGGTCGGGCCTGTCGAAGCAGACGCTGTCGAAAATCGAACAGGGACTCGGCAACCCGACAGTCGACACGCTGGCCCAGCTCGGCGCCGCCCTGGATCTTCCGGCCCGACGTTTGCTCACCGAATGGGGCACGCCCGTCTATGTCCAGCGCCACGACGAGGGCTCATGGTTCGACCGCATGGAGTGGTCCGAGCGGATCCTCGACGAAACCTACGGCTCCGGGTATGTACGCACCCTGGTGCTGAGGCTGGAGCGTGCGGGGGGAGAACCTCCGGTGATTGACGCGCATCCCTCCGGCACACTTCATCACCTGTACGTCATCACCGGCAGGATACGGACGGGCCCAGTCAACGACCCCGTCGACCTCGTCGCCGGTGACTTCGCCCGTTTCCCTGGGGACACACCACACCTGCTCGCCTGTCTGAGCGATCGGGCATCGGCGCACATGGTGACCACGGTGCCTCAGGTCCGGCAGTTCGGTCCCACCGTCACCAGCCCACCCGCCGCCGCATCCGTCTCCGACGGCGAAGAACTGGTCTGAAATAGCGCTTTGCCCCACCATCACGGACACGTCTGGCGATAATCTGGTTGGACGGTGTGACCAGTGGGAATCTGAGAATTTGGTGGCCGATGACCCCCAGTCAACCTGAGGACACGCAGCAGCACCTGCTGCTCGGGATCGTGGCGGAGTTGGATGCCGCCGGGTTCGAGGACGCCGAGGAAATCGGCCACGGCGGTTTTGGCGTCGTCTACAAATGCCAGCAGCCGGCGCTCGACCGAACGGTTGCCATCAAGGTGCTTACCTCCGACCTCGACGATAAGAACATCGAGCGGTTCCTGCGTGAACAGCGCGCGATGGGCAAGCTGTCCGGACACCCGAATATCGTCCATATTCTGCAGCCAGGCGTCACACCGACGGGTCGGTTTTACATCGTGATGCCGTTCCACGCGCGGGGCTCGCTCGATGATCAGATACGACGCGACGGGCCGCTCGCGTTGCCCGCCGCTCTGCGCATCGGTATCAAAATGGCGGGCGCGCTCGAAACCGCGCACCGCGCGGGCATTTTGCACCGCGACGTCAAGCCGGCGAACATCTTGCTCAGCGAGTACGGCGAGCCGGAGCTGACCGACTTTGGCATTGCCCGGGTGGCAGGTGGTGGCTTCGAGACCGGTACGGGCATTGTCACCGGGTCGCCGGCTTTCACCGCGCCGGAAGTGCTCAGCGGTAAGTCGCCGACCGCAGCATCGGACGTGTACAGCCTTGGGGCCACGCTGTTCTGCCTCATCACCGGTCACGCGGCTTTTCAGCGACGCACGGGCGAGAAGCTGGTTGCGCAATTCCTGCGCGTCACGACCCAGCCGGTGCCCGACCTGCGCCCTGACGGCGTTCCCGACGAGGTCTGCTCCGTCATCGAACGTGCAATGTCGCAGGATCCCGGCGAGCGGTTCGCCTCGGCGGCCGAGTTCGGCGATGCGTTGCGTGAGTTGCAGCGGCTCGGTAGCGCAGACGTGGATGACATGGCGATACCGGCGGTACTCCACGCGCCCTCGATCAGTGGTGTTTCCCGCGACTCGTCGCAGCGCATGCCACGGCGCACCGATACGCCACCGCCGAGCGCGTTGACCAAGTACCGTCCGCCCACGGCCATGCGTTCCTTGGTAGCGCGTGCGCGCTTGATTGACATGTTGCGTGCGGGCGGGCGCCACCGGCGACTGATCGTGATCCATGGGCCAGCGGGCTTCGGCAAGAGCACCCTGGCGGCCCAGTGGCGCGAGGTCCTCGTCTCGGAGGGTGTCACCGCCGCTTGGCTGACGATCGACGGCGACGACAACAACCTCGTTTGGTTTCTTGCGCATCTAATCGAGGCGGTTCGCAGCGTAGCGCCCTCGCTGGCGAACGAGCTGCGGCAGGCACTCGAGGAACACGGGGCCGAGGCGGAGCACCACGTCCTCGCATCGCTCATCAACGAGATCCACGAGACCGGCACACGCATCGCCATCATTCTCGACGACTGGCACCGGATCACCGACGTCGCGACCATCGAGGCGTTGGCGTACCTGCTGGACCGCAGCTGCCACCACCTCCAAGTCGTGGTGACCGCGCGAACCCGAGCCGGGCTGCCGATGAGCCGGATGCGAGTCCGCGATGAATTGATCGAAATCGACGCTGCTGCTTTGCGTTTCGATCTATCCGAGTCGCGAGCGTTTCTCGTGGAGCTCGGTGGGTTGAGCTTGGACGAGACGGATGTGGCCAACCTCGAGCAGACGACCGATGGGTGGGTGGCGGCCTTACAGCTCGCTTCGCTTTCGCTGCGCAACTGCGACGACTCCGCGGAATTGATCAGCCACATGTCGGGGCGTCATCACGCGATCGGGGAATACCTGGCCGAGAACGTACTGGACTCGCTCGAGCCCGAGATGCTCGATTTTCTTATGGCCACCTCGATCACGGAGCGGATCAGCGGCGATCTCGCCTCCGCGTTGGCGGGTGTGCGTAATGCGCAGGCGCTACTCGAGGAGACGGAGGACCGGGACCTGTTCCTGCGTCGACTCGATGAGGAGTGTGTCTGGTTTCGCTACCACCATCTGTTCGCCGAGTTCCTGCAGCGTCGGCTCGAACGGGAACAACCCGGGCGGGTTACGCAGCTGCACGCGACCGCATCTCGCTGGTTCGCAGACCACAAACTGCTGCGTGAAGCGGTCGACCACGCGCTGGCTGCCGGTGAGGAGGAACGCGCGATCGAACTCATCGAGCTGCATGGCATCGATTTAATCGAACGGGCGCAGATGTCCACGTTGCTAGCGCTGGTTTCGAAGCTGCCGTCGAACAACGTGGCGCGTAGTCCCAGACTGCAACTTTGCGTGGGGTGGGCCAACATGTTGCTGCGGCGGCCCACGCTCGCGCATGCCGCACTGGAGGCGTTCGAATCCACCGCCGACAAGCTTTCAGCATCGGACCTTCGGGACATGCGGATAGAGGCCGACGTCCTCCGCGCGACCTTGGAATGCTCCGCCGATCACACTGGCGGCATCGACGAGCTGCTGGCGGAATGCCTATCAGGACCGGAGACCCTGCCGCCTTGGTTGGTCAGTGTGGCGGCGAATGCCGCGACGGTCGTCGAGATTCATCGGTTCGATTTCGATGCCGCTCGCAGGTGGCAGGAGTGGGTGGCCCCCTACCACCAGCGAATCAGCGGTCCGTTTGCCATCGTGTACGGGCATTGCCTCGCAGGAATCGCGGCGAAGGAGACGCTCGACATCACCCAGGCCGAGCAGCACTTCCGCGAGGCCCTGCGGGTGGCAAAGCAATGCGGCGGCACTCACTCGCACGCTGCGCGCCTCGCATGCGGACTCCTCGGGGAGCTGTTGTACGAGCGCGGCGATGTCGACGAGGCCGAACGACTCATTGAGGAGAGCTGTCAGCTGGGATCGGAGGGCGGCATCGTCGACTTCATGATCGCCCGTTACGTCATCGGTGCGCGGATCAAGGCGATGCGCGGTGACCGCGATGCGGCTGCTCTGGTCCTGGACGACGGTGAGCGCGCCGCAGCAACCCTCGGCCTCCCCCGGTTGAGGGCCCACGTGGAGAACGAGCGGATGCGACTTGGCCTGCCGCTTGCCGGATCGCCGGCGCGGCACAAGCACGAGGAAGCACTACTCGGCGATGGACCGCGCGAGATCACTGCTCAGCTCCGCGATGAAACCGAAATTCGCGGACTGCTCGCCGCTCAGCCTGATTTGGCATGCCGACGGGCCCAAGCGTGGGTGCAAAGGCTCCAACACCAGGGGCGCCCAAGGGCATTGCTGCAGGCGAATCGGCTGCTGGTAGTTTGCCTCAGCGCGGCGGGGCGAATCGACGAGGCAAAGCCGACGCTCGCGAGCCTGGCCGCACAGTGCGCCGAACTCGGGCTGGTCCGCTACCTCCTCGGTGATGGGCCAGACCTGATCGCGGTGCTCGGCGCCCTCCGCGACGACCTGCACAGCGACCGGTGGAGTCCGACTTGGCCGCAAGTACCCTCGGCCTTTCTCGATCGCATTGTGAGCGAGGCGCACCCGGTCAGCTCGGGTGGCGCCGGTCCGCCAGCCCGTCACGATTAAGTTCCGCCGGTGACGTGCCGTTGCGCGGCACGACGGCTCGGCGTTCGCTGGCCGGACCGGGTGCAATGACACCGTGAATACGAGCCTGTTGTCGCGGCGCGACCTGGACTTTCTGCTCCGATCACCGCCTCCAGAGACGCCACCGTGCAGCGGGTCGCGGTCTCAAGCACCGTCCAGGTGGAGGGCGGAGATCTGCTGGCGGTGTTGAGTTGAACCGGATCAGCGGCCAAGGCGCGGTGGGGATGACCGAGGTCCGATTCAATGTCTAACGTTCGGCTTCAGCTGGCCGAAACCCTAAGCAACGCAAGCGAACCCGACCGCGTTCGGGTGATCCGCGAGGGCGTGGCGTCCTATCTGCCCGACATCGACCCCGAGGAGACGTCGGAGTGGCTGGAGTCCTTCGACGAACTGCTGGAGCGCTCGGGGCCGGCGCGGGCGCGTTATCTGATGCTGCGGCTGCTGGAACGGGCCGGCGAGCAGCGCGTGGCCATCCCGGCGCTGACGTCGACGGACTACGTCAACACCATCCCGACCGAGCTGGAACCTTGGTTCCCCGGCGACGAGGACGTCGAACGTCGCTATCGCGCGTGGATCAGATGGAACGCCGCCATCATGGTGCATCGCGCCCAGCGGCCGGGAGTCGGTGTGGGCGGCCACATTTCGACCTACGCGTCGTCGGCGGCGCTGTATGAGGTCGGCTTCAACCACTTCTTCCGAGGCAAGTCGCATCCCGGTGGCGGCGACCAGGTGTTTATTCAGGGCCACGCGTCCCCGGGGATTTACGCGCGCGCTTTTTTGGAGGGTCGGCTCAGCGCGGACCAGCTCGACGGCTTCCGCCAGGAGCAAAGCCACGTCGGCGGCGGGCTGCCGTCCTATCCGCACCCGCGGCTGATGCCCGACTTCTGGGAGTTCCCCACCGTGTCGATGGGCCTGGGCCCGCTCAACGCCATCTACCAGGCGCGGTTCAACCACTACTTGCACGACCGGGGCATCAAGGACACCTCCGACCAGCACGTGTGGTGCTTTTTGGGCGACGGCGAGATGGACGAGCCGGAGAGCCGCGGGCTGGCGCACGTCGGGGCGCTGGAGGGCCTGGACAACCTGACGTTCGTCATCAACTGCAACCTGCAGCGCCTGGACGGGCCGGTGCGCGGCAACGGCAAGATCATCCAGGAACTGGAGTCCTTCTTCCGGGGCGCGGGCTGGAACGTCATCAAGGTGGTGTGGGGCCGCGAGTGGGACGCGCTGCTGCATGCCGACAAGGACGGCGCGCTGGTCAACCTGATGAACGTCACCCCTGACGGCGACTACCAGACGTACAAGGCCAACGACGGGGCCTACGTGCGCGATCACTTCTTCGGCCGCGATCCGCGCACCAAGGCGCTCGTCGAGCCGATGACCGACTCCGAGATCTGGAACCTCAAGCGCGGCGGTCACGACTACCGCAAGGTCTACGCCGCCTACCACGCCGCCGTCGACCACAAGGGACAGCCGACGGTGATCCTGGCCAAGACCATCAAGGGCTACTCGCTGGGCGCGCACTTCCAGGGCCGCAACGCCACCCACCAGATGAAAAAGCTTGCGCTAGAAGACCTCAAGCACTTCCGGGACTCCATGCGGATCCCGATCAGCGACGCCCAGCTGGACGAGGACCCCTACCTCCCGCCCTACTACCATCCCGGTCCCGACGCCGCGGAGATCCGTTACCTGCTCGACCGGCGCCGCACGCTGGGGGGGTTCCTCCCGGAACGCCGGACCAAGGCCAAGGCGCTGAAGCTGCCCGGACGCGATATCTATGCCGCGCTGAAGAAGGGATCGGGCAGCCAGGAGGTCGCCACCACCATGGCGATCGTGCGGACGTTCAAAGAAGTGTTGCGGGACAAGGAGGTTGGCCCGCGGATCGTGCCGATCATTCCCGACGAGGCCCGCACCTTCGGGATGGACTCGTGGTTCCCGTCGTTGAAGATCTACAACCGCAACGGCCAGCTGTACACGGCCGTCGACGCCGACCTGATGCTGGCCTACAAGGAAAGCGAGGTCGGGCAGATCCTGCACGAGGGCATCAACGAGGCCGGGTCGGTGGGGTCGTTCACCGCGGTCGGCACGTCGTATGCGACGCACAACGAGCCGATGATCCCGATCTACATCTTCTATTCGATGTTCGGGTTCCAGCGCACCGGCGACGGCCTGTGGGCCGCCGCCGACCAGATGGCGCGCGGCTTCCTGCTCGGGGCCACCGCAGGGCGCACCACGCTGACCGGCGAGGGGCTGCAGCACGCCGACGGCCACTCGCTGCTGCTGGCCGCCACCAATCCGGCGGTGGTGTCCTACGACCCGGCGTTCGCCTACGAAATCGCCTACATCGTGGAAAGCGGGCTGGCCCGCATGTTCGGGGAGAACCCGGAGAACGTCTACTTCTACATCACCGTCTACAACGAGCCCTACCCGCAGCCGCCCGAGCCGGACAACTTGGATCCCGAGGGCCTGCTGCGCGGCATGTACCGCTACCACACCGCCACCGACCAACGCGCCAATAAGGCACAGCTGCTGGCCTCCGGGGTTGCTATGCCGTCGGCGCTGAAGGCCGCCGAGATGCTGGCCGCCGAGTGGGACGTGGCCGCCGACGTGTGGTCGGTGACGAGCTGGGGCGAGTTGAACCGCGACGGCGTGTCCATCGCGAGGGCCAGGCTGCGCCACCCGGACCGACAGGCCGGCGTCCCCTACGTGACCCAGGTTCTCGCGGACGCCGGCGGGCCGGTGATCGCCGTCTCGGACTGGATGCGCGCCGTCCCCGAGCAGATCCGGCCGTGGGTGCCGGGCACGTTCGTCACGCTGGGTACCGACGGGTTCGGCTTCTCCGACACCCGGCCCGCCGCGCGGCGCTTCTTCAACACCGACGCCGAGTCGCAGGTGGTCGCCGTGCTCGAGGCGCTGGCGCGCGAGGGTCAGATCGACCCGTCGGTGCCGGTCGCGGCCGCCCGCCAGTACCAGATCGACGACGTGCAGGCCGCGCCGGAACAACATCCGACCCCGGCGTCGCTTGATCCGGGCCTATAACGATGCCGCTCAACGAATTCGTCGCGCAGGTCGTTGAACTGCAGTTGCGGTCCTACCGAGCGGGCCGAGCAGTGTTGATGCCATCAACACCTTTCGCAAACACCTTTCGCTTGCACCTTTCGCGTATCCGTAGGTCGTTTCGCGTCGTTTCGCGTACTAAAATTCCACGTTTCCGCAGGTCACAGGCATTTTTGGGGCGGGTTCGATTCCCGGCAGCTCCCGGCAGCTCCCGACAGGCAGTCTGCGGCTACCTTGATCGAGGCCCGAGGGAGAGCCTTTGACGGCAGTCTGACGATTGGATTTGTGAACGGAATGCAGTGGAACCTCCGAGATCGAGCCGAACGAGGCGCAACGGTCCAAGCCGCAAGCACCCGTCTGAACAGCTTGCTCTAGCGCATAACCCAGAGGTCGCAGGTTCGACGGGCGTCTAGCACTGTTACGTCGCGTAACACACTGGCGCATATCCCCAGGACAGAGACATCTCGCGGAACAACGACCGTGTCGGGAAATCGCACTTCACAAGGCATTTCCGCTGGATTCGACAGGGGTCGAGTCCCTTAGGTCTCACCCTTAGGTCTCAGACACCCCCGGACACATCCGGCGAAACGACTCAGATCGGCCGTCGCCTTGACCCGCCGCAGGTAAGGGTCGTAGTCAAGACGCAATCCCAGGCTTGTATACACCTGTGCGGCTTCCGCCCCGGTTGCCTCACCAAGCAACGCTGCAATCCCTTCCAACACAAGGGTTTCCGCGAATGCGATGGAGGTGTATTGCGAGCTGGCGTCGCTGTGGTGGATCAACCCTCGCCGACTCGGCGGCCGCCGTGATCACGCCGCCACAACGCCATCTTCAGCGCGGTGGTGACCATCGCGGGGTCCTTGACCGTCGACACCTGCCGAGCAACTGCGCGGCCGGCCGATCGACAGCCGCCGCATGCAGCTCCAGGCCGCCCTCACGCTCGCCGAGGAACTCGGAGACACGGTCTTAGGGGATTCGGCGGACACCTGAACCACGTTTGGACTGGAGTTCAACACCCGCACCAGGATTTGCAGCACAGCCCAAGCACGCTCGCGCCCGCCAAAGCTTGACTTAACTCATGGCAATCAACCTGCTGCATTACTCGACCGGCAACGACGATCCGACGTGGGGCGTCGTGCGCGGTAACACCGTCCTGCCGCTGCCCGGCGAGTATGCGACCACTGCCGACGTGCTTCAGCAAGGCGCAGACGCAGCCCGGACCCTGCTAGCCGACTCTGGCAAACCCGGAATCCCGCTGGCAGGCCTCACACCTCTCAACCCCGTCGCTGGCGCCAGAATCATTTGTCAAGGCGCCAACTACCAAGCCCACATCGCCGAATCCGGCATGGACCCAAACAGGCCCTATAACCTGCTGTTCACCAAGTCCAGCGGGTCTCTCACCGGGGCACGGGACGATATCGTGGCTCCGCCTCATGTGAAGCTGCTGGACTACGAGATCGAGCTCGGCATAGTGATCGGCAAGGCCATCACAGCACCTACCTTGGTCTCAGCTGACAACTTGGGCGAATACATCGGAGCGTTCGTCGTGGCAAACGATGTCAGCGCCCGCGACGTCCAGCTGCCGCAAGGGCAGTTCTACAAAGGCAAGAGCTATCGGACGTTCTGCCCCGTTGGCCCTTACCTGTGCATCCCCGACGCAAAAGAGGTAGACCGGTGGCGTGATCTGCGGCTGACTTTGTCTGTCAACGGCAGCGTTCGGCAGGACGCGCTGGCCGGCGAAATGATATTTGGCCCGGCGGAAACACTCACTGAGTTCTCACACTTGGAGGACCTGGCAGTGGGTGACCTCCTGCTTACCGGCACCCCCGGTGGTGTTGCCCTCCACCCTCCCAAAGCAATGGTTCAGCGCGTTGCCGCTCTGCTGCCTGATGCGCGGAAATGGGACCTGTTCGTGAAAATGCAGCGCCGCAACCCCGCCTACCTCAAGCCCGGCGATGTGGTAGCGGCCTCCATACGCACCGACGATGGAGCGCTCGACCTCGGCACCCAGCACAACACCGTGACAACAGATTCCGGCCCAAGCAGTAAGTAGGAGCGTCCCAATGACACAGTCCACCGGACCCGCGTACCTCGCCCACTGGGTCGTCAAGACTGCCCGCGCTAGGGAGATGATCGACTGGTACGGGCTCGTTTTCGGCGCCCACGTCGTGCACGAGGACGACTCCATCGCGTTCCTTACCTGGGACGAAGAAAGCCACCGACTCGCACTGATCAAGCTGCCCAGCAAACTCAAGTTCGCCTTCCCGCTCGCGAAGCTGCGCCGCAAGATCTACGGGATAGACCATCTGGCGTTCACCTTTCCCTCCCTCGCAGACCTCCTGCACAAGTGGGAGCAACTGCAAGCAATCGGTATCGAGCCGGTATGGGCCATCAACCACGGCCCAACTACCTCGCTCTACTACGAGGACCCCGACGGCATCCGACTGGAGTTCCAGGTCGAGAACTTCACAACAGCGAAAGAGACCGCTGACTACTTCAACAGCGACGCATTTTCCGAAAACCCGATCGGCGTGAACATCGATCCGAGCTATCTGCTGGAGAAGCTCCGGGCGGGTGTGCCGGACGCCGAGTTGCTCAAGCAGGGCGCCGGCACCCGTCCCGGCACAACCCAAAAAGCCAACCGCGAGACGCTGAACCTGAGGACACTCTGATGACTGAGGTGACCATCGTCGGCGCAGGGGCGACCGGCTGCACGCTGGCCCTGCTGCTGGCCCGCTACGGCATCGCCAGCACCGTTATCGAGAGACGCTCGTCCTCGCTTAACCATCCCGCAGCCCATGTCATCAACGCCCGCTCGCAAGAGATCTGGCGACGAGCGTCGCCGAAACTCGCTGCACAGATCGCCGCTCTCGCGCCGCCCACTGAAGAAATCAGCATCATCCGATGGAGCACAGACCTCCGCGGGACACCGCTGGGTGAAATCGACCTGCTGTCCGACAGCGAACAAGTGGACCGAGTCCAGGGCCACAGCCCGTTTCTCATCTCTCACATCGGTCAGCACCTGCTCATGCCGATCCTGTGGGACGCGTTGGAGCGGGAACCCCTCGTCGACTTCCGACGCGGGTGGTCATTTCAGGATGTCATCGTCGACGGGTCTCAGGTCACCCTTCACGCGTCCGGTCCACAGGTAACCGACACCGAGATCGTGTCCCGGTACGTGATCGGAGCCGACGGCGCGAATAGCAGGGTTCGGGACACGCTGGGTGTCCAGATGCGCGGACCCTTCCTGGCAAACATGGGCAGCGTCTTCTTTCATGCGGAGCTTTTTGGCGAAACCAGCCGACCTCTGCTGACCTGGATTTACTCGCCATCCTTCTGCGGCGTGCTGATCGCCCATGCAAACAACGATTACGTCCTCATGAGCCCTTACCTGAGTAAGTGCCAGGACATCGCAGCGAACAGCCGCAGCTATTGGGCCCGAGTCCTGCCCGAGGTGATCGGCCCAGACGTGGCATTCGAAATCCATTCCACTGGAACGTGGACCATGACCAGTCAGACTGCTGAGAACTTCGCTGTCGACCACGTCATCCTGGCCGGTGATGCAGCGCACCGGTTCCCGCACACCGGCGGGTTCGGTCTCAACAGTGGCGTGCAGGACGCACACAACCTTGCCTGGAAGCTGGCTGCTGTCCTGGAGGGACGCGCCCCCGCGACGCTGCTGGCAACCTACGAGTGCGAGCGGCGCCCGGTCGTGGAGCGATTTGCAGCCCAGAGTGTGGCCAACCACTTCCGCCTCGACGAGGCGATGCAGGGCATTGGTTTGAGCAACCGCTCGTTGAGCGGCGTAACCGCGGCCTTCAACCACCGGGTACTGGACCTCATTCCCGCACCGATCATGCGCCACGTAACAGACGGTCTCATGCGATTGGCGACGAATCGGACATCAGCACTGCTCGGCAACGACGCGCGTGCACGCTATCGTCGCGCCACGATCAGGAACCGCGTTCCCGCCCAGCTGGAGCACTTCGCCTCCACTGGCATGGAGTTCGGGTACGCATACTCTGGTCCGCTTGTCCGGAGCGAGACAACCCCGCAACCGGTAGACGGCGCAGGCGTGGTGCACTACAGGCCCACCACATGGCCCGGTGCTCGCTTGCCGCATACCTGGCTCGCTGACGACGGTGACATCGTGTCCAGCCACGACGTCCTCGACCTGCGGGACTTCACACTGTTCACCAATTCCCCGCGCAGCTGGCAGGAAATCATTCCCGCCGACATACCGGTCACCGTGGTGGGGCTAGACGCTGCCGTCGCCCCAGATCCGTGCACAGTTCTCGATTTGTTCGAGGTCGGCAGCGACGGCGCCGTGCTCGTCCGACCGGACGGACACGTCGCCTGGCGGACAACCGCGTCAGCGTTATCCGGCGCTGCTGAGCTCATTGACGTCGTCACCTCATTCGGTATCACCCGCGCTACACATCGAGCTGCGCGATGAACAAGAACTACGCCGCAGTCATCGACGACATCTACTCAGGAAAACGACCATGACCACCCCACTGGCACTCGTCCTCGCCGTGGTTTTCGGAGCGCTTGGTATCGCCAAGCTCGCCGCCGCACCGCCCATGCGCGCAGCCGCCGGGCACCTCGGCTTCATCGTCGATCAGTTCCGGGGAATTGGCGCCCTTGAAATTGCCGGTGCTGCCGGTGTGGCGCTCGGACTGTGGTTCCCCGCACTCGGCGTCGCGGCGGCCATCGCCCTCGTTCTGATGATGGTCGGTGCGGTCATCGCGCATCTGCGCAATGCCGATCCGGCTGTTCGGGTATTGGTCCCCGTCGTCACTGCGGCGCTGGTCGGCCGCTACGCGCTGCTGCTCAGGAGGGGTTGAGGTACGCCATGAGCCAACCAGCGGCCCTTTTTGCCGATCTCTATCGCCTCACGACGAAGGAATTCATTCGCCGTTACCACCATCACGAGATTCACGTCGATGCCCCGTTGCCAACGGCGCCGGCCCTGCTCGTGAGCAACCACGGGCACGGCGGCGTCACCGACCTCAACGTCGTAGCGCTCGGCCGCACCGCGGATGAAATCGGCATTGGTGCAAACGTCACCTATTTGACCCACCAGATTGCTTGGACACTCGGCTTCGGGGACGTCGTCGAGGAAATGGGTTGCCGTCCGGCCAGTAAGGAATCCGCCGACGCAGCCTTCGCTGCGGGCCGGTATGTCGCCGTCTTTCCGGGCGGAGACGTCGATGCGGCCAAGCCACACGAAGAGCGCAACCTCATCAAGTTCGGCGGGCGCAATGGGTATGCGCGACTGGCCCTAGACCACGGAGTTCCCGTCGTACCGGTCGTCACGGCCGGCGCCGGCGACACCTTGTTCGTTCTTTCCGATGGGCAGGAACTGGCCAAGGCACTTGATCTGCCGCGCCGCTTCCGCCTTAAGGCGCTGCCCGTGACGTTGTCGATTCCCTGGGGTCTGTCGCTCGGTGTCACCGGATTGTTGCCATATATCCCGTTCCGGGTGAAGATCACCACCGCCGTTCTGCCGGCGATGTACGCCCACGAAGGCGAGACGCCTAAGTCCTTTGCAGCACGAATCGAGGAAGCGATGCAAGTCAGGCTCGATGAGCTCGCCAAGTACCAGGCACTGGAGGGCAGCGCATTGGTTTAGGGTCCAATTCATGGTCGATCGCACCAGTAGGGTCTAGTCCCGACCTCAAGCGATTTTGACCGGAGGATCATCCGTGGCCGATCAGTCGATGTGGGTGCGTGGCCTGCGACCAGTTGACGATGCCGCGTTGTCGCGCTCAGTGCTTGCCGCGGACAGGCTCGCAGACATCATCGAGCTTTTCGGGCCGGGACCCGTCGGTTGGTCGGTCGAACTCGCCGAGGGCATGACACGCGAGATCGTCAGCGCGATTCCGGAACTCGGCGTCGACGTCGTCATTCATGAGGTGCACCGCGGGTGCGAAGCCGTTGCTGTGACAATGCTGGCTGTCTTGGCAAAGGAAACCCGGTTTGCTGCGGATGCGGTGGTTGAGGTGCTCGCCGGCCCTGGTGAATTGGTCGGCCGGGGCGTGGGAATCGAACACATGATTCGCAGTATCCACATTGGACACGGTTATGCCAGCGCCGCTGTTTTCACTGCCGTCGAAGCGCTCATACCTCAGGAAGATCGGTTCGCGGAGATGCGACAGATCTCCGAGCTGCTGTTCGCAGCCATGGACCAACTAACCGCAGCGATGGCCAGTGAGTTCTCCACAGTGCAGAAGTCCTGGCTGGCCAGCACGGCGGCGGTACGCCTAGAGATAGTGCACAACGTCCTGCGCGGAGAACCTGTCCCACTCGACCGATCCGGTCGAACTCTGGGGTATGACCTCACCCGCTATCACAGCGGGTTGGTCGTTTGGGCTGATGACCCGGCCGCGCCCGCACCAGGACAGTTAGAACGGATCGCATCGGACGTGCTGAAGGCAACGGGTCACTCCGGGTCGTTAATCCTGCCCGTGGGTGCCCGACGGGTCTGGGCGTGGGGATCCAGGCTGCGCTCCTCGCCAAGTTCGACGCATATCCCTGCGGAGCCTCCGCCAGGTACCAAAGTGGCGATCGGCTTGCCCGCGCCCGGCGTGGCCGGGTTCCGCGCCAGCCACGAACAGGCCTTAGCAGCTGCCGCGTTTGGCATGAGTTCGCGGTCCGGACGGTGGCTATTCGACTACGCCGACGTTGACATGCTTGTCATGCTGAGCGCGCAGGCTGACCTCGCTCGACAGTTCGTCCTACGCGAACTCGGGGCCCTGGCAGGCCCCGGAGACACCGCGGTCACTCTCCGCGCCACCCTGAAGTGCTACCTCGACACCGAACGCAGCCTGAGCGCTGCAGCCGACAGGTTGCATGTCGCGAAAAACACCGTCGCCTACCGCGTGCAACGCGCCGAGCAACTGCGCGGCCGGCCGATCGACAGCCGTCGCATGCAGCTCCAGGCCGCCCTCACGCTCGCCGAGGAACTCGGAGACACCGTCTTAGGGGATTCGGCGGACACCTGAACCACGTTTGGACTGGAGTTCAACACCCGCAGCAGGATTTGCAGCACAGCCCAAGCACGCTCGCGCCCGCCAAAGCTTGACTTAACTCATGGCAATCAACCTGCTGCATTACTCGACCGGCAAGGACGATTCGACGTGGGGCGTCGTGCGCGGTAACACCGTCCTGCCGCTGCCCGGCGAGTATGCGACCACTGCCGACGTGCTTCACCAAGGCGCCAGCTGCCAAGCCACGTCGCTGAATCCGGCATATACCACCGTCTCGCCCTCTCGAACTAGGACCCTCAAGTGAACACAACGATCGAAGCGCTCGACCTCGAGGTTCTGCAGTCGGTAGAGCAGAGGGTGTTGTGGCTCTCTACGGCGATCATTCATCACGCGAATCGCATCCGACCCAATTCTTCGGGATTAAAGGTTGGAGGGCACCAAGCATCATGCGCGTCGATGGTTTCAATCATGACGTCTCTCTGGTTCGACCATCTGCAGCCGGGCGATCGCGTTTCGGTGAAACCGCACGCGTCACCGGTACTGCACAGCATCAACTACCTGCTCGGCCAGCTCGACGAGTCATACCTGACAAGACTGCGTGAATTCGGTGGGCTCCAGTCCTACCCAAGCCGATCCAAGGACCCCGATCCGGTCGATTATTCGACCGGAAGCGTGGGAATCGGTGCGACAGCGCCCATTTGGGGCGCGATGGCGCGTCGCTACGTTCAGACCATCGCCGGCACTGCGGGGACCGGCAGGCAATACTCGTTGGTAGGCGACGCTGAACTCGACGAAGGCGCCGTGTGGGAAGCGATCCTCGACCCCGGAATTGCCGACCTCGGCGAAGTCGTCTGGATTGTCGACCTCAACCGCCAGTCCCTCGACAGGGTGATCCCTAACATCGCTGCACGGCGCCTGGAGAAGATGTTTGACGCTGCCGGCTGGCAGGTGATCACGGTGAAGTTCGGCAAACTGCTCGAGGAATTGTTCACCCGATCCGGTGGTTCCGCGCTGCGTGAACGCATTCTCGCGATGGCGAACCCCGAGTATCAGCGTCTCCTTCGCTGCACCGCCGAAGAAGTGCGCAGTCGGTTACCAGGAGACGGCACGGATAGCAATGAGATTGCGAAGCTGATTTCGCAGCTGGACGACCCGACTCTATTAAAGGCGATCCGCAATCTGGGCGGGCACGACCTCGATGCGCTGTCCTCCGCGTACAAGCAGATCGACGACACCCGCCCGACGGTTATCATCGCGTACACCATCAAAGGGTACGGACTGCCGACCCAGGGGCACCCACAGAATCATTCGTCGCTGCTCACCGTCGCTGAATTCAGTTCACTTGCGACCGAATTGGGCATGGATGAAAGCAACCCGTGGGAACGGTTTGACCCCACTTCCGCCGAGGGCACGCTGTGCATTGCCGCCGCTGATCGGCTGCAGCGTGATCCGATTCCAGCCACGAAACCCCCGAATATTCCCCTCGACATAGGCCGCACGCCCAAAGGAACTGCCACCACGCAGGCTGCACTCGGTCGGGTCCTGCTCGATCTCACGCGCGAAGCACCTGAGGCCGCGAGGCGCATTGTCACCGTCAGTCCGGACGTGAGCTCGACGACAAACCTCGGCGGGTGGGTCAACAAGGTCGGCGTTTGGTCTGCTCTTGAGCGCCACGACTGGTTTGCCGATGATGGCGAGACGATCATGCACTGGCGGGAGAAGCCCAGCGGCCAGCACATGGAGCTTGGTATCGCCGAGACAAATCTCGTTGGATTGATCGGCGAGCTTGGTACGACTTGGAGTCGCTGGGGTGAGCCACTCTATCCGATCGGTGTCGTCTACGACCCCTTCGTGGAGCGCGCACTCGAACCGTGGTCGTTCGGTATTTACGCTGGCGGCCAATCGATTCTGGTCGGAACGCCGTCGGGCGTCACCCTTGCAGCGGAAGGCGGTGCACACCAGTCGATTAAGACTCCGTCGATCGGCCTCGAACAACCCGGCTGCATCTGCTACGAGCCCGCGTTCGCTATCGACGTGGAGTGGACGCTGCTTGCGAGTTTGACGAAGCTGGGCAAACCTGACGGCAGTTCGGCGTATCTGCGAGTCTCGACGCGACCGGTCGATCAGAGTCTGGCCGCAGTGCCGACCGATCCCGCCGCTCGGGAACGCCGTCGCAGGCAAGTCGTTGCCGGCGCGTACTGCATGCGCCGGCCTAACAACGCGGTGGTCACTCTCGTGGGCATGGGCGCGATGATGGTTGAAACGCTCGCCGCCGCAGACCGGCTCGAGAAGGTCGGGCTTCCCGCCGACGTCATTTGTGTCACGAGTCCCGGTTTGCTCTTCGACGCGATTCAAGCACGCAGCGGTCGCCTTGACGCCGACACCTGGATTCTCGACCAGGCTTTCCCGGCGACCCGTTCCACGCCGATGGTCACCGTTCTCGACGGACATCCGCACACACTCGCGTTCTTGGCCGGCATCAATCGTGTCCCGAGCGTCGCACTGGGAGTGACACGCTTCGGCCAGGTCGGATCGCTTCAAGACGTGTACAAGTACCACGGCATCGACACGGACGCGATCGTGCGCGCTGCGCTCGACGTCATCGAATAGCCCCTACTGAGAGCGGCATGTCATATGGCTACTGACCAACTTGCTGAGACAACCGTCGTTCTCCCGAGGCCCGGCGAGAGCGTTGAAGAAGCAACAGTGACCCGTTGGCTGCCTCACTCGAAGCCATCTTCTTGTCGACATTTGTCCTCATCGGCCAGAATCGGCAATCCGAATTTCAGCAGGGCAAAGCCGATCACGAAATCCACACCGAGGAACAGGAACTCAGCCTCAACACGGAGCTGACGCGCCAAATCCACAACTCACAAAGGAACTGCATGAGCACGTTCTCGGCCAATCGACAGCCGGCGATCCGCAGGAGCGATGATCAAACCGAAGCCCGCAGCGGACGCGCACAGGCTTGCGTCAACGTGACGCGGTAGTCGTCGACCATGGCCGAACGCGTTACATTTGCCAGTTCAACTGGCCCTCGCCTGGCAGGTTTAGTTGATCTGCCCGACAGCGCGATTCGCGGCTGGGGCGTGTTCTCGCACGGCTTCACATTGGGCAAGGATTCCCCAGCGGCATCACGCATCTGCAAGCAGTTGGCTTCAGACGGCATCGGCATGCTGCGTTTCGACGCACTCGGCCTGGGTGACTCTGAAGGTGATTGGGGTGACGGCTCGTTCACCGTGAAAGTCAACGATGTTGTGAAGGCATGCGAATTCATGGCAGACAGGGGACTCCTGCCGATATCCTCGTCGGGCACTCGTTGGGCGGCGCGGCCGTTTTGGCTGCAGCGCGGACCTCGCCGCGGGTGCGGGCGGTTGTCACGGTCGCAGCGCCGGTGGAGCCCACTCACGTCGAGGCCCATTACGACGCGGTGGTCGACCGCGCGATATCTGATGGCTCTGCGCAGTGGATGGTTGGCGGGCGCACGCTCACACTGAAGCGCGCTTTTGTCGAGGATGTGCGCGCCGCCCAACTGCACGACAAGATCAAGGGCTTGGGGCTGCCGCTCCTCATTCTGCATTCGCCGACCGACAACACAGTGGGCATCGAAAACGCCAGTGAAATCTTCGGTTTGGCCCGTCATCCGCGCAGCTTTGTCTCTCTCGAGGGTTCGGACCATCTGCTCACGGTCCGTGGCCAAGCTCATCGCGCAGGCCGGATCATCGGTGCTTGGGCTGACGCTTACCTCGACGAGCCCCTGGGATGCAAGCAGATCTCGTGGTCATCGACGCCAGAGCACTGAACCTGTGGCCGGCACACGATCCGATCACCGCGGCGTTGCAGGCCAGCATCGCCAACATCGAAGCGGTCATGATCGCCGGCCGCTGGCGCAAGCGGCACTACACGCTCGTTGACTCGGACGTCGATGAGGTCAAGGAGCGGCTATGGCAGTCGGGCGAACGATTCGCCCACGCGTTCCATGTGACCGGTCCTGTCGCCCGCACACGACGCCGCGTCGTGCGCACGGTCGTGCGCCGGCACCTTCGTCTCGGACTACGGATGCAGTGAAATTCCCGGTAGCAGCGTAGTTATCAGCGCAGCCGCGTGCGCGGACATCCACTTAGATGATTGCGGATCGTGTCCGGTGAGAAGGCGCACTTCGGGCGCGTTGCTGTAGGGAGTCGATGCCCCGCCGATGAGCAGGTAGTAGACGATGTCGCTGTCGATGGGAGCGGCCACCCCGGCCTCCCGCAGTAGCGTCCACGCGGATGCAATGGCATCAAAGAGTGGCTTGACGTGAGTTTTGGTCAACCAAGCAAGTCTGTCGGAGTCGGCGGTTCCCTCATGGACCATGATTTGGTTGAGTTCGGGATGTCGGGCGGCAAATGCCACGAACCGCCGTATGCCGTCAGCGAAGCCCTCTGCCAATTGCGCTGCGTCGATATTGGTCGGACCAGTCAGGAAGAGGCCAGCCATCTCCTCGCCGAGTAACGCAAATAAGTGGTCCACGGCTGCGGTCCACAGCGCCATCTTAGATTCGAAGTGGTAATTGATCTGGGGCTGGTGCGCGTCTACCCGCGCTGCAATCGCACGGGTAGATGCGCCGTCGAAACCTTTGGCTCCGAACTCGACCAGTGCCGCGTTCAGTAGTGCTTCGCGGATATCAGTTCGCACCCGACGCTGGCGTGGTGGGTGTGTTTGGGGCGCTTTGGTTTTCATTACACGTCACGTTACTGGCGATTCGAGAGGACACGAATCAGGCGGGATCGGGTGCGTCCCACGGCACGGTGGCCGACACCCAGTGAACGATCTCTTCCTCTTGATCATTGCGGTAGAGGTGAGCGGGTGGCTGCGCGAAAGTCGCGTAAGGGCGGCAACGCACGACGACCCGATCCTCCTCTGCGGCCTTGGCTGCAACGATTGGACGTGCTTCCTCGGGGAGTGGCTCACCCGACATCCGACCAGCGACGGCCATCATTACATCGACCACCAGATCGTGGTCTCGCTCGATGGTGGCGTCTGTGTACACCTGTAGATATGCGAAGGGCCAGCGTTCATCAAGAATGCAGAGGCTAACCTTGCCATCTCTATCGACCATCCGGGCCTTGCCGCGAGCGGCCATCGTGGACACCAGCAGTTCGTCATTGTCAGTGGGTACGTAGTAGACGATTGACATCGCCGGACCATCGTTTCGGCGGCGGTATCCGTAAACACAGGTGCGATGGGTACGCACGAATTCTCGCCGCTCCGACGGGAGCAGGTCGCGATCAGTGGGAACCGTGAATGGCTCCGGCGCGAGTGGAAGCAGCATGACGACCAATCTTTCATCTTTGGTGGGCGATCCGGGGATGGTGCTAGCTTCCCCCCTAGCGTTATTATCGGTCGATAATAACGCTGAAGCCGCAGAGGCGCAACCAATGCTTGGTCTCGAACAGGAAGGAGCCGCCATGAACCGAGGACGAGCGCACAAACGCCCGCCCGCGCCGCAAAACAGCCGAGCACCGGGGCCGCCGGCGATGATGTTCGAACTCGGTTTCTCGACGATTTCCAGTAGGTCGGCGACGGCGACCGCGGGGCAGTGCACAACGCCTTCGGCTCGCCGCCGAACGGTTGACGGCAAAACCCCCGTTGTGCCAAGAGTGTGCCAAGACGGGTAAAAACGGCCCGAAAGTCCTGGGACACAGTGGACAGCAGCAAGCCGCTGACCTGCGCTTTTGAAGACGGAATGGTACCGGGTGAAACCCGTCAGACCGCCATTCACGGATTTACACACCAGCGGTCGGCGGTTCGATACCGTCCGCGCCCACCATTAAAGCCCAGGTAGACAGCAATTTTTGCGCCGGTTGCAGGTGGGGCATGGCGCTTGCCGGGTGCCCAGTGTCCCAATAGGGCTGTGCGGGTGTTGAAGTTTGGACCTGCTGACATGGCTCCTGTCATGTCGCGCTCGGCCAGCCGTGCCCGCGCCGCCGAGGCGTAGACAATGCACCTGGACGGCTGGGGCGCGATCACTTCGGGGTCCTCAACAGCTCGGACGCGGCCGCTGGCGACCAGTCGGGTGCAGGCTTGGACCAGGCGGGTGTAGGCCTTCTCGAAGTTGGCGGCGCGGCCGCGCTCGGGGAACTTCGCGGTGTCCAGCGGCCGATAGCTGCCGCGCGTGGAGAGTCCGAACAGACAACCTCCGCGCAATGCCTCTACAGACCGCGCTTGCGTCCGAATGACGCGCGGCCATTGCGTCGCACCATCGCGAGTGTGGTGGCGATCCGACCCCGATTCAGGTCGGGCTCCAGACCCGCGCCCACGCGATGCAGCTGGTCGGCGTGCCAGGAAATTTCCAGCATCCCATCCATCGACTTGAGATCGACAAACTTGCTCAAGAAGCGGCGCATCCCGTACCGCACCTGATGTGCGGTGAGGGTCTCAGCACGGCCGGCAAGGATCACGTCGGCCGCGTCTGTCGTTGTCGCGGTCGGCCGGCCCAGACCGATGACGTCGCACTCACCGGCATGCACCGCCTCGTGCATCGCGACGCGCGAACGGAATCCCCCGGTGACCGCCAACGGGATATCACCCGCAAGGCTACGAACTGTTCGCGCATACTCCAAGAAGTAGGCCTCCCGGGCCCGTGTGCTGTCCGCGGCCTTGCCCATCATGGCGGGCTGCTCATAGCTTCCGCCGCTGACTTCGATCAAATCGATGCCCTCTTGAGCCAACGCCGCCACAACACAGCGCGATTCATCCTCGGTGAACCCGCCGCGCTGGAAGTCGGCCGAGTTGAGCTTGATGCCCACCGCAAAGCCGGGCGAAACTCTCGCGCGGATGCGGCGAACGATCTCGATCACGAACCGCATCCGCCGCTCGGGGTCACCCCCCCACTCGTCGTCGCGCAGGTTCGATAACGGCGAGAGGAACTGAGCAAGCAGATATCCGTGTGCGCCATGAATCTGCACACCGTCGAAACCGGCTGTCTCACATACCGCCGTGGCAATCGCGAAACGCTCGATTATGTCTTCGATCTCACCAGGCGTCAGCTCACGAGGGGTGGCCGCGCCCGGGAAGTTGAGAGCCACTGCGCTCGGGGCAACAGGGGTGTGCCCGAGCGCAAGCGGGTTCGACTGGCGGCCTGGATGATTCAGCTGTACCCAGATCGGAACGCCGGCGTCCTTCGTGGTCTTGGCCCAGCGGGACAGCGCGTCGAGGTTGCGCTCGTCCTCGATCACCACGTTGCCCGGTTCGCCCAGCTGCCTGCGATCCACCATCACATTCCCGGTGACGATCAGACCGTACCCACCCTGGCTCCACGACGTGTAGAGCTGTTCAAGGCGCCCGTCAGGAGCGTTCTGCTTGTCGGCTAGCGCTTCACTCAACGCGGCCTTCATGATCCGGTTGGGCAACACTTGGCCACAGGGCAGTGTCAGCGGATCGTGCAGGGATGTCATAAGAATGTTCCTCTCAGGTGGGCTGCTCGCAACGGGGACTTGTCCGTCTTGCCGACGGCGTTCTTGGGGATGGTCTGCAGTACAGTGATTGAGGTAGGCCTTTTGTAGCCGGCGAGCTTGCGTGCACAAAGTGCTTGCAGCGCTTGGATATTGATGGTGTGGCCAGGTCGTGGTTGGACGTAGGCGGCGACGACCTCACCCCACTTGTCGTCGGGTACGCCGACCACCGCGGCCTCGAGGACTGCCGGGTCGCCGGCCAGCACGTCCTCGATTTCCCTGGGGTAGATGTTCTCTCCGCCGCGGATGATCATGTCTTTTGATCGCCCGACGAGGGTGAGGTAGCCGTCTGCATCGAGGTGGCCGATGTCGCCGGTGTGCAACCAGCCGTCGACGATGACCCGCGCCGTTTCGTCCGGACGGCCGAGATAGCCGCGCATGACATTGGGGCCGGAGATGATGACCTCACCGTCCACACCCCGTGCCACCTCGACCCCGCGCTCGTCGACAATCCGAATCTGCTGCCCCGGGAACGCAATCCCCGCGGTCCCGGCACGCCGAGGACCCACGATCGGGTTGATGGCGGAGGCACAAGTCCCCTCCGAGAGCCCGTACCCCTCGACCACGGGGAATCCGTACCGAGCTTCGAACCGGGTCAGCAACTCGGCCGGGGCGGGTGCGGCGCCGCAGATGCCGAACCGCACCGAGGACGTGTCGGGTGCAACATCTTCCGGCAACGCCGCAAGCATGGTGTAGATCGTTGGCACCGCGCTGAAGAAGGTGGGGCGCTCGGATTCGACGACGTCGAAGAAAGTGCGCGGATTGAACCGGTCGGCGATGACCAAACTGGCACCGGCGAGCAGTGGCGTCAAGACACTGACCACGATGCCGTTGACGTGAAACAGCGGCAGGATCAGCAGGCACCGGTCAGCCGGCCCGATCTGAAGCGCCCGGCGTCCCATATCGGCCATGGCGTCGATATTCGCGTGGTCGAGCATCACACCCTTCGGTGCACCTGTTGTGCCGCTGGTGTAGATGAGCAGCGCAAGTGCGGAAGAGTCCAGATGTGGTGGCGGATCCGAGGCCACCGGTTCGTCGGCCAGATCCGCGATGGCCAACGTGGTGACGCCGTGCGTCATGGCCGCGCCGTCCTCAACCACAAGCAGGCGCGCACCGGAGTCATTGAGTTGTCGAACGACCTCGCCGTCGGTCAGGCTCGGATTGACCGGCGTGACGGTGGCGCCGAGCCGCCAGGACGCGAAGAGCAGCACGACGAACTCGACGCGGTTGGGTAACTTGACGGCCACGACATCACCGGCACCGATCCCTAACTCGCGCAGCTGATGTGACGCTGCGCGAATGCGGTTCAACAGCTCAGCGTTGGTCAGCGCCAGTCGTCCGTCGGAGACGGCGTGCCCATGCGGGTCCTGGTCGGCGCGCCGGTCTGGTAGCGATGCAAAGTACATGGCGCGCCTGCTATTCGGGGGCGGGTATTGCGAACATGGTGAGTGTCGCGCAGACCGTGTGATAGATGCCGATGAGGAAGGCGATATCGATCAATCCCTTTGTTCCGAACCGGTCTTCGGCATCTCGGTATAGCGATTCGTCGACTTGGTGACTTTTTGACAGTTGCCGCGTGAGTAGTAGGGCGATGGTCTCGTCCTCGGTCAGTTCGCTGGGTAGTCCGCCGGCGACCAGCGTTCGGGCCGCGTTGTCTGACAGCCCCGCTTTGCGCGCCAGAGCCAGGTGGGCATACAGCTCATAGTCGGCCTGCCAGGCGGCGCCGACGGCGAGGATGACAACTTCGCGGACCCGTTCGCTCAACGACGTGTGGACCTGTTCGGCGAACTGAAAATCCAAGAATGGTGCGGCTATTGCGGGGTTGAGCAGAGCCGGGTTAAACGGACCGATGAGTCGTCCGTCCGCGGCGGTGCTCTGGAAACGGGCATCGTTGGCCCACGGGACAATCCGGCTGGCCATGCGGTCGAAGATCTTTTGTTGTGCGGGGTTCAGGGCTGCGGGATCCGCAAGTGGCAGGCGTCCGCCCAAGACGTCAGTTTGATCGGACATCACGAGATTGCTCCTAGGCGGGTGC